>Ga0187827_10002000_pt1 | contig 28567 bp, 18 predicted proteins | sample ETNtaG_39_FD_167969 | JGI IMG/M metagenome (GOLD analysis project Ga0187827, IMG submission 167969) | Marine microbial and viral communities from oxygen minimum zone, Eastern Pacific Ocean - ETNP2014_SV_150_PacBio MetaG (Illumina Assembly) | ecosystem: Environmental > Aquatic > Marine > Hypoxic...
AGAAGCTCGAAACGAAGACACCCCCATCATGGTCGAGCGCGTCGTCAACGACATCGACGAAATCGTGAAGTTCGTCCGCTTCGACGGCTGGCAGAATACCAACGCTGGAGAGCGTGAAGTGAAGAAGGCCCTGCGGAAGACGCTCTTCAAGTACCGGATCCACCAGGAGGCGGAGTTGTTTGACAGAGCGTACGGGTACATCCGGGAGTATTACTGAGCAATCAACATCTCAATCCAGAATGAGAGAAGACTATGCCGATATTTAAACTTCAGAATGACAACAACAGCATTGAGAAGGCTGTCCTGATTCCGGCTGAGAGGACAAACTTGGAGTTGGAGAAGCATCTTGAGAATTGGCTTGAGAACAGTCCGTGGGCAGTCGCTCAAGAGCCGCTCCTGATCATTGGCAGACAGATTTCTGCCACTCAGGAGGAAGACCGAACTGTCTTCCCTGACCTTTTGGGGATCGATAGGGATGGCAACCTTGTGATAATCGAATTGAAGAAGGGCAAGACCCCACGAGAAGTGGTTGCGCAGTTACTTGAGTATGCAGCGTGGGCGAACGATTTATCGGACGACCGGATTCATGACATAGCGATCAGCTATCTCAAGACTGTCAATCCCGACAAAGACCTGGAATCTCTGTTCCTTGAGACTTTCGAGACAGATGAAGTTCCTGAACTGAATCAGAGACTCCGGTTGTTCATCGCCGCAGAGGAAATTTCTCCATCAGTAGCCAAGGTGTGCCGCTTTCTGAGGCAAGAGCATGCGGTTGATGCCAACTGCATCCAATTCACTGTTTATCAGACAGAATCAGGTGAAGTAATGGTGAATTCTGAAGCCATCGTCGGGCAGGAAGATGCTGTTGCACCCAAAAAGACTGCTGCGCCAACAAAACGATGGTCAGGAGACAAGCCTGTCAAGCAGGTTGTCTGGGAGGCTGTGAAGGAATTTACGGGAGGAGATACTACGGCGTTCTTCGCGCCTAAGGATATTTCGGCAATCGTTCTGGCCAATTACCCAGAATTCAACAAGGCCTCAGTAACGCCGGAAATCACATCGGACTGCGTCAATCATCCTTCCCGCCATCACTATCCTGGTGGAGAAGATAGATACTGGAGAGTCGAACAGGGGAAGTACAAGCTGCACTACCCGGATACGGACAAGTAGGGTGGCGGAAGTCATTGATTGGGCATTAGAGAACCAGTGTCAATTTGGTGAAAATCTGCAACATGACTGGTCCTGACACTCTCAGATCATTAGCCATCGAGCAGGCATTCCTGGAAAGGGGCACAAGCCGGGGCGTCCTGAAATTGGAAGCCCTGAAGATTCATTTCACCCCTGGTAATCCGCCTCGCCTGACTGATCTATCAGTTGCCGCGACCTATCGATCCAAACCGTTGGTATCGATCAACAGTGAATTGCTCTTTGGAGAACTGGCGATCCTGCGGTGCCTCCAACGGGATGGATGGGATGGAGTCTGGGTGGATACCTTTCATTCAAGAGGACTCGGCAAAATCTTCTGGTCAGATATGCCGCCTGCTGGCAGGGCCGAACTTCCACCACATGCCGAAGACCTCTATGACAGGATCGTTGCTGAAAACGGAGGTAAGTCATCTGGATTCTTTGATGTCTTCGCCTGGAAAGACGGGGACTATGCTTTTGTGGAATACAAAGGTGAGGGTGACTCGGCGAATCAGAATGAACTGAAGTGGATTGAGGCCGCACTCGCTGCCGGGATCGAACCAGAACAGCTTTTTTTTGTGACTTACTGAGGACGCCTCCTCGGCAGCCCAGTGAAGAAGAACGAGGGGTGCAACTCCCACATCAGCTCCAGACCCCATCGCCGGTCAGGAACCAACGCTACGAATACTGTCTGCCTTTACGCTGCCCGGATACAAGGACTGGGGAAACTATACAGGGCACAGTCCGTTACCCCATTAACACCCCATCTTGAGAATGATGTTGGAGGACATTCTTGCCCCGGAACTGAACCAGCTTTCAAAGGCTCTTGTTATTCCCCTGGGTAAAGCCGTGTGCCGGTGCATCGAGTATGTCGAAGGAAAGGCAATGATTGATTCGACGCAGTGGTTACGAGGATTTCCCCATCCTTCCGGAGCTAACGGACACCGCAAAGGACAATTGGCAAATGCGAGAGCATCACTTGAGAAGCAGATTCAAGACTGGAAGAGCTAATCTCCTAATGAGCCATGCATGCTCCTGTTCTGGGAATGAGGTGAATGGGTCTGCCTTTGTCTTAGTACTGAAAATCATAAATGCCGACCGCTTTCATCAGTCCCGAAGGGACGTTGGCGAATAGCCCCAGGTTTCAACCTGGGGAGACTGAGCAAAAGAGGATTTAAGCCCCGGAGGGGCGACGGAGCCCCTAGCCGCCGCCCCTCCGGGGCTTGATGAAATTTGCGTGCTCTCAATCCCCCGGTTGAAACCGGGGGCTATTCGCCTGAAGCCCCTTCGGGGCAAAAGAATGTTAAACCATACCGTATTTATGATTTCTCCTACTTAGTCTTTGAAGAGCCTTTTCGCTTTTTCTTGCGTCCTGGTGGTGTTGGCGGCTTTGTTGGGCGCGGGTCGGCGGGGTCGAAGAACCGCATGTTCTTGCCCACTCGATCGTAGTCGCCAAGATCTTCGCGCATTGCCTCTGCTAACGAGAGCAGACGCTTGACGACCTCCGGGTTTTGCCTGGCGACGTTGGTTGTTTCGCCGATGTCCTCATCAAGGTCCACCAGAAAGGGCTCATCGAAACCTATTCGGTCAACCGGCGCGATATGCCTGTTGATGCTGAAAGGAGCAGCCCCGGCTGGTTGCGCGTCTCGGGCCAGATGCAGTTTCCATTGGCCCTGTCGGACAGCCTGAAGGTGAACGCGAAGGTAATAGAAGAATGCTTTTCCCGGGTTTGCTTCGTCAAACTTTCCGTGGAACAGATGGCGAATATCCTCTCCATCGATGACGCGGTCGGAGGGCGCTTTGGCACCGGCCAGCGCGGCAAAGGTCGGCAGGACGTCGAGCGTACTGGCAAGCTTGTCACAAGCCGTCCGTGCGGGAACTCGGCCGGGCCCCCACAAGATGGTCGGCACGCGCTGTCCACCCTCGAACGTCGATACCTTGCCGCTGCGCAGTGGCCCCGCCGATCCGCCGCGATCGCCGGGCAGGTGGCCGTCGGCGTGGTTCTTATTCTTAATCAGCCACGGGCCGTTATCGCTGGTGAATAGCACGTAGGTGTTGTCCTCAACGCCCATCTCACGGATTGCATCCAGGATGCGTCCGACGTTGAAATCAATCTCTTCGATCACATCCCCGTAGAGTCCACGTTTGCTCTTGCCCTTGAATGGTGGCGACGCGTCGAGCCGAGTGTGCGGCATCGTGTGAGGTATGTATACGAAGAAGGGCCGCCCTTTACTTTTCTGCATGAAACGGATGGCTTCATCCGTGTAACGCTTCGTCAGCGTTGACATGTCCGACTTTGGCTCGATCAGTTTCTCATTGCGGTAAAGGTTGACGACCGAATCGTTGCTGGTTGGCGTGCCGAAGAAATAGTCGAAGCCCTGTCGCGTCGGGAACAGGTCCATGAAGAACCCTTTCTGAGCGTGTCTGGCGAGATCCCATTTGCCGAAGCATGCAGTCGCGTAGCCCTTCGTCTTCAGCACTTCGGCAATCGTGATTTCGTCACTGTGCAGAATCGGATGCACTTGCTTGACGTTTCCGCGCTCCGCAACGCGCATCGGATAACAGCCGGTCATTATCGCGGCCCGCGAGGGTCCGCAGACCGGCTGGGCGTAGAAGCTGGTGAACTTCATGCCTTCCTTCGCCATTGTGTCGAGGCGGGGCGTGCGAATATCCGGCGAACCAAAGCAGCCGACGTCCTGGTAGCCCTGGTCGTCGGTAAAGATGATCACGAGGTTGGGCAATTTCTGCTCGGCGTCTGTGCTGCCCAGACAGGTCAGTGCGGCCAGATAGAAGGCAAGTGTTTTCATTTTCAGTCCACGACCATGAAGGCATCATAAGGCGAGCGAATCTTCGACAGTTCTTCACGCTTCCTGGCATCGCCGATCGTATTCAAAAGTGCTCGCGCACGGATACGGACTTCCGGCTGCGGGTCTGCGAGATGTTTTTTCAGAATGTTGTGCCGGTCTTTCGGGCCCGACAACTGCAGGTGGCTCAGTGCGAAGAGACGGTCGAAATGATGTTCGGACTGAGCCATGCGAAGGATCTCTGCCCCGGCCGCTTTACGAAGCTCATCGTTCTTCGCAGCCATCACCTTGCTTAACGCCATGGAACGAAGAACGGTGTTCCGGGCGGAGATGAGCGGAATGAAACTTCTCTCACGGCCTTTCAATCGCCCCAGCATTCGGCACATGAGACTCACCGACGCGGGCTCGTCCACACTCCGCGCCTGCTCGAAGACGACGTCGTACCAATCCGCCGGGACATCCTGGAGGTGCGACGCGAGCCTGCGGCTCTCTGCGGCCCACCACTTTTTCCTGGCCCTGGAACGCTTGATCTTGCCGACCCAGATTCGGCGTTCTCTGGGTGTCAGTTTGAAGGCAGTGCCGGCCTGTTCGAGGAGCGCTTCTTTGCGGCGTTCGAAACGTACGATTTGTGCCGCGGCCCGTTCGCTGGCCGCGATGAGTAATCCAAGACCGGGCTTGTGGCCAGACCGGTAGAGGGCAACGATAAGGTTGTGATTCAGAGTCGCGAGGTCACTCATTCCTTCATCGTCTTTACCGAGAATGCCTCTGACTTCACTGAGCTTTTCGGTCAAGGGCTTGATGTTTTCGCGGTTGGCGACGTCTGCAAGAGCCGCGGCAGCCGACCTCTGTATCAGCAGGTCTATATCACCGAGGCGCTCGAGCAGAAGCGCGTTCGCGTCCATTCCTGCCGCTTTGCCAAGGAGTGCAGTGCCTGCTGCACGGACTTCGCGGGTCTGGGCATTCGCCGCGTCTTCCGCGTCGGCCTTGAACGTGCGATCGACAAAGGGGTGAGCGGTACGGGTGATGAGCTCACACAAGTGCAATGGCAGTTGGACATCCGTACCCAGGGCGGCGACCAGACCTTCGGCGACCTCCTTATCGCAGATGGCGCAGAGAGTGCGGACAAGTTTCTCCTGCTCTTCTGATTCCAGATCGCCAATCGAAATCATAGCTTCCATTACCAGATCGCGATCCACATGCGGCACCGGTTCTCTGGTCACGGCATCGGAGCCTTTGAGGAGTTCGGTGATGAGTTCTGCGAAGACCCGCTGCAGGCCGTCCCAATGCCAGAATGGGAGTTTGTCCTCTGGCGCCAGCCCCATGGTGCTTCCTGCGAAGACGGCAACTTTGCCCCGCTTATGTTCTCCGTGGAAGAGCAGCGGCTGGCTATCCGCAAAAAGGAGGGTTGTCGCTGCCCTCGGTTTGAGAGGGTGTGTACAGAAGATGTGAGGCTTTGGAGACCAGTTCAGACTGCTGCCAATCTGTAGAGCATTTGCAGCTCGCAACGGCAAACCAGCCTTGTGAATAGCTGTGCTGTCCGGCCGGGCCGGGGGCATTTCGCAGGGGAGCAACTCTTCGAAGAACGAATCCTGAAAGCCACCTCGGTCCAGTGACCACTCGCCGCCGATGACGAACAGCGAGCCACCGGCTTCTACAAATTTAGCGAGCGCGTAACGCTGCTGCAGGGCCATGTAATTCGCTGGGACGTTATTCATGATCACCAGGTCGTAATGCGAGATTTCATCGAAGGTCTTCGGCAAATCTGGCATGGACCGCTGCGCTCCCTGCATCCAGCCGCCTTTCTTATTGATCTTGGCTTCTCTGATGTTCGCGCCGCCGGCCCAGCCAATCGCCTCTTCCATCGAGTACATCCAGTGGAACACTCCCTTCGCAAGCAGAATGTCCGGCACGCCGTTGCGGCGGAGTTTGAGATTCTTTATCTGTGGGATCTGCGACTTGGCCAGGCGTTTTGCATCGGTTACCCGCGGCGCCGGCTTTTCCTCTTTCGGCCGCAGCATCGCCTGCTCTGCTTTTTTGCGTGAGGCTTCCGCTTCCTCGGCCACCAGCTTTTTGTAGCCCTCTCTCGCGACGTTTACCGGATCGGTAAATTCGAACGGCTCGGCCTTTTCTTGTTTCTCAATCTCCAGCACTGCCATGGACCAATACCTGACCGTGGGTAAGTTGAGGCTGACAGTTTGACCGTTCTGCCTCGTGGGGAGCACTCGCTGATTGTTCGAAAGTTCCATACTCACCTGCCAAGCCTTCGTTGGCTTCCATCCTTTGGGCAGCAAGAAATCAAGCTTTACGTTCTTTTGAAGTGGTGGCGGCGGCTGTCGCAGTTCGTTGAAACGTTCGTTCTCCGGCTTGCCGATCAGGTTGACGACGAGTTGTCTCCGATTGCCATCCAGCTTTCGGAAGAAGGTGAACTCCTGCCACCAGCACGGATGGGGGGAGGTGACTTTTATGACCTCGTCCGGATTGGCGATGCGTCGCCGGGTGTTGTCGTAAACGATGCACGAATAGCGCGTGGCAAATTTCCAGAAATGGCCGATGCTCGATGCGCCGGCATGGCCGTAAGGGCGACCACCGGAGGCAAGCAGAAAGATGCGGCAGTAAAGGCTGTCGAGAATCGTTGCCCGGTCGAAACCGATGGCCAGATAGTAGCCGCCGAGGTTGCGCACCCAGTCACCCTCCAGAGCCATGGCGCCGGCGAACACCCACATGATTCGATGGCTGAAATTGCGGTTGCTGTAATCGCGAAGTCCCTCATTCATGATGAGGCCGCCGCCTCGGGCGCACTCTTCAAAGTCCGGCAGATTGCCACTCGGCGGCATGGGCACTTTGTTCACATCCGGCCGCTTGTCGCTGTACTGCGGATGCAGGTAGTTATAGCCATGCACGAAGTTCGGATACTTTCTATTGACGATCTCTTTGACCAGTTTCGTATTGGCCGCGGAAATCTCGTGTCCATCCGTGCCGCCAACGACGAACTGGCCATCCCATCGAATCCCATCCCATCCTAACATCTGCGCGGAGCGAACGATCTCTTCGGCACCGAAGACAACTGCTTCTTTCACACGACTGTTCACCCACTGCCCCTGCCACGATTGCCAGCCGTCGGGCGCGCCCAATGAGTAATCGAGCGCGCGCATCCGATCGAGGAAGTCCACCTCCGGCCCGCCTTCGACGAGGACGCCTGAGTTATAGCGATGATACCATTCCGGATGCTTGCGAAACGTCTCGAAACCCGGCAGGCCGCCGCCGCATGATTTGCCGTAAGTGATCGCCTTGATGCCATGTTTGTGCAGGCCGTCGATCACCGCACGACAATCGGTAATCGTGCCGTGGTATTGCGTCTGCCCCGACCAGAACTCTTCGGTGTCCGGCGTCATGTCATCGTAGTCAGAGGGGGCCCAGGCAAACTCTTCGTAGTAGTTGGCGTAGTTTTCGCGATTGAGTTTCACGAGTGAGTCCACCCGCTTTCGCCAGCCATAGCTACCGCCCGCGGGCCAGCCGCGCCCTGAGATTCCAACCTTCCAGATGTTTTCACTCACACCGAACACATTGCTATGACGGTGGACCTCCTTCCCCTCAACGTGAAGCGCCGCCCTCATCTCGCGACCAAATTCCTCCGGGCCGACATTGAATTCAAACCGCACGATTTTTGATGCACCGGCCTCGAGCGTGATCTCTTTGCGACCGACCTCGCGTTCGGCATCGAGCTCATGGCCAAGGGCAAACAAGACCTCGCCCCGCAGTGGGGTGGACTGATAATTGACGACGGTCACATCAGCGAAAGTATCGTCTCCGGGCTTGTAATGGATCTTCTCCGCATAGATCTTACGAACCGCGCCGACGTGGGTCAGCGGAGACACGAAGACGGTATCGAGCGCGACATACACTTTTCCCGCCTCCTCCAGTTCGCGCCCATCCTGCAGGATCGCCAGTTCCTCTTCCCCCTCGCCAAGATCGACTTCCTCCTCCAAAAGGTTGGGAACGAGCTCAGCGGTATCCTGGTTGGCGACCGTGACGCCCAGCGCTTCCTTGTGCACTTCGGCGTCATGCTTCCAACGAATTACGAGTAATGGCCGGATGGCTTCACGAATCTCGAAGTCGACATCGAACCGCTGATAGGCATCCGCATCAAGATTCAGGTAAGTAAGAGCTCGCTCGCCCCCTTCAACCGAACACCGAAGGCTGAGCCCTTTTGTGAGTGGCTCACTGCGGGATGAGATCCTCGCAACAAGACCCGCTCGATAGAGACCAGGCCCGAGGCGGTCGGGCAACTCAACTTCGACGAACTTTCCTTCCACGGGCGACACATCAATCGCCAGGCACTTGCCGCCATCGGCCTTTGGGTCTTTGTAGACGAGCAGCGCGCTGGCGATATCTTCCGCCTTGTAGATTGCCTGCTCCGCGCTGAGGCGGCTGCAAAAGGCCAGGAATAGAAAGAGACGGGCGAGAGGCTTCATAGTTTGAGTGTGCAGCCTTTGATGCAGGCTAAAGGCGGGCCAGAGACCTGAGTGATCGTCGCGACCCTTTGGCGGAGCTGAGAGCAATTGCCGCGACTTGCGGACAGGTGGAGCATATCCGATAGCCAGACAGTCAAGCGAATCATTGTTTGCAGCCGATCCAGGGCCTCCTCGGCTACCGTAAATCCTTGTAAACGTGAGATATCCCACGATTGCAAGGCGGGGGGTGTCTGGTATGTTACCGATGCTGTTTTTCATGGTTTTGACAGGCTCCTTTCAGACGGTCGGAAGGCCCTGGTAAAACATATAACCCGTTGTTTCTACATCCGAAATACCATGTGGAAGGCCGGCAACGGGCAAACTGCGGGATTGGCGTCAACACCTCCTTTCGCATTCAGATCGATGAGAGGCCCATCCTGCAGTCCTTCAATACGAAATTAACTTGCACCTGGAGTAATAACAGATGTTGAATTTGTGGGAACTCGTTTTTAAGGGCGGCTGGTTCATGGGGCCGCTGCTCGCCTGTTCCATCGTGGGCATAGGAGTCGTCATTGAACGGTTTCGTTACCTCAATGAAGTCGCCGTCGACAACGCAGGTCTTCGAAAAAAGGTCGCCTCCCTCGTACGTGCCGGCCGGCTGCGCCAGGCTGTCCAACTGGTTGAAAGCACGCCCGGGCCGGTCGCTGCGATTTTTGATGTTGCGCTCCGCAAGCTCCAGTTTCTGGTCGGTCTGGGAAAAGAACCGGATCAGGTCGAAGAGGGCGTCATCAAATCCATGGAGGATCATGCGATCCACGTGGTCGCCGACCTCGAACGTTACCTGGTCGTGCTCGCCACGGTCATCAACATCGCGCCGATGCTCGGTTTCCTTGGAACGGTCTCTGGAATGATTGGCTCGTTCACGGTCATCTCGGAATCCGGGATGGACCCTCAGAAAATGGCCGGTGGTATCAGCGAAGCTCTCATCACGACAGCGTCGGGGCTGGTCATCGCGATCCCCTGCCAGATTGCTTACAACTATTTCACCAACCGTGTGCAGAGATTTGTCCTCGATATTGAGGAGAGCGCGGCCCATTTCATCGAAGTCCTTTCTGGTGATTTTGAGAGGATCGAGAAGCAGGTCGACGATCTGCACGAAGAGTCGGATGCAGAAGAAGAGGAGGACGAGGAACTTGCGGAAGAGGAGCATGAAGAAGAGGAAGCATTAGCCAGTACTTAACGTGGCACTGCACCCCAACCGAGTCAGAGGAAGAATCTCATGAGAGTTCGGCAGAAAAGAGGTCTTTCGCCCGAGATACCAACCGCGTCCATGGCGGATGTGGCGTTTCTGCTGATCATCTTCTTCCTGGTGACCACCAATTTCATGAATCAGAAGGGCATCCGGCTGGAGCTCCCTAACACGGAGAAATCCGAGGAGACCGCCGATCAGAAAAAGAAGAATATTGAACTGCGAGTGACCTCGTCGAATTTCCTGCTCAATGACGAAAAGGTAGCCGACGGCGAACTGGAAAAGCAGGTGAACAAGGCACTCAAAGACGCGGCCAACGATGCCGACAAGATCGTCATCATGAAGAGCGACAAGGGCGCACCATACGACCGTTTCATTCTGGCGAACGACATCCTTCAGAAAACGCAGGCAATCATTACCATCGAAGTCACCGAAGGGGACGAGTCAGCAACCGTCAAGAAAGAAGAGATCAAGAAGGTCAATGTCAAGGGCGATATCGAGGCGAAGATGAAAGAAGCCGAAGAGGACGATGGCGACGGCCCTCCGGAAGGACTGGAGGAGCCGGAATGAAGCTGGTCAAACAGAGAAGAAAAGCCGAGCCGGATATCCCGGTCGTTTCCATGTCGGACATCGCGTTCCTGCTGATCATCTTCTTTCTGGTGACCACAAATTTCGTCAAGGAAAGCCACATCAAGCTCAAACTCCCAAAGGCCGAGACAGGGGAAGACGAGGATAAGATTCAGATCAATGTGTCCATGGATCAGGACGGCGAGCTCTGGCTGAACGGCAAGCCGACCGCCAGCCTGAAGGTGGATTTAGGCAAGCTCCTGGGCGACAAGAAGGGCGACAAGCGGAAAGTCTTCTTCAAATGCCACAAGGGAATCCTTAACGATGTGTACATGGCCGCAATCGAAGAAATCAACGAAGCGGGCGGACTGCTCATCTTGAAGACCGACGAGAAGAAGGTCGCCAACGGCGCCAAGACGAAGAAACCAGACGAGCCTGAGCCCACGCCGCCCAAAGTACCAGAGCCCGCTCCATCGCCGACGCCAGATGGCCCCGGCGTAGAGATGGAGGGGGTATTGGAGTAACGAAATGCGTAATGACGTAATGACGTAATGACGTAATGATTTCCTCGAGAGCTTCTGCGCGGTGTGCGTATTATTTTCTTGCTTTAGATCAAACCTTTCCTTGTGTCAGAGAGGCTGAGATTAAGAGCTGAAACTCGCGCCTGCGTTCGGAAACGAGAATGTACATTACTCCGCTCATAACAGACTAAGAGTTCATCCCAACGAATAAAGAACAACTACGAGCTCAACCGATATCACAACAGAACCGTCTATCACAGAATTACTCATTACGATTACACAGCAGAACCGTCTATCACAGAACTACTGATTACTTATTACTTTATTACGTCATTACGATCCCATGTCCTCCAGCATAAACCAAGAAGACTTTCAGGTAATTGACAACGCCAAAACACGACTGGTCAGTTTGGCAATCCTTCAGGCCATCCTTTGGATCGTTGCGCTCCTTTTGCCGCCGATCCTCGAGTTTGAATTCCTCATCGATGACGACGCCCGAGCAGCCGCCATGACTGCGAAGGAGAAAAAGGAAACTCCGCCAGTCAGCATCCGCAATGAGGCGGTCTTCCTGGCACGAAGGGTTGTGCCGCATCCGGAGGCCGGCGCGTTCTTTTTTTCTGCTGTGGCGCTGCTTGCTGCTTTCTTCGGTGGGATGTTCGGCTATGGCAAACGATCATGGACTTTTATCATTGTGGGTTTCTGGATGGTCGTGGCCAACGCAGCCTTCTTTGCCGTTATGTCGGTGATTTCGCTGCTCCTCACCGTATGGAATCTGCTTATGACGGGGTTTCACACCATCAGCAAAGGCTGGGGGGAGTTTGCCACTCACAACTTCGCCGAGATGATCTCCTGGGCAATTATTATGGTTGGCTCAATTGCCCTTGTGTACATTGCGCATCGCGCACTCAGACCGGCATTCAAAGGAGTCTTGATCATCGGCCGCGCTCAGGAACTGGATAGCGGCCTGCTGGACTTTCTTGCGCCGTTCGAAGGCCAGAATCGCTCGCAGGTTCTGACCCTCCTGTTCCGGAACTCACTCGCCGAATGTGTCAGCTACGCGCTGGTCGGTCACCTTTTCATACTCACTTTGTTTTCCGGGCCTGGCTTCATCACCGAGCTGAATGACTTCATCGAAACCCAGAAGGCGGAAGAGACGGAGAAGGTGGAGTCCGGCGATACGGACGAAGGTGAAACAAGCAAGGAAGGTGAGAAAACTGAAGGGAGTGCCGATGGTGCAAATGCGACATCACTACCCGAGCCAGGCAAGGGCCTCGACACGCCGGCAGCCAAGCCAAAATCCGATGACCCCGTCTTTGATGAGCTGGATAGCGACACCAAACCCACTGGCAAAGAAGACGACTACAAAAAGCACATCAACAAGCCCGAAAAGACGGATGCAGCCGATGATGATTTTCTGAAGCTGGATTAGCGTAATCCGTAACCCGTAATTCGTAATAAGTAATGAGTAATGTTTGGCTTGGGATGCAATGCCAAGCCGCAGTCATCGATACAGAAGTAATTCGTATTGAGTAATCCGGGACTACGAACCTGAGAACATCGACCGGAAGGTCTGACGAATTGAAACGCATGTAAGAACAAAGACGGACTCCCAATCTTACTCATTACGTATTACGGATTACGTATTTCCCATCAACCATTAACCATCAACCATTCTTCACCGTGTCCCGCCCCATCAACATCACCGGAATGAAGCTCGGCCGCCCCGCGTCGTTCTGGGTGTTCGCGCTGGGGATGCTGTGCGTGAGTGCCGCAGCCACTCTGTTCCCGGCGGGGCTGATGAGCTATCTGTCGCCTTTCATGGGCAAAGGGCCGGCGGGACATCTGCTCAAGACACCGGTTCTGGTCACGCTGCTTGGGCTGGCGGCTTTTCTTGTCCATTGTTTCTCCGTCCTGGCCCTTGGTGGCGCGGGGTGGCTAATCCTGCATCGGGCATGGAACCCGGGCCGGGTCTGGCGTGCAGATGAAAACGATCCCACATGGTTCAAATGGTTCCTCGGGCGTTACAACAAATGGTCGAGACGCCCGCTCTCTCTGGCCTGGAGAGGCACTTATCTCACCATCATTCTGGCCATCTTCGGATGGGCATACATGACCGCGGGCGAAGCATTTAAGCTGCCGTTTGAAGGCGATCCGGACGGCATGGTCTCCTACTACATTTATTGGATGGCACTGTTTTTCTGGCCGGCCACGTTTATCTCTCTCTCGAACATCTATTCGGTGAAGCAGCATTTTCTGGGCGAGGAAATCCAGCTCGAAGAAATGGTGCGGCCCCACGACGTCATGGATCTGATTCACGACAAAGACGCCATCACCAAGCGGCAACGGGTGAAGGCCCGGGTCAAAGATAGAAAACCTTCAGCCGTCACCTGGCTGTGGGAGCATCGGATGGAGATCCTGATTTTCATTTTGTCTGCCCCCATCCTTACCTGGCTCTTCAAAGACTATTTTCCACAAAGTGATCGGGGCATTCCTCCGCCGTTCAGTTGGTATCAGGCATCGTTTTACGGCTGCTTTTTTGCATTTGCGGGCGCGTTCTTCCTGCACATGCGCACTTCCCTTCTGCGGCAGCACACATCCGAGATCGGTCACACAGACGTCCAGGCCCGCTGGGCAAGCCAGCAGATGCTGCGTGCCTACAGATACGGCGATGACCCCCGCTACAGCGAATCCAACGGCATCTCATTCACGATCCATTTCCTCCTGATTGCGGGCCCGATCCTTCTTGCCCTTCTCACCGGCCTCTTCGGGTGTATCGATCCCTATCGCATCCCGCTCGGTGGCGGCGATGCCCCCGCGTCTCCGCAAAAGAAGCAGGTGAAGGTCATCAAGAAAAAGCGAAAGTTCCTGGTCAACCCGTTCAGTTCGATCGTCTTTGCGGAGATAACTCCGGAGATGATGGATATGGAACTGAGCGAGGTCACCGAACACGCATACTCCGGGCGACGCGGTGGCGGGCGCGGCAAGCGAGGCGACCCCGGATTCGGTGGAGGAGAGGGAGGTGGCGCAGTGCGATTCATCCGAATCCAGCACAATGGATCTGACTGGGATCGCAACATGAAGTTGAACGGCGACAATCAGATGTTGCAGGAGTTTCACAAACGGACCAACGGCATCCCCATCGCCCGCAAGACGGAATCCATACGAATCGATGACATCCCCAAATGGAAAAAAGACCAGAGCGCGCCATTCCTCTACATCACCGGTCGAAAGTCCTTCAGTATTACCGCGCGGGAAGCACGCATCCTTAAGGACTACATGATCAACAGGGGCGGATTCATTATCGGGGACAGCCCGGGCGAGTATTTCGCGAGTTCCTTCACCCGGATGATCAGCCGCACGCTCGGCCCGCTGGCACGCTGGGTCGATATTCCCAACGATGACATTCTGTACACCTGCTACTACAGGCTTCCCAGAGGCGCTCCACCACTCTGGCATCATGACGGGCACCGGGCAAGAGGAATCAAGGTAAAGGGCCGCTGGGTCGTCTTTTATCACCCGGGCGATTTGGGAGACGCCTGGAAGATCGGCCATTCCGGTGCGAAAAAAGACTCCGTCGAAATGGCCTACAACATGGGCGTCAACCTGATGTATTACGCGTTCACTCGCTATATAGATTTCCACCATAAAGGAAAGTACTGAGATTGTATCGATGAAAAAATCATTGCTGCTGGCAACTCTGTCGTTTTTCATACTTCCCCTCTCCGCTGCCGGTCGGGTCAGCTTCTCCCCGCTGGATCTCGAGCGCTACAAGCAACTGCGCGAAGCAGAACGCTACCAGGTGGATCTGGCCGATAAGCAGTTCCGGGCCAGCCAGTGGGAAGCCGCCATCAACGAATACCGCAAGTTCCTCAAACTTCATCCGGACAGTTCCTCCTGCTCCTATGCCCAGATGATGGTGGCCTACTGCAACGAGGGAAAGAAGTACGTCAACGAGGCATTCAAGCAGTATCAGAAGGTTCTCGACTACTATCCCAAAAGTCTGGAAGCGCCGTACGCTCTGCACCGCATGTCCCAGTGCCATCTGAAGTCAGGCGAATTTGCAGAAGAAATTAAGATCCTGGTGAAAATCAGTGGAGACAAAGCCTATGCAGGGCATCCGATTGTCCCGGTCGTCCTCTATCGGCTTGCCGGCATCGCGGACAAGGATCCAAAGAAGATTGAGAAGTCCGTTCTCTATCGAAAGAGGATTGTTACCGATTACTCAAAGTACACCTATTTCCGGCACTGCGTGTCCTGGCTCGCCAGCCACTATCTGTTGAGGGAAAACGACCCGGTCAGCGCGCGCACAATGTACATCAAGTATCCCGGCCAGACGAAGGAAACGGTGGAGCTCTGGGTCGCGGATGCCTACCTCTCGGCGGCGCGTTCCAATAAAAAGAAGGCCGACGATTATCGTGAAAACGCGCGTACCATCTGGAAGGGATTTCCAGCCAAGTTCCCCAACGCGACCAGCTACTCAAAACGGTGTACCATGCGGCTTGCACAGAGCTATCGCGACGCGGGCGATCACAAAAAGGCTTTGGAAATCTACGCGGCCTACATCGCCAAATACCCGAACGATGATGGTGCCCGCTACGAGGTGGCCCGTTACCTGGAAGAGCAGAAGCGCTGGAACGACGCGCGCATGGAATACCTCAAAATGCAGGACAAACTTCGCGCCCAGTGGGAGGTCGCCTACAGTTACGAACGCCAGGGCGGCAAAGCAGACGAAGCCATCTCGAATTATCAGAAAGTGATCGATGGCGATTTCGTCCGCTATGCCCATGCCATGTACCGGATGGGCGAAGTGCTCTACCATCAGAAGAGAGATTACGAAACCGCGATGAAGCGGTTCATGGAAAGCAACTACAGCCCGCCAACCCATCTGTTCCGTGTTGCCGATTGCCTCAAGGCGCTCAAACGTTTCGACGCCGCCGTCAAACAGTACGGCGAAATCGTGACCTTCTTCAAGGGCAGCGCGCCGGAAGCCTATCTACGAATGGGCCGCGTCTATCTCAACAACCTCAAGCAGAGGAAAGCAGCCATCGAAGTTTTCAAGACACTCATCCGCAATTACGGGAAGAGCGGACAGTCCTCTCAGGCACACCGACACCTCGAAGATCTCGGTGTTGTGCTTACCGGCGGCGGCTTGAAGGAAGAGAAATGATCTTGACGGTTACTCATTACCCATTACGCATCATTCATTACGTTCCATGAGCGACGAACAAAAAGAAAAAGACGAAGACACGAAACAGAGGGGCAAAGCCGAAGACTCAGACGACTCAGAAGAGGAATCGCTCGAGGAGGAAGTCGATGATTTCGTTAAGCAGATGTCCGGTTTGGATTCTGACGAGGAGACGGACGGCGAACCGCTCACCGTCGAAACGGTCCTGGTTAACAGCAGTGCCAAAACAGAAGATGGGGATGGCGCGGATGCTCCCGAAGAGGAAGAGCCTGCGAAGGATGATGCTGATCCTGCCTCCACCGATAAGGATGGAGATGAGCCTGCTTCGCCACAGATGAGCCTTCAGGATATGGGCATTGGCGAAGATACATTGCCCGAGCTTGACCCTGAGACCGGTCAGTTCTCCCTCCACGGAACGGCCCTCGAGGAAGGCGTGAAGGTTTTCATTTACAACGACAGGGGCCAGCCCGTTTTCGGATTCATGCTCGAAGACGGCAGCGTGGTAATCACGCCCGAAGAAGCCGCAGACAACGTCGTCGTCGAACCAAAGCCGAAGAAGAAAAAGAAGAAAAAAAAGAAGAAGAAGTCCAAGAAGAAAGCGAAGAAAAAGGCATCATCAAAAGCCAAGTCAGAGAGCGCACTGAAAGGCACCGCCGAGCGCCGCGCACGAGCAAAAGCCAAGGCCACCGGCAAGCGTGTGGGCGTTTCGCAGGGAAAGAAGAAATCCTCCTTCTTCCTGACCTTTTTCATGATGCTTTCGACGATCTCCTGCCTGGGCCTCATTGCCTGGTTCTACATGTTCGATGGCAAGACATTCGTGCAGAAATACCTCAAGCCCGAGGAACAGACCGGAGCGACGCCGGACACCAAAGATCAGATGGCACCCTTTAAGCCAAGAGCGTTCAGTCCACGTGATATGGATGTAGACGGTGAAGTGGATGCAGCGCAGGCCCAGTTGACCGAATCAGGATGGGTCATTGCTGCACCCAAGGATGAACCTAAGTGGGCTTTGTGGAGCAGTGGTGTCATTGAAAACGGCGTCCTCAACGGCAAGGGAACAATTCAACTCAAGCGAAAGGGCGACGACAATTTTCATGTAACATTCCTCGCCGGCTTTTATAAAGGCCCGAAAGACACCCCAGCCAAACAGGGGAACATGACCCTTCTGCTCAATGCCCCCAAAGCGCGCAAGAAAGTCTTCTTCGGATTCGGCGTCCAGCTTAATCAGATCTTCCTCGTGCCTTTCCGCGGCAGCAAGAAAGGGGAGGAACGCAGACACCCGCCACCGATTAATCTGGCGTACAACACCTGGTACAAAATTGATGCCAAAGCCGAGGGCCGCTTCGTCAATTTCTACTTCAACGGCCAGAAAATCGACGGTGTGCAACTGAACGCGGATGACGTCACGGATGTTGCTCTGACGAACATCCAGTCACGTGTCTGCTATCGCGATTTCAACATGCAGGAGGATGGAGTGGAAACCACCACTACCACGACCATCCAGCCAGCGGATGCGAACGCAGACACGGACGTGGAGGAACTGGACACGAACAGCGATGACGCGGAGTAGGCGCTAAGGGGGCTTAAACTCAAAAGACTTTTTCGATTTGAGAGAACTCGTTTGTAGTGCGCCAGTCATGGCGCTTTGGGCGACTTCGTCGCCCCGAACGGCGATAACTCGCCTACTACAAACAGAGCCCACGCAGGCTGTGACTCAGGCCTGCTGCTCGAAGGGCCCATTCTTCTCAGCGCAGCCTGAGAAGAATCGTAGGCGCTGAGGGGGCTTAAACTTAAGAAAAATTCTCGATTTGAGAGAACTCGTTTGTAGTGCGCCAGTCATGGCGCTTTGGGCGACTTCGTCGCCCCGAACGGCGATAACTCGCCGACTACAAACTGAGCCCAGGCAGGCTGTGACTCAGGCCTGCTGCCCGAAGGGCCCATTCTTCTCAGCGCAGTCTGAGAAAAATCCTAGAGTCTCAGCCTACGTCTTCTTCGCGTTGTGCGGAGAACTTTGTGGCACGGGTGTCCCGCCCGTGAACCACGGCCGAGACGGCCGTGCTACGATTCGGTTGCGGCCGTAAGGCAGCCTTAGGGTACTCCTCTGTTATGGCTCTGAAGGCCACACACCAGATGGCCCACAGATCCAGCAAACATCCCCTGCAACCATGTCCACGACATGGCTGTGCGCTGGAAGAAGGGCATATACTTCGGGTGGATCACTCTCCCGAATTCTGGCGAATCCGGCTATCGATTGCTCGACGGTTTGAGGGGAAGCTTCGCCGAATAAGAGCACATGATTCGGAGTTTTGGTTCTCCGATTTGGGGGCCCTTCGCTTCGGGACAAGTTTTGTGATGCCGAATCTATTTCGGCAATCATGACTATTCAGGAAGAATCACTCGCAGTGGTGGCAATCCATGACAAGCGTATCGGGATGCAGTTTCTTCCATTCGTCCCATCGGATTCGGCGGCTGTACTGGTTTGCCGGGAGTTCTTTCAAGGCCTTTCCCTTCATCTCGCCGTCCAGCGCTTTACCCGTTTCCTGAAGCCAGAGCGAGCCGGTTGCCTTGTCGTACATGACAAGATTGCCGTTCTTCACTTTGCCGGAAACGGCGAGCTTGCATGCCTTGCCATCGACAGTGCGATCGTGGACCACGATCGTTTGTTCGGAAGGTCACCAGGAGCAGGCGATGCTTCTGTTACCGACAGTATCGTTTACGATCTGGTGGTTGTTGAGGATGTAGAGTGGATAAGCCCGGCTCTCACCATCGATGGAAACGCCGATGACGGATGTGCCCCCGGCCAGCCGGGCTTTGTCAGCGGGAACAAATTCCGGTTCGAGGATGGCCTTCTTGGCGTCCTGAGCCCTGTAGTCGATGAGACCGTGGAAGGCTTCGGCTCCCGTCGGCGTCTTATCCGGATGATGAGGTCCTGGTTTGTCGTGGTCAGGCGAGCCACTGTAAAAAAGGAGGATCGCCCCCGCGAGAAAAAGCAGGCCGGCGGCCGCAATGAAAGGAGCTTTGGTTTTCATGGGGCCCTCTTCAGTTCTTCAATGTTCTCTCGAATGGAAATGGTCTGATTCGCGGAGATTTTTTCGAGCTCCGAAGTGGCCCCGCTGGGCCAGGTCACATGGATCGAATCGGCTTCCTCCGCGTTGCCGAGGCCGAAGTGTGCGCTGAGGGAATTACAGCTCAAATAACTGCCCCCGTCCAGGATTTCTCGAGTCTGAGTCTGCGAGCCTGTTGTCAGCCTCACTCTCGCTCCGATCCCAAAGCGATTACTCTCCGTGCCTTCGAGCTTGACCTTCAACCAGTTTCCCGGGGATGGCGTTGTGTTCCGCAGCAGAAGCGGCTCTGCTCCGTGGTTCACGATGAAAACATCTACCAGGCCATCTGAATCGTAATCTGCGAAGGCCGCCCCGCGGCCGAGACGTTCGACGGCGAAGACATCCCCGGCGCCTTCGGCCACGTCGATAAATTTTCCCTCCCGGTTGTTCCAGTACACAAAATTGCGCTGGGGCATGAGCTTCGGGTCTTTGAGGACATCCAGGGTCAGCTCATCCTCCTGTGTGCTGCCGTTGACCTGGAAGATGTCAAGATAGCCATCGTTGTCGAAGTCAAAGAAACCGGCAGCCCATCCAACGGTTCCCGGATCCCGGCGAGCAACGCCGACACGTGGCGCAACGTCGATGAAGACGAACCGGTCCTGTTTCTGCTTGCCCTCGATTCTCGTGAGCTGGTTGTGATAGAACGCGCTGTCTTCACCGACCCAGTGAGTAATGAAGAGATCAAAAGCGCCATCAAAGTCGTAATCACCTACGGCCACACCCATCCCGGCCCTGGGATCCCAGGTGTTGAGTTGCAGGGCCATGTCTTTGAACGTGCCCCCTCCCGAGTTAATGAAAAGGGCATCGGGCGACTGGTCGTTCGCGACGTAGATATCCGGCAGGCTGTCGTTGTTAAAATCGCAGAAGACGGCCTGCAGGCTGCGGCCATTCTTGTCTTCGGCGCCGGAGGAATCGGTTACGTCTGTGAAGGTGCCATCGCCGTTGTTCTTTAACAGGGAATTGGGCTGCGGAGGAAAGCTCTGGGGCGTGGTCATCACTGCGGGCCGGCCCCCGACGATAGGGCGGGTCCTTGCTTTTTCGAGATCGAATTCCACATAACGGCACACGTAGAGGTCGAGGTGTCCATCTCCATCGAAATCACCGAAGGCTGCCCCGCTGCAGAATCCACCCAGTTCAGAAAGCCCGGACCTCTTTGTCACATCATCAAATGTCCCGTCACCTTTGTTCCGATAGAGCACGACTCCGGTAAAGCCGGTTACCAGCAGGTCGAGGCGGCCATCGTTGTCAACGTCGGCCCAAAGGCAGGCCATATCCCAGCCAACGTGTCCAACGCCGGCCTCATCGGTAACGTCTTTAAAAGTGCCATCTCCCTTGTTGCGGTAAAGCTGATTGCCCGGCCGCTTTTTCAGCTCATCGGGTGACATCAGGACAGGCCCTGCCCAGTTGCTGATGTAGAGATCCTCATGGCCGTCGCCGTCGTAATCACCCCAGGCCGCGCCCGAGCCAACATCTTCAGCGATCAAAGAGGCACGCCCGGAGTTGAAGTGGGTGAATTCGATGCCAGCGCTTGCTCCGACGTCACTGAAGTGAAAACGGCTCATCTTTTCATTCGTCCCCTGCGTGGAATGGCCAGACTCGCCCTTCTCGCCAGGCCCGTGACGGCTTCGCAGGCTTGTGCCGAATCGGATAGCGCCAAACAGAGCAAAGGCCGCGGCTATAGCTGTCAGAAATCGAATGGCATTATTTCCCATGTGTTTCCGTTTTCCCATTCCCGTCGAGATGGGGGGCTCTATTGACACCGCACTCTTTCAGATTCTATCCGGCTCATGTGCAATGTGCTTTGCGGTTCCATGGGCGCGTAGAGAAGCGCTCCTCTACCCGTTAAAGTTTGAAGTCATTACTTCTTTGCGTGTAGCGAAGACAATCGTAGCTGGACTCTCTGAGTCCGGAGTTCCGGCCAGCTACGGCTGCGGGCACAGCCTGCCGAAAGATCGCCCATGCGGGGGTAGCAGGGGCCGCCAGAGCTGGCCTCCATTACCAGACTTGGAGGAAGGCACACATGTCACATATCCTTCGCTTCGGATTTCTGCAAAGCCTGCTGCTGGTCTCCGCCAATCGGATTGGAGCCGACGCCCTGTCCGCTGGTGGATTGACCCTCGAGCTTGACGCTCGGGCTAATGTGATCGGCATGAAGGTGGGTCAGACGAAACTCCGCCTGACTCCGCGGCCGTTGGCTCAGCTCTGTGAAGTTGAGAAGGGAACCTTCGCTGCACCGAGGGTAAAGGGCGGTCAACTCGAGAATGGTATCCCGTTGGAGTTTGGCGAGGCCCGGGTACGAGGCACTCTGACGGCAAAGACGCGGGACAACATCCTGAAGTTCTCATGTGTGCTCAAGGGCGGCGATCTCCCGGCGCGCGGAATGCTCCTCCGATTCGCCTTTCCCTTCGATGCCATGGGATGGCGGTGGCACAGCGACATGCAGACTGCTGTGCCCATCGATCGGGGAAATGTGTACGAGAACGTGAGGCCCTTGCGAGCCTACGCCGATCTGCCTGAGTGGAAGGACCAGCCCGACCTGCGCATGGGTTATTCGAATCGCAACTTCTGCACAGTCGTCGCAGGCCCGGTCGGGCTCTGCCTGGCTGTCCCCATAGACAAGCCATGCATTTTTCGGACGGCATACGACGCGAAGGCCGGACAGCTTCAGATTGTCTACGACTTCGCGCTGTCCCCTGACACCAGGAAGCCAAACGAAGTGGAGTTCGCATTCGACCTGTACGCGTGTGACCCCAAGTGGGGATTCCGAAGCGCGCTCAGTCACTATTATCAGGCATACCCGGCGCTCTTCAGGAACTACATCAAGGAGCCCGGACAATGGATGGCCTTCAGCAGGCTTTCGGAAATCGACAATGTGAACGAGTTCTATTTCGCCCTCCAGGAGGGCGCGCCGGAGCCGGAGTATGACGACAGGATCGGAGTGTCGTCGGCCGTCTACTTCACCCACGCGGGCATGGGGGCCAGGATCCCCAACCACGACCCTGAGAAGGACCCGCTGCCGGCCCATGACGTTCAGGTAAAGGCCATGGAGGAGGCATTCAAGCGACGAACGCAGGTGGATGGCATGTACAACAAGGTTGGGCTGCATGGAACGGATGGGAAGCTGGATGTCCGCAAGTGGCGGGTCTACGCCCATCTTATCGCTCAGTTCAACCTCGATCCCGAGCAGCCCTATGGCGCGTGGACGCTCGAGGCGGCAACTGCCCGTACGGAACGCGTGCGCAAAACCAGAAAGGCCAGGCTTGACGGCTTCTATTACGACGGGCTGTCCGCGGGAATCAACTACCGGAAGGATCACTTCAAGACTGCAGACGCCCCGTGCCTCTGGGACCCTGTCGCCAGGAAGCCTTTCATCAACAACTTCTTCTCCTCCTGTGAGTTTGCCCGGGCGGCGGCTGAGTTTCTGCGGCCCCAGGGCCAGTTCACCATGATGAACGGGGCCCTTGGCGCAAGTTTCTACGTTGCGCCGTGGCTCGACGTACTGGGCGCAGAGACCGGTTTGCGCATTCCGCGAGAGAGCTTCAACTACATCCGAAGCACCACCTACCACAAGCCCTTTCTCACGTTGCTGAAGGGAAACTACGAACAGAGGATCGGCAATGCCGAGATGGAGCTGTACATGAAACGCTGTCTCGCGTACGGCGTCTTCCCCGGCTTCTTCGACTGGCCGCCCAGCGGGCTCGGCCCCGGCGGACGATACTGGGACCACGCCCGTTACTTCGAGCGGGATCGCAGCCTCTTCCGCAAGTATCAGCCTCTGTGCCGCGCCCTGTCCCTGGCAGGATGGGAGCCTGTGACTCAGGCGCGAAGCTCGGCGCCGCAAGTTTTCATTGAGCGTTTCGGCCCCACCGCGGACGGGATCGTGTGGGTCACGCTGTTGAATGAGGGCGGACACCCGCATCGAACGCAGTTGAAGATCGACGCCAAAGCGCTGGGTCTCTCCCTGGCGACGACCGAAGCCGTGGATGTGGTCGAAGGGGCATCCGTCGAGCTGGCGACGCAAAACGACCTGCTGACGGCAGATCTGGATCTGCCTGCTGATGGCGTAATGGCGATTCAGCTTGCCACACCGGAGGCGGCCGCCAACTGGCGTGTGCGGCAAGCACTGGAAACTCTTGAGCGAAGTTCGCTCATGGGAGAGATAGACAAAGACAGGCCGCCTCGCCTGGTGCATTGGGTTCCGAAGGGGGGGCATTACTTACGTGAAGCTGTCGACGGGAAGAACACTCTCGTTTTCCGCGGCGCAGGTAAAGGAGCACAGAGCGCCAGCCAGTGGGCCATGTTTTTCCAACCGAAAGCAACCCCGATCAAGCTGCACGTTCGAGCCAGTGGCGACAAGTTGGCAGGGGGTAAGGGCGCAATCGGCATCCGCTGTCGCCTGGCTTGGGTCACCGCCAGTTACAGCCATTACGAGACGCGCTTCTTTGAGTTGCCCGCAGGAACGTACGCCTTCAGGGATTTCGAGTTCAACATCGAGTCAGAGCACGCACTGCGCGCGATTTCCGTGACGCCTGCGATGGGGGGCGGGGTCAAAGGAACGTTGAAGCTGGCGAAAGTTTCCCTCGCCGACGCGGACCGCGAAGAGTACGTAGTCGACCCCGATTTTCAGGAATGGTACGAGCCGATTCCAGAACACGTTCGCGGCCGGACCGGTAAGGATTGGCAGGTTCTGCGTTCATTGCTGCTTAGTCTCGAAAAGGACGCCGCAAAATCGACTTCTGCAGCGACTCGCGAGGTCTTGGCTCAGGCGACCGGCGTCTGTGGCAGTCTTCAGGAATTCATTGTCGAAGAGCGCGCACAGAACGGGTGCCGGCGACTTTTGCGCGACCTGGAGACGATTGAGCGCCATCTGGGCTTCGTCACCCTCGCCGCGTTCGACATAGCGCCGCCCAGGATAATGGGCCCTGTGGTGGCCGCGCCGGGAGACGCGGTCCGGCTGACCTTCGCGCCTCCGACCGTTCCGGGCCTCTCCACGAGGACGGCACTCCATTCCGATGACGTTTCGATCGAGCGCAGCCCTGGTGGTGGCATCGCGACCGTGCCGGCGGACGCCGAAACAGGATCGACGATCACTATTGCCGGCAGGCTCGAAATTGGGCCGCCGGGGAAGGCCGTGAGTGTCGGGACCCGCCACCAGATCACAGTGCTTCCGCCCATCGAGCTGAGGCTGGAGAGCCAGGGAACTGACCTGGAGACCGGGGCCTGCCGTGTCCGGGCAGTCGTGCGCAACAACCGGACCCGGCCCGTCACAGCGCGGCTGGACGTTACTGCACCGGAACGCTGGAAAGGGCCCGGACCTCTGAGTCTCCCTGTGCCAGCATCGGGTGAGGCCACTGCCGAGGTGGAGCTGACGCCCTCAGTGACCGCTCCGGCGGGCTCCGTGGAAGTGATTGTCATTGCAGTCTCCGGCCAGGATCGAGGCCATTCGCGCGCCACGTTGCTCTACATTCCAAGGGAGACCAATCTGATTAAAAATCCCGGTTTCGAGCAAGGCATGAAGGGCTGGAATGCGAATGAGGGTAAGCCGACAGTGAGCGCCGAGCGTCGGAGTGGAAAGAACTCGGTGTGCCTGCGTAATCCTGTCCGACTTAGGACCGGCGTCAGTCAGTCGGTTCGCCTGGATCAGCAGACCCCGTGCGCCATCCTCGTACGTGCTTCGTCCAAGGCGGTGGACGTGAGCGGTAAACCCGGCCGAGATTACTCACTGTACGTTGACATCTACTATAAGGACGGGACGCCGCTGTATGGCCGGACGTACAACTTCCAGACTGGCACGACTGATTGGCAGTCAGGCGAGCTATTCATCGAGCCCGCCAAACCCATCCGAAACGTCAACGTCTATCTGCTGCTGCGAGGAAAAGCGGGCATCGCTTACTTTGACGACGTCGCCGTCATGGAAGACCCGCGCCGCAAAGGCAACGTCGCCCGCGAAGCCCTGGTAACGGTCGACAGCAGCTACACCAGATACGACCCCACTCCGATCAACGACGGCATCATCCAGGGCGAAGGACTGCACTGGACGAAAGAGGCCTGGGCCTCGGCTGAAAACGCCACGGGCCACTTCATTGTCCTCGAGTTTGAGAAGCCTCGACCTATCTCCAGAGCCACCATTTACTGGTCCCTCGATGCAGGCATTCCGCGAACTTCGCAGGAAGTCCGGTTGCAGATCGCAGCAGGCGATGGCTGGAAAACGCTGGCTGCGGCCGAGCCGAAAACGACCGCGCCTCAGACCACCATTCGTCTCAGGCAGCCCGTCACTGCCAATCGCTTCCGAGTATTCCAACCTGCAGGGAAAGGCCCAACAGGACGCCAAGGACTGATGTGGGTGAGGGAAGTGGAACTGTTTTCGTCGCGATAAAGGGCGGCAAGTGTCCCCATCAGGCGCTCAGGATCGGGAAGCGCCAGTGGTGAATACCGACTCGCCGCTCCGCGCTTGCATTCTGCGCCGGACGCACGCATAGTCTGCCGTCTGCAACCCGTAGAGGAGAGGAGAAGCATGGATCCCATCAAGACGCTGCTGCTCACTGGTGAGCACAACCACGACTGGTGTAAGACATCGCCTTTCATCGCGAACCTGATGAACGAGACGGGCCTGTTCTCGGTCGAGATCACCGAGCAACCCAACGCTGTACTGGAGGATGCCGGTAAGCTCTCAGAATTCGACCTGCTGTTCTCCGACTACAACGGGGCGCGGTGGAGCGATGCAGCCTGCCGCAATTTCGAGGCGGCCGTTGAAGGCGGCAAGGGCCTGGTGATCTACCACGGGGCCAGTAATTCCTTCACCGGCTGGACGGCGTTCGAGAAAATGTGCGGGTTGCATTTCCGATCCGGTACCAGCGCCCACGCTGAGTTCACCACCTTCCGGGTGGTCTTCCGGGACAGGGAGCACCCGATCACCCGCGGGCTGCGGAATTTCGATCAGACGGATGAGCTGTATCACACAATGAAGAACGTGCACAGCGTGCCAGTGCACGTGCTGGCGACGGCCTACTCGGAGCCGGATGAGGATGCGCACATGCACGGGTCGGGAAAAGATGAACCCGTTGCCTTCACGGTGTCCTACGGCGAGGGGCGCGTTTTCCATTTTACGCTGGGTCACATCTGGCCGGCGGAAGTGTATCCCGGCTATACTGGGTGCACGCACATCGCGCTCGTCGGAAAGGAATTCCGGTCTTTGCTTCTGCGGGGCTGCGAATGGGCCGCGACAGGCGATGTCAAAAGGTGCAAGTCTGAAACCTGAATCCTGAACTTTGCACCTCAATCGAGGAAATCGTGAGCACAACATACAGAACCGCGATTGTCGGATGCGGCAATATCAGCCACACACATGCTTCAACCTACCGGCGTCATCCGTGTATCGATCTTGCTGCCGGAGCGGATATCGACGCGGAGCGTCTGGCCGCATTTCGCGAGCGCTGGGAGGTGCCCGCGGGGTACGGCGACTATCGCGAGATGCTGGCCGAGGTAAAACCTGAGCTCGTGAGCATCTGCACCTATGCGAAGCTGCACTGGCCCATGCTCAAGGCCTGTGCGGAGGCGGGTGTGCGGGGCATCATCTGCGAAAAGCCAATGCTCAACAGCCCGGCCGAACTGCCCCTCGTGCGCGAGCTCGTGGATCAGACAGGGGTCAAGATCGTCCTGGGGCACATGCGGCGTTACGGCATGGCGCATCTGCGAGCGCGCGAGCTCGTGCTGGGCGGCGAAATCGGAGACCCGATCCTCGTGGTGGGGACGCTCACCGGCGGCGGCCTGGCGGAGATGGGTTCGCATTGGATCGATCTGATGCGACACCTGATCGGCGACCCGGAGGTGGTGTCCGTCCTGGCGCAGACCAACATGCAAGACGGCACCCTCTGCGGCCACGCGCAGGAGGACGATGCCGTGCTCCTCATGGAGTTTGCAGGCGGCATCAAGGGCCTGTTCGAAAGCGGACAGACGACGTTGAAAGACAATGTCCTGACCCTGATCGTCGGCAGTCAGGGATCCATACAGATTCTCGGGGAGGACGACCTTGTCATATCGGGTCCTGACGGTGTGCGTAAGGAGGACCTGATGGTCGAGCAGCCAGAGCAGTGGAAGGCATTGGGGCTGGAACTGCCGGAACCGTGGTGGAATTACAAATGGGACATCCTGCTTCGGGAGTACCTGGCGTGGGTGGATGGCGGCGAGGCACCGCTCACCTGCGCCGATCAGGCCTTGAAAGCGACGGAGGCATACATGGCCGGTTACTTGAGCGCCATCCGCCGCGAGAAGATCCACCTGCCCCTGCCGGGCAAAGACCTGACTCTGGACGAGTGGCCGGGGGATGTTCTCGCGCGTCTGGCCTCCGACCGTTCAGTCTGAGCATTTCCGCGCACCAGGGCCGCATGAGTGCTGGTAGCTGCGGCGTCCCGCCGCAGTAATTCGGCGGCGAGACACCGCCACTACCAGAAGCTGTCTACGGCCTGTGAGCCGGGCTTAACTGATATGAACGTACAGGCTGGTGGCAGCCTGTGGCTACGATCTGTTCCCCGACAGATCAAAATCGTCATCTGAATCGAAATCCCGATGCAGACCGATTCAGATTCCAGGCTTCGACGTTAATCTATCTCTCCTCACCCTCTCCACCCGCGATTCGCACCTGACTCATGCACAACAAACTACCGGACGGCCAATACAGATTCGGATACGGCACTTACGGCATGCCCGACCTGGCACCCGCCGAAGCCCTGCCCAGATTAAAAGAGATGGGCTATGAAGGCATCGAGCTCAACGTTGGCGCGAACTACCCGACCGCGCCCGAAAAACTGTCCGGCCGGAACCGCAAAGAACTGCGGTCACTGTTTGCAGATTTGGATCTGCATCTGACTGGCCTGATGCTCATGAGCCAGCCCCTGGTCGAAGATCCCGGCGAATACGAGCGGCAGTTGGAGAATCTGAGGGCATGCGCGCAACTGGCTGCAGAACTGGCCGCCGGAGAGACCGCGCCCACACTGGTCACTACCGTCGGCGGCAACCCGGATCAATGGGACGACGGCCGCGAATTCCTTGTGCAGCGGATGAAGGAGTATGGCCAGGTCGCGGCTGAATTCGGTACGCAGATAGCCGTCGAACCGCACTGGGGCAGCATCCTCAACAGTCCGGACCAAACCGTGTGGCTGATGGAGCGCATCGACTCGCCGGCCGTGGGCGTCAACTTTGACATCAGCCACTTCGAAGTCGCTGGTTTCCCCCTGGTTGAATCGACGGCTTCGCAGGCGCCTTACACCATTCACACCCACGTTAAAGACGGGCGGCTGGAAGATGGCAAGTGCCGTTATCTCCTCGCAGGTGAGGGAGACACAGATTACGTCACCTACTTTGAGACCCTGGCCGCGACTGGCTGGTTCGGATACATCACTGTGGAGATCACCGCCATGATATTCAGGCAGAAGGACTACGATCCATGGTCGGCTGCGGAGTTTTCACTCAAGACGCTGCAAAAGGCGCTCAGCGAGGCCAGGC
>Ga0187827_10002001_pt1 | contig 28561 bp, 37 predicted proteins | sample ETNtaG_39_FD_167969 | JGI IMG/M metagenome (GOLD analysis project Ga0187827, IMG submission 167969) | Marine microbial and viral communities from oxygen minimum zone, Eastern Pacific Ocean - ETNP2014_SV_150_PacBio MetaG (Illumina Assembly) | ecosystem: Environmental > Aquatic > Marine > Hypoxic...
AATTCTATAATTGCTAAAGGTGCTCTATCACCATATCTAAATCCAGCTTTAATTATTCTTGAATAGCCGCCATTTCTACTTGAGTATCTTTTTGATAAAACGTTAGTAACTTTTCTAGTATTTAACTTGTCCTGTAATTTTGAGAATAAGCTTTTTTTATTTATCAAACTACCCTTTTTACCCATTGTAATAACTTTATCAATTTGTGGTCTTAATATTTTTGCCTTAGGTAATGTGGTAGTAATTTGTTCATATTTTATTAGAGAATTTAGCATATTTTTAATTAAGCTCTTTCTATGTTCAGAAGTTCTATTTAGTTTCTTATGATCTATCCTATGTCTCATATTTTAATTCAAATATTTTCCTCTAATTTTTTTGATAATTCGGCAATATTATCAGGAGGCCAATTAGGAATTTCCATGCCTAAATATAAAGACATAGTATACAGTACTTCCTTTATTTCATTAAGTGATTTTCGGCCAAAATTAGGTGTTCTTAACATTTCACTTTCTGTTTTTTGAACCAAATCTCCTATATAAGTTATATTGTCGTTCTTTAAGCAATTCATAGATCGAACGGATAACTCGAGTTCATCAACTTTTTTGAGTAAATTTTTATTAAAATCTGGTTCTGTAGGTAATTGTTTAGGTATAATTTCCTTCGGTTCTTCAAAATTAATAAACGTTGAAAGTTGATCTTGAATAATTCTCGCTGCATAGGCGACGGCATCATCAGCAGCAATAGATCCGTTAGTTTCGATTTGTAATGTTAGTTTATCGTAGTCTAAAGCCTTGCCTTCACGAGCTGTACTTACAGAATAGGACACTTTTTTAACAGGATTAAACAAAGAATCTATTGCAATTAATCCTAAAGGTGGATCTTCAATTTTATTTAAATTTGCAGGAACATATCCTTTTCCAGAATTTACAGTTAATTCCATATGAAATTTTGCACCTTCATCAAGGTTACAAATTGTTAATTCAGGGTTTAAAATTTCAACATCTGGATTCTCTATTATTTTTTTAGCCTTAATTTCTCCTGGTTCTGAAGCATCTAAAATTAATTTTTTTGGTCCATCGGAATTAGATTTTAATGCTAGTGATTTAACGTTTAAAACTATATCGGTCACATCTTCTCTAACACCTTTGATTGATGTAAATTCATGTAACACTCCGTCTATTTGTATTGCAGTAACCGCAGAACCTCTTATTGATGAAAGCATTATTCTTCTTAAAGAATTTCCAATTGTTAATCCGTAACCTTTTTCAAGGGGTTCAACATTTATTGTAGCTATTGATTTATTATCATGTGTTTTGACACTTACTTTTGACGGTCTAATCAAAGATTTCCAATTTTTATCATCTGCTACATTTTCCATTTTTTCCATTTATACTCTCCTTCGTTTTGGTGGTCTTGACCCATTATGTGCAAATGGGGTTGTATCTTTAATAGAAGTAATTTTAAAACCTTTTGCTTGCAAAGATCTTAGTGCAGTTTCTCTACCTGAACCTGGACCTTTAATTTCAACTGATAATATTTTCATTCCACATTCTAAAGCCTTGGTTGCCACCTCATCAGCGGCAATTTGTGCAGCATATGGAGTTGATTTTCTAGATCCTTTAAATCCTTTTTTTCCAGCCGAAGACCACGCTATTACATTGCCATGCGCATCTGCTATTGAAATAATAGTATTATTAAATGTAGATTTAACATAGGCAATTCCAGTTAAAATATGTTTTTTAGTATTTTTTTTTTTTGAAAAACTGGATTTTTTCTTTTCCTGTGAATCTGTTTCTCTTGAAAGTGTTTGTTTTTTACCTTTCATATATTATTTTTTTAACGGCGTAATTTTTTTACCAGCTATCGCAATTGCTTTACCTTTTCTAGTTCGGGCATTACAGCGAGAGCGTTGACCTCTCACAGGAAGCTTTTTTCTATGTCTTGATCCTCTATATGTAGCTAGGTCAACCAATCTTTTTATGTTTAGTGAAGTTTCTCTTCTTAATTCCCCTTCTACAATAAAATTTTTATCAATATATTCCCTAATTTTTAAAATTTCATCATCAGTAAGTTTGTGCACTCTTTTGCTTGACGAAATATTCAGATTTTTACAAATATCATAGGAGTGTTTATTTCCAATACCATAAATAGAAGTTAAGCCAATCCGAACAATCTTGTTTTGAGGAATATTAATGCCTGCTATACGAGCCATAAATTCATGAAGGATAAAATTTCAAAAGGAAACTTATATAAAAAGTCAGCATAATGTCAATCTCTTATATTATCTAAAACACCCCTGATTTTATTGTAAATTTTATCAATATTTTGATTACCATCAATTTCAACGAAATTAAGCTTTTTTTTGTAATAATCTACTATAGGTTTTGTCTTGGCAAGATAAGATTCTAGCCGATTTAAAATAATTTTATAATTATCATCAGTTCTTTTTTGTAAATATTTCTTTTCACAACTATGATTTTTCGAATTTGGTGGACTAAAATAAGTATTAAATATCTTAAGACATTTTGTACAAACAATTCTGCCATTAATTCTTTTTGAAATAATGTCCTTGTTAACAGTTAAGCTTAGAACTATAGAAATTTTTTGTTTAGTTTTTTTTAACATTTTTTCTAAGTTATAAATCTGTGATAAAGTTCTTGGATATCCGTCAAAAATTAATCTGTTAAAATTTTTTGGATTCAAAGTAACATTTTCAACCACTGCATTAACTAATTCATCTGACACAAGTTCGCCTTTATTCATTATCGATTCAATTTTTTTACCAAGGTCTGTCTGAAGTCTAATTTCATTTCTTAATAAATCTCCAGTGGATACCTGTTTTAAAGTATAGCCTTCAACTATTTTATTTGACTGAGTACCCTTCCCAGCGCCTGGGGGTCCGAGTATTATTACATTCATTAATTAATTACCGAATCTAGCTTTTTTAATCAAAGATTGATATTGAGCACTCATTAATCTTGTTTGAACTTGGGTTACTGTATCCATTGCGACGATTACAACAATTAATATTGATGTACCGCCTAAGTAAAATGGAATAGGATATTTTGCTATTAAGAATTCAGGCATTAAGCAAACCAGGGCTAAATATAATGCACCTATAGTTGTTAGTTTTGTTAAAATATTATCGATATAATAAGCTGTGCTGTCACCAGGTCTAATTCCTGGAATATAACCACCATATTTTCTCAAATTTTCAGCGGTTTCGTGTGGATTAAAAACTATTGATGTATAAAAAAAAGTAAAAAAGATTATTCCAGATCCATATAAAATCATATAAAGGGGTTTACCTTGCGAAAAAAGAGAGGAGATATCTAAAAAAAATTCATTTTGCGAAAAAGTAAAATTTGAAAATGTAATTGGTAACAATAATAAAGCAGAAGCAAAAATCGCAGGTATTACTCCAGCAGAATTAATTTTTAAAGGCAAATGTGATGATTCACCGCCATATACCCTAGTACCCATTTGTCTTTTTGGATAATTAATTAAGATTTTTCTTAAAGCTCTTTCCATGAAAACAATGAAAATAATTGTTAAAATCAACAAAAGAAATATAGAAATAATCATTATTGATGAAACTGCACCGGTTCTTCCTAATTCGAAAGTAGTTACAAGAGCTCTTGGTATTTCTGCTACTATTCCCGAAAATATAATTAGAGAAATACCATTACCAATTCCTCTTTGTGTAACCTGCTCACCTAACCACATTAAAAAAACAGTGCTAGCAACAATTGTTATTACTGTACTTATCCTAAAAAATAAACCTGGGTTAATTACTAAATTTTCAGCTGATTCTAATCCCACAGACAATCCATAACCTTGAATAGTAGCTAATAAAACTGTTCCATACCTGGTAATTTGAGTAATTTTTTTTCTTCCTATTTCACCTTGATTTTTAAGATTTTTGAAATAATCAGAAACACCTGTTAATAATTGAACGATAATTGAAGATGAAATATAAGGCATAATTCCCAGAGCAAAAATAGCCATACGTGCTATAGCTCCACCTGCAAATACGTTAAACATTCCTAGTAAACCTTTTTGATTAGAACTCATAAGTTCTTGTAATGCTTGAGGGTCTATTCCAGGAATTGGTATAAATGTACCTAGCCTATAAATTGACAATATAAACAATGTGAAAATAATACGATTTTTTAAGTCTTTTGTTTGTGAAAGAGCATTGTTCATTAATAATATTTATTTTCCATGTCTATTTTGTTTTTAATTTTATTATGCCACCTTTTTTTTCAATTTTTTGTCTTGCAGATTTTGAAACATAATCAACTTCAACATTTATTTTATCTTTAATATCACCATTACCTAATAATTTTATTTTATTTACTCCATTTTTCATAATTCTATTTTTTTTAAGTTCAACTAAATTAATAAGGTTTTTACTATTTAGTTTATTTTTAGATATGTATTCTTGTAATTGTTGAAGATTTAAAATTGCGATATTGTTTTTTTTAATTGATTTAAAACCTCTTTTAGGAAGTCTCCTATATAAAGGCATTTGTCCTCCTTCAAAACTTTTTATTGCTACACCGGAGCGAGATTTTTGCCCTTTGTGTCCCCGACCACAAGTTTTACCTTTGCCTGAACCTATACCTCTACCAGGTCTAATTTTTTTGCTTTTAACTTTATAATTTAATGAATTTAAATTCATTTATCTTCTTTTTTCAATTATATCTGAAATTTTTTTACCGCGTAAAAGAGAAATGCTTTTTGGTGTAAATTGACCTAACAACCCTTTTATACAGGCTTTGACTACATTATGAGGGTTTGATGAGCCCAAGGATTTGGCTACAATATCCTGTATTCCTGTAACTTCACAAACCGCTCTTATGGCTCCACCAGCAATTATACCTGTTCCTTTCGGTGCCGATCTTAAAATTACTTTTCCCGATCCTTTTTTTCCAACAACATCATGATGCAGTGTTCTTCCCTCTTTGAGTGGAATTTGAATCAGTCTTCTTTTTGCTATATCTGTAGCCTTCTTAATTGCATCTGAAACTTGTTTAGCTTTAGCATGAGCAGTTCCCAATTTTCCAGATTGATTTCCAACCACTACAAGAGCCGAAAAAGTAAACCTTCTTCCTCCCTTAACTACTTTCGTAATACGATTTATATAAACTAGTTTTTCTTTATATTCAACATTATCCATTTATTAAAACTCCAAACCGTGTTTTCTTAAAGCGTCAGTTAATAATTTAATTCTACCATGATACTTATAGCGTCCTCTATCAAAATATATTTTATTGATATTTTTTTTATTTGCTCTTTTTGCAAGTATTTCACCAACAAATAATGATAAATCTGATTTTTTTACTTTATTAATTTTTTTGATATCTTTTTCTACTGAAGATGCTGCTACTAATGTTCTATGATTTATATCATCTATTATCTGAGCAGAAATATTTTTTGAAGATCTAATAACAGTTAATCTTAATCTATTATTTATGTTAGATTTTTTTAATTTATTTCTTATTCTTATTTTTTTTTTAATTATTTTATCTAATTTCATCTTTTATTTCTTTTTTCCCTCTTTTCGTAAAATATAATCACCTTTTTCCTTAATTCCTTTGCCTTTATATGGTTCTGATGGGCGAAATGATTTTATTTTCGACGCAACCATCCCAACTTCATGCTTGTCAAATCCATTGATTTTGATTGTTGTTTGTTTCTCTACAATAACTTTTACATCTTTTGGTATTTTAAAATTAACGTCATGACTATAACCCAGTTGCAAGTTTAAACTATCTCCTTTTACTGATGCTCTATAACCTACGCCTGTCATTTCTAAAGTTATTTCATAACCCTTATTAACGCCAATAACTGCATTATTCAAAAGACTACGGTGCATCCCCCACATTTTTTTAATATCATCATTCATTTCTTTGGGTTTGATTGATAACTCAGTGTTTTTATTTACGTTTACTTCAAAGACACTTGTATCTAAATTAATTTTCTTATTTCCATAAGGTCCTTTGATATTAATGTCATCTCCATTAATTGAAATGTTAACTTCTTTTGGAATTAAAATTTTTTTTTTACCTATTTTGGACATTAAAATACCTTGCAAATAATTTCTCCACCTAGATTTGCTCTTCTTGCTTCTGTGTCAGTCATAACTCCTTTGGGAGTAGAAACAATTGCAATACCCATGCCATTTTGTATTTTTGGAATACTTTCAGCACTTGAATAAAACCTTCGACCAGGTTTAGAAATTCTTTCAATATTATTTATTACCGGCGAACCTGAGTTATATTTTAAATTAATTGAAAATTTTGTTTTCTTTTCATCAACTTGATCTAGAGTATAATTTAAAATAAAACCTTCTCTTTTAAGTACTTCTAAAATTTTACCTTTAAATGAAGAAGCTGGCATTTCAATTTTAGTATGTAATCTCGTTTGACCATTTCGAATTCTTGTAATCATATCACCTATGGGATCTGTAATACTCATATGTTCCTTTCTTTTTTACCAACTTGATTTAAACATTCCAGGAATTTTTCCTTCTAAACTTAATTGTCTTAAGGCTATTCTTGAAATTTTTAATTTTCTATAAACTCCGTGAGATCTTCCAGTAATCTCACATCTATTCCTAACTCTAGTTCTAGAAGAATCTTTTGGTAATTTTGACAGTTTCATTTGAGCTTTAAATCTTTCTTCTAAGCTTAATTTTTTATTCATAACTATACTTTTTAATTTTTTTCTTTTGTTTATAAATTTCAAATTAAATTTAATCCTTTTTTTATTTCTATTTACTGAGCTTTTTTTTGCCATATCTTTCTCAAACTTAATTTTTTAATAATTTATTAAAAGGAAAATTAAACTTTTCCAGTAAAGCTAAGGTATGATCTCTGTTAATTCCATACGTAACAATTGTAATATCCATACCTCGTATTTTTTCAACTTTATCAAAGTTTACTTCTGGAAAAATAATATGTTCTTTAATACCAAATGTATAATTTCCAAATTTATCAAAACTTTGTAAACTTAAACCTCGAAAATCTTTTATTCTTGGAAGTGCGATATTAACCAACCTATCAATAAATTCGTACATTTTATTTTTTCTTAATGTTACTTTTAAGCCAGCAATTGTATTTATTCTTGTTTTGAAATTTGATATAGATTTTTTAAATTTTGTTACTACGGGTTTTTGTCCTGTTATCATAGCCATATCATCTGAATATGACTTTAAAATTTTTTTATCACTTCCATCTTGCCCCAAACCCATATTAATAACAACTTTTTTAAATTTTGGACTCATTAACTTATTTTTTAAGGAGAGTTTTTTTGCTAATTCGCCTTGTATCGTAGAATAATAAAGTTCCTTTAATCTTGGTTTCATTTTTTATCAATTTCTTTCTTTATTTTAGTTTTATCTTTTTTATTTTCCACCAACTTTAAGTTGGATATATGTATGAGATTTTCTTTAGGGATAATTCCTCCTTTTTTCTCTTTTGTGGCTTTTAAATGTTTTTTAACAATGTTTATACCTTTAACTTTTGCTTTATTTAATTGTCTTACTACCTCAATAATTTCACCTGTCTTATTTTTATCTTTACCTGTTAATATTTTTACTAAATTACCTTTTTTCATATTCATAAATTATAAAACTTCTGGCGCTAACGAAATTATTTTTATTTGAGCTTTAGATCTTAATTCTCTAGTTACTGGACCAAAAATTCTAGTGCCCAATGGTTCTCCTTTTTCATCAGTTAACACAGCTGCATTATTATCAAATTTTACTTTTGAACCATCGTTTCTAAAAATACCTTGTTTAGTTCTGACAATTACCGCTTTGTACACTGATCCCTTTTTAACTTTTCCTCTTGGAATAGCTTCCTTTACACTAACTACGATAATATCCCCAATTGACGCATACCTTCTCTTTGAACCACCCAAAACTTTGATGCATTCAATTTTTTTTGCCCCTGTATTATCTGCTACAAATAATTCTGTTTGAACTTGTATCATCTACTTTTCTCTATTACTTTAAATCGTTTATTTTTAGAATAAGGTTTTGACTCTTCAATTTGTACATTATCACCATTTTTAAAAATATTTTTCTCATCATGAACATGATATTTTTTTTTTGTTTTAATGATTTTTTTTAAGGAAGGATGCTGATATTTTCTTTCCACTAACACAACAATAGATTTTTCATTTTTGTCACTTATTACTTGTCCTTTTAATATCTTTTTTGACATATTATTTTTTTTTAATTAATGTACTAATTCTTGCTATTGATTTTTTTGTTTCTTTAAATTGTGATAAATTTGTCAATTGACCATTGATTTTTTGAAATCTTAAGTTAAATAAATCTTTTTTAAATTTTTCAAGATTTTTATGTAATTGGTCTTTTGTAAGTTTTTTTATTTCTTTAAGTTTCATAAATTATCTTTTAATGAATTTTGTTTTAATTGGTAATTTTGCTGAGGCCTTATATAAAGCTTCATTTGCAATATCTTCATTCACTCCATCTATCTCAAATAAAATTCTACCTGGCTTTACTCTACAAACCCAAAATTCAGGTGAGCCTTTTCCCTTCCCCATTCGTACTTCTGTAGGTTTTTTGGACACAGGAATGTTAGAAAATATTCTTGTCCATACTTTACCAGCTCTTTTCATATGTCTAGTTAATGCTACTCTTGCTGCTTCAATTTGATTTGATGTAATTCTTTCTGGTTGTAGTGTTTTTAAGCCATATGCACCAAAATTAAGTTTATCACATCTGGAAGCCTTTCCATGAATTCGACCTTTGTGAGCTTTTCTGTATTTTGTTCTTGCTGGTTGTAACATAATTAAATTTTATTAGTTTCTTGACTAAATTCTTTTCTAAAAATTTTTCCTTTATAAATCCATACTTTAACTCCTATTATTCCGTAGGTAGTTAAAGCTTCCGATTCTGCATAATCAACATCCGCTCTTAATGTATGTAAAGGGATACTTCCTTCTCTTAACCATTCTGATCGTGCAATTTCATTACCACCTAATCTTCCACTCACACATACTTTTATACCTTTAGCACCCAATCTTAAGGCAGATTGTATTGCCCTTTTCATTGCTCTTCTGTAGGAAATTCTTTTCACAAGTTGTTGCGATATATTTTCAGCAACTAAATAACTATTTAGTTCAGGTTTTTTAACTTCTTTAATATTTAAAGTTAGTTCATGATTAGTAAATTCGGATAATTTTTTTTTAATTTTTCCTATATCAGTACCTTTTTTACCAATAACAAATCCCGGTCTCGAAGTATAAATAGTAACAAAACATTTTTTCGAAGACCTTTCAATTAAAACTTTGGAAATTCCAGAATTGATTACGTTTTTTTTTATATATTTCCTAATTTTAAAATCTTCTATTAAGTTTGTTCCAAATAGATTTTTTTTTGCAAACCAAACAGAGTCCCATCCTCTGTTCACTCCTAGTCTAAAACCTACAGGATTAACTTTTTGTCCCATGATTCTCCAGTTTCTTAAGTTTATCTGATAATATTATTGTCACATTACTATAAGGTTTTTTTATAGGACTTGCTCTTCCTTTAGCTCTTGGTCTAAATCTTTTCATTACAATTGATTTTCCACAATATGCTTCTTTTACAAATAAGTTATCAATATCATGTTGAAAATTATTTTCTGCATTGGCTACAGCTGAGTGTATAGTCTTTTTTATTTCTTTACATATTCTTTGATTAGCAAATGTTAAATCACGTAAAGCATGGCCAACTTTTTTCCCAACTATACCTCTTAAAACTAATCCTATCTTTCTTGTACTGCTCCTAACATTCTTGTTAACTGATTTAACTAAATTTTCTCTATTTATATTAAGTTTATTTTTTTTCATTTAATTTTTTTTTTTCACTAGATGCTGTTTCAGCTACTTGTTTGGCTTTTTTATCTGCTGGAGTATGACCTGAAAACTGTCTAGTAGGTGAAAATTCACCAAGTTTATGTCCAACCATATCCTCAGAAACAGTTATTGAAATAAATTTCTTTCCATTATGGATCATAAAGCTTAGTCCTACAAAATCTGGAATAATTGTAGAATTCCTAGACCATGTTTTAATTGGTTTCGTGTTTATTTCATTCTTCTGTTTTTCAACTTTTTTTATTAAACTTGGATCTACAAAAGGTCCTTTCCATACTGATCTAGACATAATTTAATTTCTCTTTTTTCTTCTTGAAATAATATATTTATTAGTTCTTTTATTATTTCTTGTTTTTAATCCTTTCGCAGATTGCCCCCACGGGGAAACAGGATTTCTACCACCAGAAGATTTTCCTTCTCCGCCGCCATGAGGGTGATCTACTGGATTCATTGCCACACCTCTTACACTTGGTCTAATTCCTAGCCATCTACTTCTTCCTGCTTTGCCTATTTTTATATTTTTTTGATCTGGATTAGATAAAACACCAATGGTAGCTTTTGCTTTGCTTATTATTTTTCTAATTTCTCCGGATGTTAATTTTATTATTGAGTATTCACCATCTGATCCGGAAATTTGAACGGATGTGCCTGCTGCCCTTGCAATTTTACCACCACCTCCAGGTTTCATTTCAACATTATGTATTGCTGTTCCTGTAGGAATATCACGTAACGGCATGCAATTGCCTATCTTAATTTCTTTTTTGATTCCCGAAATAATCTTATCACCAATTTTAATGTTTTGAGGAGCTAACATATATACTCTTTCACCATCTTCGTATTTAACCAACATAATATGACAAGTTCTGTTTGGGTCATATTCAATTCTTTCAACTACTGCTTTCATGTCTAGTTTGTTTCTATAAAAATCTATTTTCCTATATTTTTGTTTATGACCAACCCCTCTTCTTCTCGAAGTAATTCTTCCCAAATTATTTCTTCCCGATGAAGATTTTTTACCAATCGTAAAAGATTTAACGGGTTTACCTTTCCAAAGACCTTCTTTTGCAACAATAACTGTTCCTCGAGTAGATTTTGTATAAGGTTTAAATGTTTTTAATCCCATTTTATATACCTGTAATTAAGTCAATATTTTGACCTTTTTTTAATGTGACAATTGCTTTCTTGTATCCTTGAACTTTAACCGTTTTTCCCCTTGCTTTCTTAAATCTGCTTTGCTTATTAATGATATTTATTTTAACAACATCTACTTTAAAAATTTTTTCAATACTTTTTTTTACGGAACTTTTGTTTGCTGAGCGATTAACTTTAAATACTACTTTATTCATTTCAGATAAGTTAGTTGATTTTTCGGTTACTAATGGATTTATTATACTGTCATACAAATTTATTTTATTCATAATCTGAAAGCCTTTTTTCCAATTCTTTAGTAGAAGATTCAGTAAACATAATATGTTTATATTTTAGAATATCGTAAATATTTATATAAGAAGAATCGATTAATTTTATATTTGCAATATTTCTTGCAGATAATTCTATATTCTTTTTGGATTTAGAATCTACAACAATCAAAGCATTATTTACTCCATTTCTTTTCAAAAATTTATTAAAATTGCTTGTTTTATTAATTTTATCTTTAACATCCTCAAATATTATTAAATTTTTATCTTTAGTTTTTTGAGATATAGCGCTTATTATGCTTTTCATTTTTTCCTTTTTATTTATTTTTCTGACTTTATAAATATCTCCTTTAGGACCATGTGCTACACCACCACCAATAAATATCGGTGCTTTTTTACTCGCATGCCTTGCGTTTCCCGTACCCTTTTGCGCATAAATTTTTGCCGTAGAACCTATTATTTCATTTCTTTGTTTTGTTTTTGCAAGTCTTGGTTTGAAATTTGCAATTTGAGAATAAAGCACTTGAATAATTAATTTATTATTTATATCAGACGAAAATATTTTTTCTGAGATTTCAAATTTTGTTACTTTGCCATTTATGCTAATGCTGTCTATATTCATTTTTTTATATTTTTTTATCTTCTTTTACTTCTTTTGGTTTTTTTGTTTCTTTTTTTTCTTCTCTTATAGGGGTTAATTTTTCTACCATTTTATTTTTTTCTAATATTGTTATCTTATTAACCGTCTTAACTGAATTTCTCAAAAAAACTAATGTATTTTTTGAACCTGGAATTGAACCTTTTAAGTAAATTAAATCATTATTCAAATCTGATTTAATTACTTCTAGATTTAACATAGTTCTAAATTTATTTCCCATGTGACCAGGCATTTTTTTTCCCTTAAATACTTTTCCTGGATCTTGTCGTTGTCCAGTTGAACCTCCTGATCTGTGCGATACCGATACACCATGTGATGCTCTTAAACCTGAAAAATTATGTCTTTTCATAACTCCTGCAAATCCTTTTCCAATGGTTTTTGATGTAACATCGACAAATTTAACATCTTTAAAAATTTCTAATCCAATCTCATTTCCTTCTTTAAAATTTGATATGTTTTCAACCCTATATTCTCTTAAGTATTTCTTGGGTTCTGTTGTTTTCTTGCTATAAAAGCCTTTCATTGATTTAGTTAATTGAGACGGTTTAATCTTTGCGAAACCAACCTTAATGGCATCATAGCCTCTTTGATCTTTAGTAATTAGGTCTATAACTCTTCCTTTTTCAATTTTTATAACAGTAACTGGAACAGATAGCCCCGTAGAAAAAAATTCCCTGCTCATTCCGAGTTTTATTCCAATTAAACCAATATTTGACATTTATTACCTTATATTTTTATTTCGACATCCACCCCTGAAGCTAAATCCAATTTCATTAATGCTTCAACTGTTTGTGGTGTTGGTTCTACGATATCAATTAATCTTTTATGTGTCCTTGTCTCAAATTGTTCTCTACTCTTTTTATCAATATGTGGAGATCTTAAAACTGTATATCTTTCTATTTTTGTGGGTAGTGGAATTGGCCCTTTAATATTGGCTCCAGTTCTTTTCACTGTATTTACTATTTCCAATGTTGATTGGTCTAATATTTTATTATCGTATGCCCTAAGTTTAATTCTAATATTTTGTTTATCCATTGCTTAAGCCATTTTTTTTGTTACTTCTTCTTGAACGTTTTGAGGTACTTTTTCATAATGATCAAAGAACATTGAATACTGTGCTCTTCCTTGAGACATTGATCTTAAATTATTTACATAACCAAACATGTTAGCAAGCGGCACCATAGCTGTAATTACTGTAGCATTACCTCTAGCTTCTGTTGCTCCAACGTGACCTCTTCGGCTGTTTAAATCTCCAATCACATCACCCATATAATTTTCTGGTGTTACTATTTCCACTCTCATAATCGGTTCAAGAAGTTTTAAAGAAGCTCTTGTACATGCTTCTTTAAAACAATGTCTTGATGCAATTTCAAAAGCTAGAACACTTGAATCAACATCGTGGTGTAAACCATCAACTATAGTTACTTTATAATCAATAATTGGAAAACCAGCTAAAATTCCAGAATCAGAGACACTCTCTATTCCTTTTTCTACTCCGGGTATAAATTCTTTTGGAATTGATGCGCCTTTAATCTTGTTTTCAACTTCTCTGCCTTTCCCTGGTTCTAAAGGTTCGACTGCAAGCTTTACTCTTGCAAATTGTCCTGCACCCCCGCTTTGTTTTTTGTGAATATAATCAAATTCAGCACTTTGCAAAATTGTTTCTCTATAAGCTACTTGGGGTGCACCAATATTTGCTTCAACTTTAAATTCTCTTTTCATTCGATCAACTATAATATCTAAATGCAATTCACCCATTCCTTTTATAATTGTTTGACCAGATTCTTCATCGGATGTTACTCTAAAAGACGGATCTTCTCTTGCTAGTCTTCCTAAAGCTTCACCCATTTTTTCTTGGTCTGCCTTAGTCTTTGGTTCAACCGCAATTTCAAGAACTGGATCTGGAAATTCCATAGGTTCTAAGACAACAGGATTATCTTCATCAGATAAAGTGTGGCCAGTAATTGTATATTTCAGACCTGCCAAAGCCACAATATCACCTGCATTGGCTTCCTTTACATCTTCTCTATTATTAGCATGCATTAATAACATTCTACCAACCCTCTCTTCCTTATCTTTGCTAGTATTATAAATCCCTGTACCTGATTTTAATGTACCTGAATATATTCTTATAAAAGTTAAAGTTCCTACAAAAGGATCAGTTGCTACTTTAAATGCCAGAGCCGATAACGGTTCCTTGTCATCAAATTTTCTTTCTATTTCATCTTCCGAATTAGGTTTTGCACCTTTAATTGATCCTATATCTTTTGGGCTAGGTAAAAAATCTACCACAGCATCCAATAAAGGTTGCACACCTTTATTTTTAAATGCTGATCCAGTTAGTACTGGTACAAAATCAAAATTTAAACCACCTTTTCTAATACAAGATATTAAATCAGTCTCTGATATTTCTTTTCCATTTAAATAATCGTTCATCAATTTTTCATCTTGCTCTACAGCAGTTTCCATTAATTCTTTTCTATATTTTTTAGCTTGTTCTTGTAATTCATTTGGTATTTCTTTATATTCAAATTCAGCGCCTAACTTTTCTTCTTTCCACAAAACAGCTTTCATTTTAACTAAATCAACTACACCTTTAAAAGAAGACTCTATTCCAACTGGTATTTGCATAACTAAAGGCTTAGATCCAAGGCGATCTTTTATCATTTCTACACATCTATAAAAATCTGCTCCAGTTCTATCAAGCTTATTTACAAAACAAATCCGTGGAACCTTATACTTATCTGCTTGTCTCCAAACTTGTTCTGATTGAGGTTCTACTCCAGCAACACCGTCAAATACAGCTACGGCTCCGTCCAATACTTTTAAAGATCTTTCTACTTCAATAGTAAAATCAATATGGCCCGGTGTATCTATAATATTAATTCTGTGCTCTCTCCAATAACATGTTGTTGCTGCTGAGGTAATAGTGATACCCCTTTCTTGTTCTTGTTCCATCCAATCCATTGTTGCAGCGCCGTCATGGACCTCTCCAATTTTATGACTCTTACCTGTGTAGTATAAAATTCTTTCAGTTGTAGTTGTCTTTCCGGCATCGATATGAGCCATAATTCCAATATTTCTATACTTATCTAAGGTGTGAGTTCTAGGCATAATCAATTACCATCTAAAATGTGCAAAAGCTTTATTTGATTCAGCCATTCTATGTGTGTCTTCTTTTTTCTTTATTGCTAAACCTTTACCTTGAGATGCATCGTAAAGCTCAAAACAAATTTTATCAGACATAACTTTATCTTTTCTTTTTCTAGAAGCTTCAATTAACCATCTAATTGCTAACGCTTGAGATCTTTTTTGTTTAACTTCAACTGGAACTTGATAGGTTGCTCCACCAACTCTTTTTGATCTCACCTCAAGAGTAGGTTTAATGTTATTTATTGCATCATTAAAAATTTTAATTGGTTCCTCTTTTGATTTTGATTGTAATTTATCTAAAGCATCATAAACAATTTTTTCAGCAATTGTTTTTTTTCCACCATACATTATTGAATTCATTAATTTTAAAATTAAGTAAGATTTATATTTTGTATCGGTTAAATAAATTTTTTCTGGTATTTTTTTTTTTCTCGACATAAATATTAGTTATTTTGGTTTTTTTGTTCCGTACTTTGATCTTTGCTGTTTACGATTTGCAACTCCCTGGGTATCTAGGTTTCCTCTTAATAAATGATATCTAACTCCAGGTAGATCTTTAACTCTGCCTCCTCTAATTAGTACCACGGAGTGTTCTTGTAAATTATGTCCTTCTCCTGGAATATAGCATGTCACTTCATGGCCATTTGATAATCTTACTCTTGCTACTTTTCTCAATGCTGAATTAGGTTTTTTGGGCGTAGTTGTATAAACTTTAATGCATACACCTCTTTTTTGTGGTGAACTTTCTAATGCAGGAACTTTGTTCCTATATTTTGTTTTCGACCTTGGTTTTCTTATTAATTGACTAATTGTTGGCATAATTTAAAGCAATTTTGGATGAAAAAAGTATGAAGATATCAACACTTTGTGGCAGCGTTTAAGGCAAATCAACCTTACTTCCAACCATAAATTTTTGGCTAAATTACTAATTGAATCATAAATTGTCAACAACTATTACCTTGAGAAACTAGCTATTATTCAAGTATAACTTGCTCATTGGTAATTTCCTAAACTGATTTTTCTGAAATATATTTTTTGTCTTTTTCTTTGGCAAGATTATTCCATTTATTCTTAACTATGCCTGTGCCGGCTGGTATTAGTCGACCGACGATTACATTTTCTTTTAACCCATTAAGTTTATCTACTTTTCCTTTTATTGCTGCATCAGTTAAGACTCTGGTAGTTTCTTGAAACGATGCTGCGGAGATAAATGAATTTGTTTGCAAAGATGCTTTGGTTATGCCCATTAATACTCTTTCTCCAAAGGCAGGTTTTTTATTATTTTTTATCAATTCTTCGTTAAGTTCGTTTAATTCATTATTATCAATTATTTCTCCAGGTAAATATTTTGAATCTCCCGGACTTTTAATTTCAACTTTTTTTAACATTTGTTTTACAATTACCTCAATGTGTTTATCATTGATCACTACACCTTGTAATCGATAAACTTCTTGAACTTCATTTACAAAATAATCTGTCAATTGCTCCACACCCAATATCCTTAATATATCGTGCGGTGCTGGACTACCATCTAATAAATACTCACCCTTATTAATTTTCTCACCTTCGTTAAAATTAATGTGTTTTCCTTTTGGAATTAAATAATTTGAAGCTTCCCCATTGTCTGCTTGAATTGATATTTTCAATTTACCTCTGACTTCTTTGCCAAACATGACAACTCCATTATTTTCAGCTATAATGGCGCTTTCTTTAGGTTTTCTTGCTTCAAATAACTCGGCAACCCTTGGTAATCCCCCTGTTATATCTTTAGTCTTCGAAGTTTCTTTTGGTAATCTTGCAATCGCATCTCCAGCTAACACTTGTTGACCATCCTTAACCGACAAAATTGAATCCGGAACCAAGTAATATCTAGCTTCATTGCCATCCGCTTTTTTAATAATGTTACCCTTTTCATCTCTCAATGTAATCCTGGGTCTTAAGTCCGAATTTTTAGATTGTGATCTCCAATCAATGACTGATTTTGAAGAAATTCCAGTAGCATCATCAACAGTTTCTGCCAATGAAACGCCATCGATTAAGTCAACATAGTTAGCTATACCACTTTTTTCTGCTATTACAGGCATTGTATGTGGATCCCATTCACAAATTTTAACTTCCTTTTTGATTATCTCTTCATTTTGATAGAAAAGTTTTGCCCCGTAAGGAACTTTGTAAAGTGCCAATTGCTGCCCTTTATCATTTTCAATGGCTAACTGAGTGTTCCTTCCCATAACGACTAAGTTTTTTTTAGAATCTTCTAGCAAATTTTTATTAATTATTTTTAAAATACCACTTGTATTAGAAACAATTTGAGACTCTTGTTTGATTTGAGCTGTTCCTCCTACATGAAATGTTCTCATTGTTAATTGTGTGCCAGGTTCACCAATTGATTGTGCGGCAATCATTCCAATAGCTTCTCCCTTGGATACCAATTTACCTCTTGAAAGATCTCTTCCATAACAAGTAGCACATACACCTTGTTTTGCCTCACATGTAATTACAGAAAAAACTTTAATTGATTTTACTCCAGCTGAATCAATTTTTTCACATGCTTCCTCATCTATCATTTCTCTTTTCTTAATCAAAACCTCTCCATTAATTGGATTTTTGATATCTCCCGCAGATATTCTACCTAAGGCACGTTCGGATAAACTAACTAAAATATTACCACCTTCAATAATCTCAGATAAAACAATGCTTCGATTAGTTTCACAAAAATGCTCTTTTATTGATAAATCTTGAGCTACATCACAAAGTCTCCTTGTTAAGTATCCTGAATTTGCTGTCTTAAGCGCAGTATCAGCCAAACCTTTTCTGGCGCCGTGAGTAGAATTAAAATATTCAAGTGCGGTTAACCCTTCTTTAAAATTTGAAATTATTGGTGTTTCGATAATTTCTCCTGAGGGTTTTGCAATTAAACCTCTCATTCCAGCTAATTGTTTCATCTGAGCAGCTGAACCTCTTGCTCCAGAATCTGCCATCATAAATACCGAGTTTAAATTGCTAGTTTTATTAGCCAAATTATTTATAGCGCTTGATGAAATTTTTTTCATCATCTCTTTTGCTACAAGATCTGTACATTTGGACCAAGCATCAACTATTTTATTGTATTTTTCTCCTCTTGTAATTAGTCCTTCGGCATACTGATTTTCATATTCTTCGATCATTTTTTTTGTATCATTTACTAAAGTTTGTTTTTTCTCTGGAATAATTAAATCATCTTTTCCAAATGATATTCCACCTTTAAATGCATAATTAAAACCAAGATCTTTAATTTTATCACAAAAAATGACTGTTTTTTTTTGTCCACAAAATCTAAAAACTAGATCAATAATTTCAGAGACTTGTTTCTTCGATAATATTCTATCAATTAAAGAAAATTTTATGTTTGCATTTTTTGGTAAAATATTAGCTAATAAAAATCTTCCAGCTGAACTTGTATATTTTTCAAATATAGTATTTCCTTTTTTGTCAATTGTCGTGAATCTCGAGATTATTCTTGAATGAATAGTTATTGCATCACAGTCTAAAGCATGATCAATTTCAGAAGCATCTACAAAATATCCCTCTATTTTATCTGTGCCAATTGGCTCTTGAGATAAATAATATATCCCCAAAATCATATCTTGACTTGGTACGATAATTGGTTTTCCATTAGATGGACTTAAAATATTATTAGTTGACATCATTAAAATTCTTGCTTCTAGTTGAGCCTCCAAGCTTAATGGAATATGAACTGCCATTTGATCTCCATCAAAATCGGCATTAAATGCAGAACAGACAAGTGGGTGAAGTTCAATTGCATTTCCTTCAATCAATTTTGCCTCAAAAGCTTGAATTCCTAGCCTGTGTAAAGTTGGAGCTCTGTTTAATAATATCGGATGTTCTCTAATAATATGCTCCAAGGCATCCCACACTTCATCTTTTTCTTTTTCAACTAATTTTTTGGCTTGTTTTATTGTTGTGGCTAAACCTAATTTATCTAATCTTGCATACAGAAATGGTTTGAATAGTTCCAGTGCCATTTTCTTAGGTAATCCACATTGATGAAGTTTTAAATCGGGACCAACTACAATTACAGACCTACCAGAATAATCTACTCTTTTTCCTAACAAATTTTGTCTAAATCGACCTTGTTTACCCTTTAGCATTTCTGATAAAGATTTTAATGGCCTTTTTCCTGATCCTGTTATAACTCTACCTCTTCGGCCATTGTCAAATAAAGCATCGACTGATTCTTGCAACATTCGTTTTTCATTTCTTACAATAATATCTGGAGATTTTAGATCGATAAGTCTTTTTAATCTATTATTTCTATTTATAACCCTACGGTATAAATCATTTAAATCAGATGTTGCAAATCTCCCTCCATCAAGTGGAACCAAAGGTCTTAGTTCTGGGGGAATTACTGGTACAGTTGTTAATATCATCCATTCTGGTTTGCCTCCTGATACTATAAAATCGTCTATTAACTTTAATCTTTTTATTGCTCTCTCTTCAGCAACTTTAGATTTCAAATCTCTAATGTGTTTTGTAAGTTTATTTTTTTCATCTTTTAGATTTAAAGATTGAAGTATTTCTAATATTGCTTCAGCTCCAATGCCAAATGTAAAAGCATCTTCGCCAAATTTGTTTTGATAATCGATCAATTCTTGTTCGGTTAATAATTGATTTTTCTTAAGCGTTGTCAATCCTGGCTCTATGACAATGAAGCTTTCAAAATATAATATTTTTTCCACCTCTTTTAATTTCATATCAATAGCTAAGGAAATTCTACTTGGCAAAGATTTTAGAAACCATATATGAGCAACAGGAGTAGCTAGATTAATATGACCCATTCTCTCACGCCTTACATTGGACTTTGTGACTTCAACCCCACACTTTTCACAAACTATTCCTCTAAATTTCATTCTTTTGTATTTACCGCATAAACATTCATAATCTTTAATTGGTCCAAATATTCTGCTGCAAAATAACCCATCTTTTTCAGGTCTAAATGTTCTGTAATTAATTGTTTCAGGTTTTTTAATTTCACCAAAAGACCAGGATTTTATTTTTTCAGGACTAGCCAAACTAATTCTAATACTACTAAAGCTTTTTTCTATTAATGGTTTATTCTTAAATAAATCTGTTAATTCATTTTTCATAGTTTATTTTAATTCAATATTTAATCCTAAAGACTTAATTTCTTTAACTAGTACATTAAAAGATTCAGGAACTCCTGATTCAAAATTTTCTTCTCCTTTGACTATCGTTTCATATATTTTAACTCTTCCAGCAACATCGTCGGCTTTGACCGTTAGTATTTCTTGTAAAGTGTAGGATGCCCCATATGCCTCGAGTGCCCAAACTTCCATTTCACCAAATCTTTGACCTCCAAGTTGAGCTTTTCCACCTAAAGGTTGTTGAGTCACCAGGCTATATGGTCCGGTTGATCGAGCATGTATTTTATCTTCAACGAGATGATGTAATTTTAACATATAAATAGTACCCACAGTCACAGGTCTATCAAATTTTTTTCCCGTTCTTCCATCCCATAGGTTTGTTTGTCCAGAGCTGGGCAAATTAGCTAACTTCAACATATTTGATACATCTAATTCTTTTGCACCATCAAATACTGGGGTAGATATTGGAACTCCATTAGTTAAATTTTGACATAGATCGTCGAATTCATTAAGTGACAAATTTTTTATAGACTTATCGTAAAAATCTTTGCCATAAATTAACTTCAGCAATGAAACAATAGTATCTCTATAATTTTTTTTATTTTGATTTTCATCAATTAACTTTTTTATATTATCACCCAACTCAGAACAACTCCATCCAAGATGAGTTTCTAAAATTTGTCCAACATTCATTCGACTTGGAACCCCAAGTGGATTTAGAACTACATCTACAGGTTTACCGTTTTTCATATATGGCATATCTTCAACTGGAACAATTTTACTAATGACTCCTTTGTTTCCATGTCTTCCAGACATTTTGTCACCAGGTTTTAGATACCTCTTTACTGCAATAAAAACTTTTGCCATTTTCATAACACTTGGTAATAATTCATCACCTTGTCTAATTTTTTCAACTTTATCTTCAAACCTTTCTTTAATATCCAATTTAACTTTATTATATTGTTCTATTAGTGTTAAAAGACTCTTGTTTTTAAAATTATCTTTTAGTTTCACTTTAAATAAATCGCTTAAACTTAATTTTTCTATTTTTTCTTCATCAATCTTTTCACCTTCTTTAAGGTTTTCATTTTTCTCATCCAGTTTTGAATTTTTAATTATTTGAATAGCTCTTTGTATGGTATTTCTTTCTAAAATTTCTTCTTCTACAAATTTATCTTGTTGAATCATTTCAATTTCAAATCTTTCAATTGATATAGATCTTTCATCCTTTTCTATGCCATGTCTATTAAACATTCTAACATCCACAACAACTCCACTACTTCCTGCTGGTAAACGTAAAGATGTATCAATAACATCTACAGCTTTTTCACCAAAAATAGATTTTAAAAGTTTTTCTTCTGGTCCTGACGGAGTGTCCCCTTTTGGTGTAACTTTTCCAGCTAAAATATCATTACCCTTAACTTCTGCTCCAACATAGACTATTCCGGATTCATCTAAATTTGTTAAAGCTTCTTCACTTATATTTGGAATATCTCTAGTAATTTCTTCTGTTCCTAGCTTAGTATCTCTTGCCATTACCTCATATTCTTCAATATGAATCGATGTAAACACATCATCGGTTACACATCTTTCAGAAATTAAAATTGAATCCTCAAAATTGTACCCAAGCCAAGGCATGAAAGCTACGGTAATATTTTTTCCTAATGCAAGTTCACCTAATTTTGTAGATGGACCATCTGCAATAATATCTCCTTTGGAAACTATGTCACCAACTCTGACTAGAGGTTTTTGATTTATGCAAGTATTTTGATTTGATCTTTGAAATTTTAGTAAATTATATATATCAACTCCCGATTTACTTAAGTCTTTCTCAGCTGTAACTTTTACAACTATTCTTTTCCCATCAATTTTATCAACCACACCACTTCTTTTCGCAACAATTGTTACTCCTGAATCCAATGCAACATCTCTTTCGATACCCGTACCAACTAATGGGGCCTCTGGTTTGATTAAAGGCACCGCTTGTCTCATCATGTTTGAACCCATTAAAGCTCTATTTGCATCGTCATTTTCTAAAAAAGGAATTAGAGATGCAGCAACGGAAACAAGTTGTTTTGGTGATACATCTATATAATCAATATTTTCTGGTTTAGATAAAATGAAGTTTAAAGATTTTCTACAAGACACCAGATCTTCTGAAAGATTTCCATTTTTATCAATCGGAGAGTTTGCCTGTGCTATAGTAAATTTTGATTCTTCCATTGCAGACAAATAATCTATTGTTTTCAGAACTTTACTGTTAGAAACTTTTTTATAAGGGCTTTCTATAAAGCCATATTTGTTAATTCTTGAATAAGTAGATAAACTATTAATCAATCCAATATTTGGTCCTTCAGGTGTCTCGATTGGACAAATTCTTCCATAGTGTGTTGGGTGAACGTCCCTCACTTCAAATCCCGCTCTTTCTCTTGTTAATCCACCTGGACCAAGTGCTGAAACACGTCTCTTATGGGTTATTTCAGATAATGGATTGGTTTGATCCATAAATTGAGAAAGCTGAGAAGTTCCAAAAAAATCTTTCAAAGCTATTGTTAATGGTTTCGCATTAATGAGGTCTTGGGGCATTGAAGACTCAATCTCTAAGGTAGACATTTTCTCTTTGATTGCTCTTTCCATTCTATAAACACCAATACGTGACTGATTTTCAACCAATTCACCTACAGACCTAACTCGTCTATTACCCAAGTGATCAATATCGTCAACTTCTTCTTTACCATCACGTAGATCTAACATAAGTTTGACTATTGCAATAATATCCTCGTTTCTAAGTATTGTTATTTTAGGAGAACAATCTAGAGCAAGTCTAGAATTCATTTTTACTCTTCCAACATCTGATAAATCGTATCGTTCTGAACCAAAAAATAAATTTTGAAAAATTTGGTTTGCAATTTCTAATGTAGGAGGTTCTCCTGGTCTTAAAATTTTATATATGTCAGTAATTGCTTCTTCTTTAGTATTATTTTTGTCTGCTAATATGGTTTTAAGTAAATAAGGACCTTTGTTAATGTAGTTAGTATTGGAAATTAAGATTGATTTTGTATTATTACCTATGATTTTAGTTAATATTTCGTCGGTAATTTCTGTCCCAATAAGTATTGTTTCTTCAGCATTTAATTTAATATTTGTATGTAAAAATTTTCCACAGATATCTTCATTTGAAACAATAATTTCTTTTAATCCATTATTGTGAAGCTTTTGCGCTTGTAAAAAGTTAATACTAGTTCCCGACTTAACAAGCAATTTATTAGTCTTCGCATCAATTATTTCTTCTGAAATTTTTTTAAACTTATAATTTTCTGGATTAAATATTGTTTTCCATTTCTTTAATGTAGAATTATATTCAAATTTTTGACTTTCATAGAATAAATTAACTATTTCCTGTTTGCTATATCTCAACGCTTGTAAAAGAGTCGATACCAGTAATTTCCTCTTTCTATCAATTCTGAAGAATAATAAATCCTTTATATCATATTCAAAGTCTAACCAGGATCCTCTGTTTGGAATTACTCTACAGTTAAATAATAATTTACCACTTGCGTGAGTTTTTCCATTGTCATGATCAAAGAAAACACCTGGACTTCTATGCATTTGATTCACAACAACCCTTTGAACGCCATTAACAACGAATGTTCCACTGGGTGTCATCATCGGAATATCACCCATATAAACTTCTTGCTCTTTAGCGGACAATATTTCTTTTGTATTGTTTTCCTGATCGATTTCGTAAACTACTAATCTTAAAGTAGGTTTTAGGGCAGATGAATAAGTTAAATCTCTCTGAATGCATTCTTCTACACCATATTTTGGTTTCTCTAATCGATAAGAAACATATTCTAGTGTCGCTTTTTCTGATGGATCTTCTATAGGAAATATACTTTTGAAAACTCTATCTAGACCTTTTGTTGTAAAGTCTTCTTTATTTTGTCCATCTACGTTTAAAAATTCATCATAGGAATTTTTTTGCACATCGATCAAATTTGGAATTGATAAGGTTTCTTTTAATTTTCCAAAATTTTTTCTAATATTTTTTCGTTCGGTAAAAGATAATTGCATCTATTCAATCTGATTCTTAAAAAAAACAGATTTAAAAAAACCTTGTTATTTTAATTCTATTTTGGCTCCAGCCGCTTCCAATTTTTTCTTAATTTCTTCTGCTTCTTTTTTATTAACACCTGATTTTACTTCTTTAGGTGCTCCCTCTACCAAATCTTTGGCCTCTTTTAAACCTAATGTGGTAATCGTTCTAATTTCTTTTATTACATTGATTTTTTTATCTCCAGCTGCAGTTAGTACAATTGTAAATTCACTTTTTTCTGCTTCTGGTTCTGTCGCTCCACCCACAGCTGGTGCTGCGGCAACAGCTGTTGCTGCTGTTACTCCCCACTTTTCCTCTAGTTGTTTTGACAATTCAGCTGCTTCCACTACTGTTAATTTTGATAAATCTTCTATGATTCTATTTAAATCGGCCATAAATTTTCTATGTTGATTGTTTACTTTTTTCGAGCGCCAAAATAGCAATTTTTGAGCCAGGTGCAAGTAAAATACTCACTATTTTTTGCATTGGAGATTCTAAAATACTAGTAATTTTAGCTCTAGCTTCATCTAACGTTGGTAATGTAGCAATTTTCATTACATCTTCTCGTTTAAGAACATCTTTTCCATCCATTAATCCACCGAGAATCTTTAGATTCTGATTGTTTTTTGAAAATTTAGTCAAAATTTTTGCTGAAGTAATTGCATCTTTTGACAATGCAACAGCTGTAGGTCCTGAAAACAAATCAGCAATATTCTTACATTTAGTATCTTTTAAAGCCAATTTTGTGATTCTATTTTTTGTGATTTTAAACATAATGCCATATTTTCTCATTTCATCTCGTAACTCATCCAATTGATTAACAGTTAAGCCTTGATAGTGAGTCACTAATACCGAATCACTGGTATCAAAGAATTTTTTCATTTCAGTGATATATTTTTTTTTTTGCTCTTTGTTCATCATAAAATTAAATATTCTTATCCAGTTTCAATTTGTAAGAAACTCCCATAGTTGAGGTAATAAATGCGCTCTTAATAAGGTTGCCTTTAATTCCCGCAGGCTTCTCCTTTGCAATGATATCAACAACTGCATTAAAATTTTTGATTAGGTTTTCATCTGAAAAACTTTTCTTCCCTATTGATAAACCAACATTTCCATCCTTATCATTTTTGATTTCAACTTGACCAGATTTTATATCTTTCACAGCTTTGATAATTTCATTTGTGACGGTTCCAAGTTTTGGGTTTGGCATCATTCCTTTTGGACCTAAAATTTTTCCAAGTTTACCTAATTTAACCATCATTTTTGGAGTTGAAATAAGTTTTTCGAAATTAATTTTTTCTGCAGAAATATTATTAATTAAATCATCAGAGCCAATAACATCGGCTCCACTTTTTTTTGCCTCATTTAATTTATCCTCTTCACAAATGACTGCAACTATAATTTTTTTATTTTTTCCTACGGGTAAGTTAAGGACAGTCCTTAAGTTTACTTCTATTTTTTTTTGTTTTATATTCAGTTGGAAATTTACGTCAATTGACTCATCAAATTTTGTAGTGCAATTTTTTTTTACATCTTTTAATAAATTTTCTATCTTATCATACTTCAGTTTTTTTGTCTCTTGAGGTAAAGCGTTATATCTTTTAGAAATCATTAATTTTATTCCTTTACTTCAATACCCATTGACCTAGCTGAACCACATATAATTTTGGTAGCTTCTTTTAAATCAAATGCATTGAGATCCTGCATTTTTTCTTTGGCTATTTCTTCGGCTTGTTTCATAGTTATTGAGCCTGTAATAACTCTTCCTGGATCTCTAGATCCACTCGTTAATTTTGCCGCCTGCTTAATAAAATGGGAGGCAGGAGGTGATTTTATAATAAAATCAAATTTTTTATCTTTATATACAGTAATAACAACTGGAACAGGTTTACCCATTGAATTTTTAGTTTTTTCATTAAATGCCTTGCAAAATTCCATAATATTAATTCCTCTTTGCCCAAGAGCAGGGCCAACAGGTGGAGCCGGATTAGCTTGACCACCCTTGATTTGCAGTTTTATATAACCGGTAATTGATTTTTTTACCATTATTGTACTTTCTCAACCTGGTTAAATTCTAAATCTACTGGAGTGGCCCTTCCAAAAATCATAACTGAAACTTTGAGTCTTGATTTTTCATCGTCAACTTCTTCAACCAAACCATTAAATGAAGCAAATGGACCATCAATAACCTGAACTCTTTCACCAATATTATAGCTTATAAAAGATTTTGTTTGAGCTACACCGTCTTTTATTTGTCCTTTAATTTTTTGTATTTCTTCTTCAGAAACAGGAATTGGATTTCCTTTTTGACCTAAAAAACCACTTACTTTTTTTATGTTATTTATTAAATGATATATTTGGTTATTCATATCCATTTTAACTAAAACATATCCTGGAAAATACTTTTTTTTTCTTTGAACTCTCTTGCCTCTTTTAACCTCAGTAACATCATGGGTTGGTACAAGCACTTCTTCAATCTTATCTTCTAATTTTGCTTTTATAGCTTCTTTTTTTATTGCATTTGCAACTTTTTTTTCAAAGCTGGAGTATGACTGGACTATGTACCAATTTTTCATAATTTAAAAACTTATAGTTAGTGCAAAATTCAATAAATATTTAAGTATTTGATCTAAAATTAAAAAAAATATAGCAGCAACTATTGCTAATAAGACAACCATTGTAGCTCCGGTTAGCGTTTCTTTTCCCGTAGGCCAAGAAACTCTAAAGGCCTCTTTTTTAACTTCTTGTATAAATCTAAATGGACTAAACATAACAATCTTTCTAATTTGGCAGGAGCGGAGGGGCTCGAACCCCCAACCTCCGGTTTTGGAGACCGGCGCTCTACCAGTTGAGCTACACTCCTAGGAGTTTTACTCTAAAATTTTAGTCACCACTCCAGCTCCAACTGTTTTTCCACCTTCGCGGATCGCAAAATTTAATTTTTCGTTCATTGCTATTGGGGTAATTAGTTTTACAGTAAATTTTGCATCATCACCTGGCATTACCATTTCTGTACCTTTTGCAAGTTCAACATCTCCTGTTACATCAGTTGTTCTGAAATAAAACTGTGGTCTATATTTTGAAAAGAATGGGGTGTGTCTTCCACCTTCTTCTTTTTTCAAAATATATGCTTGAGCCTCGAATTTGGTGTGGGGTGTTACAGAACCAGGTTTAGCTAAAACTTGTCCTCTTTCTACATCTGTTCTTTCCACTCCTCTTAATAAAACTCCAATGTTATCTCCAGCTTCACCAGTATCTAAAATTTTTCTAAACATTTCAACACCGGTACAAACTGTTTTTTTGGTTTCTCTGATCCCTACTATTTCAAGTTCTCCACCTGTTTTAACAACCCCTTGTTCAACACGGCCTGTCGCAACGGTTCCTCGACCCGATATAGTAAAAATATCTTCAACAGGCATTAAAAAAGGTTTATCTTTAGGTCTTTGTGGTTGAGGAATGTGTTCATCAACTGCTTTCATTAATTCTAGAATTGAATTTTTTCCAGTTGTTTCATCTTTACCTTCAACAGCAGCTAAAGCAGATCCCTTAACTATTGGAATTTTATCTCCAGGAAATTTATAAGAAGTTAATAGTTCTCTGATTTCTTCTTCGACTAATGCTATCAATTCCTTATCTTTAACTTGATCTATTTTATTTAAGTAAACGACAATGGCCTTAACACCAACTTGATTAGCTAATAGAATATGTTCTCTAGTTTGTGGCATTGGTCCATCTGCTGCACTTACAACTAATATTGCCCCATCCATTTGTGCTGCACCCGTAATCATATTTTTTACATAGTCAGCGTGTCCTGGACAATCTACATGGGCATAATGTCTTTTATCGGTTTCATACTCTACGTGAGCAGTTGCTATAGTTATTCCACGCTCTTTTTCCTCCGGAGCTTTATCAATTTGATCGTAAGCAATAAATTCTGCGCCACCTTTTTCAGACAAAACTTTTGTTATTGCAGCTGTCAAAGTAGTTTTTCCGTGATCCACATGACCAATCGTACCTACGTTGGCATGTGGTTTATTTCTTTCAAATTTTTTCTTTTCTGCCATTTCAATACCTCAATAATACTTACTTTCTATTTTAATAATAAACCTGGAGCGGGTGAAGGGAATCGAACCCTCACAACCAGCTTGGAAGGCTGGTGTTCTACCATTGAACTACA
>Ga0187827_10002003_pt1 | contig 28559 bp, 34 predicted proteins | sample ETNtaG_39_FD_167969 | JGI IMG/M metagenome (GOLD analysis project Ga0187827, IMG submission 167969) | Marine microbial and viral communities from oxygen minimum zone, Eastern Pacific Ocean - ETNP2014_SV_150_PacBio MetaG (Illumina Assembly) | ecosystem: Environmental > Aquatic > Marine > Hypoxic...
TAAGAGATTTAGGTTCTGCTTTAGCACCGGATAATGCCTTTGGAATTATTCAAGGTTTAGAAACAGTTGCTTTAAGAATGAAGCAGCATTGTTCAAATGCTGAAAAGGCTGTTGAATTTTTGCAAAAACATAAAAATGTTGAAAGAGTAATCTACCCTACCCTGCATAAAGGCGAAATTGGGGTCAGAGCAAAAAAATACTTTAAAGGTGGAAACGGAGGCCTAGTTGGTATTGAAGTTAAAGGTGGCGTTGAAGCAGGTAAAAAGTTTATTGAGGCATTAAAAATGTTTTATCACGTAGCCAATATTGGTGATGCCAGAAGTTTAGCTATACATCCAGCTACTACTACACATAGTCAATTAACAGAAAAGGAATTACTAGCAGCTGGAGTAACGCCTGGTTATGTAAGATTGTCTATAGGAATTGAACATCCCGATGACATTATTGCTGATTTAAAGCAAGCTTTGGATGCTTCTGAAAATGTAAGTTAAAACTGTTAGTTAATTCTAGAATTTTTAAAAACTAAAATTAGAGTAGCAGTAAGCAAAATAATAGAACCCAATTGGTGCATGGACGCAAGAAATATCTGTGCACCAAAAATAATTGTTAAAATCCCCAAAATGATTTGTATTAATAATAATAAGAAAACCAAAATGGCTGATTTTCTTAAATAAGCAAGATCATTATTTTTAAATACAATAAATAAAATAACTAAAAAAAACACAAACATAATATAAGCCAGATTTCTATGAATAAATTGTACAAGAGATGGTGTTTCAAAAACTTTTAAAGAAAACAAATCAGCAAATGTTGAATCGTTTGGAAAATAACCTTGATTCATTAGTGGCCAAGTTTGATATATTTGACCAGCATCTAAGCCCGAAACAAATGCACCCAATGAAATTTGTAAAATTAAAATAATCAAAAAAATTAATGGAAAATAAAAAGATATCTTTACATTTGAATCGAAATTATTTTGGTTTACATTTTTTAGAAAATTCCAAAACAACATGCAGAAAATAATAATTGCAAGTGTCAAATGTAAAGACAAACGATATTGACTAACATCAGTTCTATCGACCAAACCACTTTTGACCATATACCATCCAACAAAACCTTGGAATAATATGAGGAATAAAATAAAGTAATATGAAAAAAAATTTCTTTTTGATAACTTTCTTTTAAAAGTTAAATAAATAAGAGGAACTATATAAAAGAGCCCGATTGTCCTACCTAATAATCTGTGTACATATTCCCACCAATAAATAATTTTGAATTCATCCAGGGTCATTGATGGATTTACTAACTTATATTCAGGTATTTTCTTATAAAGAAAGAAAGATTTTTCCCAATCATCTAACGTCATGGGTGGAAAAATACCTATAAACAAATCCCATTTTGTTATTGATAAGCCAGAATCTGTAAGTCTAGTTAGTCCACCAACAATGATTATTAGTGCTACCAAAAATGTTAATAGCAATAACCAAAGTGAAACAAATTTATTATTTTGATTTTTATTTAAATGCATTTTTAAAGACTGTATATTTATAAATATAAATAAATGTAATTTAATCAATAAATGAAAAATTTAAAATTAAAATTAATAAGACAAAAAATAGATAATTTAGACGATAAATTACTGAACTTAATAAAAATCAGGACGAATTTGGTAAATGGTGTGTTAAAACAAAAAAAATATAAAAGTCAGATAATTGACAAAGTAAGAATTAAAGAAATATTAAAGTTAGTAAAAAAGAAATCTATTTCAAGAAAAATAGATCCAAAAATAACTAAAAAGATTTGGAAAAATATAATAGGAGCTTATATTGATTTTGAGAAAAGAAATTTTAAGAAAAAGTAGTTATTTGCTATGTGGGGGTAATTTTTTCTCAATAAAAATTTCATGTTTACGTGTAGCTGGGTTATATTTTTTAGCTTTTAATTTAATTTTTGCTTTATCACCCGTGGAAGGTTTTTTAACGTAATAAAAATAGGGACTATTCGGTTTTGATTCTGGAACCAATCTTACTTTTATGGAGCTTTTTTTAGCCATTTTTCAATTTTTTAAGTTCGTCTATAATTTTGGATATTTTTTTTATCTTGTCTTTAATTTTCTCTCTCTTAAAAGATTGGTTAGTTACACTATTTTTTGCAGTAACGTCAAGTGTCAATGATTTTGGGTCATTTAACATTGCTTTAACTCCCTTAATTGTCATGCCCTTCTCTTTTAAAAGGAACTTGATTAATTTGATTATATGAATTTCTTTATTGCTATAATATCTTCTTTTACCAGATAAAATTTTTGGTTTAATTTGACGAAATTCCTTTTCCCAAAACCTAATCGTATGAGTAGATAAAGTTCCTTTTTTTTTATTGATTAATCCAAGCATTTTAGCAACTTCGCCGATAGTTTTATATGCCTCCGATTCTTTTTGCATGAATTAACTTTCTTGATTTATTCTATCTTTAAATAACTTAGAAGCCCTAAATGTAATAACTTTTCTTGCAGATATAATTTTTTTTTCTTTTGTTTTGGGGTTACGACCTATTCGCTCATTTTTTCTTCTTATTTGAAAAGTTCCAAATGATGCAATTTTAACTTTTTCGTTTTCTTTAAAAGCCGATATTATTATGTAAAAAATATCATTTACTATATTTTCAGAAATAATTTTTGAAAAACCAATATTTTGATGAATTGTATTCGCTAATGCTTTTCTATTTAAATTTCTTTTAAACATAAATGCTAATATTATAATGTTTAATTACTTAAATATTTTTTAATTTTCTCAATTAGTTTTCCTTTAACTATTTTATTACACATTTTAATAGAGTTAGCTAGCCCCCTGCTATCAGTTGAGCCATGACTTTTTACAACCGGCCCACTTAATCCTAATAAAATAGCTCCATTATATTTTCTTGGGTCCAATTGTTCTTTAAATCTTTTAAAAACATTATAGGAAAATAAGAGGGATACTTTATTTAACAAACCTTTGCTTAAATTTTCCTTTAAATATTTTGTAATAAAATTTGCCGTTCCTTCTGCTGTTTTTAAAGCTATATTGCCTGTAAAACCATCGGTAACAATAACGTTAACGTTACCATCCATAATATGATTTCCTTCAATATACCCATGAAATTCAAAATTTTTTTTACTCCATCCTTTTAGATGCTGATAAGCTTTCTTAATTTCCTCGTGTCCTTTTATTTCTTCCAGTCCAACATTTAATAAAGCAACTTTTGGATTATCTACAGGATACAATGATTTATATAAAGCCGCTCCCATAGAACTAAAATCGATTAAATCTTTATCATTACAGGCAATATTGGCTCCCAAGTCTAACACAACATTCATACCTATTTTATTTGGCCAAAGACCAGCAAGAGCTGGTTTTTCAATTCCATCAATCATCTTCAATATTAATCTAGATAAAACTAACAGCGCACCTGTATTTCCAGCTGACAATGTAATTTGTGATTTATTTTTATTTTGTGATTCGATAGATTGCCACATGCTAGTACTTTTGCTTTTTTTGGCTGCGCTTAAAGGACTTTCTTTATCCTCAATATGATTATCGCAATGAATAATTTCGCAACAATCTTTGATCTCTGGTTTTTTATTTATCAGAAAATTTATTTTGTCTTTATTACCGTAAAGTCTGAAAAAATTTTCATTACTTTCTTTTAAAGATAATTCAATACCATCAACTATCTTTTTAGGTGAATTGTCACCTCCCATTGCATCAACTGCAATTATGATTTTATTATTCATTATATTTGGTAAATCAATCTTTTGGCTCAAAAACCTGTCTACCTTTATAAAATCCAGTTTTCAAATCTACCTGATGTGGCAATCTATATTCGCCTGATTTTTTGTCCTCAATAATATTTTTAGATACAAATTTGATATGAGATCTTCTTTTATTTCTTCTTGATTTTGACGTTTTGCGCTTAGGTACTGCCATGATTATTTATTCCTTATAAGCAAAGTTGAATACACCTTTTGTTATTGAATTTAAAGATATATCTTCAATAAATAATGCGAATTTATCGAAATAATTTGCTAATTTGTTAGTTAAAATATTATTATCACAATTATTCGAAAAAAAATTTAATAATAAGTTATTTTTATTATCAATTTTTAATTGTTTCCAATTTTCACATTCTATTAGAATCTCATAAAATATTTTTATTAATCTTTTCATTTTCTTATTTACGGTAACATCAGCATAACCTAATTCTCTGCAATTTAATTCAATTTGTTTAAAGAAAAAATCAAATATATCTTGTTGATTATTTTTTTCACTTTCCTTGTTTTTGAGAAGAATAAGAATAAAACTAAGATGAAAAAAAATAAGATAAATTCTATTTGAAAAAGAATCGATTAATTTAAATTCTTTGTAAAAAAAACTTTCTCTAGTTAAAAAAACAATTTTATTATATAAAGGAAGAATATTATTTTTTTTAGATTTAAAAAAATGCATAAGATTATTATTATTTTAACTTTTTTATTATTATCAAATTGTCAACGAAATCCAGTAATTAATACTCATGGGGTTCCCTTTTTAGATATAAAGCAAAAAAACCTAATTATTAATGAAACTAATAAAAATGATGTTAAAAAAACTCTTGGTCATCCATCTACAGTTGCCATTTTTGATAATTCCATTTGGATTTATATTGAAAGAACTAGAACTAGGGGTAAATTATTGAAATTTGGTCAAAATGTAACAAGCAAAAATAATGTTTTAGCTTTGGAATTTAATGAATATGGAATTTTAGTAAAAAAAGATTTTTATAACAAAAACCAAATAAATAAAATCAATTTCACAAAAAATACTACTGGAGCAATTACGCGTGAAAAAAATTTTGTTTATAGTTTTTTATCTAGTTTAAGACAAAAAATTAATAAGCCTTCAAATAGAAAGAAACATTAACTTGCAATAACGGCTAATAATAAAAGAGCTACAATATTAGTTATTTTAATCATTGGATTAATAGCTGGGCCAGCTGTATCTTTATATGGATCCCCAACAGTATCTCCAGTTACTGCAGCTTTGTGTGCATCTGAACCTTTGCCGCCATAATTTCCATCTTCAATATATTTTTTTGCATTATCCCAAGCCCCACCACCTGCTGTCATTGAAATAGCTACAAATAACCCTGTAATAATTACACCAAGTAACATGCCACCCACAGCAGATAAAGCTGATTCAATACCACCTATTGGCAATATTATAAAATAGAGAATTATTGGCGATAACACAGGTAGGAGAGATGGCACAATCATTTCTTTTATTGCAGCTTTAGTTAGAAGATCTACCAATCTTCCATAATCGGGTTTAGCCTTCTTTTTCATAATGCCAGGAATTTTTCTAAATTGCCTTCTAACTTCAATTACAACAGCTCCTCCAGCCCTTCCAACTGCTTGCATACCCATTGAAGCAAATAAATAAGGTAGCATACCACCTACTAACAAACCTATTACTACAAAAGGGTTTGAGAGTTCAAAATTTACATTAATGTTTTCAAGGGCAGATCTTTGAATTGTAGAAAAATATTTAATATCTTCCGTATAAGCTGCAAACAATACTAAAGCTCCTAAACCAGCTGATCCTATTGCATAACCTTTGGTTACTGCTTTGGTTGTATTACCAACGGCGTCTAATGCATCAGTAGTTTTTCTAGTTTTCTTGGGTAAATTAGACATTTCAGCTATTCCACCAGCATTATCAGTTACTGGACCGTAAGCATCTAAGGCAACAACCATACCCGCTAAAGCAAGCATTGATGTTACTGCAATAGCTATGCCGTAAAGACCTGCAATATAATTTGTAACCAGTATACCAGCAACGATAATTAAAGCTGGTAATGCAGCTGCTTCCATTGATACTGCCAGTCCTTGAATAACATTAGTACCATGACCAGTTGTTGAGGATGAGGCAATACTTTGAACAGGTCTATAATTTGTACCTGTATAGTATTCTGTTACGTATATGATTAAGCCAGTTATGATTAAGCCAATAACTCCACATATATACAAACCCGTTCCAGTAAAAATTTTATCTTCAATATAATATTCTGTATTTAAACCAATTATATAATCTGTAATTGGATAAAGAATTAATAATGAGAATACAGCTGTGGCGATAAATCCTTTGTAAAGTGCGTTCATAATGTTCTTGCTTTTTCCTAATTTGACAAAAAAAGTACCAACAATAGTGGTCAATATACATCCAGCACCTATAGATAACGGATAAATCATCATGTTCAAATCACCATGAAAGAAAATTGAAGATAAAACCATTGTGGCAACTATTGTAACAGCATAAGTTTCGAATAAATCAGCAGCCATACCTGCGCAATCTCCAACATTATCTCCAACATTATCTGCAATGACTGCTGGATTTCTAGGATCATCTTCTGGAATTCCCGCTTCTATTTTGCCTACTAAATCAGCTCCCACATCCGCACCTTTTGTAAAAATACCACCACCCAACCTTGCAAAAATTGAGATTAAAGATGCACCAAATCCCAATGCAATTAATGCATTTATCAATTCTCTTTCTTCAACACCAAACAATAATAAAATGTAGTAATAAATAGAAATTGATAATAAAGCCAATCCGGCTACTAACAAACCTGTAATAGCTCCTGATTTGAAAGCGATAGATAGACCCTGTGACAATCCTTTTTTTGAGGCTTCCGCCGTTCTGACATTTGCTTGAACTGATACCAACATTCCAACATAACCCGCAATTCCAGATAAAGTAGCACCAATTAAATATCCAATTCCAACCAAAATGTTAAAAGCTAAAGTGATAATAATTAAGACAACCACTCCAACTATGGAAATTGTTTTATATTGTCTATTTAAATAAGCCTTTGCTCCAATTTGAATTGCATTAGCCACTTCTTTCATTTTTTTATTACCCGATTCAGATTTCATTATTTGTATTCGTGTTACATATCCATAGAGAATTGCAAGAAAACCACTTAGAATTATAAGTAGCAAAATAAAATCTGGCGATAAATTGTTCATAATCTTAAGCTTTAATAAAAATATCAAAAATTAAAAGTTGGAAGATGGCAGATAACAAATAACAAAGACAAAGGCAACGATAATATTAATTAAAAATTATGCATATAGCCTAGTTTTATAGGGAATTTAAAATATTCTTTTGTTAATTTTGCATCATTAGATACAAATTTCTTTTTAACAATCCCTACTATAGAAAGCTTTGTAGAGGTAGATTTGGATATATTTTTGATTAGATGTCTCATTTTTTTGCTTGCAGTAAACAAAATTTGGTAATCATCACCATTAGAGATAAAATTTAATTTATTTTTTTTTGTTCTAATAAGATAAGAATTTAAATAACTAGATATAGGAATTTTATTCTTAAATATTTTAGATGATAAATTAGATCTAGATAATATATGCTGTAAGTCTTGAAAAAAACCATCAGATATATCTATTGCTGAATTTGCAAAAAGGTGAATTTTTTTTGAAAATTTTATTGGTAAATTTGGAAGATAGAATTTCCTTACGAAATAATTGCTATTCTTTTTACTAAGTTTAATTTTACCTTTTAAGAGTTTTAATCCAATAAAAGCATCACCTATTGTATTTGTTATATAAATATCATCATTTACCTTTGCGCCTATTCTCAAAACTGGATTTTTTTTAGAATACCCAACTACGCAAACAGTCATTGACAATCTATTTGAATAAGATGTATCTCCGCCAGCTAAAAAGATATTATATTTTTTTTGTTCTTGTTTTAAAGCTAATTTTATTTTACTAAGATTGCCCTGAGTTAGATGTTTTTTGTTTCCCGAACAACTCATAAAATAATATTTAGGAGTTATTCCTTTACAAACTAAATCGGAGATGGCACCTCTTAAAGTCTTTTTGATTACAAGATTAGGATTTCTAAAATTTAAAAAATGTGTTCCTTCAACGAAACTGTCTATAGATATTCCTATTTTTTTTTTGTAGTCAAAAAATATATCATCAGACAAATCGAAGGACCCTTTGTTATTTTTTGACAAGTCTGAAAAATATTTTTTTATAACTGTAAATTCGTTCACTTATGATCTTATTTTTTTTGATACCTTGTCTAATATTGCATTTAAGTATTTTTTTTGATTTTGTTCTAAAAAGAAATCAGCAGTATTCAAATATTCATTAATTATAATATTTAACGAAGTTTGTGGGCGGTATAAAAATTCAAATATAGCAGCGTGTAACAAAAGAATTAATAATTTTTCAGTTCTTTTTTCACTTAAATCTTTACTTAGATGTTGTTGTATAGTTTCTTCTATTAACTCTTTTCTTTCTAATGTACCTAAGACAATATCTTTTATAAATTTTTTGTATCTATGTTTTGGAAATGTTAACTCAGATTCTTTATTAAATTCTTGAGCATATAATTTTTGAATAACTATAACTCTGGGGTTTTGAAGGATCTCATTATGCATTTTCAAAAATTCGCTAAAGTGGCTAGTACCGCCGTAACTGCCTCTCCTCCCTTATTTTTTTTATCAGGATTGGCTCTTTCGATAGCTTGCTTTTTATTTAGGCAAGTTATAATTCCATTACCTATTGGTTTTTTATATCTAATAGACAAATCCATTATCGCATTTACAACTGCCTTAGAAATTAGATTGAAATGTGGTGTTCTTCCTTTAATGACACAGCCTAAAGCTACAAAAGCGTCATATTCTTTTATTAGCTTTGAAATTGTCACGGGTATTTCAAAAACTCCCGGCACAAGGATTGGGTTATCAGCAATCTTAATTATATTTTTATTTTTAGCTGTCTTTAATTCTCGAAACAAACCTTTGACTAACATTTCGGAAACATCTGGATAGTAATCAGCGAGGACTACACAAATTTTCTTTTTCATTTAATAATTTCTTGTTTTGTAATTTTTATACCGTAACCTTCCAATCCTATAATCTTCTTTTTAGATCTAGTAACCAATATCATCTTTTTAATATTCAAAGCCTTTATAATTTGTGAACCAATACCAGAGTTTCTAATAAGTCTATCATTACTTTTGCTGTAAGATTTTTTATCCTTATATCCCTTTAAGGTTTCTGTAACAGATTTAAGATTTGTATGTCTTATAAATATTAATACACAATCTTTATATTTCTTGAAGTAGTTAATAGTTTGATTAAATAAATTTGGAAGTTTATCACCCATTAAATAGTTTTTTACTATATTTGACGAAATAACCCTAACACGTGGATTTTTATTTCTAATTATATTTCCCTTAATTAGTGCAAAATGCTCTGAACCATCAAGTATATTTTCAAAAATTTGTATTTTATAATTTTGTTTATTAATTGAGATATTTGAAGATTTTTTGAAATTTATTAATTTTTCTTGATTTAATCGAAAGGATATAAGGTCATCAATTTTTCCAAGACTTAATTTGTGTTTTTTTGCAAAATTTACTAATTGTTTCCCTTTAGCCATTGTTCCATTGTCATTCATGATTTCGCAAATGACAGCTGAAGGTGAATTTTTTGACAACCTTGATATGTCTACTGAAGCCTCAGTATGACCAGCTCTAACTAAAACACCTCCATCTTTAGATATTAAGGGAAATATATGGCCAGGTGTTACAATATCTTTTTTGGATGCATTTTTTTTTATAGCTGATTTTATCGTATATGCTCTATCATGTGCGGAAATACCTGTGGTGATATTTTTTGTAGCATCTATTGATACAGTAAACGCTGTTTGTGATCTAGATTGGTTAGTTGGTGACATAAGTTGAAGATTTAATTTTTTAACTTGTTTTGAATCGAGAGCTAAACAAATAAGACCCCTTCCATACTTTGCCATAAAAGTTATATCCTTATGTCTTATTTTATTAGCAGGAATTATTAAATCACCTTCATTTTCTCTATTTTCGTCATCAACTAAAATGAACATTTTACCTTTTTTTGCATCCTTTATGATTTTGCTAATTGATGTAAACATGTTTATTTTTTCAGATTTTTTATATATTTCGAAATGATATCAATTTCTATATTAACAATATCATTATTTTTAATATTTTTTAAATTTGTCAACTTTAATGTGTGAGGGATTACCACAACTAAAAAGGTATTTGTTAATATCTTTGCAATTGTTAGCGAGACTCCATTTATTGCAATAGAGCTTTTAGAATTTAAAAATTTTTTGAGGTTTTTTTTTATTGAAAAATATAAATACCAGGATTTTCCATATATACACTTTTTTTTAAGTTTTGAAATTGTATCAATATGTCCCTGAACAAAATGCCCTGAGATTTCATTTCCAAATTTAAGAGATTTTTCTAGATTTATAATTTGATTTAATTTGATGTTTTTAAAATTAGTGACTCTTAGAGTTTCTCTGGTTAGATGAAAAAAATATATTTTCTTATGAATTCTTTCGAGAGTTAAACAGACACCAGAGCAATTAATAGACGATCCCAAATCTTTATTTGTTAGTCTTAAGTTGCTTTTCACTCCTATCTTAATTTCATTTTTATCAGATATAATTTTTTTAACAATTCCTCTTTTTTTTATTATGCCAGTGAACATTATTTTAATGAATATTTTAACAATTTATCTTGGAATAAATTGATTTCAATTTTTCTTTTGTTTCGTTTTATCTTATTCATCTTCTTAAATAATGTTTTTGCATTATGAAAACCTTTATTTTTTAATAATTGATCAGAGTAAAAATGATAAAAGTCATTTATATAACAATTATCTAGCAAAAAATTATTAAATTTAATTCCCGCTTCTACAAAGACTCTGTAAAAACCTTTTTTTCTTAAAAAAAGAATGATTTTATTAAAATCTAAATGCTTTTTTTTTAGATCGATTCTTATTGTTTTAACATTAGCCTGACTTAATTTTATTAATTTATTTTTATCTATTAAATTGTAAAAGACATAAGTAGACACTCTGTTAGCTGTTTTAATTATTTTTGATGTCATGGGTATAGTTAGGTTTTTATCAATTATAAATCTTTTTGGTGAGTGCTTTTCCAATCCATCAATACGACAATTTAGCATTGGATCATCTTTCAAAATAGTTTTCGAGGTAGTTAAAATAGAATCGTGACTTGCGCGCAACAAATGTACCCTGGCTCTCGAATAAATATTTGTGATCCATTTCTTATACTTGTCAGAAATAAATAAATCCTTTGAGGTTGCTAATTTTGATGAAATAAAAATATTGTTAGTTCTTTGCCTAATACTGAAATCTTTATAAAAGTAATCTCCTGCATATTTATTTACATTTTCAAACGTTTTAATATTAGAATTGTTTAATTTTTTTTTTGCTTTTTTATAATTTCTTCTATCTGGATCAAATTTAGAAAAATATACCCCTTTGATATTTTGTTTTTTAATAATATCAGTACATGGTGATGTTTTTCCAAAGTGATTGCAAGGTTCAAGAGTTGAGTATAGCAATGAACCTTTAAAGTTAATTTTATTTTTTGATAAAGCTATTCTTTCAGCATGTGGTCTACCATTAAAATTAGTATGCGCTAAACTAATTAATTCATTATTTTTTACAATTACGCAGCCAACAGCGGGATTTCTTCCTGTGTTTCCTAATATTTTGCTTGCTTGATTGTAAGCAAGTTTCATAAAATATTTATGTTTTGTATTAGTTCTGTGTTTTTTTGGAAACATCCAACTTGTCCACAAATTGCTCGAAATCTTTTACTTCCCTAAAATTTCTGTAGACCGAGGCAAACCTGACATACGCAATAGGATCAAGGTCTTTGAGTCCGTCCATAACCATTTTTCCTATAACGCTTGAAGCTATTTCACTTTGACCCATCTCTTCTAAATTTCTTGATATCTTTGATATAAATTTCTCAACAGTGTCGGTATCTAGGGGTCTTTTTTTAAGCGCAATGTATACCGATTTTGATAATTTATCTCTATCAAAAATAGATTTTCTTCCATTTTTTTTTACGACCGTTAATTCTCTATATTGAATTCTTTCAAATGTTGTAAATCTCTGACCACAATTGCATGTTCTTCTCCTTCTTATTGCCGCACCATCTTCGGTAGGCCTTGAATCAACTACCGATGTATCTCCAGTTTTGCAAAAGGGACAAAGCATAATTATTTACCTTTTAAATGATTATAAATAGGAAACATAGCACAAAGTTTGATTACTTCTTCTTTTACTTGTTTTTCAATTTTGCTATTATCACCAGTGGTTTTTGACAAACCCACTATAACTTTTGTTATTAACTCCCCCACCTTCTTGAACTCATTTACACCAAATCCTCTTGTTGTAGCAGCTTGTGTTCCCAATCTTATTCCAGATGTTATTGTCATTTTTTCTGTGTCAAAAGGAATTCCATTTTTGTTACATGTTATATTTGCTCTTTCCAAACTTGATTCAGCATCTTTTCCAGTAACATTAAATGGTCTTAAATCAACTAACATTAGGTGTGTATCGGTACCGCCAGAAAATATTTTAAAGCCATTAGTTTTTAACGTTTCAGATAAAATTTTTGCATTTTCAATAACTGACTTAATATAAATCTTAAAACTGTTTTGCATTGCTTCTTGAAAACAAACAGCTTTTGCTGCAATAATGTGCATTAAAGGACCGCCTTGGTAGCCTGGAAAAACAGCAGAATTAATTTTTCTGATCAAGTCTTCTCTGTTGGTTAAAATAATTCCACCCCTTCCACCTCTTAATACTTTGTGAGTTGTTGATGTAACTATATCTGCATGTTCAACTGGATTAGGGTAACATTTCCCAGCAACTAGCCCAGCAAAATGAGCCATGTCTACCATAAGATAAGCGTTCACTTTGTTTGCTATTTCACGAAATTTTTTAAAGTCAATTATTCTAGAATATGCACTACCACCAGCAATTATCAGTTTTGGTTTGTGTTGCTTTGCTACAATTTCAACTTCATTATAGTCAATCAGTCCACTTTCTTTGTCTACTTCATAATGAAATGAATTTAACCATTTGCCTGAAAGAGAGACTTTAGCTCCATGTGTTAAATGGCCACCAGAATTTAAACTCATACCAAGTATTGTGTCTCCAGGGTTTAAAAGGGCAAGGTATACTGCTCCATTCGCTTGCGCACCCGAATGAGGTTGCACATTTGCATACTTGCAATTAAACAATTCCTTTAATCTTTCTATAGCCAAATCTTCCGCTTTATCAACAAATTCACATCCACCATAATACCTTTTAGACGGATATCCTTCAGCATATTTATTTGTCATAATAGAACCCTGAGCATCCAACACTGCTTTTGAAACAATATTTTCCGAAGCAATTAATTCAATATGCTGTTGCTGTCTTTCAAATTCACGTTTTATAGAACTATATAGCTCTGGATCGGTCAATGATAAATTTTTATCAAAAAAATTTTGATAATTATTTGAAATATATTTATTTAATTTATTCATAATAATTTATATTTTGTTGATTCTCTTTGCATGACGACCACCTTCAAATTTTGTATTCAAAAATATTTTTATACATTTAAGTACAATATTTTTTTTTGTCAATCTTGAGCCAATTGTGATAACATTGGCATTGTTATGTGATCTTGCTAATTTTGCTGTTTTTTGATTATAACATAGAGCGGCTCTTACATTTTTATATCTATTTGCTGTCATTTCCATTCCTATTCCAGATCCGCAAATAAGAATACCTGATAATTTCTTATTAAGATTAATTTTTTTAGATAATTTATGAGCGTAATCAGGATAATCAACTTTTTCAAAATTAAAAGGACCCAAATCAATAATTATTAATTTTTTCTTTGATAGGTTTTTTTTAATAATTTCTTTAAGCTTAAAACCCGCATGATCAGATGCAATTAATATTTTTTTCAAGTGAATATTCTTAGTTAAATTAATAATTCAAAACACAAACAGCTAAAAAAACTTTATTTTCTTCTCCATCATCGATAATATTGTGCTACTTTGTTAAATACCTTATAAAACATAATAATATACATTATTTTTGTCGCATAAATTATAATAAAATAATAATTTAATAACTAGGAAAATGAAACTTATTGGATCGTACCCTACTACAAGACTAAGAAGGAATAGAAAAAGCGAATGGTCTAGACGTCTTGTAAATGAAAATAGTTTGTTATCTAACGACTTAATTTGGCCAATATTTTTAACTGATGGAAAAAATCAAAAAAATCAAATTTCTAGTATGCCCGGCGTATATAGATATTCAGTAGATAAAATAGAAAAAATTGTTGAAAAGGCAGTCAAGCTTAAATTACCTCTTTTAGCACTATTTCCACATACTCGAATGGGAGACAAGGACAAAGATGGGTCAGAAGCACTGAATGAAAATAACCTGGTATGTAAAGCTTTAAAAATTATTAAAAAAAAATTTCAATCAGATATTGGAATAATGTGTGATGTAGCTTTAGATCCTTATACTTCTCATGGTCATGATGGCTTGATAAAAAAAGGATATGTTCAAAATGATGAAACTGTCGAAATTTTAGTTAAGCAAGCATTATTATTAGCCGAAATGGGATGTGATGTCATTGCACCATCTGACATGATGGATGGAAGGATAGGAAAAATAAGAAAAGCTTTAGATAAAAATAATTTTAAATTAGTACAAATTTTATCTTATGCCGCTAAATATGCATCAAATTTTTATGGTCCATTTAGAGATGCAGTAGGATCTAAAAAAAATTTAAAAAGTGATAAAAAAAATTATCAGATGAATTTTTTAAATCAAAAAGAAGCTTTGAGGGAAGTCGCTCTAGACATTAAGGAAGGTGCTGATTTTGTTATGGTTAAACCAGGAATGCCTTATCTTGATGTAATCAAATCGGTTAGTGATACTTTCAAAATACCCGTATTTGCATACCAGGTATCTGGAGAATATAGTTTGATTAAAAATGGTATCAAGAAAAAAATAATATCTGAGGGCGCAATTGAAGAAAGTCTAGTGTCATTTAAAAGAGCGGGAGCTAGTGCCATAGTAACATATTTTGCAGATTACATAGCCCAAAGATTAAGATAACCACCGCCATTTTTTCTTACCCCACTTGATTTTGTTCCAAATTCTTTCGTGAAAATAATAAAAAAACATTTTTGTAATTACTTCAATTCCAGCAATACTACCTCCCATTTTCCAATCACCAGTAATTACCCAGGCAATAATAAATGTATCTATAGAGGCGGTAATACGCCAGGTTAGAGTTTTTATAATTGACCTTTTTTTATGCTCTTCCACTATTTGAAGTAATTTTCTAATTTCATTCTTGACATAGGATAATTTAGGTTATTCGGCATTAAAATCTTTTTTTTAAGAAATTTACCAATAAATGTTAGAGCATAATAAATTGATTTAGTGTTAATGTTGTCAAATTCTTTATTAAACATAAAACTTGGAACATTTATATTCTCATTATCTATATTTACAGTAATCAATTTTTTTTTATTACAAGGTCTATTAACATAATTAGAGGGCAGATTCATATCGTAGCCTATTTTTTTAAGAAGATTCATTTCCCAAAAAATGTAATGAATAATCCAATTATTACTAAACTTTAGTTCATTTAAAAAATTAGAAAATAAAATATAAATAGAATTATAACTTAGCATCTCAGGAAGTACCGTTTTTAAAAGATTAAGAGATGAAAATAAACAATTTATTTTTTTGTTATCATCAAAAAAAAACGGACTTATTGCATCAATTATTTCAATTTTAAAATAACCTAATTTGTTTTCATTTTTTGCTTTTAAATTTACATGAATTCTATTTCCTAATTGTAAATAGTTTTTTATTTTCCTTGATGTGCCTCCATAAACTATCCCTGGACACTTTCCATGATTTAAGGTGAAAACTTCAATAATTACTGAATTTTCAGAATAATTGTTTTTTGATAACAAGAAACCTTCATCTTTCCAGTGCATAATTTACTTAATTTTTAATTCCTTAATAATTTTTTTTGCAGCGTTAAGTTCTGCAATTTTCTTTGAATTACCGGTTCCGTTAAAAAATCTTGAGTCATGAATTTTCACAGAAACTTTGTAAGATGGGTAATGTTGAGGACCTTTATAGGATAATACTTTATAAGTAGGTAATTTTTTAAAATGTTTAAGTGAATATTCTTGCAGTTTTGTCTTAGGGTCTATTTCTAGTTTTACAGTTTTTTTAATTTCAACATTCCAAAATTTGAGAATAAAATTCTCTACAATTTTAAAACCAGAATCAAGATATATAGCACCAATCAAAGCCTCGCAAGCGTCAGCTAATATTTTATCTTCTATCCTTAAATTCTCTTTATAGGTTTTTCCTAAAATAAGAAATTTTTCTAAATCTAATATTTTGCTAATTTTTAAACAGGTCTGGCGATTTACTAATGAAGCAAATTTTTTATCTAGACTACCTTCAGATTCGTATGGATATAAGTTAAATAATTTTTTTGATAAAACTAATCCCAAAACTCTATCACCAAGAAATTCTAATTTTTCATTATTCTTCAAAGAGTCAAAACTTTTGTGAACCAATGACAGGGATAATAATGTTTTGTTTTTAAACTTAATGTTTATTTTATTTTCCAATATTTTTTGATTCTGCATTATTAATTGATTTTATTAAAAAATCTATTCCATTCGATGATTTCAAACCATTTCCATATCTGAAAAATGTTACCTTTTTTTTTATCAGTTGAAAAAAAAATATTTTTAGCCTTGCCTACCAAATTTAATTTATTAACATAACCTACACTGTTTAGATATCTGCTATCTTTTGAGCAATCTCTATTGTCACCCAAAAAAAAATAATGATTCTTTGGAACAATAAATTTATCTGAGTTTTTAAAGCCACCTTCTTTTTTATAAACAGCAGTATAAGAATGTCCATTTGGTAGTTTTTCATTGAATGAAACAACATTCATTATTTCTTTACCGCAGTAAATTTTTAAGTCCTTAATATTTTTTTTTGTTTTAAGTACTTGATTATTATTCAAGTATAAATCACCATTAATAAATTGAATTTCATCCCCAGGTAACCCGATCAATCTTTTTATATAATCAGTTCTGTTGTCAACTGGTGTTTTAAAAACAATAACGTCTCCTCGTTTTGGTTCTTTAAAAAAAAATCTACTATTAGAGAAATTTGGACTAAATGGAAATGAATGTTTGCTGTAGCCATATGTATACTTAGAAACAAAAAGCCTATCACCAACCAATAATGTAGGCTCCATGGAGGATGATGGTATGTAAAATGGTTGAAATAAAAGAGATCTTATAATTATCGCAATAATCAAAGCATAAAAAATCGTTGTTAAATTCTCATAAAAAAATTCTTTGTTTATTTTCATTATTTTGAAATTATAACGCTAGCAATAGAATATTTTTTTTCATCAGAAATAGACAATAGTATATTAAATTTTTTTACTTTAAAAAGAGTCCTGATTTTATTAGCAATTTTTTTGTCAATGTATATATATGGTTTTCCATTAATGTTATTTACTACCTCAATATTTTTAAAATTTATATTTTTTCTAAAACCGATACCTAAAGCTTTTGCAAAAGCTTCTTTTGCAGCAAATCTCTTAGCATAACAACCTATTGAATTTGATTTTTTTTCACAATAGGCAATCTCATTTATGGTGAATATTTTTTTTTTAAAATTAGATTTTTCTTTTAACAATATTTCCTTAAGTCTATAATTTTCGATAATATCTATGCCTGTTCCTAAAATGGCCATTATTTTAAAATATTTTTAAAATTTAAAATAACTTGTTTTAGACCAACGAAAATTGCTTCACTAATTATAAAATGACCAATATTTAATTCTTTAATGTATTTAATTTTTTTGACCAATTTTGCAGTTTGATAAGTTAAACCATGACCTGCATGTACTTCCAAATCAATTCTATTAGCATATTTAGCAACTTTTTTAATTTTGATAAATTCATTAATAAATTTTTTATTTAAATTATATAAATTACAAAATTTACCTGTATGTAGTTCGACACAATCTGCGCCCAGTTTTTTAGCCTTCCTGATATCTTGAATTCTAGGTTCAATAAACAAACTAGTACGTATTCCTTTTTTTTTAAGATAATAAATTATCTTTTTAATTCTAAAATTATCTTTATCAAGGTTCAATCCTCCTTCGGTGGTGAGTTCTTTCCTTTTTTCTGGAACTATACAAACAAAACTTGGTTTTGATTTTAAGGCAATTTTCAACATTTTGTACGTTGGGGCCATTTCTAAATTAACTTGGATGTTTTTTAATCTTACAATTTTAAATAAATCTTTATCTGTAATATGTCTTCTATCTTCTCTTAAATGAATGGTAATAGAACTGGCGCCAGATTTTTTTGCTAATAGTACAGCTTTGTTTGGATCGGGATAATCTTCACTTCTAACGTTACGCACTGTAGCAACGTGATCTATATTAATTCCCAATCTGATCATTTTTATTTTAGAAAACGGCTACCTTGTTTAGTCGCAGGTATTCTTTTTAAAAAAGAAGGAATGGCGTTTTTTTTATAAACTGGAATCGAAATTTTTATTTGTGAAACTATTTTATTTTTTTTTATTAATAAATTTTTTTTATTTGATCTGTCAATAATACATGCAAATCCCAAGATTTTTGCATTCGATTTTTTAACTATTTTTGCGCACTCCAAAATGGATTTGCCAGTCGTTATTACATCTTCCACGATTAATACTTTTGTATTTTTTTTTATTGAAAAACCCCTTCTTAGCTGAAACTTACCTTTAACTCTTTCAGAAAAAATTGCCTCCTTGTTTAATCTTCTTCCTATTTCATAACCTATTATTACGCCGCCCAGAGCTGGGGATAAAACCAAATCAAGTGAAGGGAAAGATTTCATTATTTTTTCTGCTAAAGAAATGCATATTTTAGATGCGGCATTAGGATTGCTTAGAAGTTTTGCGCATTGGACATACCTATTGCTATGCAAACCTGAAGTAAGAACAAAGTGACCTTCTAATAATGCTTTAGTTTTTTTTAAAACGTTTAAAGAATCTTTGTAAGAGAGCATGCTTTTTTTTATGTCTTATAATTCTAAATTTAAATTCTTTTTGTTTTAACTCGCTTATAAGTTTTGTAAAGTTTTTTAAATCATCTATTTGTATGTCAAACACAAAGTTTATATGATCTTCTTTTTTTTCTGCCATTTCTACGCTCGTTATATTTCCTTTATTAATACCAATTAATGAAGTGACTTCTCCTAATTTTCCTGGAAAATCTGGTAATGATATCCATAAAGCACTGTTGTATTTTTTGTTTATTTCTTTCTTTGGTTCTTTATCATACCAATATCTTCTTATAGCTGCTCGTGCTTTTCCTGTTTTTGCAGAGCTTAACCAATGTAGAGATGGGGACTCTTTGTCAGAAGTAATTATTTTAATCATATCACCATTATGTAATAAGCATTGCAACGGACTTTCCTTACCGTTCACTTCACATCTAATAGCGGTGTCACCAATATGAGTATGTACAGCATAAGCAAAATCAATTGGGGTTGCATCTTTGGGAAGTTTAATTACTGAACCTTCTGGAGTAAAACAAAATACGTTGTCTTGAAACATTTGTAGTTTTGTATATTCATAATAATGTTCTGGACTTTCTCCTTTATCAATAATTTCAACTAAATCTACTAACCAATCATATTCCTTCCATGCTGATGAATTAAATTTTTCTGAGGATTTATATTTCCAATGAGAAGCTATACCTCTTTGAGCAAATTCGTGCATATACTTAGTTCTGATTTGAATTTCTACACGTTGTTTTTCTGGACCAATAATTGCGGTATGTATTGATTTGTAATTGTTTATTTTTGGAGTAGAAATATAATCTTTAAATTTACCAGGAATTGTTTGCCACCTGGTATGAAAAATGCCTAATGTTTTGTAACATTCTGAAATACTATTCGTTATTACTCTAAACCCGATAATATCAGAAATCTGCTCTAAAGAAGTTCTTTTTTTTTGAATTTTCATCCAAATTGAAAACGGAGTTTTTTCTCTTCCAGTTATTTTTACATTAATACCATTTTCTTTTAATATGCTAACAAATTCTCCTGAAATTTTTTTAAATGTATTTTTTCTGTTTTCTTCTTTAACCCTTAATCTTTTAGTTATTAACTCTCTTGCATCTGGGTTTAATATTTTAAATGAAATATCTTCCAATTCATCTCGAATTCTATTCATTCCCATTCTGTCTGTTAAAGGAGCGTAAATTTCCATAGTCTCCTTTGCAATTTTTTTTCTTTTTTCAATATCATTAAATTCCTCAACAGTTCTCATGTTGTGCAATCTATCTGCAATTTTAACTAGTAAAACCCTAATATCTTTGGATGTTGCTAATATTAATTTTCTAAAATTTTCTGCTTTAGTATTTTTTTTTGCCTTATCTTCAAGAGCAGAAATCTTAGTAACCCCCTCAACCAAATCTGCCACTTCTTTACCAAATTCATCTTTAACAGTTTTGTAGGTAGTTTTAGTATCTTCAATTGTATCATGCAAAAGTCCTGTAGCTATGGTTGCGCTATCCAACTTCAGATCGGTCAATATATTAGCGACAGCAACAGGATGTATTACGTAAGGATCGCCGGAAATTCTCTGTTGGTTTGCATGAGCCTTTATAGCAAAATTATATGCCCTTGATAGAGCGTCTAGATCTAGAAATTTATTATAGGCCTTTACTTTATTAATTAAATCTTCTGGATTAAGCATTTTATTATTATATCAATTATTATCTATTTTTAATATAGAGTTCTTGTCCTCTTCATTAAGTTTTTGTATCAAATTACTAATACTCTCTTTTGTTTTGGGATGTTTCCATATTGGTGAAATTTCTCTCAAAGGGAATAAAACAAAATTTCTTGATGTAAGTTCTTTATGTGGTACCGTAAAATCTAAATTATTGTATTTTAGACTCAATATCTGGCTATTATAATCAATGATATCAATATCACATGTTCTTGGATCATTTTTTTTAACTCTTTTTCTTTCCAACTTTTCTTCTATAAAAGTTAGAACTGACATTAAATCAATAGGTGGCAAATTAGTCTCAACTAAAATAACAACATTAATAAATTTTGGATTCTCTCTGTTTGGGTAAGAAGGTGTTTTGTAAAAACTAGATCTTTTGATTACCTTGATTCCATAAGCATCGAGAGATGAAATTGCTAGGTTTATATTTGTAAATTTATCACCATATTTGGATGGTAAATTTGATCCCAATCCAAGAAAAATCATTTTAAATCAACTAGTTTTTCTAAAATATCTAGACCTCTCTCTGTTCCAATCTCTCTGTTTTTTAACTTCTCTTTTATCATAATGCTTTTTACCCTTTGCAATTGCAATTTCGACTTTCACTTTTCCATTTTTAAAATACATTTTTGTAGGAACGATTGTAAACCCTTCCCTATTAATTTTTCCAATTAATTTATTTACTTCTCTTTTATTTAATAAAAGCTTTCTATCATTGGTTGGGCGGTGATCATTGTAGCTAGATTCTTTATATGAAGAGATGTGAGAATTAATTAAAATAATCTCTCCTCCTTTATCTATAGCATATGAATCTGATATATTAACTTTCCCTTTTCTTATTGATTTAACCTCAGATCCTTTTAAGATAATTCCTGCCTCTAAAACATCGTTAAAAAAATAATTAAACCTTGCTTTTCTATTTAAACAAATAATTTTTAAACCTTTATTGGTTTTACTCTTCATGAATTAAATTAAATTTGCATGTTGCATTGCAGATTTAACTTTTTCCTTTGTTTCTGGTGTCACCCTCACTAGAGGAAGTCTAACTTCGTCTGAGCAAAGTTTTAGTAGATTTGCTGCATATTTAACTGGACTAGGATTACTTTCAATAAAAAGAGATTTATGAAGAGGCATTAATTGATCATTAATTTCCTTTGCTCTTAACAAAAGATCATTATTGTTTTTTGCTAATGATGCTTCCTGAAATTCTGAACAAAGTTTGGGCGCAATATTTGCTGTTACTGAAATGCAACCTCTTCCACCTCTCAAATTAAAATCTAATGCTGTAGCATCCTCTCCAGAAAGTTGAATAAAATCATTTCCAATTTTTTTCTTTTGCTGATCAACGCGGTCTAAATCAGCCGTTGCATCTTTTACTCCAATTATGTTTTTTATTTCAAAAAGTCTTGCCATAGTATCAATCGACATATCAACCACTGATCTTGATGGTATGTTATATATAATTATAGGTATGTCAGATTCGTCACTTATAGCTTTATAATGATGATACAAACCTTCTTGTGTAGGTTTATTATAATAAGGTGTCACAACTAATGCAGCATTTGCACCCGCTTTCTCAGCAAACTTAGTTAGGGATATTGCTTCTTTTGTTGAATTTGATCCAGTGCCAGCAATCACTGGAATTTTATCTTTACACTCGCTTACACATAACTCAATCACTCTCATATGCTCTTCATGGTTTAAAGTTGGAGACTCTCCAGTTGTTCCAGCGGACACAATACCAGAGGTACCATTTTTAAGATGATAATGAATTAGAGATATATACGTATCTTCATCCAATTTACCATTTTTGAATGGTGTAATTATTGCTACAATTGATCCTTTAAACATAAATCTTTATAACATAATTTATTGAATCAAATCATCTAAAATTATATGGGCAAATTTTCGAAAACGAGTTTAATTATTTTTATATTTACATTATTTTTATTAGAAAAGTTGGTTGCTGAAGAAATGATTATTCCAAAACCAGAGCCAAAAATCCAAGAATTAACTAAAAAAGAAATAATATTACCAAAAACTCAGCCCGAGAACCCCAAATTACAAAAGGAAGAAAAACCTCAAATTGATTCCAAAACTAAAATTAATGTAAAATTATTAAAAAAAATACTTCTACCAAAAATTAAACCATCAAACGGTGATCTCATAAAGTTACAAACTAAGAAAATAAAATATTTATTACCCAAGAAAAAGCCTGAAGATCAAATAATCGATCAACCTGAATTTGTGGAAAAAGGAAAAGAAATTAAGAAGGAAAAAATTATTGCAAAAATTGATGATAAAGGTTTAATTATTCCTAGAAAAAAACCAATTACATATCAGAAGCAAAAAAAACAGGTTGTTAAAAAATCTAAGTATTTTTCAAAAAACGATTTTAAATTAGCCAAAAAGATTTTTTCTGAAATAGATAAAAAAAGATGGTCTAATGCAATAAAATTGTCAACTAAAGTTAGAGATAGATCGATTTTTAGATTAGTTAAATGGCTTTACTTACTTGAACCAAGTAACCAAGCAAATTTCTATGATTATTTAAACTTTATTAATTTAAATCCAAACTACCCAAGAATAAATAGGCTCAGGTATTTATCAGAACACAAAATTAATACAAAAACAATCTCCGATAATCGTGTAATAGAATTATTTGATAATAAATATCCTTTCAGTGGATATGGAAAATTAATGCTAGGTCAAAGCTACTTGTCAAAAGGTAAGTATGAAATGGGAATATCTTTAATAAAAAAAGGGTGGATTACTGCCAAATTATCTAAAAGAGATCTTAAATACTTGAAAAAAAAATTAAAAAAATATTTGAATATCGAAGATCACATCAAAAGATCCGATTGGTTAGCTTGGGAAAATAAATATTGGGATTTAAAAAGAATGCTCAGATATTTACCAAAAGATTATCAAGCTTTATATAACGCAAGATTATTACTAATGAGCAAATCTTATGGAGTAGATAATGCTATTAGTAAAGTGCCTAATAAATTTAAAAAAGATCCAGGTTTGTTATACGATCGGCTAAAGTGGAGAAGAAAGAGAGGTCGTGTTGACTCTTCTTTGGAAATATTACTAAAAGTTAAAAACGATCCAAAATTATTAGTTCGGCCAGATAAATGGTGGTTTGAAAGAGAAATTATATCAAGAGCTTTAATTTATAAAAAAAAATATGCTCTTGCTTACAAAATTGCTAGCAATCATTCAATGAAAAATGGTCCTGAATACGCTGAAGCTGAATGGATGTCTGGATGGATTGCGTTGAGTTTTTTAGATGACCCTATATTGGCAAACCAACATTTTCATAATTTTTATGAAAACGTGGGTTATCCCATAAGTTTGTCAAGGGGAGCTTATTGGCTTGGGAGGTCATATGAAAATCTAAATGACATGGAAAGGTCAAAAGAATGGTTTAAAGAAGCATCTAAATACTTAACCACTTATTACGGTCAACTAGCATTTATAAAAATTTATCCCAACAAAGACTTTTATTTAGATAGAGAAATGGTGCAACCAGATGATATTGAAAAAAAAGTATTTGCTGAAAATGAGTTAACAAAATTAGTAGTTTTACTTTATGAAATAAATAAAACTAAGTATGCTAAAGATATTCTTAAACATTTAGCATCTACTAACATTAATCGAGGTAGCGAAATTTTAGCTGGAGATTTAGCAGTTAGTATTGGAAGATATGATTTCGCAATACAGATTGCTAAACAGGCCTCTTATGAAAAAAGATTTCATAATTCCCTAAACTTTCCAATTATTGATGTCCCTTTAAAAATTAATAACAAGAGAATGCCTTCTCCTGAACTTATTTTAGCAATTATTAGGCAAGAAAGTGAGTTTGATTCACGGGCACATAGCTACGCTGGTGCTAGGGGTATGATGCAAATAATGACATATACCGCAAGAATTGTAGCTAAACACGCTAAACTTTCTTATAGCAAAAAAAAACTAACTTCAGATCCTAATTATAATATTAAATTGGGTTCATACTATATTGCTGAACTTCTTGAACAATATGAAGGCTCTTATCCCTTTTCAATTGCTGCATATAATGCTGGCCCCAAAAGAGTTTCTTATTGGAATAAAATTAACGGTAATCCTCAAAAAAAAAAAATTGATTATGTGGATTGGATTGAGTTAATTAAATTTAGAGAAACGCGAAATTATGTACAGAGAGTACTTGAAAATGTTAATGTTTACAAATATATGTTACGAAAAAAGCCTATTAAGATCCAAGATTATTTTGTTGATAAACCTCATTATTAAAATAGATTTTATTTTATATTTTAAAATTTGCCTCCAAAGCATCCTTATAAAAAGTTTTTACTGTATCTAATGTTAAAAAACTAAATGATTTTCCAAACCTAGTAATTTTTTCAATTACTTTGGGTGGCATTGTAATGATGTCGCATTTACAATCATTTGCTTGCATATAATTGTACGCCTCTCTTGTGCTTGCCCATAATATTTTAATTTTTTTTATTTTTTTAGTAATTTTTACACTTTTTTTAATTATTGGAACTGGATCTTTTCCTACATCAGCCATTCTTCCAGAAAAAATTGATATTATCGAATAAGAATTTTTATTTAAACATTTAACTATTTTTTTAACCTGATTTGCGGTGTAGACAGCGGTTATGTTGAGTTTTAAACCTTTATCACTTAATCTTTTAATAATTTTACCAGAAAAGTTTCCTTTAGAATTAGTAACTGGAACTTTCACATAAACATTATTTCCCCATGATTTTATTTCATATGCTTGTTTTTCTATTTCGTCAAATTTATCAGCGATAACTTCTAGCGAGATAGGTTTTTTTTTACAGATTTTTAGTAATTTTTTAGAATATGCTTTGTAGTTTTTTGCACCTGAAACTCTCATCAAAGTTGGATTAGTAGTAAAGCCATTAACTAAGGAGTTTTTATTAAATTTTTTTATTATTTTAATATCCGCTGTATCACAAAATATTTTTGCCTTAAATAATTTCTTCTTTTTCATATGTATGTTTTTTTATTTTATGATAAAATTTACTATTAAACAAATCTATAAGCAATAACTGATGAAATCAAATTCTATAAATCTGATTGTCGTTATACCCGTGTTCAACGAGGAAATAATAATTTCTAAAGTTATTGAACAAATACTTTTAGGCACTAAAGATATTAAAAAAAAAATAATATTAATTAATGATGGGTCAAAAGACAAATCGTTAGAGAAAATTAATAAATATAAAAACAATGAGGATATAATAATAATTGATAAAGTAAATGAAGGGCATGGACCTACATTGATCAGAGGTTACAAAGAGGCTTTAAAATTTAACCCAAAATATATTTTTCAAATGGATAGTGATAATCAAATTGAATTCAGTGAATTTATCAAAATTTATCAATTGAAAGATGAATATGATCTAATTGTAGGAAAAAGATTCCAAAGAGACGATCCTTATATTAGAATTGTAATTAGCAAAATATTAAGATTACTAGTAGCTGTTTTTCATCAAGTGTGGATAGTTGATTCAAATTCACCATTTCGCCTAATGAGCAATAGATTTTTAAGAGAAAACATTAATAAATCACAAAATTCAATAGTCCCTAATATTATATTATCTATTTTAGCTGCTAAAATTCGTAAAATAAAATTTTTAAAAGTAAATCATAATAGAAGAGAAACGGGTAAACCTTCAATTGTGAAGTTAAAATTATTTTATTTTTGCATTAAATCATTTAGAGATATTATTTTATTAAAATAGATGACTTTAAAAAAAAAAACTGACTTTTTAATAATTGGTTCAGGATTTTATGGCTGTGTATTGGCGGAACGGATAGCAACTGTTTTAAAAAAAAATGTCTTAATCATAGAAAAAAGAAACCATATTGGCGGCAATGCATACAGTGAGATTGATAAAAAGACAGGTATTGAATATCATAAATATGGAACACATATCTTTCACACTTCCATTACTAAAGTTAAGGATTACTTACAAAACTTTACAAAATTCAATAATTACAGACACCAAGTATTATCTCAATATAAAAATAAAATTTATCAAATGCCAATCAATCTAGAAACTATTAATTACTATTTTAAAAAAAATTTTAATCCAGAGGATGCAAGAAAATATATTAAAGAATCTACAAAAAAATATATTAATAAAAATCCTCAAAATTTCGAAGAAAAGGCTTTAATGCAAATAGGTTCAAAACTATACGAGGCATTTGTTAAAAACTACACAATAAAGCAATGGGGAAAAAATCCAAAATTGCTTCCTTCGAGCATTTTTAATCGCTTGCCACTAAGATTCAATTATAATGAAGATTACTATAAAAATTCAATTTGCCAAGGTATACCCGAAGATGGATATACATCAATTTTCAATAGATTAATTGAATCAAACAAGATTAAAATTGAATTTAATTCAACTTTTAGTCTTAAGAGAAATTATAAAGTCAAATATCTCACAATCTATACGGGGGCTTTAGATAAGTTATTTGACTACAAATTTGGTCATCTTGAATGGAGATCATTAAATTTTGTAAAAAAAATATATAACTTTAAAGATTACCAAGGAACTTCTGTAATAAATTTTCCTGAATTAAAATATAAGTATACAAGGAAGCATGAACCAAAACATTTACATCCAGAACGAAATTATACAAACAAAAAAACTTTGGTTATAGAGGAATATCCAACCATAAATAATTTAGAACCATATTATCCAGTTAACGATTATAAAAATAAAATTATACATAAAAAATATAAAAATCTGCTTAAGCTGAATGAACAGTTAAATATAATTTCAGGTGGAAGGTTGGCCGATTATGCTTACTACGATATGGATATGGCAATCTCGGCGGCTTTAACTAAATTTGATCATATAAAAAAGAATCTTTTATGAAAATATTAATTACAGGTTCTTCTGGGTACATAGGATCTTGTTTATTCTCTTTTCTCAAATCAAAAAAAAATATAATACTAGGTATAGATAAAAAAGAAACAAAGCTAAGTAAACAAAATAATTTTGTTAAATGTAACTTTTTAGATTTTGAAAAAAGTTTCAAAATAATTAATAGTTACAAGCCTGATTTAATAATTCATTTAGCAGCTGAGTCCACTTTAGATAATATTAGTAATAAAAAAAAATATGTTTTAAACAATGTTCATGTAACAAGAAACATTTTAAAAATATCAAAAAAAATTAAATTAAAATATTTTATTTTTTCAAGCACCGCATCTGTTTACGCGCAATTAAACAAACCACTTAAGGAAGAGTACATCAAAAAAGCAAATAACATTTATGGAAAAACAAAGATTTTAAATGAACGTGAGATAATCAGGGAATTCAAAAATAATAAAACTAAATATGTTATATTAAGATTTTTTAATGTTTGTTCTTCATTAAAAAAACCAAGAATTGGTGAGTTTCACAGTCCTGAAACACATTTTTTCCCCCTTTTAATACAAAAAATAATTCAAAAAAAAACAATTAAAATATATGGAAACAATTTTAATACAAATGATGGAACATGCGTTAGAGACTATATTCACATATTAGACATTTGCCATGCTATAAATAAATCAATTTATTATTTAAAAAAAAATAAAAATAATTCATTAATCGTCAATTTAGGCAGTAAAAAAGGTTTATCCATACTTGAAATTTTAAACTTCATGGAAAAAAGATTCCAATTTCATTACAAATTTGTCCAAAAAAGAAAAGGTGATAATGATATTTTGATTTGTAA
>Ga0187827_10002004_pt1 | contig 28541 bp, 26 predicted proteins | sample ETNtaG_39_FD_167969 | JGI IMG/M metagenome (GOLD analysis project Ga0187827, IMG submission 167969) | Marine microbial and viral communities from oxygen minimum zone, Eastern Pacific Ocean - ETNP2014_SV_150_PacBio MetaG (Illumina Assembly) | ecosystem: Environmental > Aquatic > Marine > Hypoxic...
ATCGGCTACACCTGGATGTTTCAAGTCATTTGTACCAAACCAATTGTTTATTATTTTATCTATATTTTCTAATTCTTCTACTCTATCCACCTCAATTAAAGCAAATACTTTGCCAGTGCGCTCACTTTTTATTCCAATTTGATTACAATCTTTAATAACTTTTCTTTGTTGTTCATCCAATTGAAATAAAATTGGCATTGGCCAAACAGTACCATCGCGAAGCTGACTTTTTTCAGTAACTAAATTCAACTCATCTTGGTTCATAAATCGATCTAAAGGAGAATATGTCCCATTTGTAATTTGAATTATATCTGATTCAATTTTTTGGTTTACACTAATTATTGGCAACTCTTTATTTATAAATTCTTTTTTATTAGGAATAAATTGTTGAATAAGGTGCCCACCATGAGGGGATATTATATTACCTGAAGGTGGTGCTAATAAATAATTTAATTTAATTTGTTTTGGTCGTGTATTAACTTCCTTGATAAGGTTTGATACGACCCTAACACACTCATTGGGGTAAGAACCAATTGCGGTCTCGGCAGCCAAAACAAGACCATCGGCACCCATTTCTAAAGTTTGTACAATATCATTAATTTCTGCTCTGTTTGGCTCAGGATTCTGTATCATACTTTCCACTAAATTTGTAGCTACATACACAGGTACATCTATTTTTTTTGCAGTATTTAGTATATAAGTTTGAGCAAATGCTATCTTTATTAATGAGACATCCCTTGATAGATCTCCTCTATCAATAAGAATACCATCACTCTCTTCACAAATTGAAGACAAATTATTTAATGCTTTATTACTTTCTATTTTTGATATTATCCTTATGGGGTAATTAAACATTTTTCTTAGGTCTCTTACATCTTCACCACTTGAACAAAAAGAAAGAAAAAAAGTATCTAAACCAAGCTTTTTAGATATTTTGAATGCCAATTTATCTTTACTTGTAAAGCTGGGCAAATCAATTGTCCGATCAATACCTATCCCTTTATTCTTACCAACTATGCCACCTTTAATTACTCTCCCTAAGATATCTTTTCCATTGAATTCAATTAACTGAACTATAGCGGAGTTAAAATCAATTCTTAAAATATCACCAACACATAATAAATCTTGTGGATTTTGAATATTAAGCGGTATATCTAATTCATTAAGAGATTCACCCAGACCCCGAATCTTTATATTCTCTCCCATTTTTAAAACTTTGACATTACTCGTTATATTCCCTGTCCTTATCTGAGCTCCCTCAGAATCTGGACAAACGGGTTTATCGGTCCATTCTTTTACCATTTTAACCGTTTTTTCAAATACATTTATATCAACATGTGAAAGGTTTATCCTGAAAATATCAACACCAAGGTGATCCATCTTTTTTATAATCCTACTTGTGAGAGATGATGGTCCTAATGTTGCAATGATTTTTTTTGTTTTCACATATTTCTTTCTAACACTGAACTTAATAGCGTTTTAAATGATTGATTTTTAGTTTCCAAATCCGTATCAATTATTAAATCAGAGTCTACCGGTATTTGGTAAGGTGTATTGGGATCAACACCTATTAAATTATTTAATTCACCATTTCGCGCCTTTTCGTACAAACCTTTTGTATCTCTTTTTATTAATGTATTTAGAGATGCCTTTATAAATATTTCTTTATAATTATCACCTATAATATGTCGAGCATATTTTCTTGTCTCTTCAAAAGGTGCAATAATAGACACAATAATAAAATCATATAAATTTATATTTTCTTTACAAAAATCTATAATTTTAAAATTGTTCTCCTTTATGCTTTGAACAGAGAAGTCAAATGTACAATCAACCTTTGACCTGATTTCATCGCCATCTAACAACAAAACCTTTTTACCAATTCCTGTTAAATGTTTAATAAGTTCATTAGATAAAGTGCTCTTACCAGATCCCGACATCCCAGTAAACCAAATAACCATTAATTACAATAAACTATATCTAATAAATTGGGGGATATAAACCTAAATAGTTGGATATAAGATTGGCCAATTTTCACTTTACTTATATTTAACTTAATTAAATATTACTTTATTATAAATTGCCATTAACTGATTAAAGTTTTCTTGAGATGTATATTTTTTTTCATATTCTTTGCGTGCATTTATGCTATACAAATTTATATATTTTTCATTATTCCAAGCCCATTTCACTTTTAATGAAAGATCGTGAGCATCATCTGGCATAAATAGTAATCCGTTATTTTTATGCTGCACAATCTCTGCAAGTGAACCTATATTTGACGCAATAACTGGGGTTCCCGTGTTAAAGGACTCAACTATAGTCATGGGAAACCCTTCGTACCATAAAGATGGCACGATTAAGCAATAGGAATTTCTCAATAGTTTGATAATCGTATCCTCACTACTTATGTGACCTATATATTCTACGTTTTTGAGGGATTTTTGCTTTATTTCATGTTTTACATATTCTTTTAAATCTCCATCGCCTACAATTTTTAGGGGGTAATCCTTGTTTAGCGCCCAAGTTCTTAAAAGTGTTTTTATTCCTTTTTCTTTTGTTATTCTACCAATAAATAAAAAATATTTTTTATTTCTTTTTGAAAAGCTTGAATCACTCACAATAAAATTGGGCTTTACACTTATTTTCTTCCTAGGAATACCTGCTTTAACAAAAATATTACGTGAGAAATTTGTTAAAGCTATATAATGATTAATTGTCTGACGATAAGTACCAATCTTCTTATGAAAAGCAATTGACAGACTTAAAACAATTGAATGAAGGATTGAATTATGATAACATTTATAATATATCCCATGATAGGGGAAGTTTTTCTTTACACATAATTCACAAACATTATTTTTTCTAAAAAGTGTTGCTTTTGGACAACATATTCTATAATTATGAAGCGTAAGTATTACAGGTATACCATAATTTTTACAAGCATAATATATCGAAGGTGAAAGTTTTGCATGGGTATTATGCACATGCACAATATGATAATTATTTGATTTAAGTATTTTTGATAGTTTTTTATAATAATAAAATGACCAGATAGAATTAATACCTACCATGAATTTGTTGTTTAATTCAATTTCATTATTATTCACTATAAATTTTGAAACATTTACATTGTTTGATTTAAGTAAATTATATTCATTTTTAAAAACCTTATCTTCTCCACCTGGATTTTGATAATAGTTATGAATCAATAATACATTCATACTTTCTCTTTTATAGGCTTTATCTTTTTCAAAATTTCATCATAATTATCTTCAAACCATTGATTGTCATCAGAAGTAAAATAATTTTTCCAATCCCCATATCCACCAATTCTATCTGTCAATAAGTTACCATCAATTGTTTGTTTAGCAGATTCTTTCATATTACTAAATGAGAAAACTTCTAATGCCTCTTTTATTGTTTTTTCGTCATATGATAATGGATCTAAATAATAAATTAACTTCTTTAATTCTATAAGAGGATTCTCATAAATATCCTCGTAGGATACAATGAAAATATCAGATTTTATAGTATTATTAATATGCTCCGCCCATTCTCGCGCAAAGGCTCTGGTCAAATATTTATATCTTACCCTAAAAGGAATTAAAAATTTTAATGATTTAGCAGTTAAACTTATAAGTTTTTTATTTGAATGAGGCAATGTTTTTTCGAACCTATGAAATTGGCTATTTACAACATCTCTAATATTTCGAATTATATATACTACTTTATCATTTTTTGATATAGTTAGATTACCCGGGATCGCATGCGTTTTGAGCACCCAATCAAATTTCTTACTTTTTATATGTTTATTTTCCCCAACTAGATATTTTCTAAGGCCCTTCCGCTGTTTTGACCATTCTTTGCTATCTATATCAAAATACCTACAGTTTAGAACATAAGACACTAGATAAGCTATCCAGGAATTTCCTGATATTGGATACCCACAGATATAAACATTGTTTTTCCCGATATGCCCATCTATACCAGTAAGTAATGTTTTTTTTAAGGGGTAGAAAAAAATACTATTAATTATATTTAGCATTAATTATAGAGCCTAAATAGTTTTAGAGAATTATTTACTCAAAAAAGCCAAACTGGTTTTTTTTGATCCCAATTTTGTTTCCCACGGCAGTTCACCAATTGGCTCTACATGAAAACTTTGGCCTTCTTCCATAAATCTTTCAACAGCCTGATAGGGCCCAGATGAAATGAATCCATCACCCCAAATGGGGCTGTTATTCACATAATAGTCATGCAACAAGATTATCCCCCCATTATTTAACAAATTTAAGGCTAAAGGTATTTCTTGATATACAATATTAGATAAGTGAGATCCATCTAAAAATATTAAGTCGTATCGCTTATTACAATTTGTTAAATAGCTTATAGAATTGCTTTGTATAAAATTAACAAAGTGACTTGACTGGGCCAATTCGATCATTTTGCGCGGTGAATATTTCGAGCCATATTTTTCCCAATCTTTTTTTTCTTCATTGTTAATATCTTTAATATCCACTGTGTCTAATACTTTATTTTTATGTCTTGATTCATTAAGTGCTAAACTAAAATGAAGAGTAGAACAACCAATATGAGTACCAATTTCTAATATACTTTTGAAACTAAATCCTTTAGTTAAATAAAATATTGCCCTTTGGTCTCCCAAATTAATTCCACCAGTATTCTCTGGTAAATCTAATGAATTAATTATTTTACTTAATCTATTATAATCATTATCGTAAGATTTAGAAGATAATATTTCATCTAATTTATTTTGTTTTATTTTACCTAAGCTATCAGTGTTGCAAGAAATAGCTTCAAGTTTTTGGAAATCAAATGATTCTTTAACCCTTCTTAATCTGATTTTTATTGGTTTTGGTATAATTTTTTTTAGCATATTATTCGTATGTATCTTTAAATGATTATTAACTGATGAGTCTGTTTAATTTAATGAAGAATACTCGAGCTTCATTAATAACAATCCAGGATAAATTGCCTGTGTTAATTCCCAATAATTTTCTTGAATACCTAATAATAATAAAAATAATATTTGCACTAAAAACATATATTTAATTTTCTTGTGAAATATTGTTTTATTTTTATTTATTCTCATAAAAATTATTGTTAAAAAAAACATAAATATGAAAATTCCTACAATACCCAACTCAGTAAATAAACTTAGTATCGAATAATATGGTTTTGAAGTTGATCCTTCTAAACTTGTTTTTGGATTTATAATAAGAGGCAATAAATATTTCTCCATAATTGGATTAGATTTTTTCCCCAATTGGGATCTTGAACTATAATCTTTTCCACCTATATAATATCCTGACAATATTAAACTTGCTCTACTGCTGAATTGTCCTGGCCCCAAACCCATAACAACCATATACGGTTCTTCTTTCGGAATGGATGTAAAAGCTTTTATAGTTATATCTGATTTGGGAAATTTTTCATAATCCTTTATAAGATACTCAGTATAGAATTTGATTAATGCAATATGTGGCATAGCATATTGACTTACATTGACTGTCATTATAATTATTAATAATACTACAATTAAATATTTTACTTTTATTATTTTCTTTTTTATTTTTCCTCTAATTGAAAAAAGTTTAACTGTAATTAAAGAAATGAGAAAAAATAATAAAGCATGTATTACTGTCCCAAGTATAATTGATATAGTACCAAGTACTATAGCGATATTTAATATTTTTATATCGCTATTATGATATTTATAATAATTTTTAAATGCAAATAAAAAACTTGTCAAAAAAATCATGCTTATAATAAATATTGGATTATTAAAACCCCCAGCAGCAGCAGGGTAAATATCGATTGTTCCTTCTACACTATCACCAGTTGCTACTCCCCAACCATCATTAACAATTTTATATATATATTGTATAATCCCAATCGATGCTTCAATGACCACGAAGATTGTTATGAAATTAATTACTTTTATATATAAATATTTATTTGCTAGATATTTCCTATTAATAATAAATATTGGTAAAAAAGATGAATAAGTAATTATTGAAAATAAATAATTATAAACCATAAAATCTTTAAATAGGATTAGATAATATACACAACCAAATAATATTATAAACAAAAGTAAAATAGTATTTTTGTATATTTCTTTGTAAATATTTTTATTAAATAATATCGCTAGTATTAATAATAAAGGGGTTGTGTATGGCAACATTTTTGAAGGACCAAAGCAGATAATCGTCGTTAAGATTAAAATGCTATAATAACGCATTTGAAACTTATTCAAATTCGAAAACCTTTAATATTATTTTTTAAATAATCATGATATTGGTTAATAACTATATTTAAATCGAAATTATTTTTTAGATAAATGTTTGCTTCTTTTACCATCAAACTCATTTGTTTTTTGTTAGACACTAAGTTTATTATTTTTTTTGCTAAATCATTGTGATCATCAGGATTAAAATAAATAGCTTTATTCATACCATTTGTTATAGTTCTGATTGTTTTTATATCTGATAATAAAACTGGCACTTTATATTTCCAGTGCTCGAGTAAAACATTTGGGAAACTTTCTGTTCCGTCACTTTTTGATGGAATTACACCAATATCGATAGATTCATAATAATTTTTCAAATCATTGGTAAAACCAATAAACTCTATTTTATTTTTTAATCCAATCCCTTTGGTTATATTTTTTAATTTATACTTGATAGTTCCATCCCCAGCTATAACTAATTTTTGAATCGAATTGTTTTGTTTTCTTATGATATTAAATGCTTTAATTAATACTTCAACGTTTTTGAATTCCTCTAATCTACCTATATAACCAATAGTATAATTTTTATTAATATTTATTTTTCTTTCATAATTAGATATTTTTATTCCATTAGGAATTACTTTTATTTTTGAAACGTTAAAACCATTTTTAATAAGAAAATCTTTTCCAAGTTCAGAGTTAGATATTGCACCAGTACAAATTTTTGAGACAATATATTTATCTAATAAAAACATTATTATTCTTAACGGGCCTTTGGCTACCCTATTTATTCGACCTCCTCTTTCAGTTACAAAATAATTATTATATTTAAATATCTTTGATAATATCCCAACCATTAAATCACTTCTAAGACCAAATGAAATACTTGAATCCATTTTATTTAAAATATTTTTTAACCAAAAAAATGATAATATATTATTTTTATTATACGGATTTATAATAATATATTTTTTATGAATTGATTTTAACATATTCAAGCCATTCATTTCTTTTTTAACTAATATGACAATAAAAATATTATAAATTTCATTATTAAGATTTGAAGCAAGATGACTAACAAACCTTTGAATCCCACCAATATTGAAATCCCGTACAATAATACCAATATTATTTTTCTTTTTTATTTTCATGAATAAATTCTAATTATTATTAAATCTTATATCTTTTTATCAGCTTCCAGTAATAAGTTTAAATACAATATAATTTGTTGTCCGGTTCTAACCATCATTATGATTTACAGTAAATAAAATTCTATTCCATTCATTATTAATAATTTTGGGTTTGAAATGTTTTACACTATTACGCGCTTGCAAACCTAATTTTTTTCTTAATCCCGGATTGTTCATTAAAGTTTGTAATTTATTTGCAAGATCAATTTTATTACCGCTCTGAAAAACTAATCCATTCACACCATTATTCACTATCTCTAGAGCCCCTGGCAATGAATCTGATATAATACAAGGTAATCCGTAAGCCATAGCTTCTAAAAGGGCATTTGGTGTCCCCTCATAAATCGATGGCAATACAAAGATACCTGCAGATATATAGTATGGTTTTAGATCATGAATCAAACCACAAAATATCACATTATCGTTTAATTTATTTTTTTTAGTTAAGGAAATTAAATAATCACGTTTATCCCCCTCGCCAAGTAACTTTATATACCACTCTTTATGTCGATTGAATAATTCTACAAATGCCTCAATTAAAATATCTTGAGATTTCTGTGAAACAAGTCTGCCAACATTTATAATTATTTTGGACTTATCGGGTTTAGCTATTTTATTTGGTATTCTAACCATGTTTGGAATAAAAACCAGTTTTGAATATGGAACATATCTCTTCATATCATTTATTGAATTCTTTGAATTTGCAGTTACTAAATCTGCAAATCGATATAAACATCTACGTAGTATACTAACTAATTTCATATGTCTTTGTTGTGCAGTATCATTACGTTCCGATATAATTACTTTTTTTCCAAGATTTATACAGGCTAATATGGTCTGAACATTAGTTCTGGTTAAAAATGATAGAACTCTAGTAGCATTAATACTTTTTATTTGAGAACGTAATCGATATATAACTACAATATTTTTATATATTTTACTAAAAATATTTTTTGAGGGTTTATTAATACCAATATTTTTATGATTTATATATTTAGGAATTTTATAAAAATTATTATCTGATTCCTCAATTGTTATTAATTCAACTTTACGACCCTCGCTTATCCAGAATTCCAATATGTTTTTTGCTACTTTTTCAGCACCACCAAAAGTAAACTTGTGAATAATAAATATTATGGGTTCTATATGTCTATTGGACACTTTAAATAATTAATTTTAACAGGAATATTTTTTTATAAAATATATTTCTTTATTAATTCTTTTTTCCCATGATTGAAAATATTTTTTACTCATTTTTTCAGCGTTTATTCCTTTATCAGTAATAATACTAGGGTTTTCCATGACTTTTTGTAAAGTAATCGTTAGTTTTTCAATTATTTTTTTTCTACTAATTAATATTAGACTGTTATGCAATTCAGCGCTAATCAAATCCCCATCCATTTGTGCTTCTTCTTTTGGTTCCAATGAAATTATACACTTCCCGGAACTCATTGCTTCTATAACTACATTTGAAAAATTTCCGAATTCATTTATTGATAACAAGACATCCGTTTTGCTTAAATATTTATAAATTTCTTCGTGCTTTATCGATCCTATTAAGAACACATTATTCTCAAGATTCTCATGTTTAATAATTGACTCCACATTATTTTTTAAAGGGCCATCACCGATTATATACAAAATAAAATTCTTGTTGATTTTAATTAATTTTGCCACTGCTTTAATTATTTCCATTATCCGTTTATCCCAAGTAAGCCTTCCAATCGATGTAATTACTAATTTGGATGACTTTTTCTTATATTCTGATTCTCTAAACATATTATACGAAGTTTTTATTCTTTTTTTATCAACACCGTTAAACATTATTTCGTGCGGTACACGATTATTTAAAAATATTTTTTCAAACATTATAGTTGGGCTACCATCAAATGAAATAAGAACAAATTTAAATGGTGCTTTTTTTAGTATCCAATAAGGTAGTGACGGTATAAAATATTTTTTAAATGGTTTAACTGTAAAAGGTAAACGGATAACTCCATGAAGACGTAAAAAAACTTTATGCCCCAGGAAAGCGAATATACCTCCATAAACTAAGTGTGCCCGATCACAATATATTATGTCATAATTATTTTTATTCAATAATTGTATTATGTATTGAAAGTGTTTAATATTTAAATTTATAATATTCTCGAAAAAACTTTTGTTATATGGCAAAACAGTGTATGTAATGTATTTAAAACAAGAAAATTTGTCATGAATGATTTCATTAATACCATTAACTGGATTTCTACATAAAAACACTATTTCACTATAAATGCGTTGTTCATTTAAACCTTCAATCAATTTATATACTGCAGGCATACCTTTCGGGCGCCAGTCATTTTCCCTGATCATCTCTTCAAAATGTGAATATACTCTTAGTATAAATAATATTTTCAAATATAATATTTCAGTTTTGAATCAAATTTCTAAGTTGGATTATTATTTATTATTTTATTATAACGGAAAGATATAAAAGTTAATATTATTTAATTGATTGAATTTTAGTTTATGGTATTTTCTTATATTATCTTTTTCATCACAAGAAATAAATATGACGTCCGCATTTATTCCTTTCTCATTCAGTATTTCAATCAATTTATAAACTGCTGGCATTCCTTTTGGACGCCATTGTTTTTTTTTAATTGTTGTAGTGAAATGGGAATAAAGTCGAAGAATTAAAAGTAGTTTCAAAATTAAATCTTGAAAAGAAAAAAATATTAATTCACTGAGAAACTAGTTTACCTAGTTTGTCTACATACCCTGCTATTTTACCTGGATTGCCTATTATCAGTGCGTAATCAGGAACATCCTTAGTAACGACAGAACCCGCGCCAATTACTGCATATTCACCTATAGTTACCCCACACAGCACTGTGGCATTAGCACCAATACTAGCTGATTTTTTTACTAATGTCCTCTGATAATACTCAGATCCTTTCTGTGGGAATTCAGATCTTGGAAATTTAATGTTTGTAAAAACCATTGAGGGACCACAAAAAACATAATCTTCTAATTCAACTCCTTCGTATACTGAAACATTATTTTGTATTTTAACATAATTTCCAATTTTTATATTATTACCGATGTTAACATTTTGACCTAGAACACAATTTGTACCTATAATAGCACCAGATTGTACATGTGTATAATGCCAAATTTTAGTATCTCTACCTATCTTTACATTTTCATCAATACAAGATGAATTATGTACAAAATAATCTTTTTTTGTCATAATTCTAATTGTTGACTTGCTTTTTCAAGAATTATCATAACTTCTATTGCACTTTGACTATTAGCAGTTTTGATAGGCGAACCGTCTAAATGATCAGTAAAATAGCGTAATTCATTTGTTAACGGCAGGACTTTTTCATATTGAATATTTTCTGTATTACCTTCACGCTTTACGGGTTTCCCATGAATCCAATCAATTCCTTTTTCATAAAAAAGCAATTCTTTATTATTAGACGAATCTTCAAAGGATAACATACCTTTTGACCCTATTACAATCAATCGGTGTTCCTTGAAGGGATGCAGCCAGCTGACAAATATATGGCCCACCACATTATCTGGATAGGTCAGAACGGTCATTGTAATATCATGTATATTGTTTTGCAAGAATTTCCCACCTCTTGATACAATCTCAGTTGGTCGCTTTTTTATAAAATACTGGAATATTGAGATGTCATGAGGAGCAAAACTCCAGAGAATATTCTCTTCTGTTCGCACTGTTCCCAGATTTAAACGATTGCTGTAAATGTATTGTAGTTTTCCAATCTTACCACTATCAATAAGTTCCTTTATTTTCTGTATGGCAGGATGAAATAGCAGAACATGGCCCACCATAAGATTCACATTTTGTTTATCCGCTAGTATTTTTAACTCTTTAGCCTCTTGTACATTAATAGTAATAGGTTTTTCCACCAATACGTGCTTTCCATGTTCAATTAGATATTTTGCAATCTCATAGTGAGTTTTCACAGGTGTTGCAATAGTAAAACCATCAAAATTTTCCTTAATAACTTCATTAATATTCACAAATGTTTTTACACTTGGATATTTATTCTGAAAATTTTCCAACAGGGATTGATCACTATCAACAATACCACCAAGTAATCCCAATTCATTAAGCGTGGCTATATGATTTTTACCCCAGTATCCTGCCCCTATAACACAAATTTTATATTGCGACTGCATGCAATAATTCTAATATTTTATTTTTTATTATTAAAATATTCAATTTTGATAAAATTTTCCTCTAGCCAGTATTTTATTCCCAGTGCGACAACACCACGTGCTTGAGGAGGTACTACAGCATCGCCTATATTTTTAAAAAAATATTTTAACCCATAAAAACCATATTGATTAGAATAATGACTCCAATAACTAGAATATTTATAAATATTATTATTATCTAATCCTAATATCTTGAAAGGAATACTTATACACTTTACAATGATCATTTGAAATAAGTTTAACCTTCTGTGCTCAGACCGATAACCTTTAAACAAGTTTTTATAATTAAATTTTTCTAGATAATCTATAAATAGATTTTGACCTAATCGAAGTTCCAAAGGCACATTTTGATAAAAAGTAACCAAGGATTTTTCCCATAGAGGTAACATCCATTTATATCCAAAAAAATCGTATAATCTTTGACCATTCACTACGGACATAGATTGTCTACTTTGCCATTCCCAAAATTCAAAGTACGAAGCTAACTCTTCTTTGTTTAGCTTTGTTTTATCTTCTAAATCTAATGATTCTATAATTTTATTTTTAATTTGATCAAAACTCTTATGTAATGGAATATTTTCCCAAACTGAGTAGTGCTTTGTAATAATTGCATTGATCAAATCGTGAACATTTGATCCTTTATCAATAAGTGTTTTAGGTATATGCCCTCCTGTAATAAAATCACCTGTCTGACCATTAATAATAATCGCATTTTTTGGTATTATATTTCTTTCCGTTAGTTCGTATAAGGCTTCATATTCCATCATTGAAGGGAGGCTATAACTCCCACTAGCATATTCCCAATATTTTTTCCTTTTTTTACTCTTAAATAACTTTCTTGCTTGTGTAGAATTTGATTTAAGAAATATCCAAGGAATGCCAAGAGTATTTGCAACTTTTTTTGCAGCTTTGGCTTCATAATTTCCCGAGGGCCCATATGAAAATGAGTATAAACTGGGGTAATCAAACTGTTTTAGTTTACAAGCAATGAATCTAGAATCAAGACCACCGCTTAAAGGTAACCATATAGGTAATCCATTTGCTTTTTTAATTATTCGCTGAAATATGTCATTCATGATAATATCTAATTCATTCAAATAATCTTTATTACTTTTAGACTTTATGGTATTTATGGTAGGGAAATAAGAATAGTATTGTTCACGTTTATAACTTTTTTCTTTTGTATTAATAATCAATAATTCACCAGGTTGTATCTTATAGAGATTTTTAATAATGGTATCTTTACCAGTTACATATCCAGCCATATAGAATTCCATCAACGGAATGGAATCAATGTCATTTAGGAAAAATTCTGTTTTCAGTTTTTGCGCAGAATTAGATAGAGTTAGTCCATTTTTATTTATTGTATAGAACAAAGGATATGTACAAATAATATCTGATGCAGCATAAATATAATTATCTTGCTTTAGAATAAATGCAAAATGTCCAGTTTGATTGATTAAAATATTTTTTATTGAAGAAACAGCTATTATATTATTTTCTTCTGCAGTTTTTATTACTTTTTTTATTACAGTTCGATCGCCAGTTGAAAAAATAGAAAATTTTTCATTCTTGTAAATATCCCAATGATATTGTTTATCAATAGTTATAAATCCCATTAAAATACTTTATGATACTTAAGTCAATATCAAACTATTATATAAAGTTTTTACACCAAATATTTCTACTGAATAATAAAAAACTATATTCAATAGTATATACTTATGATAGAAAGATATCTAAGTTCTCTTTATGTGAGAAATATTCAGCAATTTCTTTTTTGTTTGGTGTTTTCATTTGGCCTGATTTAATGGTACTCAATAAATTTTTTAATTCTTTTTCATTACTGGCTCTATTAAAACCTGGAATATCTATCCAAGGTGTTTCAAAAGGGTAGGTTGTTCGCCAATATTTACTATATTGTGAATATTCAATAATAGGAATCTGGGAATGCAAAAACTCAAATATGCCTGAAGATTCTTGGATTGAAACACAAAACGATGTTTTTAAACTCAATACTGCTAAAGCTTGATATGTATAATGCACATTAGGTAACTGAGGGTAACATTCAAAATCCCCCGTTATCCAACTCATATGAGGTTTACCTTTGCAAAATATTGGTGTTGTTGGGAAATATGATCTAATTATACTAATGCATGACTCTAGTAGAAAAAAGAAGTCCGCATTTTTTTTAAACCAATGGTGGGGCCCAGGGTTTGTCAATATAATAGTTATTATAGATTCTGATTCAGAATCTATACCTTTGCTTTGTAATTCTTTATTTAAAAGTTCATTCCCAAAATATTGTTTTGATTTTTCCCAGCTTGAATACAACCTTGGGACACCTATTGGTGTATACTTAGTAGTCCTATTAATATATTTATTATATAGTTCAATCTCAGAATTTAGATAGCAAAATGCTTCTGGATGACCTTCTTTTAAAGGATAACCCTTTTTTAGCCCCTCTTCTATTACAACTTTGATTATTTCTGGCTTAACTCTCCAAGAGAACTTTTCGTTAAATACACCTTGTGTACCACCAAAATGGATAGGATGACCAAAAATTTTATAAAAAAAATATAACCTATTAGTTTTATAATTAGAAAATTCTCCAATTATTATTGTTTTGTCGCAAACTATCCATCTGTAGATTAATAAAATAATTACTGGAATTACCTTTAATTTATTCAAGTAAAACAGATAATATACTCCACCATATTTTGTTAGAATTAATTTATGAAATATTGACAATTTTATTTCATCTGCCGGTTGTTTTTGAAAACATAGAGTGTCATGAAATATTTTATATTTTTTATAATTAGTTTTCAATTGGGTTAATATTGGAACATACGCATCAATTTGTGTAAAATTTTTTGCAATAAAAATTATTGAAATTCTTTTCATACTTTTTCAGATATAAACTTTAGTTGAGCTTCCCCATATTTTACATCAGCATATGGAATCCCATTGGTTACTTGCTCAATTTGATCAGTTTCAACACCTCTTTTTAGTTGAAAAATATTATCGAAACCTTGTTTTTTTAATAAGTCTATTACTTCGTCTTTAGTTTTCCATTCATAGGGTGCATACATGCAGTCAAGGATCCAATAAATTCTTCCCGAATTAATTTTGAGTAATGATAAATAATGCTGAAATAATTGTCTTGGTATATCAATTGCAGCCAATCTGATGGAATCTAATAACAATTCAAAAAGACCAAATCTCCCATTAACATATAAAAATAATTTTCCACCTGGTCTAATAATTCTTGAAAATTCCTGAATACATTTTTCATAGCCCAGAGTATGATGTATAACTCCATTTGACCAGATAATATCAACAGATTTGTCATTTAGAGGAATTTTTAGTAGCGAACCTTGTATATATTCTAGTTTGTTTTCATAATCAGTCTTCTTTGCTTGTTTTCTTGCAAACTCAAGACCTTTTTCCCCGAGGTCAAGCCCTATCACTTTCTTTGCACCAAACTTAGCAATTGCACAGCTAAACTTTCCACTTCCGCAACCAGCATCTAAAACAATTTTATTATCAAAAAAATCAAATGGATCTATATCATTTTTCAAAAATCTCTCCTTGGTAAACTCAAATGATTGATCAAAATAGATGTCATCTGTCATTTCTAACCAAATATCACTGAATAAACCTGAAATATGACTTTCAAATTTAGTTTCATTCCTCTCTACATCGGCACTATATGGAAAATAATTCCCGCAAAATTTAGATATTCTAACCAACTTTAATAATTTAGTTGCTGTATTCATTTTCTCAATAAATAATGGCACTGGATCCTCTTTCTTCGCAAAAGCATCTAGATGCCATAGAAAGAGATTTAGTGAAACATGCATTTTAACAGGCCAGTAGCTTTTATCATCCATGAGAAGCGATTGTTTAATGTAAGCATTTGATGCAATAACGGCTTTTGAGTCAATATCTTTATTTGGCTTAACCTGTGGTATAGGCATAATACATACTTTCTTTAATTAAGTTAGATTATCGTTATTTAATTTATTGTTGTGTCTTTAACTGAAAAGTCTTTTTTGTCGCATCATTATCTATAAATGTTCTGAACCACTCTTCCATGTTTATCCATTGCCACACAAAAAAAGAGTTGTTATACTTTCCTTCACAAAACTCATCATATGCGGTAATCACTTTATTGACATTGAAAATATTACGGTCTGCAAAAGTTTCTGAATTTATCAAATCAATAACATATGAACGCATAGGTTCCTTTCTGAGCCATTCACCCTGAGGGGCTTGTATGGAACGCTTAGGGGCTATTCTCACATTTTCATCCATCAAACCTTTCATTGCTTCTCTGATAACTGATTTGGTTCTTCCTTTATAATAATGTATTTGTTCAGGTAAACTAAGTGCGTAATTAATGAGGTTATGTTCTAAAAAAGGTAATCTTAACTCAATGGAATAGGCCATACTAACCCTGTCTTTCATCCTAGTGTTTCTTGGTATTTTTCTCTTTTGTAAATAATCAATAAACCCATCATAAAGATTTGAACCGGTTGAAACATAGTCATTTATTTCTACATTGTATTTGGTTTTAAAATCATTATTGATTAAATCAATTCTGACGGGTACCGTACCATCAATTGCAGTGATTTTATTATTAAGAGCATCCTTTGCTGCCTTTTCTGCTACTTTTTCAGTTACTTTCCAGAAATCAGCATATTCTTTGATATATTTTTTTACATGAAGATTTCTCTTTTGTAACATTTCACCTAAAAATAAATTATGGTGATTTCGATAACCACCAAAAGCCTCATCAAGTCCAGTGCCATCCTGCATTACTTTTAAACCCATTTTTCCCGCCCGTGACATTAATTTTGCCAACGCACAAGTGGCCAAGCCACCAATAGGGGCCTCAAGGTGCCAAGTAAGTGGTTTTATATCATTTAAATAGTCATTTTTTTTGTACACTTCATATCTGCTTATTAGACCGTGATATGACGCAGCGACATCAATCCATTCTTGCTCTGAAAAAGCTTCTTCAAATTTAAAAGAAAGGCAATTTAATTTTTGATTTAATTCGCCGGAAAAGTCAAGGCAGGCTAGCATAGTAGATGAATCAAGCCCCCCAGATAATGCAAGCCCAACAGGCACATCTGATCTCATATGGAGTTTGACCGAATCGATGAGTAATGTTCGAGTCGCCTGGGACGCCTGTTCAATATCTACCTTATTTTTGACTATTTCATCACCTAAATTATAGTAATGATTTTTTTGAAGACCCCTATTCATTGTCCAAGTAGCAAATTCACCAGGCAAAAGTTGAAATATATTTTTAAAGAAGGTAGAATTATCATCATCGTAAGAGGCAGAAACTAAATAGCGCGCCCAAGTATTATAATTCGGGTTTGGTTTCATGCCTGTTTTTAAAATTGCCTTAATTTCAGATGCAAAGATTAAACGCTTATCATTTTCAGTAAAAAATAATGGTTTCTGACCAAAATAATCACGAGCTATAAAAGCTTCTTCTTTTTTTATATCATAAATACAGAAAGCAAACATACCAATAAGCTTTAGTAAACACTTTTTGCCCCATATTGAATATGCAGCCAACAATACCTCTGTATCACTTCTTGTTTGGAAATTGTAATGGGGACTAAGCTCTACTTTAAGCTCTTTATAATTATATATCTCACCATTAAAAACAATTATGTATCTACCATCATTACTTTCCATAGGCTGCGACGATCTATTATCTAAATCAATAATAGATAATCTTCTATGACCAACAACAGCACCATCATAGAAAGATACTTTATCATTATCAGGACCACGATAGGATTGAATATCATTCATTGACTGAACAATATTTATGTCAGACTTAGTTACATTACCTACTATGCCAGCTATTCCACACATTTGATAATATTACAAAATATTAAAAGATTTTGACTATTATAATCATTCCCATACACATTCATAGCATCCCGTTTTTCTGAAACAGTTTCCATGATAATAGGCAGAAGGTTTGCTGGATTCTCTCGCAGCCTTTATAGCTGCAAAGTGCAAAACAGCACTATAGCTTTTTTTGAAAGTATTTCGTAAGTCGTCATAATTGAGTATACTACCCGGATCCCTTCTTGATACCAATAAATCCTTTTTTTGTTTTGACAGCTTTTACTCCACACTGTTCAAACCAATCAAAAATATCTTCGGTATAAATCGCATGGCGATATTTGGGCAAATAATAATCCAATGCAGCGTCAAAATAATACTTAAATGATTCTCCTCGTTTTCCGCTTAGTTCCAGCAAGATAGGTAACCTAAATATTTTGCGATTAATCACCCCCAGAATTCTTGTGTTCACCAGCAACATATAAAAAATACTATACAGCTTCAGCAATCTCTTTGCCTTACCCAGTTCCATTAAATGAAAGGCAAACCGCTCACGGTCTGCAACGACTCTTCGGTTATGTAGATTCACCTGATAGATATGCCCATATATCAGTTTCCCGTTATCTTCAAGTACTCGCCACATCGAACGATGTGCTAGCTCTGGTGATCTTGTATGATGAATAACCCCAGAACAAAGTATCAAATTGAAATAATTATCCGGGAAAGGGAGGTTGCATATATCACCAATATAAAACTTTACCTTGCCCGCAAAAGTGCTTTCGTATTTCGCTGCAAAATCACGAATGAACATACCATACTCAACAACATAGATCTCCGCCGGTTTAAGGTATTCCAATAGTCGGAGTTCAGTGCCGGCTCCGAATCCAGCCAACAACACACGTTTCCCTTCAATATCCGAAGAGTTGATTCCCATTGCTGAAATCAGTAACTGCATCAGATTCTCCGTCGGATTTGCATAGCCCCACTCTGGCACAATCTCATCATAGGATTGATTTTCCTGGTTTGAGGGGCAACGAAGGTCCGGAACCCCACTGATAATCGGATAGCGGCCATATGAACTTTCTAACATTGTCCTATCAGTATTATATGTAAGTGGTAAATATTTGCAGATTGACAATCCGACAGGGCAAAATAATTTAGATTCTTTATGTATCTTGATATGATTCAATGTTGAGATGATTGTATTACAGAATAATCTTAGAGATCTACTCTAGATATCGCCACGGTATCAAAAGTAAGAATATCAAGTTCCGATTTTAAAAAAGTGCGAATCGCATCTTCTGGTGATTCCACAATTGCATCTCCATGCAAATTAAAGGATGTGTTCAATAGTACTCCATAGCCAGAAAGTTTTTTGAACTCTTTTAAAATTTGATAATAGCCAGGATTATCATCTTCAATCAACATTTGTGGTCTAATTGTTTTATCTGACGGATGTATTACTGCTGGTAATATGCTATGGTATTGTGGTTTTAAATCAAATGCCATTGTCATGAAAGGTGAATAAACATTTTTTGGATTAATTAATAATCGATCGGCTTCCTCTTTCATCATTGAAGGCGTAAAGGGCATCCAGAAATCTCGATATTTTATCTTTTTATTGATTTTTTCTACACTTTCAGAAAGTCTTGGATCAGCTAATATTGATCGATTACCCAATGCTCTTTGGCCAAATTCCATTCTACCATTAAATCTTGCGACTACTAAACCACTCTCTATCCATTTTGCTACAGAAGATGCTGTAAAATTTTCAATTACTTTGAATTGTTTAATATCTTTATTTTTATGGATTGCCTTAGAGACATCATTATTATTGTATGAAGATCCAAGGTATACATTAGGCAAACCGTTAATATTTTTCTGATCATCAAACTTACGATAAGCATGCCATGCCGCACCTACACCCAATGATCCATCACCTGATATTGGACCAACCCAAAATTTATTAATGCAATCCAATTCCACTAGTTTTTTGCAAGCTTTAATATTCTGAGCAACACCTCCAGTTAAAACAACATTATCTATACCGTACTCCTCGACATTATTTTTTACCCATTCACATAATAATTCTTCTAACCACACTTGTATTCCCCATGCGATACCATCAAAACGTTCACCTTCAAGTGCATCTTTAACGGAAAAATACAAATCAGGAATAAAGCCAGTATCTTTAATTTCAAGACCTTTAACTATGTTAATTTTTCTAAAGAAATCTAGACTTCTCCTTCCATGGTACTCAGTTCCATATGGTGCCAAACCCATTAACTTATACTCGTGTTGCATTGGCTTCATACCTAATATTAATGTTACATAACGGTATAATCTTCCAGCTTGTACCTTGTTTGATCTCCAAACTTCTTTAAGATTTTCATCATCCATTATACTGACAGTTGCTGAAGAATCGTCACCGCCGCCTTCGATTGAAAATACCAGAGTTTTTTCCCCTTTTTTAAATGGAGAAGAATAATATCCGTAATGTTTATGACAATCTTCATGCCGGAAAAAATGAACTTTGTTCTTATCAACTCCAAGATGCTCATTTACAACATCTTTTCGGAGTTTATTTGCTATTTTACTATAATTCTTTTCTGAAGATATTTTAGCTTTTTCTAGAAAAGGGTAGTATTCATCTTGAGCTAATTGTTCTCCTCTTAAGTGTTTAAATAGCTCAAAATCATCAAAGGGCGTTAGTTTTTTGTTTTCAATTAATCGGGGGCCCCAATATTTTTCACACTGTTTTATCCAATCTCGAACAGAAAAAAGTGCATTCATTTTATACAAACACTGAAACATATATAAACCCAATTGTGCACCTGCAAAAGCTACAATATCAATATCACTTGGCTCAATCCCTGCAATCCTGATTACAGAATCAATTGATTTTTTAGGGTAGCACATATCAGCCTTCAATCGAGAGAGACGTTCTTCAGCCATTATAGCAACAATTTCACCATCGCGAAGTATACAAGCATGGGCTTCATGAGTATCAGCAATACCTAGTATTATCATAATTTTCCTTTTCCATTATTATTAATTACTATTGTTATGTTATTTTTATAAATATATACGAGAAAAATTCATTTTTATAATATTTATAAAAAATGAATAATGACTATGCTTCAATTTATTTATTCAGCAATAAGTTTTTTTCTGCATTGATTAAATCAGATTTGTAATGGATATTTGTACAATCATCTATTATAAAATCAGTTAATTCAAATTGATTATTAATTAGTCCATAATAACTCATAATATGGTGTGCACCATTTTTATTCCCAGATAAATCCTTGGAATATAATAGATCAAGCCCATCATTTATAAATATTTTTAGGGCTTTATCTAAGGATACCGTCCTATCAGGATGATCTGGTTGGACACCTATTATTGTGTTAACACCTTGCATATTTTTTGAAGCTATGGCATGCTTATATACATCAACTAAGGGAGTTTCTCCTCCTAAGTCTTTAGATCTTATAATCACTTCAACTCCTCGGTTCTTTCCGAATTCAGCAATGGATTCATTGTCAGTTGACAAATATATTCTTGACACTTTATTTGATGCCTCAGCATAATCTATTGCATATTCTAACATAGGCTTGCCAAGCAGAAGTCTCATATTCTTATTAGGTAAACGTTTAGAATATCCTTTAGCAGGTATAATTGCAATAATCATGAATTACTCTTTTGTTTAATGTAATCAGCCAACTTTTTTGCAACAAATACACGTGAACCTATTATGGATTCTATAGTCGCACCTGCTATATGCGGTGTAATTATTAAATTATTATGTTTTCTTGAATATTTTACTAATGCATGATCGTACAAATTATTATCCCATTCACCATTGATTACATCAAGCCCGGCAGCACTAACATGCCCTGAATTAAGGTTCTCAAGTAAGGCATTTTCATCAATAACTGCCCCTCGACTGGTATTGATTAATACAATACCTTTTTTCATTTTTTTAAATTTATCTTTTGAAATAAACCCATTATTTTCCTCTGTTGAATGAATATGAACCGTAATAACATCTGATGTTATAAGTAATTCATCTAGCGATACTTGCTTTACACCTTCTATATCTTTTTTAAGTACATCATAACCAAGAACATTCATATTAAATCCATTACCAAATGATGCCATCATCTTACCAAGTCTACCAAGGCCAATAATACCTAAGGTTTTATTATATAATTGAAAACCAGTAAACCTCTGTCTAGCCCAATAACCGTTTTTTGCGCAATCAAATGCTGCCGGTAATTGTCTTACACATGCTAATAGTAACCCCCAAGCGTGTTCTGCAGTCGCAGTAAATCCATTTAGCAAGTCTATTTCCTTGGCTATGTTAATTACATCTATATTTTTTTCTTTGGCATACTGAACATCAATATGATCTACACCTGTGCTCGGTGTTGCAATTACTTTTAAATTTTTTGCATTATCGAGAATTTCTCTATTTGCCTGCACATGTGCTGAGGCATAGTAAGCATCATAATCATGTATATTTTTTATAAGTACATCTTGTTTTGCAGAGAAATATGATACATCAGCTATTAATTCAAGCTCTGCTAAAGCATCCTTTTTCAAGGACAAATCATCATTGCAAAATACTTTCCAACGCTTCATTTATTTTTTTCTACATACACTTGTTTAATTTTAGATCCACCATCAATAGCTTTGATCAGTTTTTTCCCAATTAATTCTTTTTCTTGACCAGGTCTTAGACCTTCACCAGGACGCACCCAATCCAAATCTCCCAATTTAATTATATGCCCTGCAGGTAGATTGTGCTTCGCTACAACAGATCTGCGAATATTTTTCTTGGCTTTCAATTCTGAATCAGTGGGTATTTTTTCACCACTACCCAACATTTTTTCCGCAATACGAATTCTTTTTACCATTTCTTTAAAATCTATGGGATTTGCTGATAATCGATGATCATGAAAATCTGAATAGTTATTATCAATAGTGAAATGTTTTTCAATAATTCTGGCACCAGCAGCAACAGAAGCTATTGCAACATCAATACCTAAAGTGTGATCTGAATAACCTACAACGTCTCCAATTTGTTCAAGTTTGCTAATTGTCAATATGTTAGCATTCTCTATTGGCGTTGGATAAGATGATACGCAATGAAGCAATACCAATTCTTGATCAATACTATTTTGCTTCCAAATGTCACGAATAAAATCTGCAGATGTTTTTACTTCATCAAAACTCATTAATCCGGTAGACATAATGATGGGTTTACCTGTTTTTGCAATTACTTTAATTAAGGGATAAAAGTCATTATCACCTGAAGCAATTTTAAATGCTGGTACAATATCATTCAAAAACAGAGCGCTGTCTATATCAAACGGCGTCGAAAGAAAAATAACACCCTGATTTTTTGCAACCTTTGCTAGTTTACCGAATTCATTGTAAGACAACTGAAATTTATTTAACTGTTTGATTCGCTCTTTCTGCTGAGCAGAAACTAGCCTTCTCGGGATGATGGTTTGAAACTTCACCACATCTGCTCCGGCCTCTGCTGCCAGCCCAATCATTTCTTCTGCCAGGGTATACCTGCCTTCATGATTATTGCCTATTTCAGCTATAACCAGAACTTTTTCTTTGGTATCTAAAGGACCGATTTTCATTAGCTATGGTAATGAAACACATAATCAGAACCCGTAAATTCAAAACCAAGCTTCTGATAGAGTTTAATCGATGGTAAATTTCCGATTTGTGTCCCAACTTTAATGCATGTGTGCTTGATATTCTGATCGACAAATTGAATCATGGCTGAAGCAACACCCTTCCCCTGGGCCTTTTGATCAACCCCGATCAGATCAATAAATAGTGTTTTATTTTTAATAATAAGCTGTAAAAAGCCAATAGGTTCATTATTTACCAAGGCCAAAGCCATCTGATCACCGCGTTTGCCCAAAAAAAAGTTTTCCACCCAACTTTGTTTAATCCTATTTGCAATGTCATTATCAATTAGAGGATCCAGGTGAAAGCGGGAATGAATGAAATTATTCTTGGCAATATTACTAACGTATTTCTGGTGCATTTTTTCAGCAAAACAAATTTGTATATCTCTCTGGATATTTTTTCTAGTTATTAATTCTCTATCTAATTCAAATTTCATATTGGTATCAATAAGTTTAAACCCGACAGTCTCCAATAAAGCTGTAATTTCAACGGTTTTTGTAGGGATTTTAGAGTATATAAATATTTCTTTATTTTGATTCTTTATTATCCAATATTTTATTTCATTCTTATTTCTTTCTATCAGTGGTTCCTTAAAAAATAACTTATAGGATACTTTTCCTATTTGTGATGATAACCAATTATCTTTTTCAATTGAACAAGGCATTCAATAATGAATTAATAGTCTAGGTTTAATTTAATTAGCTGTTGGGTAATTACAGGATTGAGAAATTAAGAAATATCATTTAGAGTTTTCCTTGTTGTTGAACCATACCCAAAACTAGCTCTCTGAGACTGAACAATTACAATGTCTCTAGGATCGTCTTCCACTATCAACCTTCTACCATGCATAAATCTTTTATTATCTACCATAATTAAATCGTTCTTCTGCCAGACATGTTCAAATGTAAATTGGTCTGATAAATCTTTTATTTCATTGTAAATGTAATCTGGTATTTCGCTTCCATCAGATAATGTTCCACTAATTATTTGTGGTTCAGCATTAATGCTCATTAAGTGATTTGCAAAAACGTATCTCCCCCCAATTCTAGCCTCGTGGACAGCATATCTTTTTTGCACAGTATACAAACAGCCGTCCCTATAATTAATAAATCCGTAACCCGATCCGATGATTGGTAACAGCCACGGCTTTTTAACCTTTTTATTCTGTTTCCTAATTACAGGAATTTTAATTTCATAGTGGATTTGTTCACTAAGGAAAAACTGTTTGATTTTGGAAGAGAGCATATTCCATAGTTTTAATCCATCGCATAAAATCGTTTCTCCACCAACTGTAGCAGGGGTATTACAAAATAACCAGATTATTTCTGGAAAGGATGGCGCGAAACTTGACTCGCTGTGTAATAAAGCTTCTTCAAGACCATAATCTACATTTCTAATATTTTTATTATTAAATCTTTTTTCTCTTCGATTTGCATCACCAGAATACTTCTCAGTATAAAGATCGGTAAATTGTGTAAGTATATTTGCATCTAATTCAAAATCGCGAAAAAGAATAACTCCATGCATTTCAAATAGAGCAACAACTTCTTTATATAAAAGATCAAATATGCTCTCATTTTTTGATTTATGAATGACTATTCCACCGCCCTCAAATAGTTCTGATATTGTGTCAGTCTTCATAGCTGATTATTTTTTCTTTATAAAGAATAATACCTATTTGCGATAGTATTTGCGATCTGCTCAGGCATCAATTGTCTTTTACTAAGGAGTCCCTCATAACTTCCTGCAGTACCATATACATCCGGTATCCCAATTGAAAGAAATGGTGGTTTTTGATTCAATGTAGATAGGTGGTCAGACACAGCACTCCCTAAACCACCAATAATACTGTGTTCTTCCGCAGTAACAATGAGATTGTGAGATTTGGAAATTTCTTCGATAATGTCAGCATCAATTGGTTTAATCGTATGCATATCAATGACTGATGCTTCTATCTTCCCATTCTTCAATAAATTTGCTGCTTCCAAAGCGTTATTAACCATAGTACCACACGCTATGATTGCTAAATCATTACCTTCCCTTAAAATATTTGCTTTCCCAAAAGTAAAATCAAAATCATCTAAGTATACTGATGGGTTTGGCGCACCTCCTGTTAATCGTATATATACCGATTGGTCGTGTTCGATAGCTGCTAAGACAGCCTTAACCGTTGCACCGCAATCAGCCGGTGAAACAACAGTAATTCCTGGTATAGACCTCATGATACTAACATCTTCAATACAACAATGTGTATATCCTAACATACCTAACACAAGTCCACTAGCAAGGCCAACCATGCATACTTTATGGTTCATATAACCTATATTTACTTTTATCTGTTCACAACATCGCATTGTCTGGAAAGGTGAAAAGGTTGATGTAAATACTTGTAGACCTTCACTGGCAAGTCCCGCAGCTATCCCAATCATGTTTTGTTCTGCAATACCAACTTCAAGATATTTTTCAGGAAAAGTATTTTTAAAACGGTCCAAACCCGCTGAAGTAGATGTATCTCCTGTAAGCAAAATTAAATCATCGTAATTTTTCCCCAATTCCAAAGCCGCCATACCATATGCGGCACGAGAACCAATACGAGACCACATTTTCATAGTAGATGCATTAATCTTCATATTTTATATTATATTTTAGTTATTTAGTTCTTCGAGTGCGGCTTCATATTGAGATGAACTTAATGGCGCGTGATGCCAGGCATTGTTATTTTCTGCGAACGAAAAGCCTTTTCCCTTAACTGTATTGGCTACAATTGCAACGGGACCATTTTGATTCTTTACACTTAAAAAGGTTTCATATATCTCAGGGACATTATGTCCATCTATTTCAATTACTTGCCAACCAAAACTTTTCCATTTAGATGCCAAATTACCAACACTCATAATTTCACTGTTAGTACCTGTCTGCTGTAGATTATTCTTATCTAATATGGCAACTAAATTATCTAATTTATAATGGGGCCCGGCCATGGCTGCTTCCCAGACAGATCCTTCATTACATTCACCATCACCCATTAGGACATAGACTTTGTAATCTATATTCTTTCTTTTGCCAGCTAAAGCCACACCAATGCCCAATGATAATCCCATCCCAAGACTACCATTCGAAAATTCAATACCTTTAGAACGGTTCATAACCGGATGACCAAAAAGATATGTGCCATCTTTCTCAAATGTTTTTAGATCCTTTTCAGAAATATACCCAATTTCAGATAATGCAGTATAATACCCAAGAACTCCATGGCCCTTGCTCAAAATAAATCGATCTCTATTTTCCCATTTTGGATTTTTTGGATCCAATTTCATGATCGCGCCATATAGTGTAGCAGTAATATCAACAATTGAAAGGCCTCCTCCAAAATGTGAACTACTTGCACCTGCAGTTAGAGCCATATCTAGTACTTTTTTTCTCATGCGCTTGGCCATATCTTGTATTTCAAGAATTATTTTTTCACGATCAGGCATTGAATTACATGCCCCCATCTACACGCAAAACTTGATTAGTCATGTATGATGAAAGATCTGACGCAAGAAACAACACTGAATTTGCAATCTCTTCAGGTTGGCCCACTCGCTTCATGCAAATTCTATTCAGTGTTTCCTTTAATGCATCTTCTGGAGTACTGCTCACCATCATTTCTGTTTGTGTAAGACCGGGGGCAACCGCATTAACCCTTATATTATAGGGTGCTAGTTCTTTCGCCAAAACTTTTGTAGAAGTAATCATTGCTGCCTTTGCCGATGCATAACCAGTTCGGCCTTCATTCCCTTCAATCGCAGCGCTAGAAGATATATTTATAATACTACCAGACTTTTGGCGCATCATAATTCTCGAAATGTATTGTGTAAGCAACATTTGTGAGAAATAATTAATCTCGAACATTTCCTTTAATTTTTTCATGGAGGTCATTTGAAAAAGGGCTGTAAATATTGCACCTGCATTATTTACCAAAATATCGACAGGTTCTTTGGTCTCTTTAATAGTTTTGAGACCAGATTTAATTTGCTCTTCGTCACTCAAATCGAAGTAAACTGGATTTATGCTGACTGAATGTTTTTGCTCTAAATTTTTGATATATTTAGAGAAGGTTCCACTCTCTTCTCTAACACAGGCCCAGATGTTTGCGCCATTTTCAGAAAAAACTCTTACTATTTCCTTCCCTATGCCACGATTACAACCTGTAATAACGGTGTTTTTATTTTTTAATAACAAAACAATATTCTACTTCTTTTTGACTTTATACTCTTCAAGAATATGCGGCATCACGATGTTAAAATCAATACTGCATACCTTTTCACAGTTAACATAACCAGCACCGGAGCATTTCCCCATACCTCGCTTCCATGTTAAAAGCTCTGTTTCTAGGTCCAAGCGATCACCAGGTAGTATTTTTTTTATTAATTTCAAATTATTAGCAGATATTAGATAGACTACTTTACCCTTATTCCCTGGTAATGTTGTTACCATTAATGCCCCCAATTGCACCATTGCTTCTATTTGCAGGGCCCCGGGCATATTTGGATCACCCGGGAAATGCACTTCAAACCACCAGTCATCATCATTTAAATTCTTGTAACCCCTTGCACTTTTTCCAGGTATAACCTCCTCAGCAATATCAATGAGTAAGTAAGGGTAACGGTTTTGCTGGTATTCATGCAATCCATTAAGGTCAAGACGTAATTTTTCCATATTATTTACCTGCACATAATTATTTGTAATCAACAATTCTAGAAAGACTTCTAATGATATCAAATCCATCCCAAGTTAAGCTTATATCAAGGGCCTGCCCTATTGGAACAATTCTATCTATACCGTTTAGTTTATTATCAATTACAAAGTCTTTAAGAGACGATTTGTTCATACCAAAGTAGGTTAAGGTTTGATATTTATTGCTTATAATGTGAATTATTTCACTCAATTTTTTTGCATCATACTCGAAAAAATATCCACAATTACCCCTATAACTATGTATGTTGTCAGGTAATTTATCTAATACAATCCTGTAAATATGGTTACCGTGTCGAAATAGTTCGAACGGTATATTAATATCAATGGCATTTTGACAAAACTTGTTATACTTATCTACGGCGGAAACGCTTGGCAGATTGTAATTCTTTCTTACATATTCATCTAATAATTGCCAAAACTGATTTTTCGCTTTTTGTTTTTTCTTTCCAAGCCACACAATTAAATGGGGTGACGAACATGCATTTTGATCCATTATAAATGTATCATTATAGAAACGTTCAATG
>Ga0187827_10002005_pt1 | contig 28529 bp, 15 predicted proteins | sample ETNtaG_39_FD_167969 | JGI IMG/M metagenome (GOLD analysis project Ga0187827, IMG submission 167969) | Marine microbial and viral communities from oxygen minimum zone, Eastern Pacific Ocean - ETNP2014_SV_150_PacBio MetaG (Illumina Assembly) | ecosystem: Environmental > Aquatic > Marine > Hypoxic...
TACTTGGATCCAATTAGTTAACCAATAAAAAAGCCTCTCATGAGAGGCTTTTTTATAATCTGCAACTTAACTTTAGAAGGCTAAGGTGGAGAGCTACCCACGTTTAAGCTGCAGAAGTATAATTATTAAGATACTAATATATAATATTAAATTATAATATATAACATAATAATTTATATGATATTATTTTTTACTTATATTCGACGAGATTAAAAATCAAAATAACGAAAGAAAAATATGAAGCGATAAGGCATGTAATATTTCTGAACCATTGAAAAATAGTGTTCAGATATCAGTATTTTTGTGAGCAGACTAAGTTTATTTATTATCATCTATTATTATATTATATCATCTATTATTATATTATATCTTGACATGTAAAGGTCTGTATCATTATTTTTCACTAAGTGAGCGTTCTGAATAAGTCGTAATTAATAACATACTTTAATTTTTATGACTTTGTTTGGAACGACAAATCAATTAGTGATTGAAATTTGAAAATTAAAACGTCGGAGATAGTTATGAAAAAGTCCTGCCTAAGTTTTCTAGTAATTACGGTTACTCTTTCAAGTTTTCTACTTAGCCAAACGGGGAATCTTAGTGGAGTTGTATCCTCAGATGGACAAGGATTGCCTGGTGCTAATGTTGTATTGGAAGGTACTTCCTTTGGTGCTGCTGCTGATGCAGAGGGAGCATATTTTGTTTCGAATATTCAACCGGGTGAATATACTGTTACTGTAACTTACGTTGGTTATACAGAATTAAGTCAGGTAGTACTTGTTAATAGCGGTGAAACTGCGCAATTAGATTTTCAACTCACTCTAAGTCCGGTTTCAATGGATGAAGTCGTTGTTACCGCATTGGGAATTGAACGCGCTTCCAGAGCTATTGGTTATAAAGTTGACCAGATTTCAGGGCAAGATTTACGTAGAACTCCTGCCACAAACATTGTGAATGCTTTATCAGGGAAAACTTCTGGTGTGCTGATTACGTCTTCTGGTGGTCAGCCGGGCGCTTCAGCAAGGATTGTCATTCGTGGTGAAAGTTCAATAAATGGTGAAAACCAGCCGTTGTTTGTAGTCGATGGAGTGCCCATTGCTAACAATGAGGATCCGATCCCTGGAATTCATCCTCTCGGAGGTGGTACTACCGCTACTAACCGGGCAGCGGATATTGATATGAATAATGTTGAAAGTATATCGGTTCTCAAAGGATCAAGCGCCACGGCTCTTTATGGGTCAAGAGCGTCCAATGGTGTAATACTTATTACTACCAGGAAGGGAGAAGCAGGAAAATTTAGGATTAATTATTCGACAAAACAGCGCTTTGATACAGCAATTATCGATGGGACTCAACAGATGTATCACTCTGGGGATGCCGGTAAATTTGCAGTTTTTGGTGATGCTGCATCCGGCGCTTGGGCTGAATCAGCTTTTGAAGGAGGAGGAGGTTGGTACGATATATCTTGGGGGCCTAAAAGAGGTGAAGAAAGCGCAGAAGTAAAATCACATTATAATGGGAAAGTCCCCTTCAACAATCATGCAGATGATTTTTATAATGGCAAAATGGGGACGCTTAAAGAACACAGTATTGGCTTTTCGGGTGGTAGTCAAGATCAGACTTATCTAGTAAATACAACCTGGATAGACCAGATCGGGAATATGCCTGGCTCATCGCTTGAAAAACTTTCATTCAATGCTAGAGTACAGCAAAATATTTTTAACGATATTGAGTCAGCCACGAGTTTATCCTACATTAACACTAAAACAGCGGGACCACACCCAGGTGGCTGGAATTCTCCTGAACGTGTAATGCGTTTATGGCCTGCAACAAAAGAAGCAAAAAATTGGCAAAACGACGATGGAACTGTAGTCACTGCAGGGGGTGGATATCAGGATAGCCCCTGGTGGTATGCAGAAAATATGCTTCAACATAGTGAAGTAGACCGTTACATTCTTTCTCAAACTCTTTCTTATAACTTCAACAATTGGGCGACTCTTACAGAACGAGTTGGAGTAGATAAATATGTTGATACGCGAGGTGAACATGAAAACCTGAGACCACGCGTAGGAGGGTCTGGCAGCGTATTTAGCCAGAAACTTTCAAGGAGTGAAATCAATAATGATCTTATGCTGTTTATTAATGATGTAAAACTCACGGATCAAATCACTCTTAATGGATTAGTTGGTTCTAATGTCAATATACAAGATTATAGTCATAATGCATTAAATGGGATAACCCAAAATATTGCTGATTTTTTCCACGAGTCTAACTACACTACTGTGACCGCTTCAGAGTATGAGTCCAAGAGGCGGCTTTATGCATTATATGGGGAATTAGCATTGGATTACAATGACATCTTTTATATTTCTTTAAGTGGCCGAAACGACTGGGCATCCACGTTACCGAAAAATAATAATTCTTACTTTTATCCATCATTAAACTTATCATTAGTATTTACTGATTTGCTGGGATTTGGAATGGATTCTCCCCTTTACTTCGGGAAAATCCGCGCTTCATTTGCGAATGTTGGTTCTGATGCGCCTCTATATTCATTGGGATCAACATATGAGTCGGCATATTTTGGTCAATGGTATGAAGCGAACAGCCAGGCTATACAGTTTCCATACCGTGGACAAGCTGGTTATATGGCAAGTAACAGCCTTGGGAATCCAAATCTGAAGCCTGAAATGACTACAGATACAGAGTTTGGGATGGATCTACGATTTTTTAGAGGGCGTTTAAAACTTGATTTCGGCGTTTATAATCGGACAACAAAAGATCAGATTTATGCCACCCCTGTTCCCTCTGGGACGGGATATACAAGTATGGTCCGAAATGCAGGAGAAATATCCAATAAAGGAACCGAATTAAGTATCGAAGCCATCCCTTTTGAGTCGAACGATTTTACATGGACTATTCGAGCTAACTATGGCAAGAATAAAAGTGAAGTCGTAGAATTGGCGCCCGGGGTAACAAGGCTATATATAGCAGGATACAGCTGGCCATCAATCCAAATAGAAAAAGAACATGGTTACGGTGTCATTTTCGGATACGGTTATAAAAGGAATGATAATAATGAATATTTAATTGGTAGTGATGGTTGGCCAATTGTGGCTGATGGTCAAGTCGTCATCGGTGAAATTCAGCCGGACTGGCTGGGGAACTTTTTGACAAACTTCAGATATAAAAATCATACCGTATCAGCGTTGATTGATATTCGCAGGGGGGGAGATGTTCTTAATTTTAACCTCAACTATACAATTCGCGCTGGAACAGCAAAAATCACTGAAGACCGTGGTAGTACACATGTTTGGCCTGGTGTAAATGAAACAACAGGGCAAAAGAATACAGTTGAGCTGACTAAAGACAGAACTTTTTATACGAGATATGGCCTTCAGCATGAAAATCAAGTGGAAGACGGAAGTTTTGTTAAACTGCGTGAATTGGCCTACTCATATAGGTTTCCTCAATCCATCGTTGAAAAAACTCCATTTAGTAGCCTGAGCTTTAATCTGTCTGGGCGTAACCTGTGGATCGATACTGATTTTTCGATGGGTGATCCTGAAGCTAACTTTATGGGGACTGATAATGGTTCTCAAGCTTACTATTGGTGGACTCCGCCGCCGACCAAAAGCTATAATTTTGGTTTGGATATTGGGTTATGATAAGGGGTAGAGACCAGATGTTTAAAAGTTCAAATAAAGGAATTATTACTATGAAACTAAGAAGTTCATTTTTTTCCACAGTTCTGATTGCAGGATTGTTTTTAAATGGTTGCTCTGATACTTTTTTGGATGTTAATAATGATCCGAATTCACCGACATCAGCACCTCTTTATCTTCAAGCTGCACCAATCATAGCTGCATTTTCGCATAATATGTTTGATCACTGGCCTGCACACGTAAGCTCTTACTGGACACAGCAAACATCTTCAAGTCAAGCCCGATACTACTATGAGACAGATCTGTATCAGGTAGGACAACCTTTTTTCACGTTTGGTGATGTTTATGATACGGGTTATGCGACCATAATAAAAAACGCCCGAATAATGGGAAAAATGGCGGAAGAGGACGGTTCTTTAAATTACGTAGGTGTTGCCTATTTAATGGAAGCCTGGACCATGGCGTTTTTAACCGATATGTTTGGGGATATTCCCTATAGCGAAGCTTGGGATGCAACAGTTCTGGCACCGAAGTATGATAAACAGGAAGATATTTATACAGCGATACACTCATTGATAGATAAAGCGATTACTGCTTTTGGAGAAAATCATGCACTTAAATTGGGTAGTGGTGATTTAATCTATGATGATGGGGATCCAGCAAAATGGGCAAAATTAGCTTATTCGCTTAAGGCTCGCTATCAAATGCGTCTATCGGAAGCTCCTGGTGATAAAAATGCAAGAGCTTCAGCTGCACTGGCTGCTGTTGCAAATGGATTTAAAAGTAATGCAGATAATGCACATTTTAAATATCCAGGTGCAGATTTAGCAGGTAACCCTTGGTATCGAGTGAAATTTGCGGGGACCCGGACAACGGATTCTCCAACCTCGCATAGGCAGATGTCTACCCATTACATTGACCTGCTTAAGTCACTTAGTGATCCCCGTTTACCCTTACATGCAGACGAAGCTATAACGGGTGGCGGTTATCATGGAACAGCAAATGGCGCATTTTTAACAGATGTGTCTCGAGAGGCTCAAGATGGTGTTTCAGGAATCGGAACATTGTTCACTTCCCGAGATTCTCCAGGACGTTTGATGGATTATGCGGAGGTTAAGTTTATCGAAGCTGAAGCAACCTTCATAATTTCAGGCGCAGGAGCAGCTGATCCTATTTATCGTGATGCCATAAAGGCTGATATGGAAGAAAATGGTGTCGCAGCTGCAGACATTACCACTTATCTTGCATCACTGCCTAGTCTAAGTGCAAGCACCAATGCGCACAAGGATATCATGATACAAAAATATATAGCTAATTTTTGTACACCTGAGCCTTGGAACGATTGGCGGAGAACAGGTTATCCTGAAATTATATCAGCATATGATACATATTCTGGGTGGAGTACCCAACATACGATATCCAATACGTTTGGAGTTCCAATTAATGAAGTTCCTCGAAGGATGCCTTGGCCATCATCTGAGTTGAACTACAATATGGAAACCGTTTCAGAAACAGGGTTGCCTATTAGTCCTGATATTATGAGTGTCAAAGTTTGGTGGGACACTAGGTAGGAATTAAGTTTTTATTGATTATGTAATAAAAACAAATTCAGAAAATTATTCCATTGAATAAAATTAAAAAGCAAGTGACATGTTACTTGCTTTTTTTTGATATAAATCAATTAGTTTAGTGAATCAATATTTAGGCTTTACTTACAAAACAAAAGGAATATCATATGCTATGGCATGTTAGCTTTCCAACTTTATTATTTCTCAGCCAATTTTTTGTCAGTGGCATAATGTATGCGCAGGATAAGGATAAAAGTAGGGTCAAGTTTATTAATCAAACTGAACCAACTTTAATAACTTCAGGTGAAGGGGCTATTATAAAAGATTATTTTAAAGCAAATATTACCACCCCCCCCAAACACTTAGTTTTGGACCCATTTTACCAGAAATATATTGATGCTCAAGGTATACCAATTACATCATCATCTGATGTTCCAGATATAGCATTACTTGTTGCCCGGGATATTGTTATACACATGCTATCCGAACGACCAGATTTACGCAAGGAAATGATAAGAAATGGTACGAGGTTTGGTGTTATGGCCGATACAGATTCAACTACTGACCTACCGGAGCAACGAGATTGGAAAAAACCCAGAAAAGATGATTTACGGCTGACTAATGATGAAAGAGATAATTACGATAAAAAAATTGGTAAATTGACTGATCAGGAATATTGGAACAGGCGTGCCCGCGGCATGGGTGGCCTTTATACTACAGGTACCGAAGAGAATATACTTGGCTATCCGGATCTTTCAGATAATGGGAAAAAGAAAGGACGGCCTCGAACCAAATACTTTGGTGAAAATATATTTATTCATGAACTAGCTCATAGTGTTCATCGCGCTATAAGGGGAGCAGATCCTAAGTTAGCAAGGGAAATTGAACTTGCTTATGAAGATGCAATGAAAAATGGACTTTGGGCTGGAAGTTATGGAACAACAAATGTTTTTGAATATTGGGGTGAAGGCACGCAGTTTTGGTTTAATTCAAACTATGACTATAAAAATAGTGATAGTTATGTTTTATCATCCGCGGATTTGATGCGTTATGATCCACAACTTTATAAATTACTTATGGAGGTTTATCCTTTAGATCACCATATACCAATGGATGTATTTTATCTACATGAAGCAAGAGTTAGAGCTGGAAAATAATAATAGAGGAATTAGGTATGATAATTACATGAAGCAACATAAACTAATGCACCTATTTTATCGATATGAAGCAAAAGTGAGAACTTTACCATGGTGTTAAGATTAACTTATAAAACAACTGTCTTTATATGCTTATTTGCTTCAATTAGCATTGGCCTTAAAGGGCATGGAACAATCGATAAAGATAAAAAATATATAGAATTAGTTGATCTTTATGAATCATTTCGCCAATTTATTTATCCTGAAGTTAAAAATGGTGTGCCGGACTATCGAGTAAAGGCAATGAGTAAAAAATTAGATAAATTAATAAAATATCAGAAAAAATTGGAAGCCATTGATACCTTAGACTGGTCTATCCCACAACAAGTAGATTATCAATTAGTTAAGTCCGAAATGAATGCGATGGAATTTAGACACAAGGTTACGCGCCCTTGGTCAAGAGATCCTGCATTTTATGCTGTCATCAATTTCCAGTTCGGTCCAAAAATGGCACGCTCAATTCGTGTTCCAGAAGTACCAATGTCAAAAGGTAGACTAAAGGAGTTTCAAATTGAACTTAGAGCCATACCAAAAATATTAGATCAAGCTAGAAAAAATCTTGTTGAACCTAAGGCTGATTTAGCCTTCATAGGTATTCATACAAAAAATAGGGAAGGAGAAATATTAAGAGAATTAATACCTAAATTACAAACCGACCATCCGGAACTAGTATCCGATGCTCAGTCAGCTTTAAAAGCAATTGATCAATTTAAGATTTGGCTAGAAAAAATTCGGCCAGAAATTGAAAATGAATCCGGTATTGGCATAGACAATTATAATTGGTATCTGAAGAACGTAGCTATGTTACCATATACATGGGATGAGTTATTACTTCTGTGTCAGCGTGAATATGAACGGGCAATAACATCAATGAAGCTGAAAGAATATGGAAACCGCCACAAACCTCTATTAGATCCAGTAGATAATCGTGAGGATTACCTTTATAGGTACAATAATGCCATGAAGCACATGTATGATTTTTTGCACAAAGTTGAGTTATTTACTGTTCCAGATTATTTTAAAGCACCTAAAGCAGCAAATAGTTATTTGCGAAATACGGAAAGAGATTATTTTGAACATGTACTTGATCGTTACCCTTTACCATTGAGCGTACACGGATTTCTAGGACATGATCTCGACGCCCAAAGACATAAAAAAGATGAACATCCAATACGTGGTAAATCAAGACTATTCTTTATCGATGGGGTTCGTGCAGAAGCTTTAGCAACAGCGCTTGAAAAATTTTTAAGCTATACAGGATTATTAGATGACATACCTCAAGCGGAAGAATTAATGTATCATTTAAAAGCCTTTCGAGCAATTCGTGCGGTTGCTGATTTAAAAATGCATTCTAATCAACAAACATTTGAAGAGGCGTTTCAATACGTTACTAATTATACGCCCTATGGATGGGTACCAAAAGATAGTCCTACTATATGGCATGATCTTGAATTATATATGCGCAAACCTCTCTATGGTATAGGTTATACCATAGGACCAGTTCTTATAGAAAGACTATTGACAGAAAGATATTTAGAACTTGGTAAGGATTTCAATATTAAAAAGTTTATGGATGAATTTATGGAAATTGGATTTATGCCGATATCTTTACTAAGATGGGAAATGACAGGTAAAAATCAGACACAAATACCTCCATATTGGGAATGATTTGCATGGAATAGTACTCTTTACCAATATTCTAAATGGTAGGGGATCAATATCTGTAATTACTATTTTAGAAGCTCTTTAGCAATTACAATAAATCTTTTTGGTGGAGATTGTTTTACAAGTTTATTAAAAACCTGATTTGCGGTTTCGGCTTTTCCAGTATTTAAATTAAGTTTTAATAAGGCGATATAAGAATCATAGTTATATTTAAAATAAGATAACGCTTTTGTATGGTATTCAATTGCTTCTTGTATATTCCCTGTTTTTTCACTTTCTTCTGCTATTTTTGAATATAATTGTGATATAAATGGCTTATCCAGGGTACCTCTAGGTTCGAAATGATTATTTCTATATATGAAAAGAACAGGTTCTTTTTTTGATACAATTTCATGGGCTTCAAATAGTAATTTGGTTGATTTTTTTGGATTCATAGGTTCATAGAGTTCACTCAGCAGAATGTAACTACTTATTCTTCTTGGGTAATTCTTGATTACCTTTTCAAGTATTGATTTTGCTTTGGAATCATTTCCATTATTCATGAAAAATAATGCATCTATTTCTTGAACGCGCGCGGCATCACTATCTAGTATTTTAGCTGTATTTAAATATTCTTCGCCCTTTTGTTTATCGCCGGATCTCAAGCGAATTAGAGATAATTCTGCCAAAGCATCGGGATCATTTCTGTCAATTCGATCAATACTGTAAAGGAATTTATTTTCAGCTTCCTGATAGTATTGTCTGTGCAAAAGTCCATAGGCACTCATTATCCATGGGTTTGGAATGTTAGTATATGGATTGGGGGAAGTAATAATAATTGAAGCTGAATCAATGGTAGTTTCCATTTTATCAAATAATCCAAAATTATAATATTGTTGAGCTAAACGTATATAATATTCATAGCGATCATTGATTGAATTATTCTGTTCAGAATTCCATGATTGAAGAAATTTTATGGCTTGACTATAATCATGTGCAGAAAAGGAAATATCATCAGCAAGACCAGCATACCCACTTAAATTTTCAGAAAATAAATCAACCATCTGTTGATCTATTTGCGTTGCTTTTTGGTATTGACCCTGTAGACGATAACTTTGTGCAAGCAATCCAAGTAAATCAGGATGGTTACCGTATTGAAACAACCCCTTTTGTGCAGTTTCTATTGCCGCTGGAATATTTCCATTACGTATCATATTTAATCCCAATCGTCGATAAGCACGAATTTCATTCTCACGATAACTATCAGACGAATTTAAGTTTTCAATAAATTTGTATAAACTTGGATCTTTTGCTTTCAGAATTTCACGTGTATGTCCACTTGTTCCTTTTTGATCAGCAAGTTTATTATCATATATATAGGCCTCTACTGCCTGCGCTAAGTATTCCATTTCATTAAAATCAGCATAATGATCAAGTGTTCGCCGTTCTTTTTTAGCTTTTTGAAAATAGACCGTAATTTGATCGCGCTGTTTTTTAGATAAAATGCCATGAACTTGATGCGTGAATTCATGAGTCAGTATATTCCAACGTTGGTACTTTACTTCCCGAAGCCATTCTTCACCACCAACAGCATGAAATCCCCCTTGGCCCTTAACATCATCCCATAATCTGAGATCAAAAGTGTGAGTATTCTTTGTTTTTGCTTTATGTTTTAACTCCCAGAGACGATTATGAAATGGTATCAGTTGAAAGGTCGCACCTGATATATACAAGGCTGTGATGTAATTACTGAGTGGCTCAGCTGATATTAAAATAATCTTTTGTAATTCTGGATCAAGTCGATCGTAATCTAGAAATACATCTCTCAAGTGATTTGGAACAGGTGGTGTACGCCGATTATTGAAAGAGGTAAGCATATCATTAAGCCTAATGTTTACTATATCTTTCTTACGTTTAAGCACTAAACTAATACCATAGTGAGCCAGACCATAATGAGGATAATCTTCTAAAATATTCCAAAATTTTGATAAAGCTATTTCGTAATTACCTTTAAAATAATGAATTATACCAATACCCATATTTGCAGTAACATCTTTTGGATAAAATACCAAAGCAGCATCAAAAGAGCTTTTAGCTTTATTGTATTGATGGTGTAGTAAGTGATCATTCCCTTGTGTTAATAATTTAATAAAGGATGAATCGGCATCATCTGCACCTGGGAAACGATCATGACTTTTAAGCGAACCTCCATTACCAAGATATTGATATGCTGATATACAATAAGGATCAATTTCCAAAGCCATATGTGCCTGTTGATGTGCCTGTTCAGGGGAGCCTTCATTTCGTAATACTGATGCAAAAGCTGCACGTGCTTCAGCGTATAGAGAGTCGGATTCAACTGCATTACGAATAGATTGTTTCCATTTTGCTGTATTTTGCCACTCCCGATGAATTTTGGAGTATAATAGGTGAGCTGGTGCATATGTGGAATCAAGCGAAATCAGTTTTTGGAGGTAGTTTTGACTATCCATAAAGTTATTCAACCAATATGAAATGTTTGCCAAACCATAAATAGCTTCAAGTGAAGTGCTATCCTCTTCAACAATTTGACTGTATATGTTACTGGCTCCAGTAAAATCCATTTTATTTATAGCATAACGGGCTTTTTGAAGTCGTACAGAATAATTTGATTTAAGAGCAACAGCATCATCAAGTATTTGCTGTCCTTCTTCGAAACGGTATTGCATATAATATAAATCAGTAAGTGCAAGTAAAGCACAAATATCATTGGGGGTTCTTTCTAGTAAATACTTGAGGTTGCGCTCTGTATCAATATAGTTTTCCGCTTTTACTTGAATCTTAGCAGTTCGACATTCTTCATCTTGTGAATTACTTATTGATGATGGTACACTTTCTGAATTACTCTGTTTATCATATAAGGATTTAAAAGATGTTAACTGTAGATGAAGATTTAAGTTTTGTGATAGTAGTTGGGCACAGGTAAACCAACAAAAAATATTTATAATTATTATTTTATATATTGAAACTCTCATTAGAGTTATTACCATTTACACTTTATTCCAATCATGAACCGCTTTGGGAAAATGTTTTTTTCTACTTCACAGATAACCTAATTGCCAAGTTCAAGTTGTTGGGCCATAAAAGTAAATTCCATTGCAATATCAGCAATACGTCGCGTAAATGATATTCCTCTACCTGCAGCATGACCTGATTTCGGAGTATATCTTAATATAATTGGATAACCTGATGAAGATGATGCCTGTAATATCGCTGTCATTTTTCTACCGGCCAAAGGCGGAACTCTGGTATCCATATCACCCGTCATAAGCATTACTGCAGGATAAGCTACGTTTTGCTTAACATTTTGGTAGGGAGAATACTTACGAATTGCCTCAAATTGTTCCAGTATTTTTGATGAGCCATATTCGCGCATTGCAGGTATATTACTGTTATTGGTATACCAAGGAAAACGTAATATATCAACGTCTGGGTATCCACATAAAACTGCACGAAATAATTCGGGACGTTGTGTCATCGCAGCACCGACCAGAAGTCCCCCATTACTCGTACCTTGTATACCTAAATGTTTTGTATCTGTATACTTATTTTCTATCAGCCACTCTGCTGCAGAAATGAAATCATCAAATACGTTTTGTTTATTTAAGAGCATACCATCTCGGTGCCAGCTTTCTCCAAATTCGCTACCACCCCGAAGTGTAGCTACTGAGTAAACACCTCCTAATTCCACCCACAATGCAGCAGCAGTATTAAATCTTGGTTTTCTTCCTGCATAGAAACCGCCGTATCCGGTTAGCCAGGTTGGATTATTTCCATTTAGTTTGATATCCTTATGATGCATTACCCACATTGGTGCCTTTGTACCATCTTTAGAATTCCGCCATATTTGTTTGACAATTATACCTTCGGGATCCCAGCTGGAATTGGTTTTATACCATGTTTGACGTTTTTTTGTATCCAGATTTATTTTATAAATAGTAACTGGATTAGTAAGAGATGAAATAGTAAGGTATGCGTATCCATCTTGAGCACTGCGTATTGATGCACTGCTATGACTTGGAATAGCGATATTATCCAAATACTTCCCTTTATTATTATAAACTTTTATTTGATTACTGGCATTTACAATATATGTAACATAAATCTTTTCATCAATAAAGGTAAAATTTTCCATAACATGTTCAGTTTCGGAGATTACTTCTTGCCAGTTTTTTATGCCCGGGGTTTTTAAGTTTACGGACATTAGGCGATTTTTATCTGCCCCATAGTTTGTGCGGATAAAAAGTGTATTATTATGAATTCGAGTATAAAAACGTGCATCTAAATTATCAGCAATCGTTTGAATTTTTGCACCAGTTTCTAAATCTTGAAAGTGTAATTCAGAACGTGCCCACCCGTGATTTATGCTAAAAATAAGATATCGGCCACTATCTGCTTGAATTACACTCATAAAACATTCTGGACCATAGCCTTCTCCAAAAATAAGCTCATCGTCATTAATGTCCGTTCCTAGTTTATGACGCATAACCCGAGGACCTATTTCACGTGATCTTTTAACATAATATAAACTACCATTATCCTTTTTTGAAAAAGATATGGTGCCATATAGTGATCGTGGCAAACTGTCAGGAAGATCAGAGTTATTATTCAGATCGCGAATTTTTATTCGTAATTCATCTTCACCGCCATCTCTTTGGCTATAAATCATTTTATCACCATTATCAGAAAAATCTACAATTGAATATCTCAATGTATTTTTTGGACTTTTACCATGAGGATCCAATACCACTTCATATTCTAATGTCGGATCAATGGGCGAACCTAATAACAAACTGTCGGTTGGCATAGGTCGTCGAAAAATGATTGGTAATTCTTTCCCTGCGGGTCGGAAAGTAAAATATTGATAGTCACCAGCTGAACGGGGTGGTGAACTGTTTGGATTATAAGTTTCTAATGATAACTGCTTCATACGCTTTTCTATTTGATCTCTAAACGCACTTTTACCAACTACTTTTTCAGCATAATTATTTTGTCTATCTATCCAATTTCTTGTTTCAGAACTATATTGTTTTTCAAGCCATCTGTAAGGGTCGGGAAATTCAATGCCATGAATTACATCTACAACTTCTTCTACACGAGTTTCTGGCTGGTTTAGATTAGATGAACAAGCAGAAAAAAATAAAATAAGCGGTATTATATAAAATGAAGGTTTATGACCAATTTGTTTATGTGTTTTTATTGTTATCACGTTTGCTCTCTTTCTCTATCAAGATAGGAATTATGAGTTAATAATAATTTGCAGTATAATTATCCTGAAATTATTATTAAATTCATTGAAATGATATCGATACTTACTATAATAAAATAAAAGATACTTATGTAAGATATTATGATATGAAGATAAATTTACTTTAATGCCTAAAACTTACACTATAGGCTTAGATTTTGGTACTGATAGCGTTCGATCACTACTTGTGGATGTGAATACAGGTGAAGTATTGGCTAATGCGTACAGTTTTTATCCCAGATGGTCCGAAGGCAAATATGTTGATGCATCAAAGCACCAATACCGTCAACACCCTTTAGATTATATTGAATCTATGGAATCAGTGATCTGTGAAATATTGGATGGAATTAATTCTCAAGACAAAAAATCTGTAATTGGAATCGGTGTGGACACGACTGGTTCAACCCCGTGCCCCGTTGATTCAAATGGAACACCACTTTCATTGAAATCAAATTTTAAGCATAATCCTAATGCGATGTTCCACTTATGGAAGGATCATACTGCTATAAATGAAGCAAAAAAAATAAATGAAGTTAATTCTAACTTTGAAATTGATTATTTGAAATATGTTGGTGGAGTTTATTCAGCTGAATGGTATTGGGCCAAAATTGCTCACACAAATAAAGTAGATAAGAAAGTAAGGGATGCCGCTTATACCTGGTTCGAACATTGTGATTGGATACCATTCCTTCTCACAGGTGGATCAGATGCAAATCAAATAATGAGGAGTAGATGCGCTGCTGGACATAAAGCTTTGTGGCATAAAACTTTCAAGGGAATTCCATCAATTGAATTTTTATCAAGTATAGATATTGATTTATCTAATTTTAATCCAAGCTGTTTTAATAAAACATATACATCTGATGTAGCTGTAGGTAAACTATCAGAAAAATGGGCAAAACAATTAGGCCTTTCAAATAATGTAATTGTATCAGTTGGTTCCTTTGATGCTCATATGGGTGCAGTAGGTGGTCAAATTGAACCAAACTATGTTAGCAAAATAATTGGAACTTCTACCTGTGATATTATGGTTGCACCCATGAATAAAAAAGAGCACTTGGTAAAAGGTATTTGTGGTCAGGTTGATGGATCAGTAATACCTGGGATGTTAGGACTTGAGGCTGGTCAATCAGCTTTCGGAGATGTATATGCCTGGTATAAAAAATTGTTATTATGGCCATTGAAATACACTAAGAATAATAAACAAGAAATTGATAAGCTAAGTGAAAACATGATTTCTGAACTTTCCAAATCCGCATCTCTAATTGAACCAACATTACATGACCCAGTATCTATTGACTGGCTTAATGGCAGAAGAACTCCTGATGCAAATCAGTCTCTTAAAGGTGCATTATATGGACTTCACTTAGGAACTAATGCGCCTCAGATATTCAAAAGTTTGGTAGAAGCAACTTGTTTTGGATCAAAACGTATTAATGAAAGATTCGTATCTCAAGGGATAAATATTGAGGGAGTTATTGCTTTAGGTGGCGTTGCACAGAAATCTGATTATGTAATGCAAACTCTTGCTGATATTCTTAATTGTCCTATTAAAGTTTCAAAAGCTGACCAAACATGTGCTCTTGGAGCAGCAATGTTTTCTGCGACAGCTTCAGGAGCATTTGATAGTGTTGAACAAGCTATGAAAAAAATGGGAGCAGGGTTCGAAAAATTATTTTATCCAAATCCAAACAGAATTGTGATATATGAACAATTATATGAAAAATACAATTTGCTTGGTCAATTTATTGAATCTAATATGGTGACATATGATTGATTATAGAGGATTAAGAGAAGAAGCATTCGATGCAAATATGAAATTGTTTGAATTACAATTAGTGTTGTTCACATTTGGTAATGCAAGTGCGGTTGACCGACATAATGGTGTATTTGCTATTAAACCAAGTGGAGTGTTATATAAAGATCTTAGTCCAGAAAAAATGGTAATCGTTGATTATAATGGCGAAACTGTATCGGGAGATTTAAGACCTTCATCAGATACAAATACACATGCCGTGCTTTATAAACACTGGACCTCAATTGGTGGAATAGTCCACACACATTCTACTTATGCAACTGCTTGGGCACAATCACAAAAAGATATACCAATCATGGGAACAACTCATGCAGATTATTTAGCAATTGACGTACCATGTGTTCCAATCATGGAGGACGCAATGATAGAGGAAAATTATGAGCATGAAACTGGGGTGCAGATAATAAATTATTTTATTTCAAAGTCCTATGTCCCAACAGAGATAGAAATGGTAACTATGAGTAATCATGCGCCATTTACCTGGGGAGATAATGTAGCAAAGGCTGTTCATAATAGTGCATTGCTTGAACAAATTGCAAAAATAGCTTGGTTAACTAAGTCTATTAACCCACAAGCACCAAAGTTAAAGCAGTCCTTGATCAATAAACATTTTCAACGTAAGCATGGTAGAGATGCTTATTATGGTCAGAAAAAAGACAAATAAACACGTACTAAAATGAAAGGTTTAGAAAGTTTAGACTGGATCGTAATTGGTATATACTTTTTGTGCATATTTGGTGTAACAGTTTGGGTATTAAAAAGAAAACAAAAATCAACTGAAGAATATTTTCTTGCTGGTCGGAATATGGGTTGGTTTGTAATTGGGTGCTCAATTTTTGCATCCAATATTGGTTCTGAGCATGTTGTTGGACTTGCTGGTGCGGGAGCTTCTAATAAAATTCCAATGCTGATATATGAAATTCAAGCTTGGGTAGTATTGATGCTTGGATGGTTATTTTTACCATTTTATTCACGGAGTGGTGTGTTTACAATGCCTGAGTTTCTCGAATTAAGGTTCGATAAACGTTCGCGCTGGATTCTATCTGTTTTTTCGCTTGTTACCTATGTGTTGACTAAGGTTTCTGTAACCGTTTATGCAGGTGGGGTTGTGGTCTCAGCGCTACTTGGAATTGATTTTTGGACTGGCGCAATGGCAACAGTGATTTTGACAGGTATATATACCGTTATGGGTGGAATGAAGGCTGTTGTTTATACAGAAACACTACAGACTATTGTACTTATTCTTGGATCGCTTACACTTACGTTATTGGGATTAGATGCAGTAGGCGGATGGTCTTCAATGAAAGCTACTGTTGGTTCTGAATATTTAAATATGTGGAGGCCTGTATCAGATCCGGATTTCCCTTGGCCCAGCCTTGTGATTACTAGTACTATTGTTGGCATATGGTATTGGTGTACAGATCAATATATTGTACAAAGGGTATTAACGGCAAAAAATATTAAAGAAGGAAGGCGAGGAACTATTTGGGGTGGACTATTAAAACTTTTACCTGTTTTCCTATTTTTGGTCCCAGGTATCATTGCTTTGGCACTTAAACAACGTGGTGAAATTTATTGGGATACACCCGATCAAGCATTCCCTGTATTGATGACCAACTTATTACCGGCAGGCATGCGTGGACTTGTAGCAGCTGGTTTATTAGCTGCACTTATGAGTTCTTTAGCATCGTTATTTAATTCTTGCTCAACACTTTTCACTGTTGATATATATAAAAAACTTTATCCAAAAACAGATGAACAAAAACTACTTTATATTGGACGATTAGCAACCGTTTTTGTTGTTATTATGGGGATTCTTTGGATACCAATCATGTCAAATATTAGTGGTGTTCTTTACGAATATTTACAAAAAATCCAAGCTTATATAGCTCCCCCGATCACAGCTGTATTTTTATTAGGAATATTTTATAAAAGAATTAACGCACATGGTGCATTTGTTACACTTGTAGCTGGTTTTGTAATTGCTGCTCTACGGATTATTTTGGAACTGATGAAACCTTTTATTAGTGAAGAAAGTATCTTTTATTATTTTGGAAATATGAATTTTTTACTTTTTGGGGTTTATTTTTTCTTGATATGTATATTAATTGCAGTTCTAGTTAGTTTACTTACACCTGCTATGAATATTGATAAAATAAAAGGTTTGACCTATGGTACACTTACCAAAGAACAAATTAAACAAAATAAGAGAAGTTATAATTGGGTTGATATCACGATTTCTACAGTAATAATTGTAATTGTCGTTTTTGTAATGATTTTATTCAGTGGGAAGTAAAAAAATATGTTAAAACTTAAATCGCATGAAGTTTGGTTAGTAGCTGGTAGTCAAAATTTATATGGCAGGGAGGTTTTAGATCAAGTCAAAGCAAACTCAAAAAAAATCGCTAAGTTTTTTAATGATAAGATTTCTGTAAAAGTAAAATTTTATGACGTTGTCACTAGTCCAGAATTAATATTAGAATTATCTCAGAAAGCAAATGCAAATAATAATTGTATTGGCCTTATTTTATGTATGCACACTTTTTCACCAGCAAAGATGTGGATTGATGGACTTATTAACTTAAATAAGCCTTTCCTGCATTTGAATACCCAGTTTAATGATAAGATACCTTGGGAAACGATTGATATGGATTTTATGAATTTGAATCAATCAGCTCATGGTGATCGTGAATTTGGTTTTATAGTGACCAAATTAAGTATAAATAGAAAAGTTGTTATAGGACATTGGAAAGATAAAGATGTTTTGGACAAAATAAATACTTGGTCTAGAGCTGCATTGGCTAAGCATATTTGGCGTAGGACTAAAATAGCTCGGATTGGGGATAATATGAGGGAAGTAGCTGTAACTGAAGGAAATAAAGTGACAGCTCAAATCAAGTTTGGATATTCAGTTAATGGATATGGCTTAGGAGATTTAATTAATCATATTAAAGCAACCAATAATGGAAAAATAAATCAATTAATTGAAGAATATGAAACATCGTATGAATTAAGTGACCAACTTAAGGTTAATGGATCAAAAAGAACGAATTTAATTGAATCGGCAAAAATCGAACTTGGATTAAGATCTTTTTTAAAGGAAGGTGATTTTACTGCATTTACCAATACATTTGAAAACTTACATGGTTTAAGTCAAGTACCAGGGATTGCAGTTCAAAGATTGATGGCAGATGGATACGGATTCGCTGCCGAAGGAGATTGGAAAACAGCTGCATTGGTACGTGCAATGAAAGTGATGTCTGAAGGTATGGATGGTGGTAATTCTTTTATGGAAGACTATACTTATCATTTTCAATCAAATGGATCACAAGTTTTGGGAGCTCATATGCTTGAAGTTTGCCCAACAATAACTAACGAAAAACTAAGGTGTGAAGTGCACCCTTTATCAATTGGTGGGAAACAAGATCCAGTGAGATTAGTATTTAATGGAACTCAAGGAAAAGGACTAAATGCTTCTATAATTGATCTGGGAAATAGATTCCGATTAATTGTGAATACACTGGAAGCTATAATTCCTAAAAAGTTACCTAAACTTCCTGTAGCCAGGGCACTTTGGCGTCCTGATCCGGATTTAAAACTAGCGGCAGAAGCTTGGATTTTAGCTGGAGGTGCCCATCATATTTGTTATAGTCAATCTGTCACTCCAAATCATCTAAAAGATTTTGCTGAAATGCTGGATATAGAATTTTTGCTAATAGATTCTAATGCAAAGATTGAAGAAATAAAAAATGAACTAAAATGGAATAGTATTTATTATGCCAATCGGAATTAATAGAATAATCATTATTATAAGAAGAAAAAATAAATTTGTTTTTGCATGCTTTCTTTTAATTCTAATTAATACTATTTCTGGAAAGAATTTAAATGACGATGCGATACATTATATTAGTAAAATAGATGTCAAACCGTTTGGTCTTGTTGATGGTAAAAAAATTAACTTATACACTATTACGAATATAAATCAGATTGAAATCAAAGTTACAAATTATGGTGGTATAATTACATCTCTAAAATTACCTGATAAAAATGGTATTATGGAAAATGTTGTTATTGGTTTTGATTCATTAGATGGTTATTTAGATCATCCACCCTATTTTGGTGCAATTATTGGAAGGTTTGCAAATAGAATTGCAAAAGGTAATTTTAATTTAGATGGCAAAAATTATCAATTAGCAACCAATAATAACGAAAATCATTTGCATGGCGGTATTAAAGGATTTGATAAGGTTGTTTGGTCAGCAGCGATTAAAGAATACACTAATGGTGTTGAACTTAAATTATCTTATAAAAGTCCTGCAGGAGAAGAAGGCTATCCAGGTAATTTATTTGTAGATGTTACATATAAATTAGATAATAACAATTCTCTTCACGTAGAGTATAAAGCCACTACTGATGAAGCTACAATTATCAATCTTACACAGCACTCATATTTTAATCTAAGTGGTGATTTTACAAAAAATATTGAAAATCATGAATTAACAATATTTGCTGATACATTTCTTCCTGTCGATGAGACTTTAATTCCTACTGGAGAATTAAAGTCTGTGCTTGAAACACCATTTGATTTTAGAAAAGGAAAAATTATTGGTGAACAAATTCTGGAAAATGATATTCAACTAATAAGAGGGTTAGGCTATGATCATTGTTGGATAATTAATCAATCCAATAATCCTCAGCTGAAGCATGCCGCAACTTTATATGAACCTGGAAGCGGACGCATTGTGGAGGTGCATACAACAGAGCCTGGAATTCAATTTTATTCTGGCAATTTTTTAGATGGTTCTATCATTAGTGATAATGGAATAAAATACAATAAAAGAGCAGCATTATGTTTAGAAACACAGCATTTCCCTGACTCACCAAATCAGACAGAATTTCCATCGGTTGTACTTAGACCGGGAGAAAATTTTTATTCCCTTACTCGTTTTGATTTTAATGTTTTAGATAGAAAAAAATAATTTATTGAATATAAATACATTAATGTACCCTAAAAACTATTGGATTTATTACTATTAGCTGGATAGTAAAGTGTTAATCAAAGTTTCAAGATCAACTGCAATAATATTGACTATCATATTTTTCTATGGTTGCCAGGGTAATTCAACAGATACAAGACCAAACATAATTATAGTAATGGCTGATGATATGGGTTTTTCTGATATTGAACCATATGGCGGAGAGATCCATACTCCAGCACTTAACTCATTAGCGACTAACGGACTTCGTTTCACACAATTTTATAATGGAGCTAGATGCTGTCCAACGAGAGCAACATTGCTTACAGGGTTATATGCTCACCAGACAGGCATAGGCCATATGGTCGCTGCTACGCCAAGAGGACCAGGTTATTTAGGTGATTTAAATAACCAATGTGTGACTATAGCGCAGGTTTTAGGGAATGTGGGCTACAGAAATTATATAGTTGGCAAATGGCATGTGTCACGCTCATTGTCTAATTCGGAAATACACAACTGGCCGATTCAAAGAGGGTTTGATAAGTTTTATGGGACAATCACAGGTGCCGGTAGTTATTATGATCCAGCTACATTGACATACAATAATGAACCCATAACTTCTCCTGATGATGATTATTATTATACGGATGCAATTTCAGATAGTGCTAGTGCCTTTATCAAGCAGCATTTTGATCAATATGCCAGTCCATTTTTCATGTATGTATCTTACACTGCGCCACACTGGCCATTGCATGCTCTTAAGCAAGATATTGAAAAAAATGAAGGTTTATTCGATTCAGGATGGGATTCACTTCGGCAGGAACGCCTGAGAAAAATGATAGATTTAGATATCGTAAAAAATGATCAAAGCCTAAGTACGAGAGATGAAAATATTGTACCATGGGATTCAGTTAACAATAAATCATTAGAACTAAAAAAAATGGAGGTTTATGCTGCACAAATAACCAGCATGGATAAAGGAATTGGTCGTATAGTTAAAACTTTGGCTAAAATGAAAGTTTTAGATAATACTTTATTTATCTTTTTAGCAGATAATGGTGGATGTGCAGAAGAGTTTAGTCAAAGCACCGCTTGGGTTAGACGCTATGGACCAATATTAACAAAAGAAAAAAAAGAAATTATATATGGTAATGATAATGATATGATTCCTGGCCCAGCAGATACTTACCAAAGTTATGGTAGAAACTGGGCCAACTTATCAAATACTCCATTTAGATACTATAAGCATTATGTTCATGAAGGTGGTATCTCTACCCCCTTTATAATTCACTGGCCAAAAAAAATCAAAAATCCGGGTTCTCTTTATAGTCAACCCACACATATTATTGATATTATGCCAACCGTTATTGAAGCGGCTAATGCCACTTATCCTTCTGAGCATAAGGAAATTAAACTAACATCAATTGAAGGTGTTAGTTTAATTAAATCATTTAATCAAGCTGATTTGAAAGATAGGCCACTTTATTGGGAACACGAAAATAATCGAGCGATTCGAAGAGGTAAATGGAAACTAGTAACTACTTGGGATGGATCATGGGAATTGTATGATATTAATTTGGATCGAGCTGAAGAAAATAATCTTGTATTAGAATATCCAGATATTGCTCAACAATTAGCAATGGATTGGGAAACTTGGGCTTGGCGTACAGGTGTACTACCAAAACCGAATTAATTAAATGAATATTTTTCTTCAATTTTCAAAAAAAAATAAAATACTACGTGTAGGCAAACATTTATTTTTCTCAATACAAATATTGCTTTTGTTTATGTCCTGTTCCCGTGAAGATAAAATTAAAAAACCTAATATATTATTTATTGCTATTGATGATCTAAACGACTGGATTGGTAGCTTAGATGGTAAAGATGGCATGTTTACACCCAATTTGGATAAGTTATCTAATAAAGGGATACTTTTTTCAAATGCACATTGTTCAGCACCTGCTTGCTCTCCCTCAAGAGCATCAGTGATGTCTGGCGTGCGACCCAGTACTTCAGGTGTTTATGCAAATCAACATGATTGGCGTAAATCACCAGTATTGAAGAATTCTGTAACAATACCAGAATATTTTCAAGGAAAGGGATATATAGTTAAAGGTGGAGGAAAATTATTCCACGCACTTTCATGGATACAGACTTACTATGGTATTGACCAAATTGATTCTACAATCTGGGATGATTATTTCCCATCAAAAATAAGACAACTCCCTGAAAGTATATGGCCGGCTTCACACACAATAGACAGCATCAATACGGTTCGCTGGAATCCAATTGCAGCACCATATACTGATGAGAGACCTAACTATTTTTTCGATTATGCTCCTTTGGGTGATGAAAAAAATATGGCTGATTATAAAGTAGTTGATTGGGCCATAGAAGAGTTAAATAAACCGCATGATAAACCATTATTCTTGGGTGTAGGAATTTTCAGACCACATATACCCTGGTTTGTACCTAAAAAATATTTTGATTTATATCCTATCGAATCAATTAAATTACCTAAACTAATTGAAAATGATTTAAATGACGTACCTAAATTTCCTCATCAATGGCTAAGAAAAAGTTGGCAAAAATGGATTTTAGATAATGACCAATGGAAATATGCGGTACAAGGCTACATGGCAAGTATATCATTTTCGGATGCTATGCTAGGTCGTTTGATCGATGGATTAAACAAAAGTAAAATTTCTGATAATACAATAATTATCTTGTGGTCAGATCATGGTATGCACATCGGTGAAAAAGAACATTGGGAGAAATTTACCCTATGGGAAGAATCAACTCGAATACCGCTAATTATTTATGTACCAGGTTTACAGCCAAGGAATGGTAATATTTGCAGGGAAGCAGTGAGTTTGCTAGACATATATCCTACTCTCGTTGAACTAATAGGTGATGTACCATTTAAACAACTCGAAGGTGTCTCTTTATTACCCCAATTAATAGACCCCAGTTTAGAAAGAGAGGAACCCGCCGTGACTACTTTTCACTATAATAATCATAGTGTAAGAACAGAAGATTGGAGATATATCAGTTATAATAATGGTGAAGAAGAACTTTATGACCATAGAAAGGATCCTGATGAATTTCATAATATTGCTGATAAACCTGAATCTGAACAGATTAAATTAGAGCTAAAGCGGTGGCTCCCAACGTTCAATGCGTCCGAGGATAAATATATAGATTCTGATAAAAAGAAATCAGGATTTTAGATAAATACAATTATGAAAAAATTATTAATAAACCTAAATACTAAAATATGCACCTTATTGTTTATTTTTAATTTTCTTTTATCTCAATCAAAAGACTATCCCATAACACCAATTCCATTTTCTCAAGTAAAAATAGTAGATAAATTTTTTGCAAAAAAGATTGAAACTAATCATTATGTAACAATTCCTATTGCTGTGCAAAAAAGTCAGGAATCGGGACGTATTGATAATTTTAAACGCGCTGCAGGAATACAAGAAGGTGAATTTTGTTCCATATACCCTTTTGACGATTCTGATATTTACAAGATTATAGAAGCAGCAAGCTATTCGATCCAAACATTCCCAGATAAAAAAATGGAGCTCATGATTGACTCTCTTATCTTCTTTACAGCTGCGGCTCAAGAAAAAGATGGATATCTATATACTAATCGTACAATAAAAGAGGGGAAACCGCACATGTGGGCGGGTGATAATCGATGGGAATTAGTTAATGAGCTCAGCCATGAGCTTTATAATCTAGGTCATTTATATGAAGCTGCATCTGCACACTTCATTGCTACAGGAAAAAGAACATTATTGGATATTGCAATCACCAGTGCAGATCTAGTTTGTAATACATTTGGTCCGGGAAAAATTGAGAATTACCCGGGACATCAAGAGATAGAAATTGGCCTTGTTAAACTCTATAGAATAACTGGAAATATTAAATATTTAAATATGGCAAAATATTTTCTTGATATTAGAGGACAAAAAAATGTAGGCAGACCTGATCGATACAATCAATCGCATTTACCTGTAATACTCCAAACTGAAGCAGTTGGTCATTCAGTACGTGCGGCTTATATGTGGACAGCTATGGCTGATGTCGCTGCAATAACTGGAAATAAGGAATATATAAAGGCCATAAATACCTTGTGGCATGATATCGTTGATACCAAGTACTATATAAACGGCGGTATTGGTTCAACAAGTAGTCATGAAGGATTTGGCCCACCTTATGATCTTCCCAATATGACAGCATACAATGAAACATGTGCTGGTGTAGGAAATGCTATGTGGAACCATAGGATGTTTTTAATGACAGGTGACGGAAATTTCATGGATATCCTTGAAAGAACAATGTACAATAATATACTAACTGGGGTTTCAAAATCAGGTGATCGTTTTTTTTACCCTAATCCTTTATCAAGTCATGGTCAATATGAACGAAGTGAATGGTTTGGATGTGCGTGTTGTCCCCCTAATGTGGCCAGATTTCTGCCTTCTATGCCTGGTTATATATATGCCCAGAAAAATAATGATATATATATAAACTTGTTTATTTCAAGTAAAACATCTTTTTCAATCAATGATAAGAATTTAACTCTAACACAACAGAGTGGTTTGCCTTGGGAGGGAGATATTAATATTAATATTGAATCAAAAAAACCCGCTCAAGCAAATCTTAAAATTCGCATACCTGGGTGGGCCAGGAATAAACCTGTCCCAGGTAAATTATATCGTTATATTAATGATTCTAAGAAGCAAACTATAATTAAAATAAATGGAGAGTTACAAAACGTATGGAGTGATAGAAAGGGATATGTTACTTTAAGTAGAAGATGGGAAAATGGGGATAATATAGAAATTAAGTTACCGATGGAGATTAAGGTTGTTAAAGCACGCAAAGAAGTGATAGAAAACCATGATAAAATAGCAATAGAACGTGGTCCACTTTTGTATTGTGCAGAGGGCTTTGATAATGGTACAGTTTTAAATATTGTATTAGATGATAATGCTAAGTTCACTTCAAAATATGATCCAGATTTATTTGGAGGTATTGTGACCATAAGTACAATGGCAAATAAAACAAGACGTATTAATAGTGATGAAATTCTCATGTCAAAAAGTGAACCAATAAAACTGATACCATACCATTTGTGGAATAATCGAGGACCTGGTGAGATGAGAGTCTGGTTGCCCTTGACTAAATCAGCCACAAGGCCCTTACCTGCGCCAACCATTGCTAATAGAAGTAAGCTTACAGCTTCAAAAGATTCAAGATCTATTTTTTCGATTAATGATCAGATTAAACCAACAAGCTCTGGAGATCAAAGTAATACATATTTTCATTGGTGGCCTAAAAAAGGTACTTGGGAGTGGGTTCAATTTGATTTTTCCCAGAAAGAAGACATTCATACCGTAAAAGTGTATTGGTTTGATGATGGACCCAAAGGCGAGACACGAATACCAGACGATTGGGAAGTACTTTACAAAAATGGAAAGAAATGGATACCTGTTAAAAACAAAACAGTTTATAATGTTTCAAAAGATGCATGGGACACAATCATATTTGATGAAGTAAAAACTGAGTCAATTCGTATAAAACTAAAACTTAAGAAAGAATTTTCAGCTGGAGTTCATGAAATTGCTATAGAGTAAAATATGAAATCAATAAATAAAATCACTATAATTATTTTGGTTCTTTTCTTGGGATGCAAGTCATCTAAAATACAAGAAACTCCCTTAATAAGAGTTAATAAGTTCGATTTAAAAAATATAACCCTTTTAGATGGTCCATTTAAACATGCGACAGAACTAAATGCAAAATCGCTTCTTAATTATGAAGTTGATCGCCTTTTGGCTAAGTTTCGTTCTGAGGCTGGCCTAGAGCCAAAAGCAGAACACTACCATGGTTGGGAAGATAATACTATTGCAGGACATAGTTTAGGGCATTATTTAAGTGCATGTGCTCTTATGTATCGATCAACGGGTGAGAAAGTATTTCTTGAGAAAGTAAATTATATTGTGGACGAATTAGAAATTTGTCAAACTGCTCATGGAGATGGATATTTAGGAGCTTTCCCAAATGGAAAAAAAATCCTAAAAGATGAAGTTTCTAAAGGCGATATCAGATCCCAAGGCTTTGATTTAAACGGAATATGGGTTCCATATTATAACTTACATAAGACTATGGCGGGTCTTAGAGATGCTTATAGGCTCTGCAATAATAATAAAGCGTTGTTAGTTGAACAAAAACTAGCAGATTGGATAGAAAGAATTGTCGCTCCCTTGAATGATGGGCAGATACAAAAAATGCTCGATTGTGAGCATGGTGGTATCAATGAGGTTTTAGTTGATCTCTATTATGATACTGGAAGAAAAAAATACCTAGATTTGTCATGGAAATTTCATCATAAAGTTATTTTGGATTCGCTAGCAAATGGAAAAGATATATTACCTGGAATACATGGAAATACGCAAATACCTAAACTCATTGGTCTTGCAAGAAGATATGAACTTACCGGTAATAAACAAGACTATAAGGCAGCCACTTTCTTTTGGGATCGAGTAGTTAACCATCATTCTTATGTTACAGGTGGTCATGGAAATCATGAGTATTTTGGTCAACCCGATAGTTTAAAAAATAGATTGAGTTCAGGAACCACGGAAACATGTAACGTATATAATATGCTTAAATTATCATCCCATTTGTTTCAGTGGAAACCGGATGCCAAAATAGCAGATTATTATGAACGGGCACTTTTTAATCAAATTTTAAGTTCCCAGCATCCAGATGATGGACGTGTTATTTATAATTTATCTTTAGAAATGGGTGGCCACAAAATTTATCAAGATCCATACTGGTTTACCTGCTGCGTCGGAACAGGTATGGAGAATCACTCAAAATATGGCAACAATATTTTCTATTATAATGATCATGAGATTTATATAAGTCAATTTATTGCGGCTGAACTTGATTGGCCTGAAAAGGACATTAAGATTCGACAGATTACTAAGTTCCCTGAAGAAGAGAGCACAGTTTTAAAATTTGATATGAAAGCACCAAAAAAATTAACCGTTAAGATTCGTTACCCATATTGGGCTAAAAATGGAATAATAGTTAAGGTTAATGAAAAATCTGTTAGTTTTGATGCAGAACCTAGTAGCTTTATAGCAATAAATCGTATCTGGGAAAATGGCGACAAAATAAAAGTGTTTTTCCCATTTACATTGCGATTAGAATCTATGCCTGATGATAGAAATCGTGTCGCAATAATGTATGGTCCATTAGTAATGGCCGGTGATCTTGGTGCTGTTCAAGATTCAAATTCATATGATCCAAATTTTGTACCTGTTTTAATTACCGAAAAAAGAGATCCTGATAATTGGTTAAATAAAACATCTGGAAAAAATAATTTTTATTTAGTTGATGGTATTGGTAATCCAAGGAGTTTCAATTTAAAACCTTTTTATAAAACCCATGATCGACGATATTCTGTTTATTGGGATATATTCAATCAAAAAGAATGGTTGAAACATCAACGGGAATACACGGCTGAGATAGAAAAACAAAAGAAACTTGAAGAAATGACGTATGATTTTTTCCAACCTGGAGAAATGCAACAAGAACGTGATCATAACTTCAAAGGTGAAAAAGTGGAAATTTATGAACTCCAAAACCGCAAATCTCGGGTAGCCAATAGAAAAGGTTGGTTTTCTTTTGATATGAGAGTAATGAAAGGTGTCTCGATGACATTGGTTGTCGAATATTGGGGTGGTTATACTGGAGACAAAACATTTGATATTCTAGTGAATGATAATAAGATCGCTACTCAAAATATTTCTAGTATTAAAGATGGTTCGTTTTTAAATAAATATTACGATATACCTGATGCTCTCACAGTAAGTGAAAATTATATTACTATTAAATTTATGCCCCAAATTGGTCATAGGGCCGGACCGATTTTTTCTGCAAGGACCATAAAACGTTAAAGTAGCTAAAAATATGTGAAAAAATATGTATATTCAATTAATAATAAACAATTAGACTAAGTTTCAAATAAAAAATACTAATATTGGAGGAAAAAATATGAGATACAAAATCTTTGTTTTTGTCCCTTTACTTGTTTTAGCGTATGCTTTACCTCAAGAAAATAAAGTTGATAAAACCCCATCCCTACATTTCGTATTTGATATTGATTCAATTTATCTAAATGTTGGAGAATCAGCCAATATTAATATTAAGCTATTAAATGAGAATGGTGAATTAGCAAACACAGCGTTTAGTATATACGGAACACCCCGTGGTGCCCTGAAAACAAACCCGCGGGTTAGTGATTCAACAGGAATAGCTAGTGTTATTATTGTGCCTTTTGAATCAGGTA
>Ga0187827_10002006_pt1 | contig 28525 bp, 23 predicted proteins | sample ETNtaG_39_FD_167969 | JGI IMG/M metagenome (GOLD analysis project Ga0187827, IMG submission 167969) | Marine microbial and viral communities from oxygen minimum zone, Eastern Pacific Ocean - ETNP2014_SV_150_PacBio MetaG (Illumina Assembly) | ecosystem: Environmental > Aquatic > Marine > Hypoxic...
CCTGTCAAATGCTCCGAATCCGGAGGCAAAGGTATAACTCTTCTCATTGGCCTGTTCACAATCTTCTTTGAAAGAGTTGTCAGAACCAAAAATACCATACTTCATATATGTATAGCTCCTTCCACCTTCATACCTGCCATCAAAGAAATATGATTTCGGACTTACCAGAAAGACATCCTCTTCCTTAAACAGTTCTATCAATGGGTCAACAAAATCATTTCTAACCTTAATATCATTATTTAGCAGTATTACTATGTCATCTTTAATTGTTCCCAAGACATCATTATAAGAACAGAGCACAAGATTCTCTTTTGCCTCAACGACATCAATATCAGGAAATTTTGCCCTCATAAACTCCACACTACTATCAATGCTGACATTATCAATTACCGTAACTTTACAGGAATATTTCGATGTATGAGATGCCTCAACTATAGAGGGAAGGCATTCTGCGAGCAAATCCTTCCCATTATAATTAAGGATAATGATGCTGATTGTGGGTTGAAAATATTTCTCCACAGGAATTTCGCTTCATAAATCTATAGCTTTTCTATTTTGACAATTCTTTTATCATATAGCCTTCCAAAAAGAAACTAGCTACTGTACTAACCCATATTACACTTTGTTAACCACCGATAAATTCAATTTCTCTCTTGAAAATGACTATCTCTCCTCCAGAACCAGTATCCATAGTTCGTTTTATATTTTTTCTATGCTTCCTTTTTTATTATAATACTTGCATTACGATAGATATCTTCATACTTATCGCTGGCTTGTTTATTTTAATCTATACAGTGTGTATCTGGTTTTTTGTGTAGGGTCAATATCATAATTTATCACCACTGACTCACTAAGGTATTTATAAACAAAACTTCTATCCTTAAGAAGAACTGGAAATCTATTGTCTATGGTAGATATTAATTTATCATCCGTTCTGGAATTCTGTGACTCAGCATACAAAATATGCGTGATACCTTTTAATTTTAAATCATCAACAATTTCAGTAACTTTTTTCAAGTAATACTTATCTTGCATCCTGTAAGCACCTTCTTTAACATATTCTCTATCCATATAAAATATTCTTATTTCATTTACAACTAATATCTTAGATGTAAGAGGTGTGTTTTTGTTTATATACTGACAAATTTTACTCGCTCTATCTTGAACTACCATATAATCCTCAACATTAGCTCCTCTCGCAAAAAAGACTATCTCTTCTCGATTATAATAGATGCATAGACCAAAATTAAGAGACAAAAAGGCAATAAATATAATTTTTATGAAACTTCCCAATTTCTTATCCCAATTATCCATTGCCCAAACAACATAACCACTTAATAATGCCAGGAATGGGACAATCGGCAGAATATATCTAACGGCAGGGAAAATAAAAAACCAAAAGAAATAAAATATACCCACGAAGAAAGTAATAATAAAGATATGATTACGCTTTTCCCTTATAAGCAATAAAGCAGGTAGAAAAGCAAGGTAAATTGGGCCTAGTTGACTCTCATCACCGCCAAAAATCTTCCCGGGATAATAGGTTAAAAACCATGGCGAAACTATAAAATTTAAAAGAGTTTTCTTCATTCCAAAATCAAAACCAGAGCGCCCATACCATCCGCTTTCAGCAATATACTTGAAGTAAAAAGGATAAAATGGATTTCCTGTATGCAAATATGGCCTTATATAGTATGGGAATATCAAAATTCCCACGATAATACTAAATATAACTATAGTTTTGACCAAATCTTTATGCTTTTCTTTATGTAAAAATCCCATAATAATCAATGTCAAGCCAACTGTAACTGGTGTAACAAGTCCCACGTATTTTGTATCTGCAGCAATACCACACATAATTCCCACTATGATTAACCATCTTTTCCCATTGGAGAAATTCCATAGCAACAGTGCGTAAAAAGCTATGAAAGTGTAAAAGGTCCATCCTAAATCAATATAAGCATAAGTTGCCTGGGTGAAAACTCCGGGTGTCAAGAAAAATATTGCTGCCGCCAGGATTGCAACTTCCTTGTTAATATAACGCCTGCCTAAGGAATAAACCGCAAGCCCGCTAATGAAAGCCATGGAAAAATGAAATAATTTAGCCAAAAGTGGATTATCAAACAACATAGCTAATGTAAAAAGCATTTGCATAAAATATGGCCAGATAGAGTTGGAGCTATACGGTATAAAAGTTACCACATGATGTTGAGCAAAATATTTCGTGTCCGCAAGATGATAAAATAATGCATCATTACCTTTAGCCGGTGCAATTGCTCCTATAAAAGTTAATAAGACTGTCAATGATATCAAGATAACTAAAAATACTTGTAACTTATTACTATATAAATACTCGAAATCATGAAATGAAAAACGAATATTTTTTATTGATGGGTATGCAACCCTTAACGAAATCAGCAAGGCGAGAAATAATATCGATAACACCCATTTGAGAAATAAAAGCTGCAGAAGTCCAAGAAAGAAAACAGTAAAGGAGATAAACGCCATCCCCAGTGCAAAAGAAAATACAATCCCTTCTACCCTATTCAATATCTTTAAGAGGCTAAAGGCTCTGAGCAATCCGTATCCAATCATCAGTGAGCTAAAAATAAATAACGCAAACAAAATAATTGTTTTTATATAAAGCATAAGCATATTGGTTATATCTGAGAATAAACGGAAATATAATCAAAACAAATGTTGCTTTTGTTAACTTACCACTTATGTATATGTTATTTCAACACTTGTAATCATTAAAAAAATTGTCAGGCCAGTAAAAAATCTACCAACAGGGCGGGGTATTTTAGCGCAAATGTTTACACATTCCACTGTCCGGATTTGTTTTACAATGTCTATAGACACTGTTTTGAAAGATATGAACTATTCATCTCCGTTTACACAGAACGGGTCATTCTAGATTATTTCCATAAATTATTAATACTGCAATTATTCATATCAAAAGAATTGATTCCAGATCTTTATTTTTCATCTATAAATATAGATTTCACAAATTCTTGAAACGTAATATCTGGTACATGTTTAAAAATAAAATATGTCATTTTTAATGCAAAAACAATAAATGTGCATATTAAGTAAAAACTGATAAATATACTCCATAAATACCCTTTTAAAAAATACTGTATAATCGCTAGTCCTGTTAATATATTCATTAATACATGGACTTCGCATATTTTATGCACCCAAGTAAAAATAATTTTAGGTCTAGACCAAAATGCACGTTTCGATTTAAAATTATTTGAAGTTGCATGATATTTTTTATTACCATCTGTTTTGCTTAGTTTTTTTTCCCCCAGCCTGTGGAAGAACGCTTTATATTGACAATCGTATATTAAATTTAGAAATAATATGCTCATAGCGGAAATTGTACCAAATAAAATATATTTAACTTCAGAAGTATGAGAATATACACCCCATCCAACTCCAATAAAAATCCCCATATGAATAATATGATGAGTAATATAATCAAAAAATATGCCCGTTACACTTTCCTGTTTTCTGTACCGAGCAATTTGTCCATCAACATGGTCTAAAAGATACCAGGATTGTAGAAGGATTGCTCCCCATAGAAAGTGTATTTCAGCTCCAAAAGAAAGGAAAATACAACCTAACAGTCCTACAATTAAAGAAATAAAGGTTACGCTATTTGCAGAAGCAGGCAGATATAAAACAATCCAAGTCAAAGGCAAAGCCATATCTCTTGTAATATTACGAGCCATCCAATTACCCACTTTTTTGTAATTGGGTTTTTGTACTATTCTGTTCAATTCTCTTAAAGATTCTACTTTTTTCATTATTTTATTCCACAAACATAATAATTAAAAATACCTAGTGTTAATCCAAAAATAAAATGTTTTTCTCTAAAGAACCACTCTTCATTTATTAAAATATTACCTCTCAGAAATAATTTTGGCTGGAGAACCTACACATACAGAGTAAGGAGGAACATCTTTAACTACGACACTTCCTGCACCTATAACCGCACCTTTTCCAATTTTTACTTTTTTCAAAATCTTAGCGCCAGCCCCTAACCATACATCATCCTCTATTATGACTTTACCTAATTCTTTCTCTTGCTCTATTATATTTTTATTTCTTTCTCTAATACCGTGATCGAAAGATATAATGCATACTCCTGGAGCAATCAAAACTTTCCTTCCTACTTCTATACCCCCTGAGCCGTCCATCCATACCCATTCGTTTATACATGTACCTTTATCTATAGAAACATTTTCTGGAAATAAAATAGTAACACCATCTCGAATATATGTAGTCTTAATTTTCTTTACAAATATTTTTAAAACCATAAATCTTAATAAGTCTCCCAATGGAGTAGGAAAATACTTTACGCATCCATATATAATGAAATAAAAACCTGTTTTTATATAATACGAAGTACTGTAGCTCTTAGCCATGGCATTTAGAATCTAAATTATAGAATGTTGATTTATATTTTTCTTCCATCCCGAAGAATATCGTCTTTCACCATCTAGATAATTAGCGTCTCAATATATAAATTAGTTTGTGATATTAATGGTCAGAATAGTCGATTAGCACCAGTTTGAAATCATTACAGCCATCGGGTACCATGTAATCAAATGATAACAAATTGATTGTGCTAACAGACCTTTAGCTCATAAATACAATCTTTAAGGACATTTATTATCCTCTTTACATCTTTATCTTTCAGGGAAGGATAAATAGGCAGGGAAAATATTCTTCTGTATACTAATTCAGTTACAGGTAGCTTAATATTTCTGGAAGCCGTTTTATAAGCAGACTGCTTATGAACGGGAGGATCAAAATGCACACTTGCACCAATTCCTTTTTCGTTTAATAACGTTACAAGTTTATCTCTGGAAATTTTATTTCCTTTTGTCCTGGGAGTATACATCTGATATACATGCTTACAATCAATATCCTCAATAGGAGGCTCTATCTCTTCTATAAAAGATATTTTTTCATTGAAAGTTTCAACAATCTCTCTTCTTCTTTCGTTCATATAATCTATTTTCTTCAATTGCACAACTCCCATGGAAGCCTGCAAATCTGTCATCCTAAGATTAAACCCCGCATAAGTGGCATTTCTATTCCAAGAATATTTTTTCTTTTTCTTTTTACTTATTCCATGGGCAATCAATGTCCTTATTATTTCTGCAAATTTAGAATCATTGGTAGTAAGCATACCTCCCTCTCCCGTAGTAAGATTTTTCGTGGGAAAAAAAGAAAAACAACCTATTCCAAAACTCCCTGTTTTTTTACCTTTAAACTCGGCCCCTATAGCCTCTGCAGAATCTTCTATTAAAACCAATTTATATTTCCTGGTAATTTTACATATCTCGTCCATGCGTGAACTTTGGCCTGCAAAATGAACCACCATTAATCCAAAGGTATTCTTATTTATTCTCTGTAAGATTTGTTGTGGCGAAATATTAAAAGTGTTGGAGTCTATATCTACAAATACAGGCTTGAATCCAGCATTAACAACGGCATTTGCAGAAGCCACGAATGTGAAACTGGGAAGAATTATTTCGGGAGTTGAAGAAAACTTTCTTTTATTATTATATAGATTACCCTGCAGAGATAACTGCAATACAGAAGTGCATGAATTTGCCGCTACAGCATGCTTTACACCTATATACCTTGCGAAATCCTCCTCAAACTTTTTAACATAAGGACCATGGACTAGCCACCCGGATCTCAAAACCCTCTTTATCGCATCTTCTTCCTCTTTACCAAAAAAAGGTTTACTTAATGGAATCAACATTGAGGCCATATTCTTTAACTCCTTTCAAATATTCTCTTAAACCTCTCTCCAGAGGATATTGAGGTTGATACCCTAATAGTTTTTTTGCTTTGCTTATATCCAATGTTCCCCTTTTCGGCCTAAGTATATCTGACTTCTGCTTTTTCACCTTAATCTTAGGGAAATATTCCTTAAGTATATTTATGTACTCTTTTATAGTACATGCTTCTCCATAGGTAATATTAAAAATCTGATTATTTGCCTTTGGAGAGTATATACATTTTAACGTCCCCTGTACAATGTCTTCAATATATGTAAAATCCAGCCTGGTATTCTCATCATGCACTATTAAAGGCTTTTTCAAAAAAGCATTCTCAATCAATTTATAACTTACCCTATTATTGGCATCACCGTATCCATATACCGCTGAAGGCCTGATTATCACATAAGGGAAGCCTAACTCTCTACAATAAGTTTCTGTAAATATCTCTCCAGTCAACTTTGTTCCCCCATAAATATCAATAGGCCCAAGACTGTCTGTTTCAACTACATACTTACGCTTAAAGTTTCCATAGACAAAACTTGAAGAAAAGAATATAAATTTCTTTACTTTTTTCAATTCCCTTAACGATTCCAAAGCATTTAGAGTCCCATGAACATTTATGGTAGTCGCTTCGTCAGCAAACTCTCTGGTTTTTTGAGCAATTGCCAATGCGGCTAAATTAATTATTACATCAGGTTCAAATTTTCTTACCGCCCTTATTAAACTTTTCTGAACTCTTACATCTCCCCTCAATATCTCTACTTTTTTATCAATGTGTTTTAATCTCCAAGACAACATATGATAATAATTACTTTGGTCAGGGTTAATATAATTTGTAAAATTATCATAAACTACAACGTTAGCGCCTTTGTCAGCCAAAGCCTTTGACAAATAGGTACCAATAAATCCCAATCCTCCAGTAATGAAAACCTTCATTCTTCTCTCCTTTCATCATAAAATCCTTTTCTAATTCTTAGCCAAGCTTTGACTAGTTCAGGAAACCCAGTAATAGCTTTACTAACACCATATTTTGCTTTTCCCTTTTTTCTTTCTGCATGCCGCACCTCAACCTCTGATATTTTACTTAAACCACGCCTCTGAACAATAGGAATTAAATATCTATGATCATTGTCCACTAATTTGATATTCTTTACAAACTCCGTTTTTATTGCGGTATAATTACTAGCCGCATCCTTAACTGGACAATTAAAAAATATTTTCATAAGAACATTATATGTTTTTGATGAAATTACTATTAAAGGGTGGTGTTTCCTTTTGTTGCGAATAGCATTAACAAGTTCATATCCTTCCTGCATTCTATTTATTAACAAAGGAATATCTTCTGGAAAAACTTGCAAATCGCTGTCAATTGTTATCACATTCTCTCCCAAGGCTTTATTAAATCCTGTTTGAAAACAACCTGTTTGGCCACTTCTAGTATCATGGCTAAAATAGTGCACACATTCATATTTAGAGGAAACACCTTTAATTTTGCTTAAAGAGTTGTCAGTACTTTTATCATCAACAAGAAGAAGTTCCCAATCTTTTCCAAAATCCCTATTCATAGTAGACGCTGTTCTTTCTACAAACTCATAAATATTTTCTTCTTCATTGTGAATGGGTGCAACAATACTTATCATAATAATTAAACTTCCATATATTCCTTATACCACAATTCAAACATCATAAGAGTCCATATAGGTTTCCTATTGTCCCTTAAACCATTAAAGTGATCATTTAAAAGCTTATTTATATACCCAAAATTAAACATATTCTGACGATGAATAAAAGACTCTGAGAATACGTCTCTAACAAAACCTTTCATTTCTTCTCTCAACCATTTAGACGCGGGAATATTTAAACCTATTTTCTTCCTCTTTGTTATTGCTTTGGGCAACATCTTTTGCATTGTATTTCTTAATATATATTTTGAAGTAAACCACTTTAATTTCAGATGTGCAGGCAAATTAATCGCGAATTCCACCAACTCTCTATCCAAAAATGGAACTCTGACCTCTAAAGATGTTGCCATACTGGCTCTATCAACTAAAGTGAGTATATCTCCAGGCAGGTATAGATTAAAATCTATCAGTAATATCTGAGAAATATTGTCCGGACTGTTTATTTTGTCTGTGATTCTATATATAGGTTCAAACACATTTATATCTCTAATTTTCTGGCACATAGAAGGATTAAACAATTTCTGCTGCTCCTGCGGAGAATAGGAACCCAGCCATATCTGATTTCTTTCAATAGGTTCGTAATGCAAGCCAGAAATAAATTTCTTAGCTTTGAATTCAAAACTAAAATAATCATTTGCTACAGGTAGTCTATTAACTGAAGATATAAGGATATTCTCTAAGAATCCAGGAAGCTTCCCTATAAGTTTAGCAAACTTATGAGCAGTAATATGTTGATAACCTGCAAACAATTCATCTCCTCCTTCTCCTCCCAAAACCACCTTTACATGTTTACTAACCATGGTATGCAAAAAGTTTGCTATAACAACGGCAGAATCGCCAAAAGGTTCGTCTAAGGCTCTCACCATTTTAGGTATGTACTCTATAAGTTGGTGAGGGCGAATTCTAAATTCATGGTGGTAACTTAAATAATGCTTCGCTAAAGTACGAGCATAGTCGGATTCATCAAAAGATATTTCTTCAAACCCTATTGTAAAACTTCTTATATTTCCTGGAGAAATCTCATTCATCAACGAGAAGATAGTGCTCGAATCCAACCCCCCACTCAAAAGAACTCCAACAGGCACATCACTAATCATTCTTCGCGATACAGAACGCCTCAAAAGACACAATAAACGTTCTTCTACTTCATGTTCATTGGTATATTTCTGGGGATCTAAATTTATATTCCAATATTTTTTTATGGTAACATTTTTATTTTTATATATCAAATAAGAGGCAGGCTCCAATTTGTAAATTCCTTCAAATATGGATAAAGGATCAGGTACATATTCAAACAACAAATATTGTGACAATGCCTTTATGTTAATTTTCCTTTCCACATGACGATAAAGTAATATAGCTTTTAACTCTGAGGCAAATATAATTCTATCTCTTAAAATTGTATAATAAATAGGTTTAATCCCAAAATGGTCTCTTGCTAAAAACAATGTTTCATCTCTCTTGTTCCATATGGCGAAAGCAAACATTCCGATGAACTTATTCGCACATTCTGGGCCATACTCTTCAAAACTATGAAGAACTACCTCTGTATCAGAACGTGTCTTGAATATATGACCTTTTCCTTCTAGCTCTTTTCTTAATTCCATAAAATTATAAACTTCACCATTGTAAACTATTACAAAGTTTCCATCCTCATTTACCATAGGCTGTTTACCACCCACTAAATCAATAATATTTAACCTTGTATGTCCCAGAAACACATTTCTTTTCAGATAAAATCCTGACTCATCAGGACCTCTATGCCTTAAGGAGTCCCTCATGGAAATTAAGGTATCCTGTTCTTTTAATAAATTATCGTTACTGCTAGAAGTTATTACGCCTACTATTCCGCACATTTCTGGGCAAAGCACCTCCAACTATTATCATTCAACCTTGTCAAACTTAATAGTTTTAAATTATTGTCTTTAACCCACTCTTCTATTTCTTCTCTCCTATGATAATACGTAATAGGAGAAAGTAGCTGGTCAAAGATCATTTCCTGTACCTGTCTAAAAGGCCAGGATTCTATATAAAAGAGGTATTCCTTCATAGGAAGAACACTCCCAATCTTTTTAAGTATTTCATATTTTTTGCAAGGATAATAAACTAACTTCACAATAACCCACATAATCATTCCCAGAATCATAGAAATCCAGCTAACAATCCTAAGAGGAAGCTTTGTGCTTATGTATCTCCTAAAAGGCTCAATAAAAAATCTAACAAATTCATTTCCCTCATTAGCATAGACCCAAATAGAAATATATCCTCCTTTTTTAATAACCTTTGTTAAAATATTAAATCCTTCAGCAGGGTTTTTAAGGTGATGGATGGCTGCAAGGCATAAAACATAATCAAAACAAGGTTTAAAAGGGAGTCCAAACAAGTCAGCTTTTATAAAGTGAGTATTGTTATACTTTAAGCAATTTTCTCTTGCAACATATACAGCATCACTTATATCAAAACCTATTGTTTCTTTTGCTTCAGATTGAGCACAATAATAATCTATTATACCGATCCCACAACAGGCATTAAGTATAACCTTATCCTCTAAGAAATCTCTCTTCACAGGAAATATCTCATCAAAAAACCTTTTTTTATAAGTATGTAGAATAGAGGGATTCAACTTCCATTTATATCCGAAACCCTCTCTTACCTTAATCTCTATCTTCTGAAGATTTTTAGGAAGAAAATTTGGAATAAAATTGCTTATCATAAATAAAGAATCACAATTGGGGCAAATTATTTTCCCTTCCTTTATTTCCTCACCATTTTCCTGTTGAACAATAATTTCTAAATTCTGATCTCGGCAATGAGGGCATTGTAAATAATCAATTACACTTTGTTTCATTATATTTCGTCATCCATTGATTTTTTTGTTCTAAAGCACAACATCCTTTGCACATAGGAAACAATCCTTTTTTTACTACCTCTTTTCTCAAAGAAACTATCTCTCGGGAATTTATAATAGCAACCAATCTTGAATTGTTCTTAAGAATATTACCCAAAACTAAATCCCTACATAAAACAACATCTCCATAAGGAGATATTATTATGTTTGACCACAAAGCGAAACAATCAAATTTTTTCAAATCTTGTTTATTCTCATAATAATTTATAAATTCATCAATAGAGATACCTGAAGGAGTAAATCTCACATGAGGAGATAAATTTAATTTTTCCTCTTTCTTTATTTTAATCAATTCTTCTCTTAAGTTCTTAGAGTCTATTTCTTCTACCTGAGGAGGCAATTTCTGCGTTAAGGGATTGTAGTCTTTATGTTTTCTATCGTAAATCTTCCAAGTATCAATGATTGCAAAGTTACAATGGTTAACACCTAATTCCTTTGCTAACCTGTAAAAATCAAAAAGATATGGAATATTCTCTTTCTGAACTGTTAATCTTAAATCTACAAGAGGATATTTTAAGCCTCTTCTCTTTTTTTCTTGAATGAGATAGCGTATATTATCTATAACCTTGTAACATACATCTTTATTGCTAACAATTTCTTCATAAGCATCTGGAGGCCCTTGAAAGGAAATCCCTATTTGTAAAAGCCCTTTGCTAAAAACACTTTTAGATGAAAGGCCTAACAAAAAATCAGCAGTTTGAGGTGTAAGCAAGACTCCATTTGTAGTGATAGAGAAATTATATATTCTTTTTGTATATTCAAGGATCTTAAAAATATCTCTATTAAGAAAGACTTCTCCTCCTGTAAAAGAAAGTAAAATATTTTTAGGAAGTTTACTAAATATATTCTTTATATCTTCGAAGGATAGATATTCCTTATAAGATAATTCATTCATGTGATAACACATCTTGCACCTTAAGTTACACAAGAAGTTTAATTCTATAGATACATGAATAGGTACAATACATCTCCCTCGCAATAGTAGTCTTTGGGCTCTAGCATTATTTTTTATAAGAAAATCATATAATTTCTCAAACTTTATCATTCTCCAGATACTCTACAAAATATATATTTCCCAGGTTCATACTCTATGTTTTTAAATTTCTTCTTTAGATACCCAAAGAATTCATTATATTTTTCTTCCTTACCATTAAGTGTATCTGCAAAGACAACTCCACCTTTATTAATATAAAAATTTAGTAGTTCTTTCGGAGAATTACTTTCAAACTTTGTTTTCCATCTATACTCTCTTTCCTTTATATCCTTTTTTTCATAATCGAATATAAATCCTCTTCTATCAGCGTAATAAAGTATTGGTATAGACGTTATAACTAAATCATCAGTATCAGTTTTTGCTTTAACCACATCTACAACCTCTTGGACGTCTTCCAGGTAATGCGGAACAACAAAACCTCTATGTCCATATCCAAAAATAAACGCTAAACATACTAAAATAATTCCCAAAAAAGATAATTTATTTACATAAAATTCTCTCTTAAAAAAGGAATTATTTATAAATATCTCAACCCCTCTCGCTACAAATACCGAGACTACTGGTAAATAGGCAAAATAATAGTACTCTAGATCCATCTTTTTAAATAACAAAAAACTATAAATTAGTAAACTTATCATATAAACATGAAAAAAGAGTTGGCGTTTATTTAGATTCCTTCTCAATATTCCTAGAAAAAAGAATACAACTCCAATAGGTGTTAATAATAATCCGAGAAAATTCTTGAAAAATATCTTATAAAAAGAAATTTTTGTCCAGTAAGAAGGAACAATCCATACTTTAAAAATATTCCAAACTGTTGATTCCCTATAAATTTCAGGAGACAAAGCAACCGCTCTTGCGTGTAAATACCAAATCAAAGAAGGGACCAAACAGATAACAGCAAAAAACCAAAAGTCAGGTTTACACAAAAACCTTTTCCCATTCTTATACCAGAACAAGAAAATAATCGGCAGGAATACATACAAAGCAATTATCTTTATTATAAACGCTATCGAAAAGAATACTGCTGAAGTCAGTAAATATTTATTTTTTTGATTATCTATCCAGCAATCTAAGAAATAAAGACCTGCAAGGATAGAAAATAACATCATAGGATCTGGCTGATAGGCTCTTGCGTATATTAAAGATATAGGTGAAAGATTAAAAAATATACATGACAATATAGCCACATCAAAGTTGAAATATCTTTTAACTATCTTAAAAAGAAACACGGTAGCGAATATTATGCATAGAAGAGACACAAATCTTCCCCAAACTTCGTTTTCTCCAAAGACTTTATAAAATCCATCTATTATTATATTATATATGGGAAACTCCAGCATGACATAATGAGGGAAAGGTGCTGAATCTATCTCAGGATAAAAAATACTCCCTCCTTTATAAATATTTCTTGTCATATTGGCTGTAGCTATTTGCCTGCCTATATATCCCTCAAAAATGGGCATACTTATGTTAATAAACTTAACTAAAATACTTAAAACAAGAATTGTTACCAAAATAACTTCTTTATTAGTACTTATTAAATTTTTAGATTTCATTTCCAACACTAACCTTAACCATTATATATAGTGATAAAAAATAAATAAAATATGAAATACTTGTAGCTAGTGCTACGCCTTCTATGCTTAAACCCATCTTGATAAATAAAATATTAAGTATCAAATTTATTATTACGGCTCCAATACACATAAATAAAGATACCAGCTGTTTATTTATGGTAACTAAATAATTACGATAAAACACAGACAATGAAAGAAAGTAAATGCCGCATAATAAGATTTTCATCGATGTTATTCCAGCAATATATTTTGGAATTAGTATTTCCACCAGGTAAGGCAGAAACACAATCCCGCATAAGACAAGAATAATGAGTGGAAACCATATCAATTTTATGATCTTCTGCATTACACGATACACTTCTCTTTTATCATCATTTTTTCCATATATCTCCTGGAAACGTGGATACAAAACGACACTTGCCATATTTGATACATTATAAATTATATTACCCATCATAATAGACACACTATAATAACCTAACTTTTCGGCTCCTAACATTTTCACAACAACAATTCTATCAATATTTGTCAGGTTAACGAACATAAATCCTAATAGAACTAAAGGGATTCCGACTTTGATGAGATGTTTTAATTCTTCTTTCTTTAGAAAAAACCTGAAATGTTCTTTTGATAGAAATATTAATATTAAAATACTGCATAAGATAACTGCTGTATTTACGGCATAAAGTCCATACAATTTAAAATTCTTGACTACTAAGTAAATAAGTCCAATATATAATACTGCATTAATTACTTTTCCCAGGGATTCAGGAAAAAAGACTTTCTTTGCACGCAGAATAGTTACAATATAACTTTCCATTCTTACGGCGACAATAATAACTCCCATGGCAATTAATCCCCAGAATACATATATATCAAGCGTATTCCTTTTAAACAAAGCAAACAGTATACATCCTATACCTACCACAGAAACTGTTATCACACTAAAAGTAAACGCAGAGTTCTTTATGTCCTCAGACCTTGCATCTTCTCCCTTCCCTCTAAAATAAGCAATCTCTCTTGCTGCAGACTTGGACACACCTAAATTAGTATAGTTGGAATAGCTTTTTATAATATTTAAACCCTGCCATATTCCCATATAATAAGGCTCCAGGAATATGCGAAGTAGAAACCCGCTTACCATCCCTAATCCCTGAGAAATGTAGTTTCCCGCACTGTAAACAACAAAATCTTTAAATACTTCTCGTTTATTCATACTATACTCATATGGGTCTTATACTTACATGTGTATTATTATATTACCTGTATACAAATACCAAGTGTAAATCTCAAGAGGTGAAAGATGTCATATCTCATCCTTTATGTAAAAAAGATTTTTCAAAAGTAGGGATAACCGTCCGATACTAAAGTACGATATATCGAGAATTAGCATGTAATACGGAAAAACGAGGATATCAAGAAAAGCGAGTACATGAAACTACAATAGAAATACTTTGCACAGCGAAAAAAACGGTCAGACTTGCCGATGATTAAATCTGCAACCCGGTGGTCGTAAAACTTAACGAGCAGTGATATCCAGAACAAATCTCTGGATAGTTAAAGCAAATAAATATTCATATTATCCACGAATGTATCTATCGATTCTTCTTGATGACAAACATAACGGATGATAATTGTATAAGGAACTGCATAGATCTTACCAAAAGCGTTTAAGCTAACTGTGTTAAAAATAGCCAAAAAATAATTTGATATATTCTTAAGATATTCTTATGCCATTATCTGCACACAATTGATTTTTCTTCTGTTTTCTCTTAGTCTTCAATAATTGATTAATAGAATCGGTCTCTGTCAGAGTTAGGTTTACTTTATAACTATCTGACTCTTCGTCAAGAAAGTGGTTTATCTTTTGAATCGCATCATCAATAGTTGTTATTCTTTGAAAGGATTTATGAAAAAGTTCCTTCATCGGCTTCATTATAGGAGCAGTTCCATAGCAAAGAGACATTACCGGTAAATCTGCTGCTACAGCCTCAAATAAGGATGAGTAAGGAAACTCCGTTATTACCCTGTCAACCATAGTTAAATACTTTCCAGTCTCTTTAAACGCCACAGATACATTTGTAAAACCACAATCTTTCACATATGCCAAGATAGAGTCCTCTTCCCATTGCTGAGATGGAAGAGTTTTATAAATAAAATCATAATCATCCCTTTTGCCAAAAAGATTGATTATTGCCTTTCTAAGCTCGTAACACCATGTCATTTGATATGTCATTGTATTAAATCTGGATCTCACAGCAAATAACTTTGTAGGTATAAACAAAACAACCGGCCTATTATTGCAAGACTTTCTTCCTTTCTTTATTTTGATTGACTTAAGATAATGAGGTGATTGGTATACCTCGCAAGTACTAATGTAGTCAGATTTTACCACCTCAGCAAAACTTTTTTGTGAACAATCATCTGTGCTAAAATATATATCAAAATAATCCAATTCATCATACAGCCAGTTTTTCATTTCTAGCATTCCACAGGCGTGCTGAAAACAAACCTTCTTGACATTTTCAACTCTTTCTGCTGCTGCAAATCCAGAAACATAATTTTCCCCAGCACTATATCTTGAAATTATAAAATCTATTTTTTTATCTCTTAAGAAATTCACCATAGCATCTGCTTCTTTAGCTTGTTCAGGTATTAAGCATTCAATGAAATGTCTAAAATAAGGCAAAATTATATCTGATATATCAATCCCGCATTGTTCTATAACCCAATTGACTATAAAATTATCTTTTGATAGGTTTTCAGATGTTCTACTGCAATCCTCTTTCATATTTAGTATTTTAAAAGCTGTATCAACATTTTCTTTATAAGAAAATTCTCTTTCAAAAAAACTGTTCATTTCTTTTATTACCTTATCAGTTTTAAAGTAAACTTTACAGTTTTTCTGTATAGATGATTTTATCAAACAATCTATAGCTTCACACCCAGCATCCATAAAAAGAAGATTTAATTCCTCGGCATTTACATCTTTCCTAAAAACACCAAGATTCTTTTTATATCTAAAATAATTATAGAACTCTTTAAATTTCATTCGCTTTAATATTTTTCTTGTAAAATGGCTCAGATTAAGATTACTATCATGATGGTGAGTTTGTAGCTCAATAGAAGTCTTTCGATCTTCAAGCTCTATACCTTTTTGCTTAAATATAGTTTTGACAAGGTCTATATACGCCTGCTCGCAAGTAGTTTTAAAGTTGTAAATTGAATAGTCACTATATCCCTTTTGTTTATATACAAATACAACCTTTCCTGGTTGGTATTTTAATATAAACTTATTTAAAATAAAGCAATGTATAATCAATGTGTCTAATATAAGTTTGAACCTTGAGAAATTTAAGTAAACTAAGCTTAAGTCATGTACTCCCAAATAACTTATATTTTCTTTAAGGAAGTCATCAAACCTTCTACACCAACTTACCTGTTGCATAAAAAGATCATCTTCTGATTTCCGCATTTCTTCTTCATTATAGAAATCTTCTAAAATCCTATACTTTATACCTTTTCTAGAAAGGGAATATGATACAGAAGGCCTTAGCGAAATAACTAAATCCGCTTCTTCAACAGGTTCTAAAGTAAAGCTTTCTATTAGATACACATTTCTCATCTAATTTTACCCAAACAACTCAATGATTTTATTAACGACTCTTTCTGTACCCTTACCATCTATTAATTTCAAGCCCTTATTACGCATGGATTCGACAGCATCGATTTGAGACATTAAATTGGATAGCAAAATCCTGATAGAAAGTGACTTCTTTTCGTCATAATTTCCCGCATAGATAATAACGCCTTTTGAGAGAAGTTCTTTTGCTACAATATCATGAAACGATGAAGGACCTATGTTAATACTTGGCACACCAATAGACAATGCTTCATAAGTCAAAACTCCCATCCCAAATATCCCCACTGAAGACTTAACAATCTCTCTAGCAATATCTACTGGATCTATAATTATCTTAATATGATTTCCCGATATTAATTTCTCTAATCGATTACAATAAGGATGTAATGGTCCCAATATGACGTTAATCTCAATATCTTCTTCAATTCGAATAAAGTCTTCCAACACAGTCTCAGTCATATTGATCTGATCAACACCACCCATGCAAACAATAATTTTTCGACGATTCCATTTTTCTGACAGCTGGTACAGTTTTTCTCGAATAGATTTATATTGAGTTCCAACAATTGTATACTCAGGACCTCGGAAATGGACATAATCATACGCATCCTGCGGGGGAGACACATCGAGACCAATTATTCGATTAAAGGTTGCATCGGCATAAAATTTAGGCATGCCTCGAGGAGCAAGATTTGTAACTGGCGCCCACTCACGATAATGTTCTATTACATCTGGAGCAAGGTAGTTTATATCTATTATTATGGCAGTAGGTTTAAAAAGATTTAATGTCTTTTTCTCATTTTCGTTGAATTCTATTGGTAAGTTAAATTGCTTTAAGAATACATTATCTCTCATTTCATGATTCAATAGAAATAATACATCTCCAAATCGTTTCTTTAAAACTTCCTCCGCAAGAGAAACACAGCGCATAAAATGTCCTAATCCACACTTATCCCCCAAATTGACCCTAAACAGGAATCTTCGTGTCATTAATATTTATGATCAATCTCGTTTAATCTAACCAAGCCGTTCGCCTTGACCGCCCTTTTCAAAGGAAAACCACAAATTTCATCTTTCATCTCAGGTTTCAACCCATCAGCGGGTCGCAAGCACAATATCATATCAGATCTAACTATGGTACCTTCCTTATACGTACCGTTCCAATAGAGACTTCTTTGCGCATTCTTCAAACGTTTAATCTCAGCCTCAACAGGCTGTTTTATCCCTGTACCCATCGCCTTCTCAGTTAGCCGTATATTGTAAACCAACTCTTTCATCTCATCAGGCGACATAGACATTTCATGGTCATAACCAGTTAAATGTTTATCTAATGTAAAGTGTTTTTCTATAATGCAAGCTCCCAGAGCAACAGCAGTAATAGGAACAACTTTATTATCTAGAGTATGATCTGAAAGACCAACAGGGCAACCAAAAGTGACGTGCAAAATATCAATTGCTTTAAGGTTCATGTCTCCTATATCGGATGGATAAGTAGCCACACAATGCAAAAGTATAATCTGTTCGTTACCACAACTTCTTATTGCGATCACAGCTTTCTCAACATCATTCAAATCAGAAAAACCAGTAGAAACAATTATTGGTTTGCTCTTTTTTGCCAGGTATTTTAAAAGTGGATAATTATTTATATCGCAAGATGCAACCTTATAGCATGGGATACCAAGATCATCAAGCAAATCTGCGCTTTCTTCATCAAATGGTGTAGATAAGAATTCTACACCGGCCTCGTCGGCAATTTGTTTTAAAGGAACAAGCCAATTAGAAGGCATTTCCATACTCTTGCGTTCTTTAAATGAAGGAAAAGAACGGCAATAAAGTAATTCAGTTTTAAAATTCTGAAATTTAACTGCATCAACTCCACATTCGGCTGCTACCTGAATATGCCTTTCGGCCAGGTCAAATTGCCCATTATGGTTCATGCCAATCTCTGCAATAATATAAACAGGTTTTCCTTTTCCTGCTTCTTTCTCACCAATTTTAATTGCATCTTTCATATTATGTTTCCGTTTCACCAAAAATCATACTTTATTAGCTTTTTTTAACCAATCTTCAAGCACCAGTCCATACTTATACACATCAACAGGTGTTCCTTTATAAATAAACTGATTGCGAAAGGTTCCTTCCCGTTTAAAACCGCATTTTTCAAATAATTTCTTAGTAGTGGTGTTCGCAGAAATCATCCCGCCAGTTAATTTTATCAAATTCAACTTATGAAAGGCATGCTCTATTATAAGACTGAGGGCCTCTGCTCCCAGACCTTTTCCATAATACACCTTCTCCCCTATCATAATGCTTATATCGGCATTCCGATGCACAAAATCAATTTTGTGTAACCCTATAATTCCCACTAATTCACTCTTGCGTGCATGTATTATTCCCAATTGCAAACTGGAAGTGTCCTTATAAAGATTTTCAAAGAACTCTCTCTGTTTCTGAACCGTGTTAGGAAACACTCCCTTTTGCATATATTCAGTCACGTCTTGGTCATTAAACCAATTGTGCCATTTGGGAATATCTTGCTTCACAAGGGGGCTCAAGAATATCTTTTCCCCTTTCAAAAATACTTTTCTCTTCCTTAAACTATTTATCGCTAACCTCCTATTATCTGTTGGCCCCATACACACACATTACACTTCTTTCCAATCTCTAAACAACCCTTCTTTTTCCAAATATCTTGCAAAATCCAAAAGATCATAATCTCTAAGTCGTCTCGAAATAATTTGGGCCCCGAACGGAAGATTATTAGGACCTTTAAATAGAGGTAAATTAATAGCAGGAGTATGGCAAAGTGTCCATATCAAACAGGAATCTCTCTTATCCAGTGTATGTAAGCCCCTAGGAGCTTCGCCTGCAGTAGATAAAGTTATTATAATGTCATACTCATCCAATAATCTATCCAATTGATGTATTAATTCATTTTGCTTTTCAATGCCCGAACGATATTCTTGAAAGCTTATTTCTTTACCTTTTTCCACCATTTCACAAAACAATCTACTAATTTTTTCTTTATGATACTCGTATTCGTCTTCAAAGTAGTATGACAAAGCTTTTATGTAAATCAACTCATGCAGATCGTCAGCTAAATTGAACACCTCTGGTAAGTCTTCCTCCTCAACCATAATATTTTTGTGTTTAGAAAGTGTCGCAACGTAATCTACAATTGAATCCTGGGCATATTTCTCAGCTTGATCCCATGCTGGCGTTTTAACAAAAGCAACCTTCCATAAGGAGCTATATTCCTGTTTAACCTGCAAATGATTACCCATAAATTTATTAACGAAAGGGTAATTTGGCCCTTTCACCCGAAGCACATTAAATAATAAATAAAGATCCTCAACCGACCTGGTTAAAAGTGTTACATGGTCAAGCGTATCAAGGGTTTTAAGAATTCCAGTACGTGGAATAAGCCCAAAGGATGGTTTAAACCCATAGATACCACAGTAACTGGCAGGACGAATGGTAGAACCTGCAGTTTGTGTTCCCAACGCTAAAGGTACCATGAATGAGGCTACTGCTGCGGCTGAGCCGCTAGATGAGGTTCCAGGAGAATACTCAGGATTATATGGATTTACTGTAGGACCTGGATGATGGACTGCAAATTCTGCTGTAACTGTTTTGCCTGGTATTATCCCATCAGCCCATCTAATGTATGTAACCGCTCTCGCATCATTCCCAGGAGTGAACCCTGCCCATAAGGGACTTCCCATGCAAGTAGGCATGTCTTCCGTATTAAAAACGTCTTTTATCCCCACAGGTACACTACATAAAGCGCCTAAGTTCTCCTTTCTTTTAATCTTTCCATCAATCAACTGTGCTTGTTTAATTGCTTTTTCTTTACTGAAATATTCCCAAGCATGGATTTCAGGCTCAACCTCTTCCACCCGATCTATACAGGACTGCATTATTTCAACTGCACTTAGCCTCCCTGCCGTTACCTCTTTTACAATTTCTGTTGCGCTAAGCTTACTTAAACTTTTTGTATTCTCCATAAATACGCCTTTACTCCAGCAATCGTTACCTTAAGGTAATCTTTTTGCTGCCCCCCTTCTTAATGATTTTAAAACTTTATTAAATTCCCCTTCTGTCATTCCTGTTATTTGCAGATAATAATCAAGGGTCTTCGGCCGTTTGTGATCAATCTCATTAACAAGTTCAAATCCTTCTTCTCTTGTTAAAAGACCTGCCCGAATATCAATACTTGCATGATCTGTTGTCCGACCGAACCCACGTTTTATGAATTTTGAGTGGTCATGTACTCCCGCCATAATGCACTCAACATTTTTATATTTTTTATAAGTCCCTTCTACGCTTTCCTCCTTCCATCCGTAGACTTTCTTTATAAATTCAACCTGTCTTTCACCATCCCAGAACATATAATCTCCAAGATGTATACCAACAACACCTGCCTTTTTTAATTCTTCTGCGAGAGGAATCTGGAAAGGACAAAGATCTTTCGGTGTTATACCAATATCTTCATCTAACATTTCTTCCGGATTCACTTTTGAAGAAAGTTTAAGATAATAGGTTTCATCAAATTTGATTGGCTCTTTATACGAAGCTTTACTCCCAAACTCTGCTGCTGATTCTCCCCAGACGATAAGAGGAATACTAAACTTAACCGCAATTTGAAGTGTAAAGGCAGGAATCCCTGCGTGACAATGCCAACACACATCACCGATCTTATACAATGATTTCTTGACAAGCCTTTTCACAAGAGACCTATTAGGTGTAAACATAATATGGTCAATATTCATTTTTTCCAGTGCGTTCCATAAATTATATTTGCCTGTTTCAGAATACCAATTATGGTTAAAAGTCAAGGCGAGCACTTTCATATTATATACCTTTGTTAAAACGTGTAGTTGAAACACGCTGTCTTTTCCGCCACTTATAGGAACGATACAGTCATAATTATCACCACTCTTATCTTTATAATACTCCAATATCCCCTCTAATTCTTTTTTTCTCTCAACCCAATTTATATGCATTTTATGTTCTGAACTCTGACAACCTCTGCACATTCCCATCTTGTCAAAGGTAATACCTTCAGATGTTTCAGGCATACAGCATCGTATGCAATATCTCAAATTGCCATAAGGTTGCTTACCGTAATGAGACATAAAGAAATTCCTCCTTTAATAAAGCTCCCAGTTTTTCACAAAACTCGCTTAGAGCTGTTGTAATCACTTATTTAATCTGCCAAATCACCATTTTAACAAATTTATGTTATATGATTCTATTTACAAGATTGACAAAGTTAGTCAAAGAATCCTTATATAAAGATTGTAAATCTACATGTTTTAGAAGGTTATTATCAAAAATTACTTTTTCCAGATCAAAAAGTTTAATAACCGGTATACTTAATCGGTTAAAATTCTCAGAATATATATTTTTATTATTTTGTAGAATACTTACAGCCGGCTTACCCAATATGCGGCTTTCAACAAGTGAGGCGGTCGTTTGACCAATAACAAGATCGCTTGCTAAGATTAAATCAATTGAACTATATTCATCGAACAATAACATTGATTTAAAATAGCTACTTTTAATATTGCCAAGTTTCTCCAACAAATCCCTTTCTTCTTTTGGATGAATCTTTATTATTAGTTTTATAGGCATCTTGCATCGATAAGACATACCAGATACGATATATTCAATCTTTTCTATTAAATCATGCGACAAAACACACCCCCTCGATGTTTTCTCATGTGTGATATGCTCAGAAAAGAAAGTTATAATCTTTTGGTCTGAAGAATCTTGTAGTTCGTTCCTTATCAATTGTGCTCTTCCATCCAACTTGTTTTCACTACGCATCAATGACAGGAAGAAGGGACTTCCTGTTATAAATATATTGTCCGCATTAAATCCTTCCTTTGCCATCGCTGTCTTCATATAGCTGTCTAATACACAAATTGTATCTACACCCATCTCAGAAGAATAGACCGCGCCATCAAACCTTTTTTTATAATTGGACCAATAATCTATGTAAACAACCGAAGGTATTTCCTTTTCATATGCAGTATTTCTAAAAATCTGTTCTACATTGCTCCTCCAACTTGTTCCTGTTATAAGCAGGGAGAAATCTGACTTTGCAATATACTCACGTGCAATCACCATATCTATTATTGAAGGAAAAACTTCGGTTAGGAGCGCTAAAACCTCTTTTTCAAAACATTTCTTGCTGTATTTGCTTAAAACAAGCTTCAAATGATAATGGGTCATCAAAGCTTTAACAACTTCAATAAGAGCTAATGTAGCCCCTAAGTCATGCATGACAAATAATATATTTTTCTTAATCACTAGATAAATTGATTAATTCATCCAAGTTGTCATACACTTTCTCAAATGCCCCAAAAACAACATCAAGATCAGTCTTTTTTAAGGATGGATATATACATTTATTAATAAACAATTCCTCATAATGCATACGTTCAGTGACAGGGCAAATTCCCTTATCATAATTAATAACGCCTTTATATCGAGGGCAATTGAACGAACACAGAGTCTCTTTCCTTTGGTATATCGGTTGCAAATAAAGAGGTTCTACATAACCGCAAGAAACATGAGAGACCATAGACTTGTTAGAACTAACTGAAGGAAGCTCAGCCGCAACTGCTTTAATATAGATATCTCTATGAATGCCCAGCTTTTCCATTTTGAATTTAAATGGTTGACTATAAAAAACATGACGACATCCTTCTTTGACTACTGGAGGAACAATTCCATCAAACACAGAAAGCCTCTCAGAAAGATAGTTGGCATTCTCTATTCTTTTTGCTACTAAATTTTCAGCTTTTTTTAATTGTTCTATACCTATGGCTGCTTGTATTTCTGTTAATCTGAAATTAAAACCAATAATATTGTTTACACTGCTTGCGGCTTTCTTTCCTACAACTGCCTCGCCATGGTTACGAATCAGCCGAAGTTTCTCGCTGAGGTCATCATTATTACTAATAATCATCCCTCCCTCGCCAGTGTGAATATGTTTATGATAATTCAGACTGAAGATTCCAATATCGCCTATCTTTCCTACATACTCATTCTTATATTTAGCTAATGGTGCTTGAGCACAATCTTCAATTACGTAAAGCCCGTAACGCTTAGCCAGATCCATTATAGAATCCATATCGGCAGGATGACCAAAAATATGAACAACAACAATGGCCTTCGTCCTCTTTGAAATCTTCTGCTCGATACTCTTAGGATCTAAACAAAATGTGTCTTCATTTATATCCGCAAAAACAGGGACACCTCCCCAAATAACTGGGCAAATAGCTGAAGCGGTCATTGTATATGGTGAGACAATAACTTCATCTCCGGGCTGAATATCTATCGCTCCCATTGCCGCATATAGGCCAGAAGTAGCTGAATTTACCGAAATCGCATTTTTTACTCCAAAAGTATCAGTCCATAATTTCTCGAAACTCTGGACCTGAGGACCTCCATAAAAATCTTCATGCCAAGATCCCAGGAATTGTGATAAATTACCAGATTCTAAAACCTGAATAGCTGCCTCTTTTTCTTCGGGACCAATAGTATTATACTCAATAAATGGTTCTTTCCGAAATGGCTTGCCTCCATATAAAGCTAGTTTAGGCATATTTTCTTCCCAATTTCGCCTGGATTGAAAGATTCTCACACAATTTTATTACTTTTAGTGAATTATCCGCTGGTGACTTAAGTGGTATACCCAAAATAAGATAATCCTTAATATTCTTAATTGCATTTATTATTTTTCTATGAGGATATTCGGTTTTAATTGTTTTAATTAGACTGAGTTCTTCATACCCTCCTAAATACTTTTCTTTCTCAAATTTATAATACTCCATTATTGAACCACCCATTCTTAATCTAACTTGTCCTTCATCAAAGAAAAACTCAACTTCTGAGAAAGGACGAGAATATGTATCATGCCCAACCATAACAACGTCAAAACTATAAGAATTCTTATAAGAAATAATCCCACTGATTGTATAGTCATTCTTGTTGTTACTTTTAATGCTATTGACAGCTCTTATCTTCCACGGTTCTCCAAAAAGATAAAAAAGCAAGTCTATAAAGTGAGAACCATTGTGATATAATCCTCCGTTGTAATGGATAACAATCTTTCTGGTCTTACCGAATTTATTGTTATCAATCTTTTCTTTTAATTGGCCAAACTCTTTTATAAAGCGTCTACTGTAATTAACTTGAATTGCAATCTTTTTCTTCTTATAAAGCCTGTTTATAGCTAATACGCTTCTATATGACAAACTCAACGGTTTTTCACAAAAGACTAACTTTATAGGATACTTTGCAAGATCATATAATATTTTCTCATGCGTTTCATCAGGCGTAACAATACTGACAATATCTGGTATAATTTCTTTAAACATTGCCCCATAAGAATTAAACATTTTAATTTCTGCGTTATAACATCTTATCCTTCTTAATTTTTCAGAATCTTTATCAACACAACCCACAACATTAAACCCCTTTAAAAGTTGGTACGCCTTTAAGTGAGTCAATGCCGTATTTTTATTATTCGAATTAAGGTCGTTTAATGCACCAAAGTTGCCACAACCAATGATTGCAACCGAGAAAGCATGCCCTCTTTTGCAAGAATTACTGTTATACTTCTTTGTATGCTTCGATAATTTTTTCAATTTTCCATTCCCCAGGGTTACCACCATCTAAATATTCAATAATGGCTTTAATCTTACTTAAATCTTCCTTTGTATCTAAAGTAAAGCTCATCTGCGGAGCTTTCCAAGCTGGCACAATCTTTATTGGACTCCACTTAAACTCATCAGAATTATCAAATATATAAGTCGTAATGCTATCCCTATGATAATGTGTTTTTGCTAATTTATTTAATCTAGCCAAGGCTGGCAACGTAATGATTTCAGCACCTATGCCAACAGGCAAACCGGTATATTGATTCTTTCCGGTTAAAAATTCGTAACCCATACTAACCATTTCATTCAAGCCCATAGTAACAACTTCTGGCGACAATAAAGGACAATCTCCATTAGCCTTGATAACAATATCCGCATCATACTTTAAGGCCGCTCCATAGAACCGACTCAAAATGTCTTTTAAGCTTCCCGTATAATAACTTATCTTATTTAATTTAGCCCATTGGATTAGTGGCCTATCACAATATCTACCTGTCGTAGCTATAACAACATCATCTATCTCCTTAATCTGACGTAATCTAGCCACCAAATAATATAATGTTGGATTACCATTTATTTGGATCAAACCCTTCCCTGGCAATCTTCTTGAATCCATTCTGGCCGGTATTACTACAACAACTTTTTTTTCACTTACAACCAATAGCTTTTTCAATAAATTCTTTTACAATAAGTGATTCATGTTGAGAAGTAATAGTGATTTCGTACAAGTTATGAATACTGGAAAATGAGTTTTCTATTAAACTAGACAGTTCACTTTGAGATTCCTCTAAATACTTATTGACGCTGCAATTATGTGCTTTATAAGCCAAATAATAAAGGTGGAAATGTGATTGTTCAAACTCGATAATACTTTTTGTTGCAATGGTGAGATCATCGAGAGATATTTTATTAATATTCGGCTTAGAATGGAATTTTCTTCTTAGCAAAAATATATAATCGATTTCTACCATCTTGTTATTGTATACTTGCTTAAATATCTCAAAAGGAGATATCCTTAATCTAGCTTTTTCTGTTAACATACTTAATGTACTGTTGTCTAAATCATATAAACCAGTTTCCGCTTTGTTGACGAAATTAAAAAGTGATTTGAAATCCTCGTCCAAATGGTTACATAGTTCTGGATATTCTCTAAAATTATAGAAAAGTAGATTCAGTCGCTTGGGCATTGAAATGATAAGACCGTCTTTATTAATAATAACCCAATCATCTCCGAGATATTGCGCTCCTTCCTTCATAAATGCCAGAAGAATGTTAGTTTTTCCTACATGACGCCATGCTGGACACAATATTGTCTTTCCATCATATATAAAAGCAGAAGCATGACAAAAGTAATGTCCACTTTCTAAAATAAGGTGATGAATCAAATATTCCATAATAATAACAAAAAAATGTTTATTAAAATCAGCATCACATGTGACGCGGAAGTTGGTAATTCCGATTTTCTCTGTATCAATACGTAGCACCCTATAATTATGATCATGAAAGAACACACCTTCTTCATCACATGCAACCGGTGGCCGAACACGAATACTTTGACTATCAGCAGAAATATCGTTGATGAACTCAATAGTTATGTCAGCGTCCTTCTCTGCCTGATCAACTTTAAATAACCCATATTCATCCTCAACATACTCGTTTATGTTAGACTCTTTACCCACAAAACAAATACGTACCAAATTTAAAATATTTAAATACACTTTTCTACCTCCTCTGCTACCCTAGATAATTCCCAGTCATTAGAATGAGTTAAACAAAAGCAATTCGTTTTATTTAAGATATGGTTAATACCGTTGAAGCCCTTCCTGCAATATATTCCAATAAAAGGCAGGAATGCAAAGTAAGAGTTCTCAGGAAACTCTTGTAAATAGCTATGTAAACTATTAACCATTAATTCTGTATTATATGCACTCAACTTTGATATTCCAAAATCATGGCCTTTCGTCACAATGAAAAATAAGTGCGGTTTTGCGCTTAAACACATATCCCCTCGTTTGAGATCTATATGGTGTTTTCCGTAAATCTTTTTAATATCATAATCCTGAATATTCAGTGCCTTAATGCTGGCAATATCCATCCTAATTCGCTCTGGAAACCCATAGAATTTGTCAGAATCAAACAATAGGAAATTTTCAGTCATAAACTTATATCCTTTCATTTTGGTCAAATACATCGCAAGAGTAGATTTTCCTACTTTATTAAAGCCACAAAAAACTATAGCATGCCCATCTTTTTCTACAGCAGAGGCGTGCAGAACAGCTTTTCCTTGTTTCAATCTCAACAAAACAAAAACTGGAAAATGAATAATCCAACGCATGCTACGTTGAAAATTCTCATATTTTTCACTTTCTGAACTTGTTTTACTTAGTAAGGCGTTATGAAAAGACTCCAATCTAAATTTGTCATTATTAGAACACTCTAACAAAACTCTGAATCCAAATTCATTTTCCCAGTAGATTTTTTGATTTCCTAAATAAACACCACCTTCAATATACTTTAATCTATCTTTTTCTATTTCTATATTTTGTCCTGCCGAAGCCGAGAATGTAACCAGTATATCAGGTGATTTAATTTCCTCCTGGACAAAACAGGAATAATTTTTTCTTACAAAAGAAGCAAATTCAGATACCGTTGTCAGCAGTTGTACCTTTACGCCAAAAACATTAATTAAAACTTTATACATACACTAGTCCAATGTTCGTCAATGAATTATTCTACAGTTGTCCAAAATATTTTATTTATGCATCTAGACCCTTATTTATTTACACCCTCATACATCTATTTTCTGCCTTTATTGTAAAGCTTCTAGCTTATTCTCCAATTAGCTAAGTTGGTCTTAAAATTTATTTACCTAAACCTATCTACTGCCGACCTATATTTATTCATTTTCTAAAACTTTTGGAACCTCTCGAAACCTTCGCAACTTCCGCAACTTCTTGTAACTTTTCGTAACCTCCCGTAACCTCATTAAGTAAATTAGCTTTCCTACTTATTGTTATATTTTAGTTGCACAAAGGTAAGAAAATATTCCCCACTTTTTTTTCAGGATTCTAATATTCTTGAACCCGGCATCACTTAATAGCAGATCCAATGGAGCCTTCATATTATCCCTTATCTCCTTAACATGATATCTTGATAAGCCAATCAGTTTACCTAAAAGGGTGCTGGGTTTGTCAACATCAACTGTAACTAATTCGCCGCCCTTCTTTAACACCCTG
>Ga0187827_10002007_pt1 | contig 28525 bp, 27 predicted proteins | sample ETNtaG_39_FD_167969 | JGI IMG/M metagenome (GOLD analysis project Ga0187827, IMG submission 167969) | Marine microbial and viral communities from oxygen minimum zone, Eastern Pacific Ocean - ETNP2014_SV_150_PacBio MetaG (Illumina Assembly) | ecosystem: Environmental > Aquatic > Marine > Hypoxic...
GCGGCTGCTCTTCCGGGCCTGCCAGGATTACACCTTCCACGTCGAGGTCTATAGCTTTGAGCGCTGGGAGACGATTTTTTATGCCATTCCCAAGGAACTGGGAGGCGGGTAGACGGAGAACCGTCGCTGGATGTAGCGATCAATCTGGGGCAAATGATCGTCGTCGCCGTGGTTTTCCTACGATTGCTCGCCTGATGTTGCTGCGCAACGCTGTTCTCGTCGGCGCGCTGCTGCTGGCCGGCTGTTCCGGCCATTGGCTGAGCTTCTTCGGCCAGCAGAATCCCCTGGTCGGGCGTATCTGGGACGTGGCCGGCGAGGAATTCATCACGGAACGGGAACTGATCGGCCGCCTCGGCCAAGCCACCTACGTCATGCTCGGCGAGAAGCACGACAATTTCGACCATCACCGCCTGCAGGCCCAGATGCTGCGCCAGCTCTATGATTTCGGCCGGAACCCGGCGCTGGCTTTCGAGATGATCGATTTCGACCAGGCCGCGGCCCTGCAGGGCCACTTGGCGGCCACCCCCAAGGACACGGCCCAGGCCGCCCAAAGTATCGGCAAGGCGGTGAAGTGGGAGCGCACCGGCTGGCCCGACTGGCAGCACTACCGGCCACTGGCCCAGGCGGCGCTGGCGGCCGGGGCGCCGGTGGTGGCAGCCAACCTGCCCAGGCGCCTGAGCCGCGCCATCGGCAAGCAAGGATACCATGCCCTCGAGGCCGATCTGGTCAGCCGCACCGGCCTCGACCAGCCTCTTCACCCCTACGACCGCCTGGCCATGGAGAAGGAAATCGGCGCCTCGCACTGCGGCTACCTGCCCAAGCAGGCTGTGCCGGCCGTCGCCCGGGTGCAGCGCGCCAAGGATGCCGCCATGGCCGATGCTCTGGTGCGCGTCGGGGCCAGCGCCGTGCTCATCGCCGGCGCCGGCCACGCCCGCTCCGATCACGGCGTGCCCATGGTGCTGGACCGCCTGGCACCCGATGCCATGGTGCTGTCGCTAAGCTTCCAGGAGGTCCGGATCGGAGACGAGGAGGCCGCGCGCTATGCCGAGAGCTACCTCGCCGAGCGCTTGCCGTTCGACTTCGTGTGGTTCACGCCGCGCCGTGATACCGGTAATCCATGCGAGAGATTTAAGAAGCAATTACAAAAACTTAAAAAGAAAAGCTAAGGTTTTTTCTTAAGTTTATCTGGGTCCGGCGCGCTGTGTTGCCGACCCGGCCCCTGCACCCGTTCGACCAGCGCCCTGAGGTCCGGCGGCAGGGCCGCGGCATCGAGCTGATCGAGGCTCGGCGGCCCGGCCTCCGGGGTCTCTGCGGCCTTGGCCTCCTTGCCGGCCGCCTCGGCCGCCTGGCTCTCGGCCACGACCTCGCGCAACTGCGATGGCAGGCTGTCGAGATCGATGCTGGCGGCAGGTTTTGCCGCCGGCTTAGGCGCCGCCTCGGGGGGAGCGGACTTCGGCGCCTGTCTACCACCGCCGGGCACCCATTTCTCCGCCTTCTTGCCGTCCATGGTCCAAAATTCGCGATCGTCGGGCGGCGGCTCGACCAGCGGTGGGTTGAGGCGATAGGCATCGGCCAGGGCGGCAACCTCGATCTCGACGTTGGCTTCGTCCTCGTCCAGGCACTCGCGGAAGGCCAGGTCGCGCCGCACCAGGGCCAGCAGCTCATCCGCCGTCTGGCCACCGTAGCGGGCCCACAGGCCGTCGAGAAAGACCATGATTTCGCTTTTCAGGGGGCTCGCCTTGAGCTTCGGCAACGGGCCGTCGAAAACGTGGAAGACGCTGGGCTCGAGCGGCCCCAGCTCGCTGGCCAGGAAGGTCGCCGGCATCAGCTTGCAGCCCTCGTTGGCGGCAGCATAGTGGGCCTGGGCCAGGTATAGCAGGCGCTGCAGCTTCTGGGCCGACAGCCGCACCTCGGCCGAGGCGCCGCGGGCCAGCAGCCAGAGCACCACGTCGAAGGTCGATCGCACTGCCGGTGAACGCACCGAATTCGCCCCTAACCGGGTTGCCGTCGAGGCATTATAGGGAGGCAGACCGTGACCAGGCGAAAAATACCGGCTAGGTTCCGCAGAGATTTCGAGAGCCGGAGGACGACAGCATGGAAATGACCGGGGAACATCGCATTCCGGCGCCGCGCCAGCAGGTCTGGGAGGCCCTCAACGACGCCCAGGTGCTGGCCGCCTGCATTCCCAATTGCCAGGCCGTGGAGAAGCTGTCGGAGACCGAATTCAAGGCCACCGTTTCGCTCAAGGTGGGGCCGGTGCGGGCCAAGTTCGGCGGCAAGATCACGCTTTCCGAGCTTGACCCCCCGGCCAGCTTCAGCATCAACGGCGAGGGCCAGGGCGGCCCCGCCGGCTTCGCCAAGGGCGGCGCCCAGGTGACTCTCGATGCAGAGGAAGACAACAGTACCACGGTGTTGCGCTATCGGGCCCAAGCCAACGTCGGCGGCAAGCTGGCACAGATCGGCTCGCGCCTGGTCGACACCGCGGCCAAGCAGATAGCCGGGCAATTCTTCGAGGCCTTCGTGGCCCACATGACGGCCGCCGCCGAAACCGCGGCACTAGCCGCCGCGGAGCAGCCCGCTGCATCTCCGCCACCGCCGGCCGCCGAGCCGGCCGGCCTGCCGCCCGTGGTCTGGGTCGCCAGCCTGATCGCCATCGTCTTCGTCGGTCTGATCTATTACGGCCTGAAGCAATAACGCTGTCGTGATTCCGTAAAGAACCGGCTTGACGCCCCGCAAGCGGGGCGGGAGACTGTCAGCCGCGAGGGGTCATGTTCTCCCCGGCGCCGCTGCCGGAGGGGGACGCAAGCAACGACCCCAAGAAAAAGAATAACTGAGGCATTTCAAGGGAGGACGCTAATGCCCACCGTAACTCTCACGGTGAACGGGAAGCAGATGTCTGCGGAGGTCGAAGGCCGCACCCTTCTCGTTCAGCTCCTGCGTGAGCATCTTCATCTCACCGGCACCCACGTCGGCTGCGACACCAGCCAGTGCGGCGCCTGCGTCGTGCACCTCGATGGCAAGGCCATCAAGTCCTGCACCACGCTGGCCTTGCAGGCCGACGGCGGCGACGTCGTCACCATCGAGGGCCTGGCCGATGGCGACACCCTGCATCCCATGCAGGAGGCCTTCCGCGAAAATCATGCCCTGCAGTGCGGCTTCTGCACGCCCGGCATGGTGATGAGCGCGGTCGACATCGCCAAGCGCCACGGCAACCCCGACGAAGCCACCATCCGGGCCGAGCTCGAGGGCAACATCTGCCGTTGCACCGGCTATCACAACATCGTCAAGGCCATCGCGGCCGGGGCCAAGGGAATGGGGGGCTGATCATGGCAGAGAATGGCATCGGCGCCCGCCTGGTGCGCAAGGAAGACCAGCGCTTCCTCACCGGCAAGGGCAACTATACCGACGACATCACATTGACAGGGCAGACGTACGCCGCCTTTGTGCGCTCGCCCCACGGCCACGCCGTGATCCAATCCATCGACACCAGTGCCGCGGCAGCCGCGCCCGGCGTGGTGGCGGTACTGACCGGCGACGACGCCGAGGCCGACGGCATCGCGCCGCTGCCTTTCGGTGCCTCGCTGACCGGCAAGGACGGCGAGCCCAACAAGGCGCCGCCCCATCCCGTGCTGGCCCAGGGCAAGGTGCGCTACGTCGGCGACCACGTCGCCGTCGTCATCGCCGAGACCTTGGCCCAGGCCAAGGACGCGGCCGAGAAGGTGGCGGTCGATTACGACGCGCTGCCGGCTGTCACGTCGCTGGCCAAGGCCACCGCGTCGGGCGCGCCGCAGCTTCACGACGACGTGCCCGACAACGTCGTGCTGGATTGGGAATTCGGCGACAAGGCGGCCGTCGACGAAGCCTTCGCCGGGGCCCACCACGTGGCCAAACTCGACCTGGTGAACAACCGCATGGTCACCAATCCCATGGAGCCCAGAGCGGCGAATGCCGATTACAACACCGGCACCGGCGAAACCACGCTTTACGTCACCTCACAGAACCCGCATGTCCATCGCCTGGTCATGTCGGCCTTCGTGCAGGTCGCACCCGAGCACAAATTCCGTGTCGTGGCGCCCGACGTGGGCGGCGGCTTCGGCTCCAAGATCTTCGTCTACAACGAGGAAGTGGTGTGTGCCTGGGCGGCTCGCCGGGTGGGCCGGCCGGTCAAGTGGAACGGCGATCGGTCCGAGGCCTTCCTCTCGGACGCGCACGGCCGCGACCACCTCACCACGGTGGAACTGGCGCTCGACGAGAACGGCAAGTTCCTGGGCCTGAGGGTATCTTCCAAGGCCAACATGGGAGCCTACCTGCAGCTCTTCTCGGCCACCATCCCGACGCTTTTCCACGCCTTCCTGCTGGCCGGCCAGTACACCACGCCGGCCATCTACATCGAGATGATGGCGGTGCTGACCAACACCGCGCCGGTCGATGCGGCGCGCGGTGCGGGACGGCCCGAGGCGGCCTATCTGCTGGAACGCGTGGTCGACGTGGCGGCCGCCGAGATGGGCCTGGATCCAGCCGAGATCCGCAGGCGCAACTTCATCCCGGCCGATCAATTCCCCTACCAAACGCCGGTGGTGCAGTGCTACGATTCGGGCGACTATAACGCCGCCCTGGACAAGGCGCTGGCCAATTCCGATTACGCCGGCATGGAGGCCCGCCGGGCCGAAGCCAAGGGCCGAGGCAAGTACCGCGGCATCGGCCTCTCGGCCTACATCGAGGCCTGCGGCGTCGCCCCCTCGGCGGCGGTGGGATCCTTGGGCGTCGGCGTTGGTCTGTGGGAATCGGCGCAAGTGCGCTTCAACCCGACGGGCAATGTCACCGTCTTCACCGGCGCCCATAGCCACGGCCAGGGCCACGAAACGGCCTTTGCCCAGCTTGTCGTCGATCGCCTCGGTGTGCCGGTGGAGAACATCGAGGTGGTGCACGGCGATACCGACAAGGGCCCCTTCGGCATGGGCACATTCGGCTCACGCTCGCTGCCGGTGGGCGGCGTCGCCATCGTCAATGCCTGCGACAAGATCGTCGAGAAGGGCCGCAAGATCGTTGCCCACATACTCGAGGCAGCCGAAGACGACATCGAGTTCAATGACGGCAACTTCAGCGTGGCCGGCACCGACAAGGTCATGAACATCGGCGAGGTGGCCTTCGCCGCCTATGTGCCCCACAACTACCCCGAGGGCCTGGAGCCGGGCCTTGACGAAAAAGCCTTCTTCGATCCCATGAACTTTTCGTTCCCGGCGGGCTGCCACGTCTGCGAGGTCGAGATCGACCCCGAGACCGGCAGCGTCGAGATCGTCAAGTACACGGCGGTCGACGATTTCGGCACCATCGTCAACCCGCTGATCGTCGAAGGCCAGGTCCACGGCGGCATCGCCCACGGTGTCGGCCAGGCCCTGACCGAGCTCTGCCTCTACGACGACGACGGGCAGATCCTGACCGGCTCCTACATGGACTACACCATGCCCCGGGCCGACAACCTGCCCAGCTTCGACGTCGACTACGCCCCCACCCAGCCGCCGCACAATCCGCTCGGCGTCAAGGGTTGCGGCGAAGCCGGCGCCATCGCCGCCCCACCGGCGGTGATCAACGCCATCGTCAACGCGCTGGCACCGCTGGGCATCACCACGATCGACATGCCGGCCACGCCGCAAGCTGTGTGGCAGGCCCTGCAATCAGCGCCCAAAGCGGCCGAGTAGGGGGACACATCATGTATGACTTCCAGTACCACCGACCCGGCAGCGTCGACGTCGCGGCCGCGGCCCACAAAGCCGCCAGCGAAGGCCTCTATCTGGCCGGCGGCCAGACCTTGATCCCGACGCTCAAGCAGCGCCTGGGCTCGCCCAGCGACCTGGTTGATCTCGGCCGTATCGCCGACCTCAAGGGCATCACGGCCGACGCCGGCGGCGTCACCATCGGGGCCATGACCACACATGCCGAAGTGGCGGCCTCGGCCGACGTGGCTGGGGCCATCCCGGCCCTGGCGGCCCTGGCCGGCGACATCGGCGATCCCCACGTGCGCAACGCCGGCACACTGGGGGGCTCGTTGGCCACCAACGACCCGGCCGCCGACTATCCGGCGGCGGCGCTCGCACTGGGTGCCACCATCAAGACCAACAGCCGCGAGATCGCCGCCGATGATTTCTTTACCGGCATGTTCGAGACGGCCTTGAACGAAGGTGAAATCATCACCTCGGTAAGCTTCCCGGCACCCCAGTCGGCGGCCTATCGGAAGTTCAAGAACCCGGCTTCGCGCTATGCCATCGTCGGGGTCTTCGTGGCCAAGACCGCGGACGGCGTACGCGTCGCGGTCACCGGGGCGACCCATGTCGCCCACCGCGGCCCGCGCCTCGAGGCGGCACTCAACGAGAACTTCACGGTCGCCGCCGTCGACAGCGTCGATTTGCCCGTGGAGAGCTTGAATTCGGACATCCACGCCAGTGCTGAATATCGCGCCCATCTGGTCAAGGTGATGGCCAAAAGGGCGATCGCCGCCTGTTGACAGGGCCACGCTTTGGCCCAACCTTTGTTTCGGGGGAGGTTCGCCTCCCCCGATACTTTTTCAGACAGAGATCCCCAAGGCGATGGCGCATTCCCTGCCCCAGTCGATCGACGAGACGCGTGAGCTTTTGCAAGCCGGCAACTACGTCGCCGACCGCAGCCTGGCCACGGCGCTTTTCCTCAGTTTGAAGTTGGCCCGGCCGCTGTTTCTCGAGGGCGAAGCCGGGGTCGGCAAAACGGAAATCGCCAACGTGCTGGCGGCTACCCTGGGCCGGCGCCTGGTGCGGCTGCAGTGCTACGAGGGCCTCGATGTGGGCTCGGCGGTCTATGAATGGAACTACGCCGCCCAGATGATCGAGATCCGCCTGGCCGAGGCGGCCGGCATCAGCGACCGCGGCCAGTTGGCCGAGGACGTCTTCGCCGAGCGTTTCCTCATTCGCCGGCCGCTGTTGCAGGCCCTGGAACCCGACCCGGCGGGGCCGCCGGTGCTGCTGATCGACGAGCTCGACCGCACCGACGAGCCCTTCGAGGCCTACCTGTTGGAAGTGCTGGCCGACTTTCAGATCTCGATCCCCGAGATCGGCACCATCAAGGCGCCCGAGCCGCCCATCGTGGTGATCACCTCCAACCGCACGCGCGAAATCCACGACGCCCTGAAGCGGCGCTGCCACTATTACTGGGTCGACTATCCCCAGGCCGAGCGCGAGCTGGAGATCCTGACCCTCAAGCTGCCCGGCATCCAGGCCACGCTAAGCCGCCAGGTCGTGGCCTTCATCCAGGAGCTGCGTGATGGCGATTACTTCAAACTTCCGGGCATCGCCGAGACCATCGACTGGGCCACCGCTCTGACGCAACTGGATGCCCTGGCACTGGACCCGGAGACCGTCAACGACACCCTCGGCGTGCTGCTCAAGTACCAGGACGACATCGAGAAACTGCGGGGCAGCGAGGCCAAGCGCGTGCTCGACAAGGTCAACGCGGAATTGGCCGCCGTGGGTTAGGGCGGACATGAAAAATGCCGCATCCGCCCCCGACACAGGCGGCAAGCTGGCCGCCAACATCATGCATTTCGGCCGCGTGCTGCGGGCCGCCGGGTTGCCCATCGGGCCGGGCAAGGTGATCCATGCGCTGCGCGCCGTCGAGGCCACCGGCATCGGCAGCCGGGCCGACCTTTACTGGACGCTGCACGCCGTCTTCGTCAATCGGCGCGACCAGCGCGAGGTCTTCGACCAGGCCTTCCATATCTTCTGGCGCAACCCGCAGATCCTGGAAAAGGCCATGTCGTTGCTGCTGCCCTCCATCGAGGGCGGCGAGAGCGAAGTCGACAAAGCCAGCCGGCGGGTGCAAGAGGCACTCTTCCCCGGAGCCGGCGAGAGACCGGACCAGCAGCCCGGCGACGAGATGGTGATCGACGCCAGCGGCAGCCATTCGCCCAGCGAGGTGCTGCAGCACAAGGACTTCGAGAGCATGTCGGCGGCCGAGGTGGAGGAGGCCAAACGCCTCATCGCCAACCTCAAGCTGCCCATCATGATGGTGCCGACGCGGCGCTTTCAGGCCCACCCCCTGGGACCCCGCGTCGACATGCGGGCGACGCTGCGGGCGGGCTTGCGCTCGGGCGCCGACATCATCCCCTTGCGCCGCCGCCAGCGCCGGCGGCGTCATCCGCCGCTGGTCATTCTCTGCGATATCTCGGGCTCCATGAGCCGCTATTCGCGCATGCTGCTGCATTTCGTGCATGCCATCACCAACGACCGCGACCGCGTCCACAGTTTTGTCTTTGGCACGCGGCTCACCAACATCAGCCGTCAGCTGCGCCAGCGCGACGTCGATCTGGCCCTGGAGAAGGTCAGCGAACTGGTCGAGGACTGGTCCGGCGGCACCCGCATCGGCCACTGTCTCAAGGACTTCAACCGCCACTGGTCGCGCCGCGTGCTGGGCCAGGGGGCGCTGGTGCTGTTCATCTCCGACGGTCTCGACCGCGACACGGGCCATGGCCTGCAGGGCGAAATGGAACGGCTGCACAAGTCCTGCCGGCGCTTGATTTGGCTCAACCCGTTGTTGCGTTATAAGGGTTTCGAGCCTAAATCGCTTGGTATCAAGGCGATCTTGCCCCATGTGGACGAGTTTCGCACAATTCACAATCTGGCCAGCCTGGGCGACCTGACCCAGGCGCTGGGCCGCGAAATGCCAAGAACGGAGGAAGGCGTGAGCGAATTTCTCAAAGCGGCATCATGAGCGATCAACACACCTGGCCCGACGACGTGCTGGAACAGGCCGCCGCCTGGCGCCAGGCCGGGCGTGATGTGGCGCTCGCCACCGTGGTTTCGACCTGGGGCTCCTCGCCCCGGCCGGTGGGCAGCCAGTTGGCGGTCGACGGCGACGGTGCTTTCGTCGGTTCGGTCTCGGGCGGCTGCATCGAGGGCGCCGTGGTCAAGGAGGCGCTGGAGGTCATCGCCGGCGGCCCTCCCCGGGTGCTCGATTTCGGCGTCAGCGACGACCAGGCCTGGGAGGTCGGCCTGGCCTGCGGCGGCAAGGTCGAGGTCTACATCGAGGCCGTGGAATGAAATCGGCTACCCTCGGGGCCCTGCTGGCCGAACGCGCCGCCAAGCGACCGGTGGCGCTGGCCACCAACCTGACCGACGGCGAGGAACGCCTGCTCTACCCCGACAAGCTGGATGGCGAGCCCGATGCCGATTTGGCCGAGGCGGTCCGGAAGGCCTTTCATTCCGACCGCTCCGGGCCGGTGGAGACGGCCGCCGGCACGGTCTTTCTGCATGTCTTCAATCCGCCGCTGCGCCTCATCGTCATCGGCGCCGTGCACATCACCCAGCCCCTCATACGCATGGCGGCGCTGGCCGGCTACGAGGTCTCGGTCATCGATCCCAGGCGCTCCTTCGCCACGGGAGAGCGCTTTCCCGGCGTGACGTTGATGGATGAATGGCCCGACGACGGCCTCGAGGCGCTGGCGCTCGACGCCCGCACGGCCGTGGTGACGCTGACCCACGACCCCAAGCTCGACGACCCGGCGCTGGAGGTGGCGCTACGCTCAGGGGTTTTCTATATCGGCTCCCTGGGCAGCCGCCGCACCCATGCGGCACGGCTCGAACGCCTGACCCAGGCCGGTTTCGACAAAACCGCGCTGGCCCGCATCCATGGCCCGGTGGGGCTTTCCATCGGCGCCAAGTCGCCGGCCGAAATCGCCATCTCGATCATGGCCCAGATCACCGAAGCGCTGAGGCAAACGGCGTGAAATTCGGCCCCATCCCGCTGGCCGAGGCGACCGGTGCCATTCTCGCCCACAGCGTCAAATGCTCCACCGCCGCATTCAAGAAAGGCCGGGTGCTGAGCCCCGACGACTTGGCGGTGCTGGACCGGGCCGGCATCGCCGAGATCATGGCCGCGCGCCTGGAATCAGGCGACGTGGCCGAGGACGAAGCAGCAAAGGCCCTGGCCGAGGCCGCCGCCGGGGACGGCACCGAGGTGGCCGAGCCCTTCACCGGGCGCGCCAATCTCTATGCCGCCGAGCCCGGCCTGGCCGTCGTCGACGCCCAGCGCGTGGCCGAGGTCAATGCCATCGACGAGGCCCTGACCATCGCCACCATCGCGCCCTACGACCAGGTCGAGCCCGGGCAATTGCTGGCCACCATCAAGATCATCCCCTTTGCCGCTCCCGCGCTGGCGCTGGACATGGCGGTCAGCATCGCCGCCGGCGATGGGCCGCTGGTGCGCGTGGCGCCGCTTGTGCCACACCGGGCCGGCCTGATTTTGACCCGCTCGGCGGGCACCAAGGAAAGCGTGTTGGAGAAGACCACCGGCGTTACGCGGGACCGGCTCGAGGGGCTGGGCAGCCGGCTCGACGAGGTTCGCATTTGCGACCACGAGGCGGCCGAAGTGGCGGCCGCCATCAGCGAGCTGCGCCAGCTCGACTGCCGGCCGATCCTGCTCTTCGGTGCCTCGGCCATCGTCGACCGGCGCGACGTCATCCCGGCCGCCATCGAGCTGGCCGGCGGCAGCGTCGATCACTTCGGCATGCCGGTCGATCCCGGCAATCTTTTGCTGCTCGGGCGCCTCGGCGCCGTGCCGGTGATCGGCCTGCCGGGCTGTGCCCGTTCGCCCAAACTGAACGGCTTCGACTGGGTCTTGCAGCGCCTGCTGGCCGGCCTGACGGTGGTGCGCAGCGACCTCACGGCGCTGGGTGCCGGCGGGCTGTTGAAGGAGATTCCCAGCCGGCCGCAACCCCGCGACGGCGAAGTGGCGGAGCCACCCAGCCGGCCGCGCATCGCCGCCATCGTGCTGGCCGCCGGCCAGTCGCGCCGCACCGGCCGGCGCAACAAGCTGCTGGCCGAGATCGATGGCCAGCCCATGGTGGCCCGAGTGGTCGATGCCGTGGCGGCCTCGGCCGCCGCCACCGTGGTCGTCGTCAGCGGCTTCGAGGCCGAACGCCTAGGGGCCGCGCTGGCCGGGCGTGATCTCACCATCGTGCACAATCCACGCTTCGACGAGGGCCTCAGTACCTCGCTGCGCACGGGCCTCGGGGCCCTGACCCAGAGCGGCGCCCGGGTCGACGGCGTGATGGTCTGTCTGGGCGACATGCCCGGGGTCAAAAGCCGCCACATCGACGCCCTGATCAGCGCCTTCGACCCCCTCGAGGGCCGCGCCATCTGCGTCCCCGTCTACCAGGGCAAGCGCGGCAACCCGGTGCTCTGGGGGGCTTCGCTGTTTGCCGAGATCGCCGGCGTGGCCGGCGACGTGGGCGCTCGCCACCTCATCGGCGAACATGCCGAAGTGGTCTGCGAGGTGGCCATCGACGACCCCGGCGTGCTGCTCGACGTCGACACGCCAGAGGCCCTGGCGGCGCTTGGTGCGGGCTGAGGGGAGGCGGGCATGGCTTTCGACGTGGCACAGATCCGGGCACAGTTCCCCATCCTGAGCCGCCCGGTTCATGGCCGGGCGCTGCATTACCTCGACAACTCGGCCACCAGCCAGATGCCCGAAGCCGTGCTGGCGGCGCTGGCGGAGCACGAGACCGGCCACCGCGCCAACGTGCTGCGTGGCGTTCACTTTCTCGCCGAGGCTGCCACCGAGGCCTATGAACAGGCACGCATTCGCGCCGCCCGCTACGTCAATGCCGCCGAGGCGGCCGAGATCGTCTTTACCTCCGGCACCACCATGGCCATCAACCTGGTGGCCCATTCGCTGGGTCAGATGCTGGAGCCCGGCGACGAGGTGGTGATCACGCGCCTCGAACACCACAGCAATATCGTGCCCTGGCAGCTCTTGCGCGACCGCGCCGGCATCAAACTCAAGGTCCTGCCCGTAAGCCGCGAGGGCCGCCTCGACCTTGACGCCATCGACGAGCTGCTGACGCCACGCTGCAAGCTGCTGGCCGTCAGCCACGTCTCCAACGTCACCGGTGCCGTCAGCGATCTTGGCCGCCTGGTGGCGGCGGCCCGGGCGGTGGGCGCCATGGTGCTGGTCGACGGCGCCCAGCGCGCCCCCCACGGCGCCTTCGACGTGCAAGCCCTGGGCGTCGATTTCTACGCCTTCTCAGGCCACAAGATGTTCGGCCCCAACGCCATCGGCGTGCTCTGGGGGCGGCGTGGACTGCTCGAGGAAATGCCGCCTTTCCTGGGCGGTGGCGAGATGATCCGCAGCGTCAGCATAGCCGAGAGCACCTGGGCCCGCGTGCCCCACAAGTTCGAAGCCGGCACGCCGCCCATCGCCCAGGCCGTGGGCCTGGCCGCCGCCATGGACTGGGTCGAAAGCCTGCCCGGCGCCGCCGTGGAGGAACATCTGAACGATCTCGCCGCCGCCGTGCTCGACGGCCTGACGCTGCTCGACGGCGGCCGCGGCCGCTTGCGCCTGATCGGCCCGGCCAGCCTGCAGAACCGGGCACCGGTGATCTCGTTCCACGTCGAAGGCGCCCACCCCCACGACATCTGCCAGATCCTCGACGGCCATGGCGTGGCATTGCGCGGCGGCCACCACTGCGCCCAGCCGCTGATGGAAGCCTTCGACCTCACGGGCACGACGCGGGCCAGCCTGGCGGTCTACAATGACAGAAGCGACGTCGACGCCCTGCTCAGCGGCCTCGAAGACGCCATCGGAAAGCTGACATGAACGCCGACCTTTACCAAGACCCGATCATGATCCACGCCCGTTCCGGCGTCGGTGCCGGCCGCCTCGAGAAGCCCGACGCCACGGTGACGTTGGACAACCCGCTCTGTGGCGACCGCATCACCCTCGACGTCGCCCTCGAGGACGGCCGGGTCAGCGCCGTCGGCCACCACGTGCGGGGCTGCGCGCTCTGCCAGGCCGCGGCGGCGGTGTTGGCAGAGGCCGCGCCGGGCCAGGACCAGGGCTCGGCCGAGGCCGCCCGCGCCGCCCTGGCCGCCATGCTGGAAGGCGGCCCGGCGCCCGACGGCGCCTGGGCCGAACTGGCGGTGTTCACGCCCGTGCAAGGCCACAAAAGCCGCCACGAATGCGTGCTGCTGCCGCTCGAGGCCCTGGCCCAGGTGACGGCCGGGGACTGAGGCCGCCGGCATGGACCCCAAGGCGGGAATGGCGGCCGGCCTGAGCGCCGCCATCAGCGAATACTGGGGCGTATGGCTGGCCGGCTTCGTGGCCTGGGCGGTGGTCATGTGGCTGCTGGCCAAGGTCTGGATCTGCAGCCGCGGCGACGACTTCGGCGGCGCCACCGGCGACGATAGCGATTTCGATTTCGACTAGCCCCCCCTTGCGGCCTTAACAAATCTTAATTAAGGGGACAGGGACCAAATATTTGGAATGCCGTTAATTTTTAGCGATTTGTGGAGTTTCGGGGACAGGGACCAATCTTGTTAGGCGGGTTTTTGTTAACGAAAGGGCCGCGAAAAATTGGGGAAAAATTGGGGACAGGGACCTATTTGGAGACCAATTCCGAGGGCCTTGTTCAGAGGTCCGCAAGGAAATCCAGCACCGCCGGCGTCAGGCCGTGGGCCGGCAGGTCGTTGTGGCCGCCGTGCGGCAGATAGACCGCCTTTTTGGGCTGGTTGGCGGCGGCGAATAGGCGCCGCCCGAAGCGCGTCGGTATGACGTGGTCGCGCTCGCCGTGGATCAGCAGCAACGGCGCCCGCACGGCGCCGATCTTGGAGAGTGAATCGTAGCGGTCCTTGAGCAGCCAGCGCACCGGCAGGAACCAATAGGCCGAGGCGGCGACGTCGACGGCACTGGAAAAGGGTGCCTCCAGCACCAGCGCCGCCGGCGCGCGTTCTCTGGCCAACTGCACGGCCACCCCCGAGCCCAGCGATTCGCCGTAGATCACCAGGCGCTCGGGCGTCACGCCTTCACCCGCCAGCCAGTCCAGCGCCGCCCGGCCGTCGGCGTAGAGGCCGGCCTCGTGGGGGCTGCCGGGGTTGCCGCCGTAGCCGCGGTATTCCGCCAGCATGACGCCATAGCCGGCATCGAGGTAGGGCTTCACCTTGTAGCCCCGGCCGGCGATGTTGCCACCGTTGCCGTGGAAGTAGACCATGGTCGGACGCTGGCCGCTTGCCGGACGGTACCAGGCCATGAGCTCCAGCCCGTCAGCGGTGCCAAAGCGCACGATCTGCATCTCGGGCAGGCCGGCCTGGGCCGGCTGCGGCGGCTGGCGGTCGGGGAAATACATCAGCGAGCGCTGCATCACGTACATGATGGCGGCGAAGGCCGCGTAGGCGATGAGGACGTAGAGCGCGTTGCGGGCGATGGTGATCAGCATGGCAGCGCATTGTGCGCCGCCAGCGCCGCCGCGTCACCCCGCTCTGGTTTTCGCCTCGCCCTTGGCCCAAGATACCGGGGATTGCCCGCCTCTCAACATGGGTAACAGTTTTTCGTCATGACATAGGTTACAGTGTATTGGAGTTAGCGGTCAGTTTCGTCCGTCTGGTTTGCTTGATGGGCATGATGCGGTGCATTTTATTCTCTCCCTTGATGGTGCCGAGGATAATGGGGCCATACCCATGTCGTGACGTAGATGTGTTACCCATGTCGCGAGTTAGGACCGGATGACGTCTCTCCCCTCCCCTTCCTCCCCCTCCCCCCCCGCCACCTTCGAGACCCGCGGGCTGACCAAGCACTACGCCACCGGCGAAGTCGTGGTCGAGGCGTTGCGCGGCGTCGACCTCGAGCTCTGGGCCGGCGAGACGGTGGTGCTGCTAGGCCCCTCGGGCAGCGGCAAGTCGACGCTCTTGAACATTCTCGGCGGCCTCGACCGACCCAGTAGCGGCCAGGTCTTCTTCCGCGGCGGCGAGCTGACGGCCTTCGACGACCGTGGCCTGACGCGCTACCGCCGCGACCACGTCGGATTCGTATTTCAGTTCTACAATCTCATCCCCAGCCTGACGGCGCGGGAGAACGTGGCTCTGGTGACCGAGATCGCGCCCCATCCCCTTACCCCGGCCGAGGCGCTGGAACTGGTCGAGCTGGGCAATCGCATGGACCACTTCCCGGCCCAGCTCTCGGGCGGCGAACAGCAGCGCGTGGCCATCGCCCGGGCCATCGCCAAGCGCCCCGAGGTGCTGCTTTGCGACGAACCCACGGGAGCGCTCGACAGCAAGACCGGCATCATCGTGCTCGAGGCCGTCGAGGCGGTGAGCCGCGAGCTCGGCACCACCACGGTGCTGATCACCCACAACGCCGCCATCGCCGCCATGGGCGACCGGGTCATCCACTTCGCCGACGGCCGTATCGGCGAAGTGCGCCGCAACCCGGTCCGCCAGCCGGCCCATGAGCTAAGCTGGTAGCCATGGGCGCACTGAACAGAAAACTCTGGCGCGATCTCTGGCGCATCAAGGGCCAGGGCCTGGCCATCGCCCTGGTCATCGGCTGCGGCGTCGCCGCCTTGGTGATGGCCCTGGGTATGCTTTATTCGTTGCAGGAGACGCGGGCCGCCTATTACGAGCGCTACCGCTTCGCCGAGATCTTCGCGCCGGTCAAACGGGCACCGCAAAGCTTGCTGCCTCGGCTGTCCGCCATCCCCGGCATCAAGCGGGCCGAGACGCGCATCGTGCGCCATGTGATCCTAGATATCGCCGGTATGTCGGAGCCGGCCACCGGGCGCCTGGTGTCGCTGCCCGAACGCGGCCAGCCGGTGCTCAACGACATCTATATCCGGGCCGGCCGGCGCCTCACCCCGGGACGGCCGGACGAAGTACTGATCGGCGAGGCCATGGCGCTGGCCCACGGCTTCGGCCCGGGCGACCGCATCAAGGCCCTGCTCAACGGCCGCAAACGCGAGTTGGTGATTGTCGGCGTGGCGCTGTCGCCGGAACACGTCTACGCCATCGCGCCCGGCGGCTTCGTGCCCGACGACCTCCACTTCGGCGTGTTCTGGATGAGCCGCCCGGCCATGGCGGCGGCATTCGACCTGGACGGCGCCTTCAGCGAAGCCACGTTCACGCTATTGCGCGGCGCCTCGGAGCCGGCCGTGATCGCCGAAGTGGACCGCCTGCTGGAGCCCTACGGCGGCAGTGGCGCCTTTGGCCGCAAGGACCAGGTTTCCGACGCCTACCTGGAAGGCGAGATGAAGCAGCTGGCCACCATGGCCACCCTGCTGCCGCCCATATTCCTGGGCGTCGCCGCCTTTCTCCTCAACATCGTGGCCTCGCGCCTGGTGGCCACCGAACGTGAGCAGATCGGCCTTATGAAAGCCTTCGGCTATGCCAATTGGGAGGTGGGTTGGCACTACCTCAAGTTGATGCTGCTGGTGGCACTGATTGGCATCGCCGCCGGATTCGTTGCCGGCGACTGGCTGGGCCGCGGCCTGGCGGCGATCTACACCGATTTCTTCCGCTTTCCCTTTCTGCATTACCGCACCGGTCCCGCCGTATTCGCCGTCGCGGCGCTGATCAGTCTGGGCGCCACGGTGTTGGGCACCCTGGGAGCCGTGCGCCGGGCCGTGGCGCTGCCGCCGGCCGAGGCCATGCAACCGGCACCGCCGCCAACCTACCGCCGTTCGACCCTCGAGAACCTGGGACTGGCGCACTTCGCCGATCAACCGACACGCATGATCATCCGCCATTTGACGCGCTGGCCAATACGCTCGGGCCTCACCAGCCTGGGCATCGCCATGGCCGCGGCGGTCATGGTCAGCACGCTGTTTTTCCTCGATTCCATCGAGCAGATGATCGACGTCAATTTCTTTCTGGCCCAGCGCCAGGACCTTTCCGTCACCTTCGTCGAGCCGCGCCAACGCCGGGCGCTGCACGAGATCTCACGGCTCAGCGGCGTTCAGCGAAGCGAACCCTTCCGCGTCATCCCGGCGCGGCTGAGGAACGGCCCGCTAAACCGCCGCCAGGCAATCGTCGGTATCGAGCCGGATTCGGACCTGCACCGCCTGATCGATCGAACGCTGAGGCCCGTAGCCATCCCCGAGCGCGGCATCGTTGTGGCCCGCAAGCTGGCTGAACTCATGGACGTCGGCCTCGGCGACAGCCTCGCCGTCGAGGTGCTGGAGGGCCAGCGGCCACATCGCCAGGTCCGGGTGGCGGCCATCATCGAGGAATACATTGGCCTTTCCGCCTATATGGACCTCGGCGCACTGAACAGCCTGATGCAAGAGGGCGCAGCCGTTTCCGGCGTCTTCCTGATGATCGATCGCGAGCGCGAGGGCCCCCTCTACCGGGCGCTCAAGGCGACGCCCGTCGTGGCTGCCGTGAGCTCGCAGAACTCGACGCTGGAGAGCTTCCGCAAGACCATGGCCGAGAACCTGGTGATCATGATCTGGTTCTACTCCATGTTTGCCGGCTTGATCGCCTTCGGCGTGGTTTACAATTCGGCCCGCATCAGCCTCTCGGAGCGCGGCCGCGAGCTGGCCAGTCTGCGGGTGATGGGTTTCACCCGCTTCGAGGTCTCCTACATCCTGCTCGGCGAGCTTGCGGTCTTGACGGTGCTGGCGCTGCCCTTGGGCTGCGCCATCGGTTACGGCCTGGCGGCCCTGATGGTGAAATCCTTCGACACCGAGCTCTACCGCCTGCCGCTGGTGATCTGGCCGTCGACCTACGGCTATGCCATGCTGGTGGTGGTGGTCGCAGCGCTTGTCTCAGACCTGCTGGTACGCCGCCGCATCGACAACCTCGACCTTGTTTCCGTACTCAAGACGCGCGAGTGAGATCACTATGGGGCGAACGTTCAAACGGGTTTTCTACGTCATCATCGTGCTCGGCCTGGCAGCGGCCGGGCTGGCCTATGCCTTTCGCCCGCAACCGGTGCCGGCCGACTTCGCCACGGTCGATCGCGGCGCACTGACGGTGACGGTGGACGATACCGGGCGCACCCGGGTGCGCGACGTCTATCGCGTCTCGGCCCCGGTGGCCGGCCGGCTGTTGCGCATCGAGGCCCGGGTGGGCGACGCGGCGATGGCAGGCGAAACCGTGCTGGCCACCATCGAGCCCTCGGACCCGACATTTCTCGACCGGCGCACCCGCTCTCAGGCCCGGGCCGAGGTGAAGGCGGCCGAGGCCACGCTGGCCCTGGCCCAGGCGGAGCTCAACCGGGTGCGGGCCGAGCTCACCTTCGCGCGTAGCGAATTGGAGCGCGCCCGCAGGCTGGTGCTGCGCAACAACATTTCCAAACGGGCGCTCGACAAGGCCGGCCGCGATGTCAGCACCGGCCAAGCGGCCGAGGAAAGCGCCACCGCCACAGTGCGCATGCGGCGCCACCAGTTGGAGATGGCCCGGGCCATGCTGATCACGCCGAGCCAGAAGAACGGCGAAGCCGGCGGTCAGTGTTGCGTAGACGTGCGGGCACCGGTCAGTGGCCGGGTGTTGCGGCTGATCCAGGAGAGCGAGGGCGTCATCGCCGCCGGTACGCCGCTGTTGGAGATCGGCGACCCGAGCGATCTCGAGATCGTCGTCGATCTCTTGTCCAGCGACGCCGTCAAGGTGCGCGAAGGGGCCGCCGTGATGATCGAGGGATGGGGGGGCGAAGCCGTACTCAAAGGCACGGTGCGGCGCATCGAGCCCTATGGTTTCACCAAAATCTCGGCCCTTGGTATCGAGGAACAGCGGGTCAACGCCATCATCGATTTTGCCGAGCCCCGGCAAAAATGGAATTCCTTGGGGCACGGTTTTCGGGTCGAGACACGCATCGTGGTGTGGCAGGGCGAGAACGTGCTCAAGCTGCCATTGAGTGCGCTCTTCCGTCAGGGCGAGGACTGGGCGGTGTTCGCCCTGGTGGCCGGCAAGGCGCGCCTGAGGACCCTCACCATCGGCCGAAGCAACCAGAGCGAGGCCGAGCTCAAGGACGGCCTGGCCGAGGGCGACCGGGTGGTGCTGCACCCCAGCGACCGCATCGCGGACGGTGTCGCGCTGGTCGCCCGGCCGGCCGGTTAGGACACGCCATGTTCGGCCGCGGCGCAAAATCCTCCTCGTTCGGCGACAACGTCGAAAAGGAATACCAGGACGGCGAGGCCATCGTCATCGAGGGCGGCCGGGAAGCGGAGATGTTTATCATCCAGGAAGGCAGCGCCCGGGTGACCAAGACCATCGGCGGCGAGGAAGTCGAACTGGCGGTGCTGGGCCGCGGCGATTTCTTCGGCGATATGTCGCTGCTGGAATCGCTGCCCCGCAGCGCCACCGTGCGGGCGCTGGGCACCACCCGGGTGCAGGTCATCCAGCCCGGCGGCCTGATGCTCAAGTTCCGCCGCGACCCCTCGTTTGCCTTCGAGATGCTGCAACGCCTTTCCGGCCGGGTGCGCAACATCAACCGGATCCTGGTCGAAACCCTGGAAGGCAAGCACGGCGACCACAACAACGTGCGCGCCGAGGTCGGTCGCGCCGAATACGAATTCAACAATGAGCACGACGACACAACATGATCACGCATGTCGAGGAGGAGCGCTTGTTGGTGATTTCCGATCTGCATCTCGGCAATCCCTTCTGCCAGGTCAAGCGCGATGTGGTGGAATTCCTCGACTATGCCGCCGCTTGCGGCGCCAGCGTCTGCATCAACGGCGACGGCCTCGACATCATGCAGACCTCGTTTTCACGCATCGCCCGCGATGCCCCCGAGGTCTTCGCGCGCTTCAAGAAAGTGGTGGCCGGCGGCGCCCGCGTCTATTACGTGATCGGCAATCATGATCTGGTGCTCGAGCATTTCTTCGAGAACTGGGGGCTTTTGCAGGTGGTGCCGTTCCTCAACGTCACCTCGGGCGGGCGCCGCATCCGCATCGAGCACGGCCACCTCTACGATCCCTTCTACACCGCCAGCCCACGCGCCTTTGCCATCGCCACGGCGGCGGCCGGCTTGCTGCTCGACGTTTGGCCCGGCGCCTACCGGCTATGGATCGCCATCGAAAAACTGCGCGGCCGGGCGCGCAGTCGGCGCTCGACGCGCCAGGGCATCGAGGGCGAGCACCAGCACGTCATCGAGGCCGTCGAGGAGCTCATCGGACGCGGCTTCGATACGGTAATCTTCGGCCACACCCATCATCTCGGCCAGGTCGAGCTGGGCCAGGGCCGCAGCTACATCAACACCGGGTCGTGGATGCTGGAGCCCGCTTTCGCCGAGATCGCCGATGGCCAAGTCGAGCTCAAGCCCTGGCCCGCATGAAATAGTTAATTAAGGGGACGCGGACCGTTTTATTCTTTTTTACCAGTAAGTTAGACGAACGGTACGTGGTCGCTGTCGGCCTCGAGGTAGTCCAGCAACAGGCGGTTCTTGGCTTCGGCGACGCAGTGGTGGCGGCAGTCCTGGGCCGGGTTTATGGCCCTCAGGCGCTGGCGGTTGTGTTCGGAAAACCACAATTCGGAAAAACGCTGCTCGGCGATCGAGCCAAGTTTGCCGCCCTCGGTGTAGGCTTTGTCCTGGCAGCTATAGACCGTGCAATCGGCACCGATCACCGTGAGGAACTGCAAGGACGGGCACCAGGAATGGGCCTTGTCGAATTTTTCCGCCAGGCTGTGGTAGTGGTCGACGACGGCGAAATCGGCGTCGTCGAGCTCCTGGGCCAGCGCGATCTGGTCGCGCACCGTGGCGGCGAAACCGGCGTGGTAGGCGTTGTTGGCGCGGCCGTCGTTGTCGACGATGCAGGGCGCGATCTTGGCGTGGCGGACGCCGGCGTCCTTGAGCTTGGCGGCAAGCTCGGCAACGTGGCCGGCGTTCTGTTCATCGTCGATGATGCTGGACCCCAGCAAACATTCAGAATCTAGTTTAGCAAATTCGTATAAATTATTGATAACTTTACCGAATTCATCTTCATCGATGCCTCGATATCGGGCATAACTGGGGCCGTCCCAGCCGTCGATGGAGACCCGGATCCAGGTGCCATGATCGGCAAAGGCGCGAGCCCGTTTGGCGCGCAGCTGGCTGGCGTTGGTCAGCGCCGCCAAGCGCACGCCGCCGGCCGCCAGGGCCTCGACGGTCTCGACGATGGTGGGATAGAGCAAGGGCTCGCCGCCGCCGGAAAAGGTCACGGCCTGCACCCCCATGGCAACGATGTCCTCGACGATCTCGGCCATCTTGGCCGGCGGGATGCGGTCCCCTAGGTTCATGTCCTCGCCCAGCGCCACGTCGTCGGTGCGGTAGGCGCAGAAATAGCAGGCATGATTGCAGACGTTGGTGGGCTTGAGGCGAATGTGCACGGGCGGCGCCAGGCCGCCGTCACGCAAGGCGGCGAGCTGTTCGGGAAAATGCCAGAGTTTGGCGGACGTGTAGACCGTGCCCATGATATCGGGGCCCGATATAGCAAGCGCTGGTTAAGAAATTGCCCTAATCGAACATCAGTCGAACATCACCATCTGGCGCACCATATCGCCGGCGGCCAGGCGATCGAAGCCCTGGTTGACCTGATCCAGCGTCAAACGCTCGCTGAGCAGGCGGTCGACAGGCAGCTTGCCCTGGCGGTAGAGCTCGACGAAATGGGGGATATCGCGGGCCGGCACGCAACTGCCGGCGTAGCTCCCCTTGAGGGTGCGCTCCTCGCCGACCAACTGCACCGGCGAGATGGCGGCCCGGTCTTCATAGTGCGGCAATCCGGCGGTGACGGTGGTGCCGCCCCGGGCCGTGATGGCCCAGGCCAACTCCAGGGCCGGCGTGGAGCCGGCGATCTCGATGGCATATTCGACGCCGCCGCCGGTGGCTTCGCGCACTGCCTCGGCACAGCCCTCATCCGCCGCGCTGAATGTGTCGCTGGCGCCCAGTTGGCGGGCCAGGGCCAGCTTGTCGTCGCGCAGATCGATGGCCACCAGGCGGCGGGCACCGGCGAGCTTGGCGCCCAGCAGCGCCGCCAGGCCGACACCGCCGAGACCAACCACGGCAACGCTGGCGCCCAGCGGTACCCGGGCCGTGTTGATGACGGCGCCGACGCCGGTGATGATGGCGCAGCCAAACAGCGCCGCCTCGTCGAGCGGCAGGTCCTTGTCCACCGGCACCAGCGACGAGGTGTTCATCACGGCATGTTCGGCGAACGAGGAAACCCCCACCTGGTGGTGCACGTCCTTTCCGTTCAAGTGCAAACGCCGCCCGCCACCCAGCAGCGTACCGGCGGAATTGGCAGCGAAGGCCGGCTCACAAAGCGCCGGCCGGCCCGAACGACAGGGCGTACAACGGCCGCAGTTGGGCGTAAACGTGGTGACCACGTGATCGCCGACCGCCAAGTCCGAAACGCCGGGACCCAGTTCGGCCACCACACCGGCCGCTTCGTGGCCGATGGCCATGGGTCTGGGCCGGGGCCGTACGCCGGTCATGGTCGAGAGATCGGAATGGCAAAGCCCGGCCGCCTTCATCTGCACCAGCACCTCGCCCTGGCCCGGAGGATCGAGCTCGAGTTCCTCGATGATCAGCGGCTGGCCCACTTCGTGGAGCACCGCGGCACGGATTTTCATTCGCTTCTCCCGGTATCTGCTGGGCCAGACTTTACGTCGGCAGGCCGGAGATCGCTACCGTCATCCGCCGACCACGCCGGCCGCCCGCAAATCGGCGATCTCGGCGGGCGCGAATCCGGCCTCGGCCAGGATCTCGTCGCTGTGCTGGCCGAGTTTCGGAGCGCCCTGGCGATACTCGGGCGAGCTCACGCTGAAACGCGCGGCATTGCGGCTCTGGCGCAGCCGCCCGGCCTGGGGATGGTCGTTCTCGAAGATGATGCCACCGGCCACGATCTGGGGGTGGGCGATGACCTGGTTGCGCGTCAGCACCGGGGCACAGGGCACGCCGGCGGTCTCGAACCTTTCCAGCCATTCCGCGGTGCTGCGCCGGCCGAGCTCCGACTGGATGAGTTCGAGGCGGGCATCGATGTTGAGATCGCGAAGCTCGGTCGTGGCGAAGCGTTCGTCCTCCAGCCACTCGGGCCGCCCCAGGGCCTGGCAGAGCGCCGCCCACTGGGCATCGGTCATGACCGCGACGCTCATGTAGCCGTCTTTTGTCTCGTAGATCAGGTCGATGAAGCTGGCTGCGCGTTGCTGGCTGACGCTCTTGCCCACGTAGGTCTGCCCCCCCATGTCCGAGGACCAGAGGAAGGCCACTACGGCATCGAGCATGGAAAGCCGCACGTGCTGGCCCTGGCCGCTGCGGGCCCGGCTCAAGAGTGCCGCCGTGATGGCCTGGGCCGCCGTCACCGCCGTCAGCTTGTCGGGCAGGATGGTGCGCACCAGGCGCGGCCGGTTTTGGTCGGATCCGCCCTGCACCGAAGCCAGCCCGGAAAGCGCCTGCACGATGGGGTCGTAGACCGGCTTCTGGGCGTAGGGACCGACCTCGCCGAAGCCCGAGATGGAAACGTAGACGATCTCGGGCGCCACGCCGCGAATCGCCTCTTCGCCGATGCCTAGGTGCTCGACCACGCCGGGGCGGAAGTTCTGCACCAGCACGTCGCACTGGCTGGCCAGGCGTTTCACCACTTCGACGCCGGCCGGACTCTTGAGATTGATCACGAGTGATCGCTTGTTGCGGTTGTTGTTGAGGAAGGTGGCCGACAGGCCGCCGCTCTGGTTGCCGGCGGCCCGCGTGAAGTCGCCGGTGCCGGGGGGCTCTATCTTGATCACGTCGGCGCCCTGGTCGGCCAGGATCATGGTGGCATAGGGGCCGGAAATCACGGCGCTGAAATCGAGCACGCGAATGCCGTCGAGGGGACCGGGCATGGATTTCTCCGGGCGGGGTGGGGAAAGTCAGGCGTTAGGGTTTGATATGGCACATAGCCGGTTGGCAATCCAGATGGCCAGCGCCGCCAGCGCCAGGCCGGCCGGCAGGTCGATGAGGTAGTGCCACTTCGAGGCCACGGCCTCGATGACGATCCAGGCAAAGAGCAGCACGTAAGGCGGGCGCAGGTGGCTGCGCGCCCGAAAGACGTACCAGACGAAAACCCACGAGGCGCCGACGTGCAGCGACGGCAAGGCGGCCAGGCCGGCCACGAAATAGGCCTGGCCAAAGGTCTCCAGCCAGACCGGGCCGGCGGCCGTGAACTGCTGGTAGGCGGCCCACATGTTTTGTTGCTGGGCATCGGCCAACGCGTTGGGTCCTCGCTCAAAGAGGAAGGGCCCCACGGCCGGCGCCAAACAGTACGCCACGGCGCCCAGCGCCTGGTTGATCAGCGTTGCCAAAAAGACCGGGCGAAAGCGGCTCCTGTCGAAAGCCGTGTGGTAGGAAAACGAAACGAAGAACAGAATAATGAACGCCCACATGTACCACCAGTCGACGGCCGGCAGGGCCACGGCGGCGGCCTGGCGTAGCGCCATCGTGGCGTCGACGAGCGGCGCCAGGGCCAGGTCGACGGCCTGGTAGGCGGCGTCGAAGCGCCGCGGGTTGATCAGCGGGATCCACATTTTGAGATGAAAATGCAGCCACATGACGAGGCTGAAGACGACGAGATAGAGCCCGTTCCACACGAGATCCCGGGCCTCGACCCGGGGCGGCTGGTCGCGCCGCAGCAAGCGGTCGCTGGCCAGCGGCACCGCCAGCCAGAGCGCCGCCAGGCCGAGCGGCACGGCATAGCGAAAGCCCAGGTAAAAACTCATGCGTCCGTCGGGCAGCACCAGGGCGGTGCCGAGCCAGAGAGCCGCACCGAGGGTCACCAGCAGCATGGCCACGAGCACGGCCAATTCGGGAAAACGCAGGAACAGACGGAGGATGGTCACCGTCTCACTCCGGCTTGACGGCGAAAAGCCCGAAGGCGGCAAGCTCGTCGGGCAGGGTCATGGCCTCGAGCCAGGGCGGCGGCTGGCCGGCCTTGAGACGGTCAAACAGCGTCTCGCCGGGCCCCTGGTACCAGCGTTGTTCCTTGCCATTGCGGCAAATCAGCAGCCAGTCGACGCCCCGCCGCCCGATGATCTCGCGCGCCTTGGCATCGTCGATCGCCCTCAGTGCGTCGTAGGCATCGAGGATGCCGGCGTCGTTGCGATGGTAGGGCGTGGCCACCACATGGTGCGGCGTGCGGTAGAGGATCTCGGGTCCGAAGAAGACGAAACCGAGGATGCGCCGGGGCGGCTGGGCCAGTTCGCCGGCGGCGAGAAACCGGCTCAGGCGGCCGATCGGACACTTGGCGCGTTCGGCCGCCGCCACCTCGCCCTTCGGCGCCCCTTCCAGACCGTGCAGGAAGGCCGCCGCCAGCAGCGCCCAGACGGCGAACAAGACGACCACCAGGGCTCGCACCAAGGCGCGCAGGAAATTCACTTCTCCACCGCCCGGCGGCCCGATGCGCGCCAGCGCGGCCAGCACCAGGGCGGCATAGGCCGGCACCACGAAGAGCTCGGCGAAGGTGGCCCAGCGCACCTGGTAGAGCGCCAGCGGCACGAACAGCAAAAGCCCGCCGGCCAGGAACAGCCACTGGCGGCGCCGGGCACCTTCGCTGCCGCGCACCAGCCAGACCACGAAGGGCAAGGCCAGCAGCGCCGGCCCGAGAAAGAAAACCACCTCGCGGGCCGACTTCAGCGGCCGGGCGGCATCCAGCAGCGGCCGCACCTCGAGGATGTTGCGAAACCACACTTCCACCACCCGCGGCGCCACGTCGGCGTGCGGGCCCTGCAGGAACTTGGGAACCACCAACCAGGTTGCCGCCAGCACCAACAGCAGACCCAGAAAGGCCACACCGGTCCGGCCCGGCACTTCCTCGGCCCAATGGGTGCGCGTCTCGACCACGGTGACGGCGCGCCAGAAGATGGCGATGAAGGCCAGTGGCAGGAAATGCAAAAAGGACAGCCGGTCGGCCTCCCGGGACAGCAAACCGGCCGGCGGGAACTCGAGCGCCAGCGCCAGCGCCACCCCGAGCACCAGGGCGGCGGCCAGGGCCAGGTTGGGCCGGGTCACATTGCTGCCCCGCGCCAGCCAGCAAAATCCCAGCGCCAACAGCACCAGGCCGACCAGCAGCAAACCCTCGACGCTGACCCAGAGCAGCGCCGCCGCCGCCAGCCCGGCCCACACGCCATGGCTAAGCCGTGCTTCCTGGCCCAGCAGCCTCAGTGTCAGCCCCATCAGCAAAACGAAAAGTAAACCGATCAGGCCATGGTGGTCGGGCCGCCCCGTGGCGTAATAGGCCAGGATGGCCGGCTGGGCGATGAACAGGACCGCGGCATAGGCCGTGCCGCTGCCGCCGCCAAGCAAGGGCCGCAGCGCCCAGAGAAAGGCCAGCAGCGTGAGCACGTGCAGCAGCGGGCTGACGGCCAGGCCCCACCAGTAAAGCGCCTGGCGCTGTCCCAAAAAGGGCGCCAACGGCGCCGCCCCGGCGATCAGCAGCACGTCCAGAGGCCGCGTCCAGTGCAGGCGCTCGCCATAGGGCGTGTTGGAACGGCGCGACACCGTGTCGTACCAGCCCTCGCCCTGCCACAGCGCCTCGACCCGCACCAGCCGCATGTAGGCGTCGGGGCCACGCAAGGCACCCCGGGTGAGCGGTGCGGGATCGTTCCACAGCAGCAAGCCCTGGACCACCAGCAAGAGCAGCAGCGGGATCCAGACGGCGGCGCGGCGGCCAGGCAGGGATGCCTCGCTCACGGCCTACTTTTCCTCGTGGTATTCGGCCTCGGCGTTGACGCTCCAGATGTTCTCGTGGTCGCTGACGCCGGCCAGGATATTGTCGACCGCCGTCATCGCCGTCAGCATGGAATGGTCCATGTTGTTGTAGCGGTGCATGCCGTTGCGGCCCAAGAGGAAGAGGTTGGCGAAGCCGTCGGTATAGCGGCGCACCTCAGGGAAGCGGTCATAGCTGCCAAGATAGGCGGGATAGGTTTTTGGCACGCGAATGACAACGCTGTCGAGAACGTCGGCGGTATCGGCGAATCCGATCTCGGCCAGCTCCCGGACCGCCAATTCGCTCATGGCCCGGTCGTCGAGCGACCACAACGCGTCGCCCTCGTCGCAGAAATACTCCAGGCCCAGCCAGATGGTCTCGGGATCGGCCACCATGTAGGGGCTCCAGTTGTTGAAGATCTGCAGCCGGCCGAGCTTCACCCCCTGTTCCTGGATATAGATCCAGTTGTCCGGCAGGGCCTGGCCCAGCTTCAGGCGTCCGAGCAACAGCCCGACGGTGATGAAGTCGCGGTAGACCAGGCCCCGGCCCAGCGCCGCCACCTCGGCCGGCGGCGCCGGCTCGAAGGCGGCCAGCAAATCGCGCACCGCCATGGTGGAAAAGACGTAATCGGCGGCGAAATTGTGCTCGGCGCCGTCGCCGTCCCGCGCCGTCACGCCGACCAGGCGGTCGCCTTCGTGCTGGAGAGCGGTGACACGCAGGCCAAAACGTACCTCGCCGCCCTTCTCCGCCAGGCGCTCGGCCACCGCCTGCCACATCTGGCCGGGCCCGAACTTGGGATAAAGAAAACGCTCGATGAGGCTGGTTTCGGTGCCCTTCTGGGCCACCGACGAGCGCCGCCAGAGCGCGCCCACGGCGTGCCACAAGAGGCCCAGCAACGACAACCCCTTGACCCGCTGGGCGCCCCATTCGGCCGGCAGCTCACGGCAGGGCACGCCCCAGACCTTCTCGGTGTAGTCGCGAAAGAAGGTGCTGTAGAGCTCGCGGCCGAAGCGGTTGATGAAGAAATCCTCCAACGTCGCCTCGGGCCGTATGGGCAACAGGCTGGCACGCAGGTAGCTGAAACCAATACGCAGCGTGGGCAGAAGGCCGAGCTTGGCCAAAGTCGAGAAATTAAGCGCCAGGGGATAGTCGAACAGCCGGCCGCCAAAGAGAATGCGCGAGGTGCGCTGACGCACCAACATCACGGCGTCCTCGGTTTCGGGGTCGGGGCCCCCTGCTGCCGCAAGCGGCCGGCTGGCACCCTGGTAGGTGATGTCGAAGTCGTCGGCGCCCCTTTCCAGCGGCAGGATGTCGAGCCACCAGTTCATCACCCGGTCGGACTTGGAAAAGAAGCGGTGGCCGCCGATATCGATGCGATTGCCGTTGTGCTCGACGGTGCACGAGATGCCGCCGACGCGCCGGCTGGCTTCCAGCACCAGCGGCCTGATATCGCTTCGCTCAGCCAGTTCCAGCGCCGCGGTAAGACCCGCGGGACCGGCACCGATGATGATGGCTTGGGGTCCGAACATGCAGCGACTACCTGAACAACAGGACCTTCCTGACGACGTAGTTGAAGACGAAACTGAGACCCGATGCGCCGATCTTGGAAAGCGCGTAGTGCAGGCCGGCAAAGTCGGTGAGCAGCCACAGCACCGCCTCGTTAACGCCCAGGCCACCGACACCGACGATAGCGAAAATAACATATTCGGCAGTGCGGTTATGTAACCGCCGTCGCTTGAAGACCCAGAGCAACGATCCCACATAGGCGGCCGTGATACCGGCTGCCAAGGCCACCAGATTGGAAACCAGATAGTGCACGCCGAAAAGTTCGGTGAGTCCGATCAGCAGGGCGTAGTCGATGGCCAGGGCCGCCACGCTGACCAGAAAATAGCGGCCAAATTCAGCCCTCAAACCGGCGCTCCGCAGCTTCGCGACAAGCTCGGCCACGCCTACAACCGGGTAACCTTGTGGGTGTCGCTCAGGCCACCGGCGCGGCGCTCGATGATGATTTCAATCATGGAAGATATATGATGGCGCGGTGGCGGCGGTGCGGCAAGGAAGACGCAAGCGTTCGCAACA
>Ga0187827_10002008_pt1 | contig 28514 bp, 23 predicted proteins | sample ETNtaG_39_FD_167969 | JGI IMG/M metagenome (GOLD analysis project Ga0187827, IMG submission 167969) | Marine microbial and viral communities from oxygen minimum zone, Eastern Pacific Ocean - ETNP2014_SV_150_PacBio MetaG (Illumina Assembly) | ecosystem: Environmental > Aquatic > Marine > Hypoxic...
TTTATCTAGAACATTTGCTCTGTAGAAACCAGCATTTAAGTGTCCTTCAGGTTTTCTAAATATTCCTACTGCAGCCGTAATAAAAGCACCAGAATCAAGTTCGAAAAATGTTGGTATGGGTAGTTGCTCTAGATTAACCTCATCCTCACTTAAAACAACCTCATTGACTGGACCATTTGAAATTTCGATGGTTTTTTTAGGTTGTTGGATTGCATCTTGGATCATTTTACCAGCATCATCCTTGGTAAAATCACCTGCTGCTTTTTCATTGAAGATTAGTTGTAAGCGGTTATAAGATGTAAATAAACCCCCAACAGCTGGCATATTCGAATTTTCTACATTTTCAAATATGAATGCTTTACTCTGTTGCTCTAATTGCCACATCAGAGCTGCCATCTCTTTATTTGGAGAGATTTTCTTTTTGATCCTAACTAACTCTCCTTCTTGCTCAAGAAAGTCTATAATTTGTCTAAAGTTTCTTCTCATTTATTTTTTTATTATGAAGTAAATTTTAAATTTTTGATACTAATGTACCAAGAACTTAAAAATGTGTGAAATCACTTCCGCATAAGGATCAACAGAGTGAAGCTCATTGCATTGATTTGCAATTCATTCAGCTACTGATAATCTTATTTTAGAATATATAAAAAGGAGGTTTCCAATGAAAACTAAAGCTGCTGTAGCAATGGAGGCAGGTAAGCCTCTAATCATTGATGATTTAGACTTAGATGGTCCAAGAGAAGGAGAGGTCTTGGTTGAAATTAAAGCTACAGGCATCTGCCATACTGATGCATTTACATTATCTGGTGATGACCCTGAAGGTATATTTCCTGCAATTTTAGGCCACGAAGGTGCCGGGATTGTAGTCGAAATTGGCAAGGGTGTAAAAAGTGTTTCAAGTGGAGACCATGTTATACCTTTATATACGCCTGAGTGTCGGGAATGTGAATTTTGTCTCAACCCAAAAACCAACTTATGTCAATCAATCAGGGAAACACAAGGACAAGGACTAATGCCAGATGGAACATCGCGTTTTTCGCTTAATGGGGAACAAATTTATCATTATATGGGTTGTTCTACTTTCTCAAATTACACAGTATTGCCAGAAATTGCCTTAGCTAAAATTAGAGAGGATGCTCCGTTTGATAAAGTCTGTTACATAGGTTGTGGAGTAACTACTGGTATTGGTGCAGTCGTCTTCGACGCAAAGGTTGAGGCTGGCTCAAATGTCGTTGTCTTTGGTCTTGGAGGCATTGGTCTCAATGTCATACAAGGTGCAAAAATGATAGGTGCTAACAAAATTATAGGTATTGATGTCAATGAGAGCAAAATTGAACTTGCAAAGAAATTTGGGATGACTGACTTTTTCAATCCAACCTCTGAATCAAATATAGTCGAGGCCATTATCGATCTAACAAAAGGTGGTGCTGATTACTCATTTGAATGTATAGGTAATGTTGAAACTATGAGACAAGCATTGGAATGTTGCCATAAAGGGTGGGGAGAATCTGTCATTATAGGTGTAGCAGGTGCTGGTCAAGAAATATCAACTAGGCCTTTTCAGCTGGTTACTGGTAGAGTTTGGAGAGGAACCGCATTTGGAGGTGCAAGGGGAAGATCAGATGTTCCAAAAATAGTTGATTGGTATATGGATGGAAAAATAAGTATTGATGATTTAATTACGCATACAATGAATTTAAATGAGATCAATGACGCTTTTACCTTAATGCATGAGGGGAAATCAATTAGATCTGTCGTTTTATACTAGGCACATATCATTATATTAATTATTTAGTTCATTATTATGTTCTTACATAGGTATATGATATATATAGTTTTTATTTCTTATATTTATATTATATTAATATAGCATACATATATTACTATTTTCCAAACATAAAATACCTTAAGGGTTCATAGATTCCTGGTAACTGCATGGGGCAGATCTTTTCGTATAATTTATGTATTTGTATTAGAGAGTTTTTTAGTTCTAAGTCAGTGACATTATTATCAGTGCTTTCATAAACGGTGTAGGGTTTCTTTATTCCTAACAATAAATAATAATGACTTCTTGGTATTCCTGCTTGGTCTGCAATTTTTGCAAATGTTTTTCTTAATGACTCTGGATAAATAACCCAATCAAAATCTTGTGAATACACAGTGAGCGACTTTCTAATGTTTGTAATTTGTGACTCTTGTTTCTTAGGACTTAGAAAAACCCAGTCTGCTTGACTGTTGATAACTAACTTTTTATTTTCTTTTGAAATTTTCTTCATATCATCAAGAACATCTTGAATGTGAGGATCTATAGGATAAATCTGTATGTAGCCTCTTCTTCTAAATTTGATAAATTTGTTATCATTGATTTGACTCCACTTAAGATTTAAAACATCTGATTTCTTCAAACCAGATAGCAATAATAAATACACTGCATTCCTTGTAGACCTGCTGACTTTGGCTATATTCAACGGATCCCAAATTCTATAAATTAGTTTTGGTAATTCTAATTGGGTATCAATTTGTTTGTCTCTTATTTTGTTTGGATAGCTCAAACTTAAATGTTTTATAACTGAAGTAGGATTTGAGTTTTTTTCAGTGATATTAAGTATTTCTGCATAGGAGAAAACTGATGACAAAAATTTTAATGCATTGTTAGCAGCCGTTGGTGTTTTTTCTAATGTTCCATACCAATCAATTATTATTTCGGTAGAAATCTTATTGATATTTAGACCAAGAAGCGGTTTTAACTTATTCCTTAATAAATAATCCCTACATTGTTTTGCATATTCACTGGAAAAGTCTTTTTTCATTTCTTTATCGGAAATAAATTGAATAGCAATGGATTCTAGATCAAGGCCAATTGCATATTGTTTATTTTTTGACTTTTTAATGAGATTAGGATCTTGACCTCTTTCTAATAATTTAGTGGTATATAAATGTTTCTCTATGGCTTCAGCTAAGGTTAAATTTTTAGTTGTTCCATGTGTAATAGTTCTAGGATTACCTCCAAAATGAACTCTTCCATAGGTAATGAATGAAATTCTTCCTTGGGGGTTAATTTTTAATCGAAATCCAGGATAGTTGCTTGATAAAACAAAATATGGCCTATCCTTATATTCTAAAGAGGCAATTAATTCTGGTGTTATGTTTGTTTTTAGCGATGACATTTATATAGCATACGATAAAAATACATATTTTATTTTATATATCTATATAAATCATTATATTACAAATATATTTTTATTATTATAGTCTTTTGTTCTATTTCAAAATATTTTGCTATTTTGGTCTTTTTCTAACCTAAAATAAAGATTGTTTTTATCGGAAACCCAGACAGAACCGGTTAAAAGCATTGCTACTACTTTTACAATTAATCCATTGAGTATGTGAGTTAACTTGCTGATTCATTTTTTTTCTATTAGCTCTTATGTTTCTTATATGATAAAAAATCAGTAGGATAACTTAATATTTTTTTAAGAGGATATAATGAATAAAACTATTTTCTACTCAAGCTTATTGGTGATTCTGTCTTTATCATGCCAAAATTCTTATACCACTTCTGATCTAGATCTAACTATCAACAAGCATCAACAAAAATTTGAGCAACTTGCTTTGCAAATTTGGGACATTGCAGAAATGGGCTACCAAGAATATAAAAGTTCTAATTTACTTAAAGAAGCTCTCTCTGAAGAAGGATTCAGGATCCAGAATAATGTTGCCAATATTCCAACTGCTTTCATTGCTGAGTATGGATCAGGATTCCCAGTTATTGCAATTTTAGGTGAGTTTGATGCTCTGCCTGGTATCTCTCAAAGTACTTCTCCATTTAAAGAGAAGTATAAAGATAATATTGCAGGACATGCCTGTGGTCATCATCTTTTTGGTGCTGGCTCAGCTTGGGCATCTGTTGCTATTAAAGAGTGGTTACTAAAGAATAAAAACTCTGGAACTATAAGATTTTATGGAACTCCTGCTGAAGAGGGTGGTTCAGGGAAAGTTTATATGGCAAGGGGAGGGCTATTTGATGACGTTGACGTAGTGCTTCATTGGCACCCGGGAAGCCAGAACCATGCAAGACCTAGAACTTCGAATGCCAACAAATCAGCTAAATTTAGTTTTAAAGGAATCTCTGCTCATGCAGCCGCTGCCCCAGATAAAGGGAGATCAGCTTTAGATGGAGTCGAGTCCATGAATATGATGGTTAATCTTATGAGAGAACACATTCCACAGGACTCTAGAATCCATTATGTAATCACCAAAGGTGGATTAGCGCCTAACGTCATTCCAGATGAAGCTGAAGTTTATTACTATGTAAGGCATCCCAAAAGAAAAATGGTAGAAGAGCTCTTTAAACGGGTCTTGAAAGCTGCTCAAGGAGCTGCTTTGGGCACTGAAACAACCATGAATTTTGAGGTAATGCATGGGAATTATTCTTTAATGCCAAATGATACGCTACAAGAAATCATGCATGAAAAATTAGCCTCCAGAGGCGGTATAAGATATTCACCTAAAGAAAATGAATTTGCCAACATAATCTACCAAACACTGTTAAATCCAAAAGCTAATATCGGTGATCAGGAAGATGTTTTATCTTATCAACCAACTCATGGGTATGGATCCACTGATGTTGGAGATGTAAGTTGGTTAGTGCCAACAGCTGGAGCACGGATATCAACCTGGGTTCCCGGAACTCCTGCTCACTCTTGGCAAGCCGTTGCTTCAGGGGGGACTACTATAGGTCTAAAGGGCACAAAACTAGCTGTGCAGGTTTTGTCGGAAACTGCTAAAGAAATTTTTCTTGATCCTTCTGTTGCAGATAAAGCAAAAGAAGAATTAGAAAAGAGAGTGGGTAAAGACTTTGACTATATACCATTACTAGGAAACAGACCCCCTCCTTTAGACTATAGGAATTAAATATTATTTAGCTATCGTATTTCTTTTAAGGCCAACAACGTACTTGTTAAATAATTTTGGTTGTCATCTATAGTGAAAAAAATGAATAGTAAAAAATATTGAATTGATGGACGATACACACAGCACTCATAGTTTAAACTCTGAACTCTATCATGATCAAACCTTCTTTGAGATTGAGAGAAAGAAAGTCTTTTATACTGAATGGCAATGGGTTGATAGATCACAATCACTTGTTGCTTCTGGTGATTTTATTACTACAGAAATTGCAAATTATCCTATTCTGTTAATTAAAGATAAAAACAATAAAATCAATGGATTTCATAATGTTTGCAGACACCGAGCATCCAAGATTTTACAACAAGATAGAGGTAACTGCCAAAGCATGATATGTCCTTACCATGGATGGAATTATGGCTTGAATGGCAACTTAAAAAATCCTCCAAATTTTTTTGGTGGTAAAGATTTTAACTATAAAAAACATGCGCTTTTTCCAATTAGAGTCTCAGAAAAGTATGGGTTAATCTTTGTGAATTTTAGTTTAAAATCGCAATCTCTAGATGACTGGCTAGGGCCCTTTAACAAGGCAATTAATGACTACTACGACAATGATTATATCTTTCATAATGAGCTTAAATTTGATGTTCATGCCAACTGGAAAACCTATGTTGACAACTATCAGGAGGGTTATCATATCCCTTTAGTGCACCCACAATTAAACAAGGATGTTGTTTGGGAAGATTACACCATAGAAAATACAGAATTATGCAGCATTCATTCTGTTCCAGCTAGATTCGGTAGCAATCAACCTGGGAGTTTTGGTTGGCACTTTCCCAACTTTATTTTTAATATATACGGAAGGGGAATCGTGTTTCAAAGAATTGAACCCATTCAATCAAAGTGGTGTAGAGTAGTTTATAATTTATTTAGACCATCAAGTGTCTCATTCGATGACTTTGAGTCTAGTGAGGGGAAGTATCAACTTGATGTGACTTTAGAAGATCAGCAGCTTGTACCCGAAATCCAAAGAAATTTACAGGCAGGAATATATCAATCAGGTCCTTTAAGCTCTAAATACGAATCGGGTGTTGCACATTTCCATCAATTATTGATAAAAAAAATTACCAAAGGAGAATAGTATGATCTTAATAACTGGAGCGACTGGCAAAACAGGTTCCGCAGCTATTCAAGAACTGACCAGTCGAAATATTCCTTTTAGGGCATTAATTAGAAATAAGGATAAACAAAGCCAAATAACTGATCTAGGTGGTGAAGTTATTATTGGTACTATAGAAGATGATGAGGCTTTAAATCAAGCAATGGAAGGGGTTCAAAAAACCTTGGTATTGTTACCCAATTCCGAACAACAACTCTTTCTAGAAAAAAAAATAGTTGATACTGCACTTGCAGCCAACGTTCAACATATTGTAAAAATATCCTCCATGGAAGCTGTGCCTGAGGCAACTAGCCCAATTCCTAAACTTCATATGCAATCAGAAAATTATATAAAAAATTCTGGAATGAGCTGGACAATGATTAAACCAAATTTCTTTATGCAAAACTTATTAGGTTCCGGTAAAACAATTGTTGAACAGGATAAATTTTTCTTGCCTATGGGTGAAGGTAAAACTGGAATGATTCATACAAGAGATGTTGGAATGGTAATTGCTAAAGTGCTTTCCGAAGATAGTCATGCAGGACAAAATTATGAAGTTACAGGACCAGAAGTTTTATCCTTTCATGATGTTGCTGAGATATTCAGCAAGGTACTTGGGAAGAAAGTTGATTATATCAACGTGCCTATAGACGAATATAAAAAGACATTGTCTCAGTTCTTAACTAACCAGTGGCATTTGGATTCTGTGATTGAACTTTTCAAAGACATTGCAGAAGGTGGTATCGAGGACAAGACTAATACTTTTCAGGATTTAATAGGGAAATCGCCGTGCTCTTTGGAGCAGTTTATTCAAGAATATTCATTTGTTTTTAGTGCTTAATATTTTTACTGCTCTTGCCATCCTTTCTTAACAATCATCAAGGCAAATAAAATTGCAGGTAGACCCATAGCCGCTGCAAATAAGAAAAAATCTGACCAGCCCACAGATTCTATAAACTGTCCAGAAAAGCCACTTAAAGTAATACCAGGTAAAAACATCAGCGAAGAAAAGAGCGCATACTGAGAGGCAGTATAATTCCTATTGGTTAAGCTGGATAGAAAAGCAATAAAAATTGAACCAGAAAAACCTAATGCAAAATTATCAGCACTGATTGTTAATATAAGAATCCTTAGGTCTGCTCCTGAGCTCTCTAGTAATAAAAAAAATAGATTGGTTCCTGCAAGCAATATACTGCTTAATATCAATGGCCTACTGATACCATACTTGGCAACAGACAGACCTCCAACAAATGCACCAAAAATTGTAATAATAAAACCAAACACTTTTGTAATGGACGCAATTTCACTGAGTTTAAAGCCAATATCAATATAAAAAGGACTGGCCACTATGTTGAGCATTAAATCGCTGACACGATACATGGCAATAAATAACAAAAGCATAATGGACCAGTAACCATTTCTAGTAAAAAACTCTGAAAAAGGATGAATGACTGATTTCTTAAACCAATGGATTGAGTATTGAGTTGATTTTTGCTCCTTAGACTCAGAAATGATTAAAACAGTTACCACGCCAACCAACATAAACAATGCCATGATTTGATAGGCCAGTTTCCAAGAATAAAATTCAGCAATGTATAGTGCACCAGCCCCTGACAACAATGCAGAGCTTCTATAACCCAGTTGATAGCTTGCTGCCATTGCTCCTTGGAATCGGTTACCAATAATCTCAATTCGATAAGCATCTATTGCAATATCTTGTGTGGCCGATGCAAAAGCAATAATAATTGCAAGATAAGCTAACCAACTAAGATTGGTTTGGGGTTTAAAAAAAGACATACAAAACAAGCCGATCAAAATGCAACACTGCATCGACAACATCCACGCTCGTCTTTGACCTAAGGTTTTCGATAAAAATGGTATGGAGAGACCATCAAGCATCGGAGCCCACAAAAACTTCATTGCATAAACAACACCAACCCATCCAAACATACTTATTTCTGCAATTCCTATTTCCACTGAGGCTAACCAGACGGTCAGTGTTGCAAAAAGTAAAGGGTATGGTAAGCCTGCAGAGAACCCTAAGAAAACCATTCTAATAATCTCTGGTTTTAAATAAATCCCAAGACCCTGTTGTTGTTTATTTCTCATTTTAGAAGGGGTAATCATAATCAATCACCAATGGTGCGTGATCTGAAAAACGTTTTTTTCTAAAGATAAAGGATTTGTTCACACAGTTTTTGAAATTTTGAGTTGTAATTTGATAATCGATCCTCCATCCCACATTCTTTTCCCAAGCTCTTCCTCTGTTGGACCACCACGTGTATTCATCAGCATTTTGATTGACTACTCGAAATGAATCAACATAGCATAATTGATCAAATATTTTGTCAAGCCATGCTCTTTCTTCTGGCAAACAACCTGAGTTCTTCTGATTAGACTTCCAATTTTTAATATCTATTTCTTTATGAACGATATTCACATCGCCACAAAAAATATAGGGTTTTCTAGCTTGAAGCTTGTCTTTTAAGTTATCTTCAAACGCGTCTAAAAATCTATACTTCATTTGTTGCCTTAGGTCACCAGAAGAGCCTGAGGGAAAATAAACTGATGCAATTGTAAAATCATCATAAATATATTCAAGATAACGACCTTCAGAGTCAAACTCTTGTACATTTAACCCTTCAAGAATATTGCTGGGCTTCTTTTTTGAAAAAATAGCTACCCCGCTGTATCCCTTCTTCTCAGCTGGAAAATAAAAACAATGGTACTGCTCTGGCCAGAATATTTCACTTTGGATATCATCCATTTGAGCTCTTATTTCTTGAAGACAAACAATATCAGCCTCTTGTTTTGGTAACCATTCAAAAAAACCTTTTCTCGCAGCTGCTCTGATTCCATTCACATTTAAAGTAATTATTCTTATATCATCCTCCAGTTACCCAAGTGGTAATAAAAATTTTCATAAATCTCATTGCTACACAAATGAAATGATAGACTATTCAACTACCAGATAAAGTTTATACCGCATGGAAAATAACAAACAAGAATTTATCCGATTCGCTTTAACTAAAAGTGTTTTAAAATTTGGAGAATTCAAACTTAAATCAGGTCGAATTAGTCCTTATTTTTTTGACTTAGGACTATTTAATTCAGGTCAATGCATAGACCGCTTGGGAAGATTTTATGCTGCAGCCTTAACAGCAAGCACACTAGAGTATGACATGCTATTTGGCCCTGCCTACAAAGGAATTTCAATTACAACTGCGTTATCTTCAGTTTTAGCAAGAGATTATAAAATAGATATACCGTTTGCCTTCAATAGAAAAGAAACAAAAGACCATGGTGAAAAAGGATTGATAATAGGAGCTCCCATTGAAGGTAGGGTGTTAATTGTTGATGATGTGATTACTGCAGGGACTGCAGTTTCTGAATGCGCTAGATTGATTGCTGACCTCGGTGGCACACTAGCGGGTATATTAATATCATTGGACAGACAAGAAAGAGGTAGAGAAAACCTTTCTGCTGTTGCTGAAGTATCTACAAAATTAAACGTACCTGTCGTTGCTATAGCGAGCTTAGATGATTTAATTGATCTTTTAGAATTGGAAAAAACTGTAACGACTCAATGGCTTCCCAAAGTAAAAAAATATAGGGATCGTTATGGTGTAGGTGCTGATTAATCTTTGCCAGTATGACCAAAACCTCCTTCACCACGGTCGGTCATATCAAATTCTTCTACTACTCTGAAATCAACTTGTTTTATCGGTACAAATACCATCTGAGCTAACCTTAAACCGGGCTCAATTAGAATTAATTGATTCCCTCTGTTCCAACATGAAATAAATACTTGACCTTGGTAGTCCGAATCAATTAGACCGACTAAATTACCTAACACTAAGCCTTGTTTATGGCCTAACCCAGACCTTGGCAGTATTACTGCAGCCAAGGTTGGATCATTGATATGGATTGCAATACCGCTGGGTATCAATTCGGTTTGTCCTGGAGCCAAATCAATAGGTGAATCTATGCAAGCTCTTAAATCTATACCTGCAGATCCTTCGGTTTCATACTGAGGTAATCCAAAATCTCTACTAATTCTCTGATTAAGAACCTTTATATCTACTTTTTTTTTCATACATTAATTCCCCATTTGAATGAAAAACAATAATAGGTTAGGACTAAATACTACATCTTATAAGAGCTCTTATGAATATTTTTATGCTCAGGGCTTGCTATGTTGGATTTGTCTTGGTATAAAACTCGATCACTAAAACAATTTGCTATAATTGATCGGATAATTAGCAATAAAAAAGAGCAAAAAATGTCTAGAATTTGTCAAGTCACTGGAAAAAAAACGATAAGTGGGAACAATGTTTCTCATGCTAATAACAGAAATCGACGTAAGTTTTTGCCCAATTTGCATATGCATAGGATCTGGGTTGAGAGTCAAAACAGATTTGTTAAATTAAAACTATCGAAAAAGGGCCTACGAACCATTGACAAACTAGGAATAGATCACGTTTTAAAAAATATTGATGAGCATGGAGAAACTTTATAAATGCGTGTGAAAATAAAATTAGTCTCTAGTGCAAACACTGGTCATTACTACACCATAACAAAAAACAAAAAAGAGCATCCTGATAAAATGGAAATAAAAAAATTTGATCCTAAAATCAGAAAACACGTTCTTTATAAAGAATCCAAAATTAAATAATTCCATTCCATAAAATATACATGCATAATTTTTAAATTATGCCTGAATTACCAGAGGTTGAAGTAACAAAAAAATCCCTAGAAGATTGCCTTAAAGGACGATCTATAGAATCCATTGACATTAGAGAAAAAAGACTTCGATGGAATTTAAATCAAACTGATTTAAATAACCTTATAGGACAAAAAATTCAAACTCTTACAAGACGAGGGAAATATATCTTAATCAATACTGAACCTGGTAGTGCACTACTACACTTAGGCATGTCAGGTAGTATTGGCATACTGGAGGCTGATCAACCTTTAAAAAAACATGATCATTTTGATCTCATCATAGATAGCAATCGCATTATACGGTTCAACGACCCAAGAAGATTTGGTAGTTTTATATGGGCAGGAAAGAGGCCTGAAAAACATAAGCTATTAAGTAAACTTGGGCCTGAACCTTTGGAAAATAAGTTTTTGGGATCTCATTTGTATAGCTTAAGCAAGAACCGAAAAACCTCAATAAAAGCCTTTATAATGAATGCACAAGTTGTTGTTGGTGTTGGTAATATTTATGCAAGTGAAGCTTTATTTATTAGTGGTATTCATCCTAAACGAAAAGCCAGCAGAATCAGTAAAGACAGATATATGCAATTAGCATACGCGATTCAAAAAACACTAAAAAGAGCTATAGCAATGGGCGGGACTACACTAAGAGATTTTTCTTATTCACATGGCGGAAAGAAGATCGGTTATTTTAAGCAAGAGTTATTTACTTATGGTCGTGAAGGTTCTAAATGTAAGAATTGTGCTAAACCAATTAAGCAGATAATACTTAGTGGCAGAAGCTCATTCTACTGTTCAGGTTGTCAGCATTAATTAATAGTAATCAATACCACTATCCTCTATTAAAGCTCTCGGATCAGATGAAGTCTCTACCTCGCCATTATCTTTTTGTACGGTGATCACTTGCATATTTCCATAATCACGAATTTCTTGTAGTTTGTGGCCCATGCCAATTAATTCATCAATAACAGGTTCGGAAAAAGCGCCTTTTTCATACTGAATTTTGTCGGGCAAATACTGATGATGAAATCGTTTGATAGAGTTCATTTCGTTAGCTGTCCCGCCATTAGTCCAATTTAGAATGGACAAAAGAACCATGGTTATAATCTTTGAGCCTCCTGGCGTGCCTAAGATGGCAGTTCCAGCATCGGATTCAATAAAAGTAGGTGTCATACTTGAGAGCATTCGCTTGTTTGGGTGAATTGAATTTGCTTCACCATGAACCAAGCCATAGCGATTTGGAGTAAATGGCTTAGCAGAAAAATCATCCATCTCATTGTTTAATATAAAGCCGCCTGATGGGACCATATATCCTGATCCAAACCACGTGTTGATCGTTTGTGTTGTTGCAACCCGATTACCTTCTGAGTCGACAATAGAAAAATGTGTTGTCTCAGTTCCTTTATTACTGACAAAAACCTGATCGTCATCTAAATGGATGGGTGTTGCTTGTGTTAAATCGATACTCTCGCTATGTTCAATTGCATGTTCTGAGCTAATCAACATCTGGATCGGCACCTCAACAAAATCTGGGTCGCCTAAATAAACAGCTCTATCTTGATAAGCCCTTCTCATTGATTCAACGATAAGGTGCGTCAATCCAGGTTTATCCATCCTCTTATAATCATATTGGCTTAGAATATTAAGAATGGTGGCTATTGTAGTACCGCCTGATGAAGGAGGTGGAGCGAGAGTTAGTATAAAGTCTTCAAAAGATACTTTGATAGGCTGTCTCTCAATAATTTTATATTTTTTAAAATCTGCTAATGACCAAATTGATCCATCTTTGTTAGTTTCATTAACAATTCTCTTGGTAAAATCACTGTTATAAAAACCATCATGCCCTTCTGAAGCTATTATTCTCAGTGTATTAGCTAGCTCTGGTTGTCTGATTAAATGTCCTGCTTCAGGTAGTTGTTTATTAGGTAAAAAAACCTCTTGAAACTTAGGAGAGAGAACGCTAAATCTTTTGGCCACATTTAATGCTGTATTGAGTCTACGATAAGCGGGAAAACCTTCTTCTGCTAACTTTATTGCTGGCTTAAGTGAAACACTTAATGGTAGTTTTCCATATTGTTTAGAAACGTGGACTAAAGCTGCAGGAAGCCCAGGTATTCCTGATGCTAAAGGACCAACTAGAGATGACTTGGGTATAAAATTCTTATCTGAGTCCAGATACATGTCAGGATCTGACATAAGAGGCGCGACCTCTCGTCCGTCTATAAATGTAGTAAAATCATCGCTGTTTCTGTACAAAAGAAAAAATCCACCTCCTCCCAAACCTGAACTATAGGGCTCTACAACAGATAATACGGCACTGACTGCAACTGCTGCATCAAAAGCATTACCACCCCTTTGCAAAATGAGATGGCCTGCTTGAGTTGCTAACGGGTGTGCTGATGCAATAGCATTTTGATTTGGAAGCTCAGCATTCATATGTCCTGGGTTTAGAAAAACCACAGCAATCAAAATATATTTAATATGAGCCATATGTTTCTTTATCGTGGACATAGAATTTTAGTTTTGAAATTGTTCTTGCAGAGCCTTTTTTATGGTTGGGTGTACAAATTCTGAGACATCACCACCCTCTGATGCAATTTGTTTAATAAGAGACGAGGAAATAAAAGCAAGACTACCACTACTGCTTATAAATACCGTTTCAATATCTTCTGCAAGCCTTTTATTCATATTTGCTAACTCAAACTCAAACTGAGCATCAAAAGGTGAGCGGAGCCCCCTAATTAAAACATTAGCTTTCTCTGATTTAGCGAAATCAATGGTTAGCCCAGAGTACTCTTTTATCTCAATATTATTAAAAGCATTTAAAACCTCTTTTGCCATTCTCAATCTTTCTTCGGGTGAGAATATTGTTTTCTTCTCTGAGGTATGTGAAATTCCCACAATCACGGTTTCAAAAATGTTAGAGGCTCTCCTAGCCATTTCAAAATGACCATTGGTAATAGGATCGAATGTTCCCGCATAGATAGCTATCATGACTGAAATCTCTCTTTATTGTTTTCTTTTAAGCAGTCCATAATATACATTTCCAGCCTTGGATTCTTTATAATTTTCCCAACTCGTTAAGTATTTTTTGCAATCCAGTTTTTGATCAGATTCATAATAAATCAAACCTTCAGGATTCAACCATTTGTAGCTCTCAAAATGGTTTAAAAAAACTTGAATCTTATAAACTCCAAAGGGTGGATCTAAAAATATTAGATCAAAGGGTTGGAAACAATTTTGATCATTTAAAAACAATTGTGCATCAGAATGAACCACTCTAAAATTATCTTGGCCAAAATACAGGATTTGTTTTTGTATCTCTTTTAATATACTTCTTCGATGATCAACGAAGACGACATCACTTGCACCTCGTGACAAGGCTTCAATTCCCAAGATACCACTGCCTGCAAAAAGATCTAAATATCTTTTTCCTTCTGTCTGAAATGCCAACCAATTAAACAATGTTTCTCTTACCCTGTCTTTTGTTGGTTTAATAACATTGTCTACAATTGACACCTTTCTGCCTCGGTATTGTCCGCCTATTATTCTAATTTTTCCCTTCGTATTCATGAGCCTTTACCGCAATCCTTTACTTTATCGCCCAATTGTAGAGCAAATTTTCGTTTGGTTATATTTATAATTTATTGATTTATAGATATTTTTTAACCAAATATATATTATATTTAGCACTCTAATGGTTTGAGTGCTAAAATTAACGTGTAACTGAACAAAAATTTGAAAATATGACTAAAGAATTAACGATAAATCAAGATGAAATATTCATGGGTCCTTTGGGAAGTCTTGGAGCTTACATCAATATTGTCAATCAAGTTCCTGTTCTAAGCAAAGAAGAGGAGAAGAGGCTAGCACAAAGTTATCAAAACGATAACGATCTGGATGCTGCGAGACGATTAATCATGTCGCAATTACGATTTGTTGTTTATATTGCAAGAGGTTATTCAGGCTATGGTCTCTCTCTTGCTGATCTAATCCAAGAAGGCAATATAGGCTTGATGAAAGCCGTAAAACGTTTCGACCCAGATCGTGGTTTCAGATTGGTTACATACGCTGTCCACTGGATAAGAGCAGAAATTCATGAGTTTGTTTTCAACAATTGGAAGTTGGTTAAGATCGCCACAACAAAGGCACAGAGAAAGCTTTTCTTTAACCTGAGAAAAAACAAAAAAAACCTAGGGTGGTTATCCAAACAAGAAACGGAATCTATTGCAAAAGATTTAGGCGTCAAACCAAAGGAAGTAACTCTGATGGAACAAAAGCTTACATCGAAAGATTTAGCTTTTGATCTGAGAGATAATAATAATGAAGATGAATATGTGGCTCCTGCAGGTTATCTGCCAAGTCCGGATGCCGATCCAGCAGAAGCACTGCAAGAATCTGATTGGCTGACCAAAAATACCGAAGCCCTTACTCTTGCAATGAAAAACTTAGACGAAAGAAGTAAAGATATCCTTAAATCGCGCTGGCTTGAAGAAAAAAAACCTACGCTTAAAGACCTTTCAAAAAAATACAACATCTCCATAGAAAGGGTTAGACAAATCGAAGAACATGCCATAAAGATACTTCGTGAAACCCTCATCGAAGCCTAACTCTTTACGCACAATCAAAAGTTTTGTTCGACGCTCAGGTCGAATAACGGACTCACAACGTAGAGCATGGACCAATTATTGGCCTTGTTTTGGTATTGATATAGACAACGACCCAAGTGGGTTGGGTAAATTATTCAAGGATACAAAAAAAAGAATAGTCCTGGAGATTGGTTTCGGCGATGGTGATAACCTCATTGCAACGGCAATAAATGAAACTAACTCAAATGTTATTGGTATTGAAGTCTATCGTTCAGGAATAGGTCATTGTTTGATTCATGCAGAGAAAAATAACCTAAAAAATTTAAAAATTATCTACTTTGATGCTGTTGAGGTTTTAAATGAACACATACCAAATAATTCGATTGATGCTATCAATATTTTTTTTCCAGATCCATGGCCAAAAAAAAGACATCGAAAGCGCAGGTTGATTTCTGAAACGTTTATTCTCTTGTTAAAGTCAAAATTAACTAACCGTGGCTTGGTGCATATTTGCACCGATTGGCCTGATTACAACGAAGAAATCTTGAGGCTGTTCCAACACATCAAGGGCTTCAAACCGGTTAAAAATATTCCAGAAAGAACTCAAACAAAATACGAAAGAAAAGCCATGGCCTTAGGGCATGTTATTTATGAGTCTGCTTATAGGTTAGTTTTATAATCATCTTAATTGGACTCAGGTTTTGCTAATCGCTCTGATAGCTTACTTTTTGCTTTGAAGAAAAGCATCAATAGCCAACGCAGCACCTCTGCCTTCGTTCATCGCCCACACAACTAGGGACTGGCCTCTTCTGCAGTCGCCAGCACTAAAGATACCGGCTTTGTTTGTTGCAAAAGTGCCATAAGAGGCCGCTATATTTGCCTGTTCATTCAAATCAACCCCAAATTTCTCTGGAAGGTCTTTCTCAGGACCTAAAAATCCCATTGCCAATAAAACAATATTCGCTTCCCATCGTGTTTCAGTTCCTTCTATTGGCTTCATTGACCATCGGCCATTTTTTTTATTCCATGTAACCGATTGACTCTCTAAACCCAATACTTCGCCATTACCATTATCGATAAAATAATTACTTGATGTCTCATACACCCTTGGGTCATCTTCAAAGATAGCAATTGCTTCCTCGTGTCCATAATCGGTTCGCAAGATGTTTGGCCATAAAGGCCATGGATTGTTCTCATCTCTATATTTGGGTGGTTTTGGCAATAACTCAATATTCACAATGCTCTTGCACCCTTGTCTAATTGCCGTTGCTATACAATCTGTTCCTGTATCACCCCCACCTATCACTATTACATTTTTATTTTTTGTATCAATATAAGCGTTATCAGATAAAGAACTGTTCAACAAACTCTTAGTGTGTTGTGTTAAAAATTCCATTGCAAAATAAATGCCATCCAGCTCTCGCCCTGGAATGCTTAAATCATGAGGAACTGTGGATCCAGTTGCTAAAAGAATAGCATCAAATTTTTTGGTTATTTCTTGGCAATCGACATCAACCCCAACATCTGTATTTGTTTTAAATGTGATACCAGAATCTTCCAAAAGCTCAATTCTTCTGTTGATGAGGTTTTTCGATAACTTCATATTCGGTATTCCATACATCAACAACCCACCAACCCGATCTTCTCTTTCAAAAACCGTTACTTGATGCCCTGCCTTATTGAGTTGATCAGCAGCTGTTAATCCTGCTGGACCTGAGCCGATGATTGCAATGGATCTACCAGTTCTAAACGATGGTTGCTTTGATTGAACCCAACCTTGTTCAAAACCTATATCTATGATTGAGTTCTCAATATCTTTGATTGTTACAGCAGGTTCATTAATGCCTAGGACACATGAACCTTCACAAGGTGCGGGGCAGACTCTTCCTGTAAATTCTGGAAAATTATTGGTTTCACTTAAAAGGCCCAGTGCGTCTTGCCAGCGTCCTTCATAAATTAAATCATTCCACTCAGGTATTAAATTACCAATTGGACACCCGTATTTCGATCCACAAAAAGGCACTCCGCAATCCATACAACGTGAGCCTTGAAGCATTAAATGTTTTTTATTGGGTGGTGTATAGATCTCATAATAATCTAAAACACGTTCATGCTTGTCACGCAAAGGGTTTCTTTGTCTTGGAAACTCTAAAAATCCAGTTGGTTTTCCCATAATTAATTACACTATTGCAGTATTCGATCGTTTGTCTCGAATATTGACTCTATTTCCTCATTGTGGTCTTTTCTCTCTTGGAGCACTCGCTTGTAGTCCAAAGGCATCACTTTAACAAACTGAGTTAAAACCTCAGGCCATCCATCTAAAAGGTCTCGGGCAACTTCTGAATTCGTATAACGTTCATGCATTTCTAGCAATCTCAATAATTCAGCTATACTTTCTTCGTCTTCTAAGGGTTCTATTTCAACCATCCCGGTGTTGCAGTTGGGTGAAAAATCCTGCTCTTGATCTAAAATGTAAGCAATCCCACCGGACATACCTGCTGCAAAATTAACACCTGTCTTACCTAAGACAACTACTCTCCCTCCTGTCATATATTCACAGCCATGATCTCCAACCCCTTCAACAACAGCATAGGCTCCACTGTTTCTAACACAAAACCTTTCAGCGGCCTTTCCTCTATAAAAACCCCAGCCTGAAGTGGCTCCGTACATGGCTACGCTTCCAATTAATATATTATTTTCGGCTTTAAAAAGTCGATCTTCAGGAGGGACAACAATTACGCGTCCACCGGATAACCCTTTGCCTATATAGTCATTACAGTCTCCAATTAATTTCATGTTGATGCCTGGAACTAAAAAAGATGCAAAACTTTGTCCTGCTGATCCTTGGAAATGGATATTGATGGTGTTGTCCGGCAAGCCATCTTCACCCCATTTTTTGACAACTTCATGGCTTAGCATTGCCCCAGTAGTCCTGTCTGTGTTAACAATTGGTAAATCGATGGAAACCGGTTCTTTGTTTTGAAGTGCTTTGTTTGAGAGCTTAATCAGCTTTTGATCCAAAACCTTTTCAATGCCATGTTGTTGTTGTGTTGTGCTGCGGATGGCAACATTTTTTCTCAATTTTTGAGGAAGCACCAGCAATGGGCTTAAATCCAATTTTTTGGCTTTCCAATGGTCAATGGTATCGTTTACCTCTAGAAAATCAACTCTCCCAATAAGCTCATCAAAAGTTTTGATGCCTAATCTTGCCATGATTAGTCTTGCCTCTTCAGCTACCATAAAAAGATAATTAATCACGTGTTCTGGTTGGCCGGTAAATTTTTCTCTAAGTAAAGGGTCTTGTGTGGCAATGCCAACTGGGCAGGTGTTCATGTGGCATTTACGCATCATGATACAACCCAAGGTGATGAGCGGCGCTGTAGAAAATGCAATTTCATCAGCTCCAAGCAATCCAGCGATAATGACATCTCTGCCAGTTTTTATTCCTCCATCTGTTTGAATTTTTACCCTATCTCTTAAATTATTTAAGATTAAAGTTTGTTGCGCTTCAGCGATGCCCAATTCCCAAGGAAGCCCTGCATGCTTTATGCTTGTTAGCGGTGAGGCGCCAGTCCCGCCAACATCACCAGAAATGACGATATGATCAGCATGTGCTTTGACTACCCCTGCTGCAATGGTTCCGACTCCTGATTCTGAGACTAGCTTAACGCTGATTTCTGCATCAGGATTGGCATTTTTGAGGTCAAAAATCAACTGTGATAAATCTTCAATAGAGTAGACATCATGATGTGGAGGAGGGCTTATCAAGCCAACACCTGGAGTGGAATTTCTAGTTGAGGCTATTTTTGCATCAACTTTTTTCCCAGGAAGCTCCCCTCCTTCACCTGGTTTTGCACCTTGTGCTATCTTAATTTGTAATTGTTTTGCATTTGCAACATAGGTTGTTGTGACACCAAAACGACCTGAAGCAATTTGTTTAATTGCTGACGATTTTGAGTCACCGTTCGGCATAGGCTGAAGTCTTTCAAGACTCTCACCTCCTTCTCCACTGTTGCTTTTAGCTCCAATACGATTCATTGCAATAGCTAGAGTTTCATGGGCTTCTGATGAGATAGATCCAAAACTCATCGCACCCGTGGAGAATCGTTTAACTATTTCACTTGCTGGCTCGATTTCATTTATATTAAGTTGTTCATTTTCCTCGATCTGTTTGAATTTTAAGAGTCCTCGCAGCGTGCAGGATTCTTCTGCTTGGGCATTTGCATGCTGTGCAAATTGTTGATAAGCACTGAGATTATTGGTTCTAGCAGCCTTTTGCAGGGACCAGATTGTTTCTGGGTTCCAAACATGTTTTTCTCCAGCTCTTCTCCAATGAAAATCTCCCACATTAGGCAAACGCTCGGCATTCTGTTGTGCCTGAAGAGGCCAGCCTAATCGGTGTCTTCTGATTGTTTCTGTTTGCAAAGTCTCAAAACCAACCCCCGATATTCTGTTAGTAGTTCCTTTAAAGCACTTGTTAACAACATCATTGGACAGGCCTAGTGCTTCAAAAATTTGTGCGCCTTTGTATGAGTGTAAAGTGGAGATCCCCATTTTTCCCATTACTTTGAGGATTCCCTTTACCGATGCTTGTCGGTAAGCACGAATGACAGAATGGTCATCTGTTAATGGTATCCTGTTTTCAGGGCCTGGATGGAAATGTGAATGCTGAAGATGTCTTTCATCTTTAGCTGTTAAAATTGCTTCGTAGGCTAAATAAGGATAAATTGCATCCGCTCCATAACCTAATAACAAGCAATGATGGTGAACTTCCCTGGCTTCACCTGTCTCAATAATGATTCCAACTTGAGTGCGTTTTGCAATATTTACCAGATGATGATGGACAGCTCCACAAGCCAAAAGACTACTCACAGCCGCTCGGTTTTGATCCGATGCTCGGTCAGAAAGCACAATAAAACTTGAACCATTTTTAATGGCTTCTTCAACTTCTTGACAAACCCGATCGAGTGTCTGTTCTAAGTTCTCTTTTGACGAAGAAGAAATATCAAATGTTATATCAATAACTTCTGTCTGAAAACCATAGTGGTCAATATTCTTAATCGCATCAATGTCTTGAAAAGTGATGATGGGATTCTCAATAAATAATCGTTTGGCATGCTTTTCTGTCACTGATAGTAAATTTTGTTCCGGTCCAATATAACACTCTAGAGACATAATAATTTTCTCTCTAATTGAATCAATTGATGGGTTTGAAACCTGGGCAAACATTTGTTTAAAATAATCAGACAACATTCTAGGTTTATCACTAAGGACGGCTAGTGGTGAATCATTTCCCATCGATCCCAAGGGGTCTCTCAAGTCATGGACCATTGGCTTTAACATAAATTCTAGTGTTTCAGAGGTGTAGCCAAAAGAGCATAGTTTAGAGACTAATAACTCTTGGGAATACCTTCTAGGTGATCTGTCGGTGCTGATGTCTTTAAGTTTTACTCTATTTTCATCGAGCCAATGACGATAAGGATGAGCATTGATTAGAGGCTTCTTGACTTCATTATCGGAAAGAAGTTTGCCTTGTTTAAAATCAATCAAGAATATTTTTCCTGGTTCCAGCCTTCCTTTTTTAACAATTTGCTTATTATCCAGAGGCAAAACCCCTGCTTCGCTTGCCATGATGACACGTTGATCCGTAGTGATGTAATATCGACTTGGTCTCAGTCCATTTCTATCTAAAACAGCCCCTATTACATCGCCATCTGTAAATACAATAGAAGCCGGCCCATCCCATGGTTCCATGATGGTCGATTGATATTCATAAAAAGCTTTTCTGGCTTCGGACAATGTCTTTTTCTTTTGCCATGCTTCGGGAATCATCATTAAAACTGCCTCTTGCATAGACCGGCCTGTTAAAGATAAAAACTCTAAAACATTGTCAAAATTTCCAGAGTCAGAACAATTGGTTTCAATAACTGGTAATAATTTAGAAATTGATGGCCCGAATAAATCCGATTGAAGTGAGCCTTCCCTTGCACGCATCCAATTAATATTGCCCTTGATTGTATTAATTTCTCCATTATGAGACATGAATCGGTTAGGCATAGCTCTATCCCAACTAGGGAATGTATTCGTTGAAAATCTAGAATGGATCATTGCCATGTGTGAGATGTAGTCTTCTTCTTTTAAGTCAGGAAAAAAATTAAACAACTGCTCACTCGTTAACATACCTTTATAAACGATGACTTTAGAAGATAAAGTGCATATATAGAAAGACTCTGCTTGTTTTAATATTGGGTCATTTCGTAGGATAGTGCTCGATCGTTTTCTAATAAGATACAACCGCCTCTCAAACTCCTCTTGGTCAATATCATCTTTGGAAGCAATAAATAGCTGCATCATATGGGGCATTGACTCTATTGCGGACGGTCCAAGATTAGCTTCTTTGGGTTTTGTTGGTAAGTCCCTCCAGCCGATAATTTTTTGCTTCTCTGTGTTACAGATTTGTTCCACTTTATTCATACAGTGTCTTTTTGCTACATTATCTATTGGTAAAAACACTATGCCGGCTGCATATTTTCCAGCTACTGGCAATTCCTGGTTAAAACTCTTCAGTGCAATTCTCCGTAGAAAGGCATCAGGCAGTCCTGTTAGAATGCCAGCACCATCACCTGTATTATATTCCACCCCCCTTGCTCCTCGGTGATCCATGTTTTCAAGAATTGTAGCTGCATCAGATACAATCTTGCGGCTTGCTTGACCTTTAATATGGGCTACAAAACCGACGCCACAGCTTTCTTTTTCAAAAGCAGCATCATACAAACCAATCTGTTTTTTTGGCATAAAATGCATAATTTTCCTCAGCAGCTTTGAGATTGCTGATAAATGATTACTAAAAATAATCTTGATGTTTTGTTATAGATGCTCTGGACGCAAAAAGAGATCAGAAACCATCACGTGGGCCATTTTACCAATTATTGAAGAATTTTTCTTGCCTCTTGTTTTTACTATACAGGTCTTTCATTTATACTCATTGGGTCTCTTGGGTTATTGTTGGATTCAATCTAAGAACATTTATCATAAACAAAGGGGTGATATGAACGATCTAAATTTCTGGTTAAATGCCATTGGTAGTATTTTATGGCATGAAAATGTTCTCTATGCTTTGTTGATTACAGGATTGATTCTGACAGTTTGGAGTGGCTTCTCACAATATCGTGCTTTAACTCATGGCGTTAAGGTAATCCGTGGTGATTACGACAAACCTGATGACCCAGGTGCTATCACGCACTTCCAAGCTCTTTCAACAGCGTTATCGGCTACAGTGGGCCTTGGAAATATTGGCGGGGTAGCCCTTGCGATTTCATTGGGTGGTCCTGGAGCCATTTTCTGGATGTGGGTTGTAGGCTTCTTAGGGATGGCTGTGAAGATAACAGAGGTATCACTTTCAATGTTACACAGAGACACCTCTGACCCCGAAAACCCCAATGGCGGTCCAATGTGGGTAATGTCTAACAACCTCATTGGTCGATCGAAAATAATAAGGGCCCTTGGAATGGGCATTGCTGGTACTTTTTCTGTCGCTTTGATTATTAATACGTTTATTGCAGGTAATTATTTTCAAGCATGGAATGTTGGGGAATTGACCGAGCAATATTTTGGAATTCCTTCTATTGTGACTGGTTTAATACTCGCCGTTATAGTGGGAGCAGTTATCATTGGAGGAATCAAGCGTATTGGTGAGGTAACATCAAAACTGGTTCCCTTCATGTTAACTCTTTATGTGCTCTCTTGTTTATTGGTCTTGGCGTTCAACTTTAACCAAATCCCTTCCATGTTTGCTTTAATTTTTAACGCAGCATTCTCTCCACTGGAGGCAAGCAATGCATTCATTGGAGGCGCAGTGGGTTCTGCTTTCATGCTTGGCATGCAAAGGGCTTTGTTTTCAAACGAAGCAGGCCAGGGATCTTCACCAGTCGCACATTCTGCTGCCAAAACCAAAGAACCAATCCGAGAAGGGGTGGTTGCGGGCCTAGAGCCTTTTGTTGACACAATCGTTGTTTGCACAATGAGCGCATTGGTCATTTTAATTAGTGGGGTCTGGAATCGCCCTGCTGAAATTTTTATCAATGAAGCTGCATTTACCCCTGTTTCTGAAAATAAATGGCAACTCTCAACGGATGATTCTTTTTACAATCAATTATCTGCAGATCAAAATGTTTTTGTGGTGGTGTCTGGCGATCTAAACCCGCAATCTGGAAACACTTTAAGCAAGGTAACTGGTGAAGTAATTTATGAAAATGAGAAAAAGGCTGTAACCAACATCAAATGGCAGACATTTACATCAAAGAAAAAACCTCAACTATTAGACAAGGGATTATATATAGACTATGTCGGGGCAATACTAACAGCTAAAGCCTTGGACAAAGCGTTTGAAAGAAACTGGCCTGATTTAGAGCTGGGAAAATGGTTGGTTACTCTAGCTTCCTGGTTGTTTGCAATATCCACGATGATCTCATGGAGTTATTACGGAGAGAAGGGTGTTGTTTTCTTAATGGGTCAAAAAAGTGTTCTGCCATACAGGATTATTTTTTGCCTGATCATTGTGTTCGCTACACTTGGATTTATAAAAACAAACGAGGAGCTCAATAGTCTTTCGGTAATAGGTACAGGGGTATGTCTTGTAGCTAATCTTCCTATAATCTGGTTGTTTAGCCACCAGGCTATGAGGGAATATAAACAATATATTCGCAAACTTAAAGCTGGAGATTTTTTATAGATAAGCCTTATAAAATGAGATTAAAACCATGAAAAAAGAAATAAAAATTCGACCTTTCTGGTATTCAGATGTTTGGATCTGGCCAAAGTTGATTACCATTATTACAACGCTTGATAAGAAAGGTGTTGTCAATGCCGGTCCTTACTCTCACATTATGCAATATGATGTGATGACTAAAAATCCAAGATTAATAGCGGGATTTAGACAAGATTCTCATTCATTTGTAAACATCTGTGACACCAAAGAGTTTGTTGTTAATTGCCCCAATGTTGACGGTCTTGACGACATGATGGAAACCGCAAAATTTTACCCCGAGGGAATCAATGAGCTAGAGTTTACTAAGTTTACTCAAATTCCTTCACGAAAAGTAAAACCACCAAGCTTGAAAGAATGCCCACAAATTGCAGAATGCACTGTGGATGAGATTATTGTACTAGAAAAAAGTACTGCTATTGTGATTGGCACTATTGAAGCAATCATTGTAGATGAAGAGCTAATTTCCATGAATAGGGAAGAGCGCATACGCGCAATGGATTTACCCATAGGAATGGGTGATGAAAAACGTCAGGATTACTACCATACAACTTTAGGGAAACTAACAATGCACAGATTGGGTCAGCCTAAAAATGCTATGGCCGGGGCTGACGCGGTGACCAATATGCCTTGGGACAAAGAAGCGATGAAAATGCTTATGAATGTACCACCACCGATAAGAAAAATGGTCATTAAAAATACAGAAGAATCCACCAAAGAAAAAGGGGCAGCAACAGTTACTTCTGAGCTTTTCACAGAATTAGCTAAAGAAGTGGGCATGGATCCAGAGGTGATGGAAAGATTTAACAGCGGGGGTTAAATTTTTTGCCTATTGAAATAAACAATGACGACTTGTTCAAAGAACAGGCCTACATCAATGGTGAATGGGTTGATGCCAATGATGGCTCGACTTTGGATGTTGTCAATCCAGTAAACCAAAACGTTATCGGTCATGTGCCCAACTGTGGCCTGGAAGAAACCAACGCTGCCATTAATGCTGCTGCAGAAGCACAAAAAAAATGGAGGCATTATCCTGCAAAAGAAAAAGCCTCAATTTTGAGGTCTTTGTTTGATCTGATCTGCACTCACCGGGAAGATTTAGCAAGGATCATAACTTATGAACAGGGCAAATCTTTGACCGAAGCAACCGGTGAAATTGCATACTCAGCCTCATTTATTGAATGGTTTTCAGAAGAGGCTAAACGTATCTATGGGGATGTGATTCCTGGTCATCTTCATGATAGAAGAACTGTTGTGATCAAACAACCCATTGGGGTTGTGGCTTGCATAACACCATGGAATTTTCCTTCTGCAATGCTAGCAAGAAAAATTGGACCAGCGCTTGCAACAGGCTGTTCTCTGGTGTGTAAACCGGCAAAACACACCCCTTTTTCTGCTTTAGCGCTTGCTTATTTGGCAGAAGAAGCAGGCTTACCTAAAGGTTTATTCAATGTGCTGACTGGTGATGCAAAAATTATTGGGAAAACAATGACTGACAGCCATTTAGTTAGAAAATTAACATTCACTGGATCAACTGAGATCGGAAAAATGCTGCTAAAAGAATGTGCTAAAACCGTCAAAAAAGTCTCTATGGAGCTTGGAGGGCATGCCCCATTCATTGTTTTTGAAGATGCAGATATTCCAGCTGCTATTGAGGGGGCAATTGCAGCAAAATACAGAAACTCTGGCCAGACTTGTGTTTGTGCTAATAGAATATATATTCATCAGAAAATATATGATGAGTTCTGTGCTGGATTTGTAAAAGAAGCTGGACAGCTTAAAACCGGTGATGGCCTAGACCCAGACACAGACCAAGGACCTCTTATTGACAAAGCTGCATTACTTACAGTTGAAGAACATGTCATTGATGCTAAAAACCAAGGTGGAGAAATTCTCTTAGGCGGAAAATCACATCAGTTAGGTGGTTTGTTTTATGAACCAACAGTGATTAAAAATGCCCATGACGGGATGCTTGTAGCTAAAGAAGAAACCTTTGGTCCTGTGGCGCCCTTATTTTCTTTTACCACGGAAGCAGAGGTAATCGAAAGAGCAAATGACACTCTTTTCGGTCTTGCATCATATCTTTATACTCAAAATCTAGCAAAAAGTTGGAGGGTTTCAGAGCAACTTGAATATGGGATGGTGGGGTTAAACACAGGAATTATTTCAACTGAAATGGCTCCATTCGGAGGCATCAAGGAATCCGGCATGGGTCGCGAAGGATCCAAGTATGGAATAGACGACTATCTTGAAACAAAATACATCTCTATCGCTGGAATCGATGAATAGCTGCTAACGATTGCAATCTATTGTTACAACTGTATGATTCGGCTATTGTTTTCATAAACCTCCATGCAAACTGAACAAGCTAAACTAACCAAAGGCCCTGTTTCTTCGGCTATAACATCCATGATGGCACCAATGATCATTGGTCTCATTGTGATTATTGGCAATGGTTTGGTTGATGCTTATTTTGTTGGGCAGCTTGGCTATGCGCAATTAGCTGCAATAAGTTATGCTTTTCCTGTTTGGTTTATCCTTGGCGGTATTGTTATGGGCCTGGGTGTAGGAACCTCATCTGTAGTATCAAGATTAATTGGATCTGGCAATCACGCCCAAGTCAAAGAAGTTGCAACTCACTCAATGATTTTGGGTGTCTGTGTGGGTGTAGCAGTTATATCCATAGGCCTGATTACTCTGGAGGATCTTTTTAATCTTCTTGGTGCAAATGAAGAAACCATGCCTTATGTAAAAGACTATATGGAGATTTATTATCTGGGAGGTATTTTTATAGCCGTGCCCATGATAGGAAACTCAGTCTTAAGAGCGTCTGGCGATGCAAAAACTCCCTCAGCACTCATGGCATCAACAGCTATCATAAATGCCATTTTAGATCCCATATTAATTTTTGGGTGGTTTGGTATGCCTGCAATGGGGATCAAAGGGGCAGCTTTGGCAAGCGTTTGTGCAAATATTTTTGTTTTTCTAGCAGCGCTTGCAATATTAATTTTTAGAGACAAATTAATTCAACTCGAAGGCCATTCTGTTAATAGAATTATTCATTCTTGGAAACAAATACTACATGTGGGTTTACCTGCAATTGCCAGCAACCTAATTGCACCAGTTTCGTCTGCTTTGGTGACAGCGCTAGTTGCTAGTTTTGGACAATCAGCCGTAGCTGCATATGGTCTAGCGGGACGAATTGAGGCATTTGTTATTGTTATTCTGATGGCTCTTGGTGGTGCTATGGCACCATTTGTTGGGCAAAACTTTGGTGCTGGAAAGTTTGAACGATTGAGGGAAGGATTTGTTTTTGCAGCTAGATTTATGCTTGTTTATTCGATTTTTTGTATCCTTTTTTTATTTTATGCTGCTGATTTTCTTGTTGGGGTTTTTACCTCAAATGAAGAAGTAATGAGGATAGCCATAATTCAATTGGTTTATTGCCCATGGGGGTATGGTTTTCTAGGTTTAGCTGCGATTTGTAATGGCTCTTTTAACGCCTTTGGAAAGCCCATGCCTGCAATGACTATTTCAATTACCAGAACCTTAATGGTATACGTGCCTATGGCATATTGGCTTGCTAGTATTTATGGAATCAGAGGTATTTTTATAGCTCAAGTATTGTCTAATATTCTTGCCGGCATAGTTGCTTTTTTTTGGTATCGATCTATTTTTAAACAACTGCGATCAGAATATAGTCCAGCTTAATTGTTTCCTTTTAATTGATCCAAAATGCTCTCATTTTCTAATGTTGAGGTGTCTTGAGTGATTTCTTCATCTTTGGCAATCGATCGTAGAAGCCTCCTCATAATTTTACCAGATCTAGTTTTAGGAAGGTTGTCCGAGTAACGAATATCATCAGGCTTGGCAATGGGTCCTAATTGCTCCGCAACCCAGTCTCTCAACTTATTAGTCATTTCAATAGCATCATCTCCTATTGGTCTATCTCCTTTTGGCACTACATAAGCAAAAATTCCTTCTCCCTTTATCTCATGAGGCTTACCAACAACAGCTGCTTCTGCAATATCTGGATGTGCAACTAACGCAGATTCAACCTCCATAGTGCCTAATCGATGTCCGGACACATTTAAAACATCATCAATTCTGCCCATGATCCAGTAATATCCATCTGTGTCTCGGTGTGCGCTGTCTCCAGCAACATAGTACCGGTTATTAAATCGTTCCCAGTACGTGTCGATATAACGTTGATTATCTCCCCAAATTGTTTGCAACATGGAAGGCCATGGTTTTTTGATGACCAAGTATCCTCCTTGCTTAGGATCAGTGATAGGAGTTCCTTGTTCACTAACAATATCCACCATAATTCCTGGCAGTGGTTGGGTGCAGGATCCAGGTTTTGTAGTTGTCA
>Ga0187827_10002014_pt1 | contig 28467 bp, 19 predicted proteins | sample ETNtaG_39_FD_167969 | JGI IMG/M metagenome (GOLD analysis project Ga0187827, IMG submission 167969) | Marine microbial and viral communities from oxygen minimum zone, Eastern Pacific Ocean - ETNP2014_SV_150_PacBio MetaG (Illumina Assembly) | ecosystem: Environmental > Aquatic > Marine > Hypoxic...
TGGATCAGTTTCTTTCGGTACTGGCTTCGGAATTCGGGCTCGAGGTCGTGATAAAGCCAGTCGTAAAGAAGGGCCGCGCCGACCATGATGTTTGCGGCGCTCATGCCGCTGTCGGCCTCCTTGCCAATCTCCCAGTTCTCTAGGTTGAGCAGGAATTTCATGTATCCGAGGGCCTGCTCGAAGGACTGCTTGTCACCGGTCAGCACGTAATGAAGCCCGACCGTCGGCATGCGCCAGAAACCATGCCGCTGGCCATCGGTGGCATCCCGCAGGAACTTCGGCTCTTCAGGCGCTTTGCAGGAGGGCAGGTAGCCGGCGACCCGTTCCATGAGAGTTTTTCCTTCGCCCGCGGCAAGAGCACGGATACGAGCGACTTCGTCTTCGGTGAAGAGCAGTCGCGGATGCTTGCCGCGAACTGCTTCCACGAGCTGCGGGATTTCCTTCATGCCCGGATCTTTTTCCGGGACGACCGGCGGAGGAGGAGGCGGTGGCGGCGGCAGCACCGGCTTCGCCTGCATGGGGCCGCCGAGGGTGACCTTGATTTCATCGACCCAGAATGTCTGGCCTTCCCCATCTTTCTTGTCGCCGATGAGCGCGACGCCGACAAAGCCTTCGACTTTGCTCTGATTCCAGTCGTAGCGTTTGCGCCGGCTGTTCACGTCTTTGCCGTCCACGAGAATGCGCAGGCCCTTCTGAGCGTCCAGGTCGAAAGTCCACTGTCGCCACTTTCCAGGCTCTCTCTTTATCGCCAGATAACGCACCATGAACCAGGGCATCTCTTTGGGGGGAAGGTAATCGCCGGCCGCGTAGGTGGATTGTCCTGACAGATAGGGCGCGTAGATGGCGCCAACCGTAAGCAGTCGCCCGTTCTTCTGAATCAAACCCCATTGTGGGCCGCCTCGTCGGACCTTCGGGTTCTTTGGAGATTTTCCGTCGTCAAGAACCCACAGATCGATCCGGCCGGAATTATTCGCATCGCGCAGTTTCCAGATGGCCGATGAACCGGGCGCTACTTTGAGACAGCCGAGAGCAGCGTGTCCGGCCGTCTTGTCGCGGGTGGCATCTCCTGTGACCTGCAAAGAAGCCAGAGAGTCGGCCTTGCTGAATGCATTCGAATGTTCTTCCCCGAATGCCTGGCCAAAAAGAACGAGAGTTACGGACAGGAGGAATTTGAGGCAATTGAACATTGAGGTTGATGCAGATTCCGAGTGTGAGTTTCGAACAATCCAGCGGGGTAGAGACAGCAGTTGATTCTAGGTGTCGGCAAGCTGGTTAATCAACCGTCCTGTTCCAGACAGTGAAGAAGAGGAGGCAGCAGAGCCCTTGCGTTAGCCCCTGACAGGAGGGACCCAACTTGTCAGCTCGAAGAACTGATTCTCACCGGTCGGGACGTAAAAAAGGCTGGCCGAGGGCATGCGCCAGTAGGCGGGCTAATCAGGTCACTCTTCTGCCGAGATGAATCCGAAATCTCGGGAAAGGGCTCGTAGTCCGTGAAATTAACTGATGTCACCGAGTGGGTGCCAATTCCATGGAGAAATTCTAATTGTATAAAGTGATTGAGTTCCCATCTGACTGAAGTTCAGCCTGCAGGTCAGTGGTGAACCCGCATATCCATTCCCGCACGGGATGGCTTCCAATGCCACGCAGCTCGGAAGGGCAGCTACAAAGGAAGGAGCTTCCCTGAACGGATTAATTGGGTATGAAGCCGGGCTTTGAGGTTTACTCCCTCTCTTACTCCGCTCGTGGCTGTCCGCAGTCTCTGAGCTTCAAACGTAATGCGGCAAGAACATGCTCTCCGAAATTCTCCACACGTACACGTTGAATCTACGGCATCTTCGCCGCTTGGTTGCCGATCTCGATGACGCGGAAATGGTCACGCAAACGGGCAGCGCGCCGAATCACGCAGCATGGATCATCGGTCACCTGATTCATAGCTGCGAAGCGATGTGCGGCGAAATCGGGGTTGATCCGTGGCTTACTGAAGACTGGCGCGGACTTTTCGGCACCGGGAGTACGCCTCTCGGCAACGCCGATTCATATCCCTCAAAAGGTTCCTTGCTTACCGCGCTGGATGATGCCTACTCGCGACTTTCAGACGCACTATCAGAACTCGGCGAATCCGGTATGCTTGCCCCGCTGCCGGATATGCAATACCGAAAGTCGTTGCCAACGATCGGGCATGCCCTTGTCCACATTCTTGCCTCGCACACTGCCCTTCATGTAGGCCAGTTGACCGTTTGGCGTAAGGCAATAGGACTTCCCCGTGTGCCCGAACAGTTTGACCATGATTCGAACGCTTAATAAATGCCGCACAACGAATCGCTCAAGAGGTCTGGCACGAATGCCGCTGTTTCACAGACAGCCGTAATGGTGAATCCATGAGCCAGATAATGGTCGACGTTGAATCTGACGGACCGATACCGGGCGATTATTCGATGATTTGCTTTGGCGCCGTCATCGTCGAGCAAACCCTCGAAAAGACGTTTTACGGCAAGCTCAAACCAATCTCAGATCAGTGGATACCGGAGGCGCTGGCCATCAGCGGATTTACCCGCGAGGAGACGCTCGAATTTGACGATCCCAAAGCCGTCATGGAACAATTCGCATCGTGGATCGCAGCCAACAGCAATGGCCGTCCTTTCTTCATCTCTGATAACAACGGATTCGATTGGCAATTCATCAATTGGTACTTTCACCACTTCACGGGCAACAATCCTTTTGGCCACAGTTCATCGAATCTCGGGTCGCTGTACAAAGGTCTCGTGAAGGACACCTTCACCAACTTCAAACACCTGCGGAAAACGAAACACACGCACAATCCGGTCGATGATGCTCGTGGCAATGCCGAGGCATTGCTGCAAATGAAAGAAGATGGACTGAAGATCAGCCTCAAATAAAGCCAGGCGTAACCAGAGCGCTCCAGAGAGTTGCTTCTGGCGCTACGAATTGGAGTCAATCGTTACTCTGAGGTCTACTGTTTCTGTTCCTCCGCTCGGTACTGTCCGCACTCTATGAGCTTCGACGCTTCGACGTTAGTTAGACGCCAAGGAATAGCCTCATCTCATTGCTCTCGATAGTCGTGACGTGCGCCGGGCGCGGCGTTCCACTTACCACGCGGCTATCTCGCAGCGGAACGTCATTCAAAGGTCTCCGTATAGGTGACAAATACGAATCCAGATCAAGCTCTACCTTTGCAGAGAAGTAATGCAGTCTTTGCCTGATGGTGAATTTGAGGATATCACCCTTTCCTTCAAGATCCCTATTGCAGAAGACGAGGTGAGCAAGTTCATCGACGTCAACATCAATGGTAAAACCAAAAGGACAATACTCAGGAACGACCCGGTTGTTCCCAACCGCACCTATCGAATGTACTACCCAATCATCAGGGAGTCTCCATCAGGCACAGTTTTCACAATTGCTAAGATTGTTAAGCATCGATTCCTGGGGATCTCCGTCGTCGATTGGGGTTATATCGAGGGCGAGGTGGGAATTCGGGCCACCGCGGCGAAGACAGAGGTCGATCTCACATTTTGCTTTGAGTCCAATGATTCGGGTGATATCGTCCCAAAGAAGAATTGCCTGGGACGCGTCGCGCTCTGACTGCTGCAAATGCATCTGACTAATCCTACAGCGTTAGTTTTCTGAGAGTTGTTGCATCTGAAAGCACCAATCATACTCCTTGAGGCAGCTTGGTTGGAGTAACGGCTTTAGCCGGGTCCGAGTTTGCGACAGCTCCCCAGACCCGGCTAAAGCCGTTACTCCAACAAGTTACGCGTGAATTCTTCGCTGTAGGACTAATCGCCCTGTAGAGATTAAGCCGAAATCTCGGGAACGGACTCGTAGTCAGCGAGATTGACTGTTGCCGCCCAGTGTGTGCGAAACCCATCCGCAAAGCCGACTCCGTCTTGGAGCAGAAGCCGAGGTCTCTCATTAATCTGAAGCACCCTCTCGAACTGGTCGGCCGGGCACTGCTCAACTGCCTCGACCCGGAGCAACGCTACCTGCCCTGCTATGACATTGTCATCGACAGGGATTACCGGGCCTTTCAAACGTTTAATGCGATGGCGCACAACATCGGGCGCTGGTGGGATGCGATCTTGCGCGTTGAAGATGCGATCGGTTTTGAGATTCCGCAGAACCTCGAAGATGCGATGCTGCAGAATACCAGGCTCTTTTTTGATAATCCGGATCACATGTGCCTGTTTCCGATGGAAGGTCCGTGGCATCCAAACACAGCACGGTTTTTTCTTGATTTTCATTCGATGCGTGAATGGCTGCTGAGCCTGGCTGCTCTTGTCCGGTTCAGGGACAGCGAATGGGCCGCAGACAAAGGCCATAGGATGCTCGAGACCGTCCGGCGGATCTCGAAGGACGACGATGAGCCGTGGGATGTCAGAAGTGTCGAACGCATCAAGATCATGGAAGAACAGGATCTTCCCGGGTCGAGGGGAAGCCTGAATCGCAGCCAGCTTGATGTCGGAAGGTTCATTGAGGGGCTCGTCTGTTTCTTTGAGGCGACCGGTGATTCGCTGGCAATGGAGCTCGCGGACCGTTTTGCCCGGTACCACCTCGAGCACTCGACGAACGAAGATGGCAGCTTGAACAGCTACTGCTGGGTCAATCACACTCACTCTTATTTCGGCACGCTGCGAGGCCTGCTGCGGTTTGGCCAGGTGACCGGGAAGCAGGAGTATATTGAGAGGGTGGATGCTACTTATCGCGAGACCGTGCGCGGGCTGTTCAAGCCTTCCGGTTACATCTGCCATGACCTTGATAAGGAAACCGGCGGTGATTCTGCGGCCTGTGGCGATGCCATGCAGCTCGCTATCTGGCTGTCGTATCTGGGGCCTTCAACTCTTGCCGCGGAGCGTCAAGACTACCTGCTCGATGACGCAGAGCGGATGATGCGCAATCGGCTCTTGCCTTCGCAGGTCACGGAATGCCCTCCTCTATTGCCGCTTGAACTGAAGAAGTCGGTAGACGGCAAGAGCTACCTGGTCTGGAACAACGTTTCACACACCGAGCGCGAGATCCCTGTGGAGGCGATTTCATGGAAGGAGGATTCTGCGGAACGTGTGACCGGGGCTTTCAGCATTCATCATGAGCCGCACGGCGGAAAACATGCGGTTACGGACGTCACAGCCGCGGTCGCTCACAGTCTCTGCGATTTCTATAACCATATTGTCGGCGAGTCCGCGGCCGGCCTGGTTATCCGATTCCACACGAACTTCGAGAATGAACAGGTTGCCATAAGCTCATCGCGAGATAGCGAGGCCGCGCTGGATATCCGTGTCAAGGCCTCTCAGCCAGTCATGGTGCGTATCCCCGGCTGGGCGCCTGAAGAGTCTGTGCTTTTCAAGGTGAACGATGCCGTCCGGCAAGCGGAGCGCCTGGGCAGTTTTGCCAGATTCGGGGCAGAGAATTTTCCAGGGACGATTCGGCTTCAACACGCTCTTCCAAGCCGCCGCTCGCGAGACGTGATCAACGGCACGGAATTCGAATACGCATGGCGAGGAGACGAAATCGTCGGGGTGTCGCCAAATACGGATCACTTTCCGTTCTATCCGACGCTGACCTGACTGATTTGATCAATATGAAACAGGAAATGTGGGGCGGGCGTCCCGCCCGCCAAAGCAAATTCTAGCGATGTTGCCGTCGCCCCTACGGCCAATGGGTGCATAGCACTTGGGTTGATTCTCGGTGATGGCGTTGAGGCGGGTGCCGCGGCCAGCGCCAATGATGATTGGTTTCACGAACGGATTGACTCTTCAGGTTGCCTGGTTCATTAATGAATTTAAGTAGTTGAACGCAGCAGACTCAAACCGAATCAGAATCATATGCGCCCGAACATCCTCCTGATCACGACGGACCAGCAACGCCACGATGCGCTTGGCATCAACGGCAACGAGATCCTGCAAACACCGAATCTTGACTGGCTGGCCTCCAGCGGAGTCAATTTCAAGCGCGCCTACACAACCTGTCCGGTGTGCATTCCGGCACGCCGAACGATCATCAGTGGGCTGCATCCGACCGCTCACGGGCTGGTTCGTTATCAGGATGGGCTCGATTGGGAACCGCCGTTCACGCTGCCCGGTCTCCTTGGTGACGCCGGTTATCAGACACAGCTTATCGGCAAACTGCATCTTCATCCCCAGCGCAGAAGGTACGGGTTCGACAACATTATCCTGAGCGAGACGCCGAATCACCGGCCCACCTCCAAATGGCAACCACATAACGATTACGCGGACTGGCTGCGTGACAAAGGCGTTCCGTTTCATCCGGTTTCGCATGGAGTCAACAGCAACAGCCGAATTGGCCGGCCGTTTCATCTGGACGAGGATTACCACCACACGAGCTGGTTGATCGAAGAAGCGGTGAAATTCACGACGAAGACCCGCGACCCTTCGTGTCCCTGGTTTCTGCATCTGTCGATTCCTGCGCCCCATCCGCCTCTTGTGCCGCCGAGGGATTACTTCGAGCGATACGCGTCGTTGGATTTGCAGCCTGCGATTGGAGAGTGGGCGAACAAGTCAGCCCCGCTTCATGGCATCAATCCCGTCTCTGCGGTCGGGCCTTTCAAGGAGGTCGAAATCCAGAGCGCGATTGCGGGGTATTACGGGCTCATCCACCACATCGACGATCGGATCTCGCACCTGCTGGATCGTTATTTCGAGTACGGCAACCCGCGCAGCAAAGAATCGCTCTGGGTTCTTTTCACTTCCGACCATGGCGAGATGCTTGGTGACCATCACCTGTTCCGAAAGTCGCTCCCTTACGAAGCATCGTCACACATACCGTTCTTCGTCAGCGGCTTTAACATCGAGAAGAGCAGCTCTCAATCCGACGCGTTGGTTTCGCTGGAGGATATCGCACCAACGCTTCTGGATTTGGCAGGAGTGCAGATCCCAGAGGGAATGGATGGCAAATCGTTGGCGCCGTTCCTTCAAGGGCAGACTCCTGAAACTCGTGAAACTATTTTTGGTGAGTGTGGAAGCGGAGGGAAACTGGCTCATCAGTTCATGGTGGAAGGCGACCTGAAATACATTTGGTTTGCGGAAACGAACGAAGAACAGCTCTTCAACGTGAAGGAAGATCCGCAAGAGAAATCAGATCTGTCCGCGGACGAAGAGCTGCTGCAGCCTTTAAGGGCAAAGATGGCCGCGCACCTCGAAGGCAGGGAAGATTACCAATACATCCGCTCCGAATTGAAGCCCTGCAGGAATTATCCTCCAAGGGTTTTCTGGGATTGAACAAGAGATTCGGACAAGGAGATGCGACTGAGACCGCACGAGGAACCTGTTCCGCTGGCGCTGTCAGCTCACAGGCTGAGTTTATATCGTTCAAGCCGCACTTCGGTCATGAAGATTGGACTGGCTGCGCAGCGGATGCCTGCACGGAGCACACGTGTTTCGGGACGCGCGCTGCCGCGTGACGTTGTGCGTGCCTCCGTGATTGCGGGCACATATTCACTGCCGCGATAGACCTTCTCCGGGCCTGCGTCCGGTCCGGTTGGATTGGTCTGTGGCTCATTCGGGTACGGCCCGTACCAATCCGATACCCATTCAGAAATGTTGCCGGCCATGTTGAGACAACCCCACGCAGAGGCGCCCCCTTTGGGTGTATCTACCGGATGGAGATCAGGAGGCCTGTAATTGGGTTTTGCCATATCCCTGAGAAGCTTGTCCATCCTCTGATACATGCGTGCCTTACCCCATGGGAACGTTCGTTTCTGCTTGCTCTCATTCCATGAGGCCGCGCATTCCCACTCCGCTTCCGTGAGCAGGCGTATACCAGACCAGGCCGCATAGGCGTACGCGCAATACCATGAAACCGCACTGACGGGATGGGACGGATCTTTTTTTCCGTCTTCGATACCAACCCAGTTGGCCGGCAGGTACTGGTGGCCTTCTGGCTCGTCGGCATGTGCAAACTTCTCCTTTCCCGTCTCATCCACCGCGGCGAGGAATTCTGCATATTGCTTCCGGGTGATTTCTGTCTTACCGACGTAAAACGCATTCAACGTGACTTCCCTCTGTGGCGTTTCGCGCACGAGAGCATGGGGCAGTATTTTGTCCTTCATCGGGCCGGCAGTGGCAATAACCACTCGCTCGATTTCAGTGCGGGGCAGGCCCATTGGGAATGTCGTTGCAGGCACATAGACCATTTCGTCGCGAATCCGCTTCATCTGAATCTGCATCTCGAGCTCATCCTCGAAGGGACCGCTGAGCTCGGGCAGTCTCTTCATCTGGCGCGCCTGCGCGGGGCTGTCCAATGCGAACAGACTCAGAATATCGCTCTGCCGCTGGAGCAGCTCAGGTGCGCCCCCGGCATCGGTTGCCAGGCGAACAAGATCTTTCACGCCCAGCAGGTCGTTTACTTTGCCTTCGGTCTTCTGCGTTCCCTGTTTTTCCACAGAGATGTTTACGCCATCGAAATCGTGAACGGTGGTGGGGATGCCGCGGAACTTGACCTGCTTGCCTTTATTCTCCGTCACGTATCCAAACGCCCCGTCGCGCAGGTCGCGCATGGCTTCAAGTTCGCGAATAAACTGATCGGCGCCTTCCACTTTTGCCAGTGCCTTGGAGAGCCGGGGATTCTCCAGCGCGTCCGCGGAGAATTGAATGGCACCTGTCCAGTCATTTGCGGCCATCTTTTGTCTGATTCCCTCCAGTACTTTTCGCGCTTCTGTGGACGCTTTGAGAAGGTTGGCATACTTCACCTTCACGGGGCCTGCGAGCGCGTTGAGTGCCTCTACTTCGCCGGGCGCGTACGATTCCAGCTTGTTGAGATTCATCGACTCGATGAGCTCGAGCACAGTTGCCGGAGGCTCTCTCTCAATTCTGCCCGGTAGTTCTTTCAGAGCCTTTTTGCAGTAATCACTGGCCGCCGTTTTGACAGTTGCCTTCAACTCCTCAACCTTGAATTCCCAATCGGGAACCAGAAGGTTTTCCGGGTAGCTCTCGACGGCATCAATCGCATCGCCGAAGCGTTCTTCCTCTAAAGCCGCGCCCACTTTTGAGTGGATTGAATTGTAGGCCGTCTGCCCTCTGTTCTTTGCCTCTTTCTCGATTCTGGAGATCAGATCCTTGAGCCGTCCCTGATCCTTTGCTTCAAGGTGCTGGATATCAATCTTCTTCAGAAAGGCGAGGTTGGATATGTATTCGTCCGGCCCGTCCTTCATCTTCGCCAATGCCTCCTGGTACGAGACCTTGAGGCCGCCCCCTGCGGATGGGTCTTTTCTGCTCTGGAGAAGTGGCGGGACAAACATCACGCCCAGGATGACGAGGAGCACCGCGGCCAGAATGCCGCCGAACATCTTGACGTTTCTCGGACGCAGGATCATGCCGAGCGCTGACTCTCGCTGGAACCCGGAATCCATCCGGCCTTCCGGGTTGGCCATGGCTGGTCTTCCCGCTCTCGGGCCGGGGGCCGGTCCTGCCGCGGCAGGACTTGCTGGTGCCGGTGCGGAAGGTCCTCTCTGCAATTCCAGAGCTTTGGAATCGACTTCTACTTTTGCCGTGCCGGATGGCGGCGGCTGCATGACAACCGTTGCATTGGCGTTCTGTGCGAATTTGAGTGGCTGGCCGTTAACCAGCAGTGTGAGATCCGTGCCGAGCTGGGTCGCGTCCTGATAGCGCTGATCGAGATTGCGTTCGAGGCATTTGTCAATGATAGCACAGAAACCATCAGAATATTTTGGTGCACTCGTTTTGAGCGGCGGGGCAGGTTCCTGCTGGCGCATGACAATGATGTTGACGACGTTGTCTGCCATAAAAGGCGGCTCGCCCGTCACCAGGTGAAACACGGATGCGCCGAGCGAATAAATATCCGATCGGCCATCCATCTGGGCTTTGGAATCTGCCTGCTCGGGGGACATGTAATGAGGGGTGCCAATGATCGCTCCCGCCTGAGTGATGCCGGTGGAAAGCCGTTCTTTCGCCAGCCCGAGGTCAGCCAGTTTGGACGTACCATTCTGCGCGATCATGATGTTATCGGGTTTGACATCACGATGTATGAGCCCGTCCTGGTGGGCGTGATGCAGTGCGTGGCCGATTTCCAGCATCATCTTGACGGCCGCACGTTCGGTGAAGCGGCCCTTGTTTGAAAGGATGGACATAGCCGTCGCGCCGTCCACGAGTTCCATTACCATATAGTGGTATCCCTTCTCAGTACCGGCAGCGTACACCTGGATAATGTTCTGGTGGTTGAGCTTTGCAGCAGAGCGGGCCTCGCGGTGGAATCGGCTGACGTAAGATTCATCCCCGGCGAGGCGAGGTGGCAGCATCTTCAACGCGACATCGCGGTCCAGGCTTACCTGTTTGGCTCTGTAAACCACACCCATGCTGCCTTCCCCAAGTTTTCCAGTGATTTTGAAATCACCCAGAATGGTGGGCTGATCCGCATCCGTGCCGCGGCCAAGGGCACGCAGGATGGCGCGCACCTGTTTGCTGTTCATGTATTCCTTGTTGAGGAACACCTGTTCGATATCCGCAGGGACACCCATCTGCCGCGCCTTGATTACAGCATCAAGGCATTCACGGGCTCTTTCTTCGGATACCAAGTTGTTATGAACCGCCGTCTGGCAAAAGAGAAGGTCGTCTCGGTCGGACATTTTCTACTTCAAAACTATGAAGGGGTAGAGAGATTATGTCACGAATAGGGTAAACGTAAAGCGTGTTGTGCTCTGGACCAGTTCGAGATGTACCGTGAAACGGCCCGGACCAATTTACGATGTATCGTAAATTGGTACAGGCGAAAGAAAGCTCCTCCGCGCCGAAAAACTTACACGAGGCGAGCCTAATCCATGGCGTAATAATACCTGCCTCATCTGGCCAGAATCACCCGAAGTTCTCCCTCAACGCATATCCGGTATCGATGATAAACGCTGTCCTTTGTGTGCTTTTCTTGAGTATCTCAGGTGCCGACGATGCCCCTGATTTCAATCGCGACATCCGGCCCGTCCTGTCTGACAGGTGCTTCCGATGCCATGGACCGGATGCGAATGCGCGAAAGGCGAAGCTGCGCCTCGATGTGCGCGGGGACGCGACCAGAACGCGCGGCAAGGTGACACCAATCAAGCCGGGCAAAGCAGAAGCCAGCGAAGTCGTTCGGCGCATTCTTACCAACGACCCGGACGACCTCATGCCGCCGCCGGAATCCAAGCTGCGACTCTCCGCCAGTGAGAAAGCGCTTATCAAGAGGTGGATTAACTCAGGAGCGAATTTCGATGAGCACTGGGCCTATCAGAAAATTCAGAGACCGGACGTACCGAAGGTGAAGAATACCGCGCGAGTCCGAACGCCCGTCGATGCATTCATCCTTGCGCGCCTGGAGAGAGAGGGGATGACGATGTCAGCGGATGCCTCCAAAGAGAAACTGATTCGCCGGGTCGCGTTTGATATCACCGGATTGCCCCCAACGCTCAAGGAGATCGATGACTTCCTCGCCGATGGCTCTCCCAGAGCTTCTGATAAAGTAGTGGATGAATACCTTCGCCGTGAGGGCTACGGTGAACGTATGACGAGCGAATGGCTGGACGTGGCGAGGTATTCGGACACCTACGGGTATCAGGTGGACCGGGGACGCCACGTATGGCCCTGGCGCAATTGGGTCATCAAGGCCTTCAATGCAAACATGCCATACGACCAATTCGTGACAGAACAACTGGCTGGTGATCTGCTGCCGAATGCGACGGACGATCAGATCCTGGCAACGACGTTCAATCGCCTGCATCCGCAGAAGGTCGAAGGTGGCAGCACGCCGGAGGAGTTCCGAATCGAATACGTGGCCGACCGCACGCAGACATTCGCCACGGCATTCCTCGGCCTCACGCTCGAATGCACACGGTGTCACGAACACAAATACGATCCGTTCACGCAGAAGGAGTACTACCAGCTCTCGGCGTTCTTCGACAACATCGATGAGGCGGGGCTTTATTCATACTTCACACCATCCGTTCCGACACCGACGCTGCTTCTGGCAAATGATGCGCAGAAAAAACTGATGGCAGAAGTGGCAACACGAATAGCGGAGGAAGAAAAGAAGCTGGCGGCGTTGGTGAAGGACCGGAGGAAAGCGTTCGAAGATTGGCGGACGGGTGCAAAGAAAAAGGCAGAGCCCGATGAGTCGAACGAGGATTTGGAGGGCCTCGAAACTGATAGAAAAGAAGATGAAACGGGCGAGGAACTCCTGAAGAAGCAGCAAGCGAAAGCCAGGAAAGAAAGCAAAGCAGAAGCGAAGAAGCCGGGCCTGATTCCAGGTATGTTGGGGCACTTTACCTTTGAAGAACTCAAGCGCGGCAAGTTGGCAAACGAAGCGGATGAGAAAAAGCCGGCGACGACATCGGGGAACAACAGGCTCGTCGAGGGGAAATTCGGAAAGGCACTTCAGCTCACGGGGGACGATGCGGTCAAATTGAAGTTCGGGAATTTCACCCGCAACCAGCCCTTCACCATTTCACTGTGGCTGAAGACACCAGACCACAAGAAGCGCGCCGTGGTCTTTCATCGCTCCAGGGCCTGGACGGATTCCGCGAGCCGCGGGTACCAACTCCTGATCGAAGAAGGAAAGCTGAGTGCTTCGCTCATCCATTTCTGGCCGGGCAATGCGATTCGGGTCCGCACCAGCGAGAGCATCCCGCTCGATGAATGGCTTCACGTGACGATGGCCTATGATGGGTCGAGTCGCGCGGGTGGATTGAAGATCTTTCTAAACGGAAAGCTGCCCGAGCTCGATGTGGTCCGGGATAACCTCTACAAGAACATCACCGGAAGCGGAGGCAATGAAATCACCATCGGCGAGAGATTTCGCGACCGTGGATTTACCAACGGCATGGTAGATGAGCTCAAGGTCTTCGACCGATTGTTGACGCCGATTGAGATAGCGCAGTTGTTCGATGGGAAAAGCCTGATGAATCTTCTCGCCAAGCGAAAGCAGGACAATTCAGCCGCCGAACAGGAACAACTCTATGCCTTTTACCTCGCCACGGCAGATGATTCCTGCCGTGCGCAGCGCGAAGCTCTGAAGAAGGCACGGGAGGCCCGCAGCAAGGCTGTCGATGGCATCCAGGAAATCATGGTCATGCGCGAAATGGCTGAGCCTCGCAAGACCTATCTTCTGCATCGGGGACATTACGCCGCGAGGGAGGAAGAGGTCCAGGCTGTCACACCGGCCAGTCTCCATCCGTATCCGAAAGGTGAGAAGCCGAATCGTCTGGGGCTCTCTCGATGGTTGATGCATCCGGACAACCCGCTCACAGCCCGCGTGACAGTCAACCGCTACTGGCAGATGTTCTTTGGCCGCGGCCTGGTGAAGACGACCAATGATTTCGGCAGCCAGGGATCGCCTCCCACGCATCCCAAACTGCTCGACTGGCTGGCTAAAGAGTTCATAGACAGCGGCTGGGACCTGAAACGGCTGGTGCGGACGATCGTGACCTCAACGGTTTATCGCCAAAGCTCGACAGCCTCTGCCAAGGCAACAGCCAGAGACCCTCTGAATCTCCTTCTCGCTCGCTCACCTCGTTATCGTATGCCGGCCGAGATGATTCGTGACAACGCGCTCGCGACAAGCGGGCTACTGCAGCCGAGTGTCGGCAGCGGTCCGGTCAGGCCATATGAGCTCGCCGTCTCCTTCAAGCCCATGGGCCACGACAAGGGCGCCGGGCTTTACCGCCGCAGCCTCTATACCTACTGGAAACGCACCGCGCCCGCGCCGGTCATGATGGCGCTGGATGCATCCAAGCGGGATGTCTGTTCCGTCCGCCGAGAGACAACAGCCACTCCGATTCAAGCGTTCGTGTTCATGAACGACCCGCAGTTTGTTGAAGCAGCAAAGAAGCTTGCCGAGCGCGTGCTTGAGGAAACAGACGGTGATGCATCGAAATCCTCGAAACGGATCTTCCGTTATCTGACCAGTCGCCGCCCCAGTGAGAAAGAGGCGGAGATCCTCCAAAGGCTCTATGCAGACGAGCTGGCCGCCTTTGAAAAGCAGCCGGACAGAGCAAAGAAGCTCCTGAGCACGGGTCATTCAAAGCCGAAGAATTCGCTCCCCGTCCCACAATTGGCTGCTCTGACAGTGACGGCGACTGCGGTCTTCAGCCACGATGAGTGTGTGATGAAGAGATGAGCCTCCTGGCGACGGGTTGTCGCCAGCCTGGCAATCTGAGGCCAAGACAAGGTGAGGATTACGCTTCTTTGATGTGCACAATCCGGCCCTTCACGCTCGCCCTTCCTTCGGCGATCAGTTGGATGGCCTCGGGCAGCGCCTCCTTTTCCGCATCGAAAACCTTCGCAGCCAATTCATCCGGGGTGTCTTCTGCACAAACCGGAACGGTCTTTTGAAGGATGACCGGGCCGTGGTCGTACGCGGTCGCGTCCGCGAAATGCACGGTGCAACCGGAGATCTTTACACCGTAGTTGATCACGGCCTCATGCACGTGATGCCCGTAGAAACCTTTGCCGCAGAATGAGGGGATTAGCCCTGGGTGGATGTTGACCACCCTGTTCTCAAATTCCGCGGGCACTTCATAAAAGAAAAGGAAGCCAGCAAGCACGACAAGCTCAACGCTGTGTTCTTTCAATGCCTCGGTGATGCTGTCGCTGAACGCGCTGTTACTTTCAAAATCTCTCGGATTGAAAACCGCGGTCGGGGTGCCTCGATTCTGAGCTCGAACAAGGCCGTACGCGTTCTTCTTGCTGCCGATGACAAGGGAGATTTCCGCATCCAGACTGCCGGCCTCGATCCTCTCGTACAGGTTTTCAAGAGTGCGGCCGGAGCCGGAAAGCAGGATTCCGAGCTTGAGGGGCATAGGGAAAAGGAATCAGGGAATCAGGAAAACGGATGACGTTATTGCAGGTTTCTAACAATGCAGGAATGTGCGCCAATGTTGGAAGACGCTGCTCATTCCCCCGAGCCAAGCGCGGCAACAACAGCGGCGTCTCTGGCACTCAGTTCCGGATACTCTGAAGCCGATCCCACATCCGGGCGGCGTTTCCAACTGCGTTCACACCGCTGGTATTTTTCGCGAGTGTCGACGACTTCGATGTCGACAGGCAGACCGTCCTGGCCAGTCTCGGCATCCACTTCTTCAATGCGATGGAAACCGACGGAGAGCAGGTCTTCGATATCGTCGCCGAGGCGTTCGAGGCGGTCCTTCCAATCAGATGAGTTGGTGCCGACTTTAAACACGACTTCCGCATCGAGAGGGTTCTTCAGATCCCGAGTGGCCTTGGCATCTTCGAGCTGGACATGAGCGGTCGGCTCGAGCGTTTCGAGAACCGGCTGCCAGTCGGCAAGGATGGCAAGGTCTTCTTTGCTGGATTCATCTGAGACCTCCGGCATCAGGACGAGGTGGATACTCTCGGCCTGGTCCCGACGATTTGGTATTTTGTCCCAGATTTCTTCGCACGTGTGCACGAGGATGGGGCCCAGAAGCTTCGTCAACGCCTCGACGACTTCATACATAACTGTCTGGCAGCGGCGGCGGCGAACGGAGTCATCGGCATCGCAGTACAAGCGATCCTTGTTCGCATTGAGATACCAGCCGCTGAGCTGGATGGTGCAGAAATCCAGGATGCGGCGGTAAACCGTGTGGTATTCGTAGCGATCGTAAGCGGCACGGACCTCTCGGATCATTCTTTCGAGCGCGGCCAGAGCCCATCGGTCGAGGCTGTTGCGATGCTCTTCAGACCGGACGTCCACCCCATCCGTCGCGGGATTGAATCCGTTTAGGTTGCCGAGCAGGAAACGGAACGTGTTGCGAATTTTGCGATACGACTCGGACGTGCCCTTCATGAGCTCGAGCGATGTCGGGATATCGTTGTGGTAATTGATGCTCGACACCCAGAGGCGAAAAAGGTCGGCGCCTGTCGTCTTGATGGCATCCGATGTGGAGACAAAGTTGCCCAGACTTTTCGACATCTTTTTGCCGTCTTCGTCTACCACGAAACCGTGGGTAGTGACCGTGCCGTATGGCGGCGTTTCGTCCGCGCCCATCGCAGTCAGAAGGCTCACCTGAAACCAGCCGCGATGCTGGTCAGAGCCTTCGAGGTACATGGCCGTCGGGAAACTCATTCGCTCGTCTTCGCGAAGGACAGAGCGGTGTGAAGTGCCCGATTCAAACCACACATCAAAAATGGCGGTCTCTTTAACGAGATCTTCCGGGCCGCTCTCGCCCACTCGTGTGCCCTCTGGCACGAGATCTTTTGCTTCCCATTTGAACCAGATGTCGGCGCCGTGTTCGGCTACGAGGTCGCGCACATGGCGCACGAGTTCCGCGGTCATTAAGACCTCGCCGGTCTTGCTGCAGTAAAAGGCCGGGATGGGCACGCCCCAGCAGCGCTGGCGCGAGATACACCAGTCTGGACGCTGTTCGACCATGGCTTCGATCCGGGCCTGGCCGGTTTCGGGCACCCAGGTGATGTCATTGCGGATGGTTTCGAGGCAGCGCTGGCGCAGGTCATTGTGATCTACGCTGATCCACCACTGGTCGGTCGCACGGAAGATGACCGGCTTGTGAGATCGCCAGGAATGGGGATAGCTGTGCGAGACATCCTGCTTGTGGAACAGAACGCCGGCCTCCTTCAGGTGTTCGCAGATCCTGGGATCGGCATCGAAGACGTGCATGTCAGCGAACGGCCCCGCCTCTGCAGTCAGGATGCCCTTGTCGTTTACAGGCGAAAGGATTTCGAGGCCGTACTGCTGGCCGGTCATGAAGTCCTCACGGCCGTGCCCGGGCGCGGTATGCACGCAGCCGCTTCCATCGGTAAGCGTGACGTAGCGGGCAAGCACCATCGGGCTCTCCCTGTCCATAAAAACGTGGCGATACTTTTTGCCTTGGAGATCGCGGCCTTTTACCTGGCCGTGTTTCGTGAAGCTCTCGATGCCGCCTTTCGCCATGACGGTCTCGACCAGGTCTTCCGCGAAGAACATACGCCTGGTCTCACCTGATTCATCTTTGTACTCGACGAGGGTGTAGTGAAAGCTTTCGTTCAGTGCGATGGCGAGGTTGGCCGGCAGGGTCCAGGGAGTCGTTGTCCAGATCAGGCAATCGATGCTGACGGAGTTGTCCACTCCGAAAAGTTTACTGACGTCATCCACCATCGGGAAACGAACGTAGATGGACGGGCTGGTGATGTCTTCGTACTCGAGCTCTGCTTCTGCGAGCGCGCTTTCCGATGCCCAGTCCCAATGGATCGGCCGCAGGGCGCGATAGACGTAGCCCTTCTCAACGAGGTCGGCGAACGCATCAAGTACGCCTGCTTCATATTCTGGGCTGACGGTGAGGTACGGGTCTTCCCATTCTCCGAAGATGCCAAGGCGCTTGAATTCTTCACGATTCCGTTTGAAGAATTTCATGGCGTAGTCGAGGCACTTGCGCCGCATGACGTGCACTGGCGTCTCCTCGGCCTTCTGGCCGAGCTCCTCGCGGACGCGCCATTCGATGGGCAGCCCGTGGCAATCCCAGCCGGGCCGGTAAGGCGAATCGTATCCGCACATGGTCGCGTAGCGGACAACAAAATCCTTGAGGATCTTATTCATGCCCGTGCCGACATGGAGGTCACCAGTGGCGTACGGAGGGCCGTCGTGAAGGATGCATTTCTCAGCGCCACTGCGGGCCTGGCGGATTTTCTTGTAGATGCCTTCCTTTTCCCATTTCTTTTGAAATTCGGGCTCACGCTGGACGAGGTTCGCCTTCATACCGAATGAGGTCTTCGGCAGGTTAAGGGTGTCTTTGTATCTATTCTTTTCAGCCATTGTGTTTGGTGTTCTGTTCGATAATCAAGCGCGATTCTCCCTGGCTGACAGGCCGGCAGCCTGCCGCCACGCGGTTCAAGACGTCCATTCCCTGAGAAATGAGGGTCGATGGCGACGACTGAAAATACTGTGTAATCGCGAAAACACAGTCCCGCTCACTTACAGCTTTGCTTCAGCAATCGTCTTTTCAATGAGTCTTTCCAGAGCCGGCGCGGCCGCGTTGGCCGCGGCGACGACCACTTCAATGCTGCACGGCTCAAGCGCGTCCGGCAGGCATTCATCGGTAACGACAGTCAATCCAATCGTGCGCAGCCCTGCATGCACGGCGACGATAACTTCGGGGACGGTGCTCATACCGACGACGTCCGCGCCGGCAGCTCGCAGTAAGCGGTATTCGGCACGCGTCTCCAGGCACGGCCCCACGACAGCAACATACACGCCCTTCTGTAACTTGATGCGTTCACGTCTGGCGATTTCTTCAACTGTGGCAATCAGCTTCTGATCGTAAGGCTCGCACATATCCGGAAAGCGTGGCCCGAGGCGGTCGTCATTGGGGCCAACGAGAGGATTGAGTCCCATCAGGTTGATGTGATCGTCGAGGATCATAATGTCACCCCGACTGTAGACTGGGTTCATTCCGCCAGAGGCAGCGGTCACGATCATGACCTTCGCTCCAAGCGCTTTCATGACTCGAACGGGAAAGGTGATTTCTGCAAGAGAGTGACCTTCGTAAGCATGGACGCGGCCCTCCATGACGAGCACGACCCGATCCTTCACCTTACCGATTACCAAGACACCCGCGTGACTTTCAACCGCAGACGACTGAAATCCAGGGATGTTTCCGTAGGGAATCTCAATCTTGTGTTTGAGCTTGCGGGTGAATCCGCCAAGGCCCGTGCCCAGGATGACCCCGAAATCTGGCTTGAGCTTCGTGAGTGAACGGATGTATTTCTTTGCGCTTTGGATTCTGTCGTAATGGTCTGGCATGGGGATTTCAGGAATTCAGATGAGGCTCGAGTTGCTTGCGGATTTCGTCGGCACGGGCATCGGAAATCAGGATGTCTTTGAGGCGGTCGCTCTGGCCGCGAACAATATTCAATTGCTGCTTTCTGACCCCGAGAGCTTTGGCCAGGAAAGCAATGACCGCCTTGTTCGCTTTGCCCTTTTCCGGCGGGGCCTGGACGGCGAGCTTGAGCCGACCGCCATGAGCACCCACGATTTTCTCTCTACTTGATCCGGGCACGACCAGGATCGGGAGGACGTAACCGTCAGGTGTTTCACGCCCTGAAAACGTGCTTTCCATCGTTTTTGGCGGCCTTTCCGGAAAGGCGCGGGATTATGGCACTGGGTCGCGTTTTGGCAAGGGGGTAATGAGTAATGAGTAAGGTGCCAAAGGTGAAGGCGGGTGAAGTTGGGATGGCCCGTGTGGATGGGATGCTCGATACTGGATACTGGATGCTGGATGCTGGCCGGGCCGCCGCGATTGAGACGCCGGCTGACTCCTGGAATGAGTAATGAGTAATAGGTAAGGTGCGCAAGGTGAGGGCGGATGAGGTTGGGAAGGCCCGTGTGGAAGGGATGCTCGATACTGGATACTGGATGCTGGATGCTGGCCGGGCCGCCGCGATTGAGACCCCGGCTGACTCCTGGAATGAGTAATGAAATAGGTAAGGCGCGCAAGGTGAGGCGGATGAGGTCGGGAAGGCCCGTGTGGAAGGGATGCTCGATACTGGATGCTGGCCGGGCCGCCGCGATTGAGACACCGGCTGACCCACACCTCCTCCACCATTGGGCACCTTACTCATTACGTATTACTCATTACGTATTACGTATTACTCCCATTAGCAGCCCCAAACCGCGCTGCTATAATCCCGCCCGAATACTTGAGAAAGGATAAGAATTTTTAGTCAGTTCACAGAGGTTTACATCAGTGATTCTCAAAGAGAAGAAGCAAGGCATCATTGAGGACTTTCGAGTACATGAGGGAGATACCGGTTCGCCGGAAGTCCAGATTGCAGTATTAACCGCTCGGATAAATGAGTTGTCCGAGCATTTGAAGATGCACAAGAAAGACCATGCATCACGCCGTGGTCTGCTCAAGATGGTTGGCAAGCGTAATTCGCTCCTGCGTTATCTTTCAGACAATAACTTCGAGCGTTATCAGGAAGTCATCCGGCGCCTTGGGCTGAGAAAATAAATCCGGCACACTGTACTGTCCTTGCGGAAGGGCATCAGGCCGGATGTTCCATCCCCCATCCCCAGCCTGACGTTGTGCTGCTCGGAATCCTGCCACCGAGCGCATCCCCACCAACAGGTCAGACAAACTGCCGAGGCTTTCGTGCGCGGCGAAAGCAATGTTCAAAATTTGTTTATATGAATCTCATTAGTTAGAGGAATTACCTCAAGGAGAGAATTGTGAAAGTTACAAGAGTAGAAAAAGAAATTGGCGGTCGAGTGTTTTTTATGGAGACCGGCAAAATAGCAAAACAGGCACACGGCGCAGTCGTCGTTGGCTATGCGGATACCCAGGTTCTGACAACGGTCGTGTCCGCTGATGGACGCCCGGGGTTGGATTTCTTCCCGCTGACCGTTGACTACCGTGAACGGGGCCAGGCCGCGGGCAAGATACCGGGTGGACGCTTCATGAAACGTGAAGGCGCCCCCCGCGCCAAAGAAATCCTGACTATGCGCATGACCGACCGGCCCATGCGCCCGCTCTTTCCGAAGGGCTACAGAAAGGAAGTGCAGATCATGACGCAGGTGCTGTCCGCCGACGGCCAGAATGATCCGGACGTCCTCTCCATCAACGGCGCTTCGGCGTGCCTTATGGTCTCGCCGTTACCTTTCCTCGGCCCCGTCGGGGCTGTTCGTGTCGGTCGTATCGGCGATGAATTCGTCCTGTTCCCGACCCAGGAACAGATCGATAATGGTGATCTGGATCTCATCGTCGCTGGCAACAACGACGGCGTCTGCATGCTCGAAGGCGACGCCAATCAGCTTTCCGAAGAGGTCTGCCTGGATGCGATTTACTTCGGTTACGAGGGATGCAAGGAACTCCTCGCCATGCAGGCAGAGCTTATCGAGAAGCACGAAGTGCCGGCAAAGGTGTTCCCGGAAGTACCGGAAGACGAGGCCTCTCTCATCGACGAGATCTACGAGAAGTTCGCCGATGGCATCAAGGACAGTTGCCAGAAAGTCGCCAAGCAGGAACGCGCGGAAGCGGTCTCCGAATTCCGTGATGAAATCATAGCTCAGTATATTGAAGGGCTTGATGAAGAAGCGGCTGAGGCCCGCAAAGCTGAGGTGAAGGAAGCCCATTACCAGGCCAAGAAGCGGGTCATCCGCAGGATGATCCTCGATGAAGGCACACGTTGCGACGGACGCGGCTTCGACGACGTCCGCGAACTGCTCTGCGAGGTGGGCTTGTTCCCGATGACGCATGGCTCGGCCCTGTTCCAGCGCGGACAGACCCAGGCTGGGGTCGGATGCACCCTCGGCACATCACGCGACGAAGAGATCGTCGAAGGGCTCGGCGAAGAAGTCCACAGAAAGTTCTTGCTCCACTACAACTTCCCGCCGTTCAGCGTTGGTGAAGTTTCCATGCCCCGTGGTCCCGCACGTCGTGACATCGGGCACGGCGCGCTCGCCGAACGTTCAGTCAAGGCCGTCCTGCCCGAATGGGAAAAGTTCCCGTACACGATTCGAGTCGTATCCGATATTTACGAGTCGAACGGTTCATCCTCCATGGCCTCGGTATGTGGTGCTACCCTTGCGCTCATGGATGCGGGTGTACCCATCACGCGTCCAGTTGCCGGCATCTCCGTCGGGCTTGTTTCCGAAGGTGACAAGTGGGTAACCCTCACGGACATCATGGGCGAGGAAGACTTCAACGGTGATATGGATCTCAAGATCGCCGGCTCGCAGCAGGGAGTCACGGGCATCCAGCTCGACCTGAAGGTCACCAACATCAGCCGCGAGATCATGACCAAGGGCTTTGAAGACGCGAAAGAGGCGCGCATCAATATCCTGCGCTCCATGCTCGAGACGCTTCCGAAGCCGCGCAAGGATCTTGCTGAGAACGCGCCGCGCATGTCTCAGATAAAGATAGACCCGGACAAGATCGGCATGATTATCGGCCCGGGTGGCAAGATGATTCGATCTATCGAAGAGCAAAGCGGTGCCTCCCTCGATATTGATGACGACGGCACGATCACGATCTCCGGCCCGAACGGCGACAGCGTGAACGACGCCCAGACCTTTATCGAGAGCATGACCAAGGAGGTCGAGATCGGTGAAGAGTACGATGGAAAGGTCGTCGCGATTAAGGACTTCGGTTGCTTTGTCGAGATCCTTCCCGGCCAGGAAGGCCTGGTTCACATCAGCGAGCTGTCCGATAAGTTCGTCGACAATATCCACGATCACGTAGACGTCGGCGATGCCATGCGAGTGAGAGTCATCGACATCGATGGCCAGAATCGCGTCCGCCTCAGCCGCAAGGCCGTGTTGCTGGATGGGTAGTCGCTCTTCAAATTAGATACATCAAGGGCCGTGCACTATGCACGGCCCTTTTTGATCCCTGGCGTCAGCCTGAAGCGTCCGGTGGCACGGAGTCACACTCCGGCATTTAGCGAAGCAGAACTTTATCGCCTTCTTCGGTGGAGCGGGGGTGGATTTGGTTTACTGTGCGGCAGATCAGTCCCCAGTCCAGACCGGTAGAGTCACATGCAGCGCCAGCAGGAGCATGAGCTGATGCACGGCACCGAGGCCTCTGCGTATGCGGCAGCGGATTTTGAGAGTGTCAACGCAGCGTACATCGAGAGCCTGCAGGCCATGGCCGGCGAAATGGCCGGAGCCGCGCTCATTGACCTGGGCACTGGCCCCGGCGATATCGCTATCCGCATCGCTTTGGCCAGACCCGATTGGAAGGTGACCGGCCTGGATGGTTCCGAAGACATGCTGCAACTGGCAAGAGACGCAGAAACGCGCGCAAGCCTCAGTAACACCATTGCATGGGTCTGCGCGGACGCAAAAGCGAGTGGTCTGCCTGCCGCCTCGTTCAATATCCTCATTTCCAACAGTATCCTGCATCACGTCTCCGACCCCATCGAATTCTGGCGGGAGGTAGGACGACTTGCAGCGTCGGACGCGCACATCTTCATGCGGGATCTCCACCGCCCCGACAGCGAAGAAGCTGCCAGAGCGATCGTCGAGGAATATGCCGCTGAGGAGCCTGAAGTTCTGCGCAGTGAATTCTACAACTCCTTACTTGCATCCTACTCGTGCGAAGAGGTGAGAGAGCAAATCGCCCAAGCCGGCCTGGACCTCACAGTCGAGATGTCTTCAGACAGGCATCTGGATGTGTTGGGCGTAAGAAGTGGAAGAGGTGAATGGTGAAGAGGAAGAGGTGAATCGTGAATCGTGAATAGTAAGAGGGGTGGCGCGGAGGTGAATGGTCCACCCATTCTGGATAGAGGATTCAGGATTCACCGATTCAGGATTCACCGATTCAGGATTCACCGATTCAGGATTCACCGATTCAGGATTCACCGATTCACGATTCACGATTCACGATTCACGATTCACGATTCACCATTCACGATTCACCGATTCACGATTCACCGATTCACCGATTCACCGATTCACCGATTCACGATTCACCATTCACCATTCACGATTCACGATTCACCGATTCATGATTCACGATTCACCATTCACCATTCACCTCTTCCCGTTCCGTTACCTCCCTTGTTGCATCCCCGGCTGCTGCATTCCCGGCCGCCCCTGTTGCTGCATTCTTTGCCTCTGCTCCTGATGGAAACGATGGATTTCCTGAACCACGATGGAGCGCAGTACGGGATGGTTGCCACGGTCATAGGCTTCCAGGGTTTCCAGGGTGACACCGAGATGCTCCACCCATTTTCGGATGTCTTCCCTTGCGGCCATCTTTGAGTTGCTGTGAGCGACGGCGATGGAGGTACGGATCGTCTCCCAGCGGTCCGATTCCCTCAGGCCAGCCAGAAACTCGCGGGAGAAACGGCCAAACCGGTGCTGAATGGAATGCGAGAAGTCAGCGAAAATCTCTCCCTGCTGTTGAATCAACGGCAGAATGTACATTTCAGATTTCTGATAGAGTTCCTGTATCTGATCAGTATTCAATATCTGGATGGGGACCAGGCCGCGCTCGATGGCCTCGGAAAGCTCGGTCAGGAGCTGGAGTTTTTCTTCTTCCACTTCGAAGGGGATCGGAGAATCTACATCCACTTTCGCTTCGCTGGTGACCCATTTGAGGAACGGATCTTCATCGGGGGACATCGAGTCATATTCGCGGTAGACCTCATATGCCTTTCTAATATCGTCGCTCGCATCCTTCACCGGTTCGGTGGCCTCAATCCACGCTGAAAAGTAGGCGCGGCAAAGGCTCCAGATTTCGACCGGGGCGTCTGTCGTGTATAGAAACGCTATCGTGGAGGAAATCACCATCGCAGCCTCTACGTTATCCTCCTCGCATGCCTCTTCGGCAAGTCTCTCCAACTCCATTACGAACTGGGTCTTGAAACGCGGCCCGAACAGTGCGTTGAGCATGTTCTGTCGAATCTGGTGACAGAACCACCATTTCTTCTTTTCGTCTTCGCCGTTCAGGTATTCCTGATACCAATCGAGCTCCGTGACAAAATCATCTTTTATTCTGTTGTATTCCCGCTCATCGACCTCAACCTCAATCGAGTTCAGCAACGTGTGTGATTCCAGCCGGCTCTTGAACCACAATGCTTCCCGGTCCTCTTCGGTCATACCCTCCTGGTGAGATTGCAGCCATTCATGAAATTTGCTCCCGGCTTTGGGTGCAGCCCGTTTCTTGCGTTTTGACATGATTTCCTCTGTTGCCCCGGCCCCGAATCAAGAGGGGCGGATTCTAGGTAGCCAAGCTGGGGGCGCAAACAGGGGCGCCCATATGCCAGGGAGTCTTAATCTCTATCCTGTGCCTTGTGTCTTGCCTCTGCTGTTGTCTTCGTCACTTTCTACCTGCCTGTCGGATCTCAAACAGACGCTGAACGGTTTACTTGACCGTTTGACCTGAGCTTCGATGGAACTTCAATGCCGGGTGAGGACACCAATGTTCGACCTTTATGCCATTACAGATCGAAAACTCATCCAGCGGTCCCTGAAAGAAGTTGTCGGAGAGGTCGCAGCCGCGGGCGGACCACGGGTGGCAATCCAGCTCCGTGAGAAAGATATGACCCCACGCGAGGTGCACGAGGTCGGTAAGGAGCTCCTGAGAATCTGTCACAATCATGGATCGGAACTCTTCATCAACGATCGCATCGATGTGGCGATGGCCCTCGGTGCCGCAGGAGTCCAACTGACGGCGACTTCCCTCTCGCCCGATGACGCCAGAAATTGCTCTGCCGGCCTCCAACTTGGCGTCTCGATTCACAGTTTGGAGGAGGCGGAAAAGGCATCCAATCAGACTGCCGATTTTTTCGTTCTCGGTCCAGTTTATTACACCAAATCCAAAGCTGGCATGGGTGAACCGATCGGTGTCGAGGCAGTGGCGCAGGCGAGTGCCGCAAGCACGAAACCTGTCGTGGCTATCGGCGGTCTGAATTCAGAGAACAGTGAGCCGGTCATCCATGCCGGAGCGGCAGCCGTAGCGGTCATCTCCTCAGTTTTCGCGGCGCCTTCGCCGGGGCGGGCTGTCGAAGAGCTGTTGGATACAGTGGACAAGGCCAGAGCTTGAAGCTGCGGCCCTCAAATCGTAGCGACCGGCTTGCGATCACAGACTGCGCTAGGATTCGCCTTCCATTCACTTCGAGGGATTCTTGATGAAATATGGAGTCGCGGTCCTGGGCGGGGGAAGAATCGTTGGAGCGCACGCGAGCATGGCGAACGAACTGCCGGAACTTGATCTGATCGGCATCGCCGAACTGAATCGAGACCGGCATCCCGATCTGAATCAGAGATTCGATTGCGATGTTTTCGAAAGCATCGAAGAACTGCTCGACCGGAAGGACGTCGATTGCGCTGCCGTCTGCCTCCCGCACCATCTGCATCTGCCAGTGTCGCTTCAGGCCATCGCTGCAGGAAAGCACGTGCTCATCGAGAAGCCCATGGCCTTGAGTGTGGCTGAATGCGACCAGATCATCGATGCCGCAGCGCAGGCCGGCGTCAAGGTCACGGTTGGCCATCATCACAGTTATTCTTCCACTATCGTGGAAGCGCGGCGCCGCATCGAAGCGGGCGAGATCGGCCAGCTTGTGATGGGGTCTGAGACCTGGCTCAAACCATTCCATTCAGGCGAGAGGCCCAGATGGTTTTATGAAAAGGAGTGCGGTGGCGGCATGTGGTGGATGAACGCTCCCCACCAGGTGGACCGCCTGTTGAGGCTGGTCGGCAGCCGCGTGGTTTCAGTGAGGGGGAAAGTCTCCAACGAGATTTTCAATTACTCGGCCGCGGACAGCGGCACTGCCATCCTGGGATTCGAGAACGGCGTTTACGCCACCATTTTGCACGTAGGTTACCGTCACGGCGTCGATCGATTTGAATCCATGATTGCCGGCAGCCAGGGCTCTATGCATGTGGATTCTCAGACCGTCACCATCTGGAACGGTGAACTGTCCGGCCAGATCGAGCTGGAGCAAACGCGACCGCATTTCGAAATGTGGAATGATTTCATCCGGGCCATCGAATCAGATGAACAGACGTTGACCTCCGGCGAGTACGGACGCGAAGTGATCGCAGTCTGCGAGGCCGTGGAAAGATCGGGTGAGGAGGGTAAGGAGATTCGGATGCCCTAAGCCGGCATCAGGCTGCCCCTTCGCGCTCAAGGACCTTGGCTCGTCTCCGGACATCGTGGTTTCCGTCACCCTTCTCCGATCTCAACTGTCGTTCCCCTCTCCGCAGAAGCATAAATTGCATCTGAAATCTGTTGAACGACGAGCGCATTCTTCAGGCTCGTCTTAGGCTCGCGATTGCCTCGAATGGCGGCAGCCAGATCGTGCAGGGGGCCGGTATGAATGGCTGACATGTCGGCGGCGCCCTCCCACACGAGTTCTTCAACAATCCCGCTGGCGCCATCTGCACGACAGAAAACCAGGCTTGCGTCGCCACCTCTCATCTGCAGTTCAAGCGAGCCGTTCTCACCAATAATCTGCCACAGGCTTCGACCGTGAGCTGACATGTACTCGCCGCGCTCCATGCTGATCATTGTGCCTCCTTCGCAGCGAACAAGGGCCGTGTAGTGCGTCTCTGCATCCGAGCCGGGCGGAACATGCGGCCTGAATCGTTCAGGAATCTGCCAGGTCTGCGCGAAGACCGTTTGTGGTTTCAGAGCCCAGCTTGTGAGCCCGAGCAGGTAGTCAATCTCGTAGCATCCCCAGTTCATGAGGATGCCACCGCCATTGAGAGATTTCTTCAATCGCCACTCCGGTGGCATCGAATCGGGCTTACCACGAGCCGGCGAAAAATTACGACAGTGAACGGTACGGATGGCCCCCAATTCGCCACTCGCGATGAACTCCGTGGCCGTCTGTGCAGACGGCAAGAAACGAAAACGAGACGAGCAGCAGGCCGCAACCAGATCGCCTTGCGCGTCGATCATTTGCTGCACTTCCGCGGCATTCATGGCAACCGGTTTTTCTGTCAACACATGTTTACCCGTTTCAAAAGCTCTGATCGCAAGCGCGGTTCTGAGATGCGCAGGCATGGCGATGACGATCGCTTCGATACTCTCATCATCGATCAGATCTTCAGCGGTACTGTAGGTGGTCGCGACGTTGTGTTTCTCAGCCAGTGGTTGAACTGCTTCTTCACGCACATCTGCCAGCGCAGCTAACTCAACGAGATCACTCGAATCAGCGGTCGCCGCGTGGTGTTTTCCGATAACTCCACATCCAATGATTCCTGTTCGAACAGTTTCCATAGAGGGCTCCATTTTTGACGCGCAGACTGAGGCCAGATACTTTGCCAACTCCAGTCTCCAGGAAATCCATAACAGGAGGAATCCATAATGGATCTACAACTTAAAGGCAAGGTAGCTGTGGTCAGCGGCGGCAGTCGTGGGATCGGTCGGCGCATCGTCCAGGCGTTCGCAGACGAGGGATGCGATGTTTCATTCTGCGGCCGAGATGAAGAAAATCTGTGCAAGGCGGAAGAGGATTTGAGATCTGCCGGTATTAACGTCCACGCCTTCTGCGGCGACATTACAGACCCTTCGGATTCCGATGCATTCATCAACGGCGCAGCAGAGGCCCTTGGAGGCATCGATATCCTGGTGAACAACGTCGGCGGCGCGAGCGGAGGCGCCAAGCCTTTCGCGGAAACCACGGATGAGGACTGGCTCAAGACCTACGAAATGAATGTGTTTCATTCGGTTCGAGCGACGCGGCTGGTGCTGCCGCACTTTCAAAAACGAGGCGGCGGCGCGGTGGCCATCATTTCTTCCATCTCGGGCTGGCTCGGAGGCGGCTATCCACAATACGGCTCGACAAAGGCCGGCGAAATTTTCCTGGCCCGGGAGCTGGCCATCGATCTGGCGGATCAGAATGTCCGGGTCAATGCCATTTGCCCGGGGTCAATTCTCTGGGAGGACAACGGCTGGGATAACTTTCGCAAAGGCAACCCGGAAGTCTTCGCGGATTTTGAGAAGCGTGAATTTCCATTCGGCAGGCTCGGGACCCCCGAGGAGATTGCCGATGTGGTCGCCTTCATCTGTTC
>Ga0187827_10002019_pt1 | contig 28440 bp, 18 predicted proteins | sample ETNtaG_39_FD_167969 | JGI IMG/M metagenome (GOLD analysis project Ga0187827, IMG submission 167969) | Marine microbial and viral communities from oxygen minimum zone, Eastern Pacific Ocean - ETNP2014_SV_150_PacBio MetaG (Illumina Assembly) | ecosystem: Environmental > Aquatic > Marine > Hypoxic...
GGACGCAAGCAACTCTCGCATCTTGCGCTCGGCGTCAGATTTTCGACCTTTCACGTTGACGATCTTGCTCAAACGCTTCCCTTGGGCGTCTCGGCCCAGGAAGATGTTCAACTCCCAGGAATTCTTGCTTCTTTTACGAATGCTACCTTTCATCGTCATGCTCCTCCACTGGGTCCAGGTTCGCTTGGGCATCGCCGTCGTGATCCTCGGACGGGTTTGTAACTATCGCGTCGAACAAGTTCGCCTAGTGTCATTCCTTGGCTTCGCTTTGTTCCAGGTACGTTGGCTCTTCGTTCTTTTTTTCATGTGCCGCCTGCTCCGCAGGAGTCGCGGCTCCGAAAAGTTTGTATGTTATCCGTACCGACATTTCCGATTCCCATATTGAAGTTGTACCGGCAGCCAGACGCTTGAGCGCTTCATAGAACAACGGCTCTGGCCACGACTCACTTCTGGCTCTCTTGCTTAACCCTGTCGCGGCGATTTTGAATATTCCTGCCGAGCCTTCAGGTGTTTGTTCTGTCGCTTCTCTGATGGCCAAAAGGTGATCGATCGAAGTTCCATCCCAACCCTCCTCTGTCACGTCTGCCCGGATGTCGCGCCGACCCGCCACGTCTTCGTTCGGAATTAAGCCGAACCATTGGGCTCGGACGTATGTTCGCATGTCATCTTGCCATCCTTCAAGGGCGAAGAACACGTCCAAGTCGTTAGTCTCGATTTCTTCACCCGTCACGGCCGCCCAACGTTCCCGATTAGCGTACGCCCTCGCCCACGTGGCAAGTGTTGTCACCCTGCTGTCTTCGCCTTCTGGGATCAGAACCTTGAGCCGAGCGATCCAAAGGGCCGTTCGAAAAGTTATCCTCGGCCAGTCAACGTTCTCGATTTGGAATCGGAACGGCGCCGTTGTGCTCTTCGAACCGCTGTCCATCCTAGAGCGCCGCATATCAGTATGTCAGTGATGGCATGGCACGACCAGCAACGTGTTTGACGATATTTGGCGTGAGCCACTGAACCATGCGACTCCGCCGCGGGGAACGAGTCTACGGTCCCGTCAGGTGTCAGCAATCTCTTGGCTACATGGCACTTCTCGAGTCTCTATCACATCAGGATCGTGCGAACGGACGATCAACACAGAGCGCCAATGAGGACGCCCGAGCTTCACCGTGAAACCTGCCGGTGGCAACGGAGCTCGAACTTGACGACGGCCGAAGGCGGAACGACTGACCTGGAAGCCAAACATTCACCCTCACGAACCACGGCGCCTGCGACACCGTGGGCCACTCGACCGAGGGCCGATGGACAATCGACGAAGGGGGCAGTGTCTATGGGAAGTAGGGACGAGTCCGCAGGTTTGCTTTTGGCATCATATACTTCGTACGATGTGATGCTTGTCTTTTTTCTGTCAAAGACCGTAGCAGTTGAGAAGTGTGGGGATGAACGTCTTTTGCCGGGGATGCGGAGAACAGAACTCCGCTGAGGCGCGATATTGCAGCACATGTAGGTCTCGCCTGTCCGAAGGCAGAACCGTAACAGAAGATTCGGCGCAGGCGCATCGAACCAGGCGCGTCTTGTTTATTCGGCGGAAGCGGCTTATGATCTGGAGCGCCGTCGCCGTCATCGTTCTGGGCCTTGGCGTTTGGATCGGCGTGGCCAACTTCGGCACGGCACGATTTCTGCCGGGCCCGTCTTCTGACATCAGCGCCGCGCCTGTTGACGGCGATTGGCCCATGGTTCAACGAGATCCAGGGCATGCCGCGTCCACTAGCGGCAACAGCGCCGAGCTCACCGGCCAAACGAAGTGGCTCTTCGAGATCGACTCTCCCATCTTCACCTCACCGGCTGTAACCGGCGATCGCGTGTACCTGAGCACGGGCGACAGCAGAATTCTGGCGCTTGACGCCAGATCCGGTGACCTACTCTGGGAACATGAGGTCAGCGGCCCCGTGAACTCGTCGCCCGCGGTGGCTGGCGACTTCGTGTACGTCGGGTTGAGAGAGGGCACGGTTCTGTCGTTGGATAAAGACACCGGCGACGTGCAGTGGGATTTCAGGACCGGTGACGCGATCTACTCATCGCCTTCCGTGCATCAGGGAGTGCTGTACATCGGATCGAGAGACGGCAAAGTGTACGCATTGGACGCCGTGACCGGCGATGAGCGCTGGAGCTATCTGACCGGAGGACGCATTACCTCCAATCCCGCCGTGAACCAAGAAGTGACAGCAGTCATCGCACAGGACTGGTACCTCTATTTGGTCGACCACAGGACAGGCCGGCTTCGTCTTGATTTTCCAACCTCGTCCGTCAACGGCTCGCCTTCGTTCCACGACAATTTGTTATTCATATCTGACGAGCGCGGCGTCGTCAGGGCAATCGATTGGCGGCAAAGCGAGAAGCCGTTCGAGAAGTTCGCCCGTCGGGTGAGGACTCAGTTGTTCGCGTTCGGCCTGACGGATTCGATTCCGCCGCTGAAGGGGTCGGTCTGGGGTTTTCGGGAGTTCGGCGAGACTTTCATCGGAACTCCGGCGGTGGCAAACGACACCGTGTACATCGGCTCAAATTCGGGGACCTTGTTCGCGATCGAGGAACTCACCGGCGAATCTCGTTGGCAGATCAATGTGGGAGCCCCCATTAGCACGTCTCCTTCGGTAATAGGCGATTCCGTGTTGTTCGGAGACAAAAGCGGCGTCCTGCACTCGGTCGACGCCATCACGGGCGACCCGCAATGGCAATTTACCGCCGATGCGCAGATCTCTTCCACCCCTGTTTTCGCGAACGGGACGCTGTATCTCGCGTCCCGAGCAGGGTCCCTCTACGCAATCGAGTAGACTCGCACAGCACGACGTCGGAAGCGCCCGCGGCCGGCTCCCACGAGCCCAAGAGCGCCCGTACGGCATCGATCAACCCGGTCGTTGGGCTGAGGGGAACTCAAAGATCGCAGCCAGCGGCCACGCCAGAGCATTCGTAATGGACCGATTCGCAGAGTCGCTATGGGCTCGAGATCGCGATGTGCTGATCGGCCGGCACGTTGTTCCTGATTTCGACGTGGCCGTTCACCCACTCCACCCGAACCTCGTCGATTGTCGTAGCGTCGCCGACGCCGAAGTGGGCTATCGTCCCAGGTTCTTGAGCCAGGTAGTTTGTAGAGGCGTGGAGCTCGCGCATCTGAATCACGCCGCCGACCGTGACGTAAACGCGCGATCCGATGCCGTCACGGTGAAGCGGAGCGGCGCCCTCCAGCGTCACTTTGAGCCAGTGGTTTCCGGTTGACGTGTCGTTGCGAAGGAGCACGGGCTCGCCCGGATTTCGGATGAACACGCTGCCGTCGAACACATAGTCGCTGTTGTTGGTGATGAATATATCGAGATCGCCGTCGTTGTCGTAATCGAACAGGATCACGCCCCTGCCCTGGCCCCGGTGGGCGGCGCCGGCCGTTGAGGCGACCTCGTCGAAGACTCCGTCTCCACGGTTGTCGAACAAAACGGCAGGCTGGTCGTTAAATTCCGCGGGGTCGCCGTCGCGCTCATCCTGTATCCAGCCGTTTACGTGGTACAGATCCAGGTCCCCGTCGTTGTCGAGGTCGCCGAAGCTGGCGCCCCATCCCCAGCCGCCTTCGCGTACGCCAGCGTCCTCGGTAACGTCGGCGAACTCCATGTTTGCGTCATTGCGATACAGGCGGTTGCCGGTGCCTCCGTGACCTGCCTTTTCCGGGCTGGTTTGGCCGAAGATGCTGGACACGAACCAGTCCAAGTCGCCGTCGTTGTCGTAGTCACCCAGCGCTGCGCCCATGCCGTTCTCATCGGTGAAGGTGTCGGAGGCGCCGGGGACGAGCTCGAACATGCCGCCGCCGACATTCCGATAGGTGCGAGACATCCCAAAGTCAGCGACGACGGCCAAATCGGTCAAGCCGTCTCCGTCCAGATCGGCGAACCGCGGAGCAAACACCCACAGGTCTACCGCCCGTATTTTACGGAACTCGGAGAGCTCAAGCCGACCCTGACCTTTGTTGCGGTACATGAACAAAGGAGTCATGCCGTCAGAGCCCATGACGGAATCGGGGCCCAGTCGCGGCTCGTTGGGGTTTCCGGATGTCCCGTAGAGTGCGTTCAGGTCCGATGACGGGTTGGAGTAGGCGTCGTATGCCTTGGTCCGCTCGGAGTTCCACTCACCGATCACGAGCTCAAGCAAGCCATCGTTGTCAGCGTCGCCCCAGCTCGGACTCGTGGCGAACGATTCCGGTTCGGTCAGCGTCGTGGAATCAACGGCGAATCTGCCGCCTCCGCCGTTGATCAGCAGGAAATGGGGCGCATTTTGGCTGGTGACGACGATGTCGATGTCACCGTCGTTGTCGAAGTCGGCCGCTCCTGCTGCCGCGCCCAAGTGTGGCGGCAGGACAGCCCCTCTTGTCGCCGATTCCTCGGCAAACGTGCCGTCGCCCTGGTTCATGTAAAGGGCAATCGGGGACTCGCCGCCCAATACGAAAAGATCGACCCAACCGTCGCCGTCAAAATCCTCGGCCACGGCGCCGCCGAACATGTCCGACGGCTCGGGCTTGTCCGGGATTACGTCCTGGACCATGTGCAGATCCGTGACGCCCGCCTGAATCGTCACGTCGGTGAATCGCATCGCCGTTGCGCGTGCGCCGGCACTCGATACAGGTTCGAGGCCGGAACTCGCAGACGCGGCTCGAGCCGACTGGGCTGACGCAGCGATGTTCGATTGGTCCGCATTCCGGTACTCCGCCCGTATCCCGAAATCGACGTCGCCGCCGAACGAGACGAATAACAGCACAACCAGCCCGCCGATTGCACCCAAGCCCCAAGTGCTCGCGCCGTACGCGGCGACAGCCCTGTTGGGCATAACTTTGGTCAAGCCCCAGAACGTGATCGGCCCACCCGCGGCGGCGGTAAACAGCAATGTGGCCGCCGGAGCCGTACCCATGCCCGCGAGCAACAGCACCGCCACGAGCGGAATCTCGAACAGCAACGGCACGTTGATCGCGATGCCGAGGGTTGCCGCGATAGCAATTCCGAGAACGTCGTCGCCGAGCCATCTGTTGACAGCGTCGGGGCTGATCCATTGGATCGCAAGTCCGCTGGCGAATCCAGCGAGGATCATCACCGGCGCCAAGCGCACCACGTGACCGGCAGTAATCTTCGCCCAATCGATGAAAGCCCCTCCCAGAGCCTCTCCCCAACCGGCTTGGTCGGGAAACAAAGAATTGGTGTCGACCTGAGGCATGTCGAGCGCGTCGTCTTCATTCCGTACGAGCTTCGCGACCAATGGACCGATCAGCAGGGCGCCGATCAAGCTCAATCCGATGCGTGTGCCGCCTATCAACGGCACGAACACCAACGTGGCCATGATGACGGCCGGTAAATTCAGCGTCGACGACCCTTGAGTAATGGCGAGGATTGTCTCGACCCCTGAGCCCCGTCTGCGGAACGCTGAAGCCACGGGAACGATACATGCTGAGCACAATGTCATCGCAGGGCCTACAAGGAGCCCTTTCAGCGATCCTTTGATCCCGGTGGACGTGAGGTTCCAATCGCTGGTTCTCGGGAACAGAAACGCTTCAGTGAGACCCGCAACCAGGAACGCGAAGGTCATGCCCACTGTCACCAAGTCTAGGTAGGTCATCGAGAAATCCCACCATCGAGACAGAAGGGAGGACTCCGGCGAAGATTCGATGCAAAAACCTTGGAAACATTCAGCGACAGGGGATGTTGCGACCGCTAGATCGGCGCGAACCGTATCCAGCTTCGGCACGCGGTTGAACCATAGGAAGAGCGCCAGCAGTATCGCCAGCAGTATCAAGCCGACGATGCGCCGTTTCTTCGCGTCAGTGTTGTAGATGGAGTTCAAATAGCCACCGTTGGGCGTCTGTGGCACATGTTGCATTTCGCTCCGGGGTTTCGAGCGGTGGGGGTCTGACTCGGGCCGTCACCGATATTCTGCCTCGATGGAACGGAGGCAAGATCAAAGATATGCGGCACTCGAAATCCGAAGCATTCCGGATCCATTGCCAACTTCGGAGGCTAGTCGCTCGTCGGAACGAATGTTGGGGCGGCACGGGCGGGGGCGTGAACTCGATGACATGCCCGCACTTGTTCAATCCCCACGCCAGAGGCTGAAACGCCGCATAGAGGCACAAATAGATCGTCAACAACAGAGGGGGTGCGGCGAGCCTAAACGATCGCCACACCCCCTGCCGTTTTCATCACCGGATTGTTAAGGCGTTGGCGCCTTAGTCCCTGAAGCCGGTTTCGTCTTCTCTTAGGTCTTGGTCAACCCAGACGTACGCCCACCTGGAGGAGTAGTCCACGAATGCGAGGACGCGCTCTCCGTTGTGATTTTTCAGCCAAGGCTGCCAGTAGTCGCCACCCAGGCCCGCGGGAGTCTGGACGGACGGGGCCAACTCAAGGAACTTGCTGGACGCCGCTTTGATCAGGCGCGCCTGTTCTTCTGAGTCGGTGGCCGTGAGAACGTCCTCCCACATCTGGTTGTACTCGGGGTCGTTCAGGTTCGACCGGTTCCACTGGTGGCCTACCCTGAAGTCGTTCAAAGCGTTCGGGCGACCCGTAACGTTGTTCGCGAAGAAGTCGAACTGCTTCTCGAACAATCGGCTCTGCAGAACCGGACCGTCGACGGGTTCCATGGTTACCTTGACTCCGATGTCGTCCCAGAATCCAATCGAAATCTCGGCCGCTTCGATCTGCATCTGGTTGGTGTTTGAGATCAGCAGGTCGATCTCAAATCGCGTGCCGTCGCCGTCTCTGGTCAGGCCAGCTTCGTCGAGCAGCGCTTCCGCTCCGTCTGGATTGTACACGTGGTAGTCCTGCACCGATTGAGGCTGCATGCTCAGGTCTTCGTAGTGGAGCGGCCATTCGGGTTGCAGTGGGAAAGCGAGGAGGACGGAATCGCCCTCGAACAGTGCCCTCGTGTAGACGTCGCGGTCGATGGCCATGTTCATGGCCGTTCGGACTTTGATGTCGTCAAACGGAGGCTTGTTCATCGGCATGAAGTAACCGAAGGAGTCTTCCATCGCCAGGGCGCGACCCAACTCAGGGTTGGTGCTTTCCAAGGTCGGCCTGTCTGACGCGCGAACCCGCATCAGATGGTCAATCTGTCCCGTCCGGAGAGCAGCCAGTCGGGTGGCTTCCTGAGGGATGATGACCTGTGTGACGCCGTCCAGGAATGGAATCTGATATTCCGTTCCGTCGAACGTATATTTTCCCCAATAGTCGGGGTTCCTCTCATGTTCGATGGTGCTGCCGGCCGTGTAGGCCTTGATCATCCAAGGGCCAGTGCCGGAGTGGTTCAACGGATCTTCGACACCGAGCTCAAGCGTCTCAGGAGCGTCCGCGATGAGGTATGGTCCCCACGCAAACTCGTAGCCCCAGAAAGAGATTGGCTTGTTGGTGTGGTAAGTGAGCGTATCGTTGACGCCGTCGCCGTCGGTGTCGTCACCGGACACGCTGTCGACGAAGTCATGTCGGGGCCAGCGGCATTCGATGACCCGTTGAGCATCGGCAACCAGCTCATCGACGTTTACAGCGCGACCGAAGGTCGGGTTCTTGTTCTGCCACTTGATGCCTTCGCGCAGATGGAAGCTATATGTCAGAGGATCGGGCACTTCCCAGCGGTCCGCCAGGGCGCCCGTGGCGAGTTTATCGGTTCCAATGCCGAGCCTCGGCTGGAACGTGGTCAAACCTGAGCCTGATGGGCCGAGATCGTAGTCCCCGATCAGGAAGTTTTCGACTGAGAAACTAAGTTGTGTTTGCCCTTTGAACTCGCACATGTTCCAGTTGCCGCCCGGGTCGCTTCCGAGCGCTACCCTCAGCGTCCCGCCATAGGTTGGGCCGGAAGTCGTTTCGACGACTTTCGCAGAGGTCTGTAGTTGTACCGGAGAAGTCGATACTCCGGAAACCGCGGGTGCAGCCGTCGGCTGCGCTTGCGCGGCCGGCGCTGCTGGCGCTGCTGGCGCGGGCGCTGACGGGGCTGGCGCGGGCGCAGGTGCAGGAGCCGGAGCCGGAGCCGCAGGCGCGGGCGCAGGAGCCGCGGGCGCAGGGGCAGGAGCTGCAGGCGCTGGAGCGGGGGCGGGCGTGTCGTCTGCATCGTCGTCCGACGAACAGCCTGCCAGAACCAACGCAGCGATCGTCGCGACGATCGCCAAGCCGATCCAAGACCTTAACTTACCGTTGTACTTGTACAAGTTTTCCTCCCTAGGTGAGATCTTTAAACGGCGCCCTCGGTTGGGCCACCGTTATTCACTATTGTTGGACTGTTGAACTCAAATCCGGCCGTGTGCGCCTTTGGCATTTCTGCGCATCGGCATTTTGCCTCACGGCGATTCGGTGGAAGACGAGCTCAGTGTACCGCCCCTTTCTGCTCGTCACTTCTGTTGCCCTTCGTTGCCGTCCGGATTCCTTCGGTTTAGTCGATAGAATATGCCCTCTTTGTTGGCCTGACCGGATCGTTGGCGGTCGGTGATTCTGCTGAGGGCATCTTGCAGCGGGTTGCACGGATTATTCGAAACGCTTACCGGTCGTCTCTTCGCAGATTGTCGCCGGACGATATCCACGTTCGAGAAGCGTCCGCTGTGCAATCGCGTTCTAGAACCGTCCCGCCGATCTTCCTCTCAATTTCGGGTCCAACAGGTCTCTTAGCGCGTCCCCGAACATATTGCTGCTGTAAACGACGATGCTCAGGACAAGTCCTGGCCACACCGACAGCATGGGCGATGAGAAAAGGTGATTCATTCCGGCTCCGCTGAGCATGCCGCCCCAACTGGGTTGTGGCGGCGGTACGCCGAGGCCGAGGAAGCTAAGACCGGCTTCCGCCAACATCATGCCCGGCATACGGGTCGTGACCAACACCAAAAGAAATGGCGCAACGTTGGGAAGCATATGCCGTAGCAATATTCGCAACGTCGACGCGCCGTTGGCTTGGGCTGCTTCGATGTACGCGTTTTGCCTGATGCCGATGACGGCGCCTCTCACGGATCTTGAGCCGCCGAGACCGTACGACAATCCCAGGATAAACACGATATTCCAAAGGCCAGGCCCCACGACGGCCACCAAAAGAATGAGCAGGATAAGGTCCGGGAACACAAGCCACGCGTCGATGAACCGTTGGATCGTGAGGTCGAATTTGCCGCCGAAGTATCCGGAAGGCAGGCCGATGGAAACGGAGATCACCAAGGACACCGCGCTGCCTACCACCCCAACGATCATGGAAATGCGTGCGCCGTATATGATGCGACTGAATATGTCGCGTCCCAGATTGTCGGTGCCCAGGAAATGTTCAAATGACGGCCCCGCCAAAAAGTCCTGCCGGGACATTTCGTTAAATCCGAAAGGAGCAAGCACATTGGCGAAGATGCCGGTGACGAAGAAAATCAGCACGATAACCGCTGACGCCGTGCCCAGCGGTTTCGTCTTGACCATTCTGCTCAAGAAGTCTACTGTCGGGTTCTTTCGTCGAAGCGACCGCGTGGTCTGCCTCGGCGCTTCGATGGGCGCCTCAGGGACTCTGGCTTCCTTTTCTTCCATCGGTTCCCTTCTACCTGTAGCGAATCCTTGGGTCTAGCAAGGCGTAACTCAGGTCCGTTAGCAGAATAATGATGAGCACGAAGACGCTGAACACCAGCGTCACTCCGACGATCAATGGATAATCCCTGATGAAGGCAGCCTCAACTGCCAATCGCCCCATGCCCGGCAGGCCGAATATCTGCTCGATTATTACTGATCCACCGACCACAACAGGGACGTTCAACCCGATGACTGTGATCACTGGGATAAGCGCGTTCTTGAGCGCGTGTCGAATCACGACAATCCGTTCGTTTAGCCCTTTTGAATACGCGGTTCTGATGTAATCTTCTCTCACGACCTCCAGCATCATTGTTCGAGTCAATCTCATATTGACTCCGTTGATAGCCATCCCCAGGATGGCCGCTGGAAGAATGTACATTTTCAGATTGCCAATCGGGTCGTCCCAAAGAGAGATGTTGATTATCGGAGGCGACCACCCCCACCATACCGAAGGGAAAACGACGACCATGATCCCCACCCAGAATGATGGAACGCTGATTAACAATATGGCTACGCTGCGGGCGATATAGTCGCCCACCGTATCCTGTCGGATCGCGGAATATATGGCGATCGGAAACGAAATCAACAACGCGATAATAATGGCCAATATTCCCACTTCGGCTGTCACGGGCAATCTCTGGAAGATGTGATCTCTCACTTCGCCGCCGATGAATATCGACTCCCCAAGATCGCCATGGAGCAGCAGGTCTCGCCACCATCGCAAATACTGAACGTGAATCGGAGCATCCAATCCGAGCGACGCCTCGAGCTGCGCACGCAACTCCTCCCGGTTTTCTTTCCCCGAGAGGTCCATCTGCCCGACCAGTACGTCGATTGCATCGCCGGGGATAAGCCGGATGGCTACGGTCGTCAATGCAACGACGAGCAACAGCGTGGGGATGGCTAACAACAGCCTCCGAACGATGTAGGTCCTCATAATCCGAAGTTACCCTCAGTGATCAACTCTAATCCCTTTAGCTTCAAGCTGAGGGATCACTACGTCTACGGTGTTGTCGTCCAATGGAGCGCCCCAAAGCGTAATCTTGGTTCCTTCGCCGAACGTGGAATCCAAGAAAGGCGAAAGGTCGGTGATGTCGTTTTGCGAGAGTTCGACCAAAGTGAGATCGGGCAACAACGCCAGAGGAGACACGTCGACTATGTTGTTGCTAGTGAGATTGACAAAGGACAACTCGGTCATATTCGCTATGACCGATATATCGGCGATATGGTTTTTCTGTAGATTGAGTTCGGTCAATTTGGTCATCGAAGCAAGTGCGGAGATATCGACAATCTCGTTATCCTGCGCCCAGAAAAAGGTTACGTTGGTCAGTCCGGCGACCGACGATATATCGACCAAATCGTTCTGAGTGAGGTTGAGTTTGGTAAGAGTCGTTAGTCCGGCAATGGGAGCGATGTCGCTTACCTTGTTCTGAGTGATGTCCAGATCTGTCAGATTGACCAGACGCTCCAAGCCGGTGAGGTCCTCGACAAACAAATCCAGGGCCAAGCTAAACTCGGTCAATTGTCCTAGGGATTCGACGAGTATCCGTCCATCGGGCTGTTTCAAATTCAGCCGAATCTTCTCTTCGACGTATTCATCAGGGAAGATGGAGCCAGACGATCCCGATCCTTCGCCCGTAGAGTCACCCGTAGAGTCACTTGAGCCGCCACAAGCAATGAGGGCGAGTGTCAACAACGTGACACCGATCACAAGCAATCGTAATCTAACCACCGTGTTCCTCCTAAGTTTCGAAAACCAACCTCCGCCCGTCGACCCAGCCACTTCCGAATAGCTTTCGGCTGATCGCCAACTCAGACACGGTATGGCTCAGATTAGCAGCAGACTATACGACGGCTGCCACATGCTGCCAACCGAAGAACGTGCCACGAATAACCGTTCTTTCCGCTTCTGAGCGAACACGATTTTCGAATACGATTTCCCGTCAGATGGTTCAGAGAGGTTCTCGGGCAAGGGAGGCGGACGAGCTTCCTGTTACGCTTACATCGGCCACACGGAGCGGGAGATTCCTGCGGACACTGAGGTACTGTACCAGTCTGCGAGGACCGGATGCAAGCATTGCGACCGCCTGATTTTAATAGTGCAATCGCACCAAATTAAATGTCGGGAAACTGCTTCAGGAACGTAAATTGCTGAATTGTTGCAGACCGCATTGCACGATCGGTCCTTGATAGCAATGGCCCAGTTTAATTGATGGCTCACTTCCGTATGCCTGATATTCTGGGTATATTCAGTTCCATTCCCGAAACAGCTTTCATGAGTTAAATAGTCGCAAACATCAATCATTTGGCCCCATTAATCGGCCGTCACTCCGTGATTCGATTGCTTAAGTACAACGACGACAATGGTTCGTTGGATTTCTCGGCGCCCCATGTCGGTTGCGATTCCGGTATTTCATTCCGGATAAGAAGCGCAGCGGCGCCGAGCCAGAGCCTTAATTCGCATCATGACACCTCATCTGTTTCGGTAGTCGTCGTCGAGAGGAAGATTAGATGGCACTGTCACAGGTCCAGCTCGAACACCGATTCTCGATTTCAGAGAACGCCGATCGCTTCTTGACCGCCGCGAACATTGCTCGTAGACTGCGAGAATCGACCTCGCTCAGGCGTATTCCGCCGTGCCCACCGCCGGGCGATGCCAACGCCGTTCTTCATAGGAGAAAGAAATATGGTGTCTGATCCGAACAACAAGTCGATAAGCCTGGCTGAAGCCGCCAGACTGGTGGAAGACGGGTCAACGATCTGTCTCGCTGGCAGAACAGGGAGGGCCAACCACCCGATGGCCTTCGCGTACGAACTCGCCCGGCAGAAGGTCAAGAACCTAACCGTAATCGCCGTGAACAACGGCCTGAGCATCGACCTCCTCTGCGGTGCCGGTTGCGTGAGCCGGGTCGAGTCGTCATGCGTCGGCCTCGAGGAATTCGGCCTGGCATCGAACTTCCGGCTCGGAGTCGAATCCGGCGAAATCGAGGTTCGAGAATATCCCGAGGATCTGATTACTCCAAGATTCTACGCGGCGTCTCATGGCATGCCGTTCTATCCTGTCCAAGGCCTGTTTGGCACTGACATACTCAGGGTCAACGAAGACATCGTCGAGGGCAGCAGCCCGATCAGCGGCAAACCGTTTAGCGCCCTGCCACCGGCAAAACCCGACTGGGTGGTGATGCACGCCGCCGTAGGCGACACTCGAGGCAACGCGGTGTTCTTTCTGGGGTCCGGCTACTCTTCGCTGGGCGAGCTGGAGGCAACGAGAACGACTAGGAACAACATCATTACGGTCGAACGGATCGTGCCTCATGAGCAGATTTCAAAGTACATACCCACGCAGTTCCAGAGAAGCTACCTGCCGACGATTCCGGAGTTTCGGACGAGGGCGATCGTCGAGGCCCCGTACGGCACGCACCCGAGTTCCTCAACCGGCGTGACTGAAGCTGACAACGAGTTCATCGGCATGTACGCCAAGGCCGGGCGGGCGAGACTGAAAGGCGACCCCGGAGCTTGGAACGACTTCACGGACAAGTACGTGTACGGCTGCGAGACACATGAAGATTACTTGAACCTGGTAGGCGTCGGCACACTGGCGAGCCTGAGGGACGTAGGAGGCGCTCTGGTATGAGTGAATTAGTGCCAACCAAATGGGAGATCATGGCGTCGATCATCTCTCACGAGCTCAAAGACGGCGACGTGATGTTTCTCGGCATGTCGACCGGAGAGATCACGACAATCTTGCACACGTACGTTCCCGGGGTCGGTTTGGCTTTGGCTCGGCGATCACACGCTCCCAACTGCTACATCACATCAACGGATTCGCTTCTCATGGAAGGGATCCTGGGCGACAACATGCGGGTCATTTCGGCGGCGAACATCTATCTCGGCGAGATTGACATCGGCCTGTCCTCGTGCGCCCAAGTCGATAAGTGGGGCAACCAGAACATCGTGTCGATCGGCGACTACGACAATCCAAGCGTCCGGCTGGTCGGCCCGATACTTCAGCCAACTCACCTCGCATACATGCGGCGAGAGATCATCGCGGTCGATCACGAGGCCAGGAATTTCGTGGACAAGGTCGACTTCATATCAGGCGTCGGGCACCAGGATCTGGGGGACGTGTCGCGCGAGGCCCTCGGCCTCCCAGGCACCGGACCTTGCATGATAATGACGGACCTTTGCATCTTCGACTTCCCGCCCGAGACGAAACAGGCGACCCTGAAGTGGATCTACCCCGGCGTGACCGTGGACAAGGTCAGGGCGAACACCGGGTTCGTTCATGATTACATCCCAGAAAACGTCAACCCAGCGCCGTTGCCGACACAGGAAGAGATACGTCTCATAAGGGAAGAGTTCGACCCCGGCGCCCAACTCCTGCCGCGCTGATCGAACGAGACGAGCGTCAGTGCTGCCCGCGGAGAACATCGACCCGGTTGTGACTGGTTTTCGCAGCCGGGTCGTTTGATTGTTGCTTAGGGGCGATCGGGAGCGCTGCCGATCCAACGCGTGTTGTAGTCCCGCAGGTATTCGCGATGCTCCCGGTCGTCCGGGTAGGCCTCGCCGTCCGGGTATGGGTAGCTTGACATGCCGTGGAACGGGAGCGGCGCCACGGTGTTGCCGTGTGCGGTGTCGCGCCACCCGTCCTTGACGTAGCCGTCGACGTACAACAGGAAGTCCCGGGTCCACCCTTCTGGCAACGCGGCGACACTATCCGCCGGGAAGGTCAAGTCGATCTCCTCGCCGTGGTGCACGATAACGAATTGGTCGTCGAGCTCGTGCAGCAGCGAGGTGACTTCGCCGTACCGGGTGTAGTACCCGGCGTGGTCGGCGAACGGCGCGGTGTCGACGGGCTGGTCGTGCAGGAATACCGGAGGGTTCTTGCCGTCGGGCAGCGACAGCTTGGGGTATCCTCGCCAATCGAGCGCCGCACGACTTGGGGCCAAGGTCGTGATCTTGACCGGAGCATCGCCGGCGCCGGCGCTGACCCTGATTCGGTCCCAATAGATCTCCATGTTGGTCGTAATTCGGACTCGATAGTCATCGGACAGGAACACGCCGGTCAGATCGACGGTCATCGTTTTCGGAAGACCCGAGGGGAAGCCAAAATCTTCGATGACGTTCACCCATCCAGTTTCGTCGCTCCAGACCTCGAGCTTCGGCGCCTGCAACGGCACCCCGTCGTCAAGGGCTTGCCGGACGCTCTGCGAGTTCCAGTACTCGATCCAACCATCCATGAGCAGCAGAACTCGATCGGATCCGGACAGATCACCGAGGTCGAGGACGATAGAGTGCGTCGCGCTGATTCCTTGGTACGGAAGCAGCGGAAATGTCGGATAGTTCCGATCGAGATCGCTGACCGCAGCGAGGATGTCGCGCCCGTCACCGTCTGTTGCGAAAATCGGCGGCCTGGCATCTGCCGTGACGTGAACCTTGAACTCGGGGAACGGCGGTCCCATCTTCAGCACCTCGTTAGGGTAGATCTCCGTGCCCGACGGATGGTCCACCACCAGCAATCGGACTTCATCGAGATAGCTGACTTCTTCGAGCTGCTCGGTGATCTTGATCGAGTACTGCCCGCCCTTCTCCAGCAATAGGCTGCCGTCGATCCTGACGTACTCGTCGGAGTCGGGCTGGTAATAGGTGTCCGGTCCGACCAGAATGCCGATGAAGCCGGCGCCCAGGAAGTCGGTGATGAACGTGTAGCGTTCCCCGTCCCACGTATACAGGAGCGGACAGGACGACTTTCTGCCCTGCTCGATGACGGTCAGATCGCGATTGACCGAAAATTCGCTCGGGCGCTGACGGAGTCCGCTGGGCCACAGGACGTGAACCATTCCGATCTGCTGTTCGTCGCCCAATCCGAATAAGAGCTCGGAGCTGTTCTGCGATAGGTATCCGGATCCGCCGCGAACCTCCCTCTTCTGCCAGAGCTGTCCTGCTTTGATCTCGATTTTGCTTCCGAGGCCCATGCGGTTGCTGCCGTCGCCCACGGTCGTCAACTTGAGCCAGGCGTTCTGGTTGCCGCCGTCGTTTTGTATCAACACCGGTCGGGCGCCGTTGTTCACCACGAAGATGTCTGTGTCTCCGTCGTTGTCGTAGTCGCCTAGCGCCATGCCCCGTCCGCGATCGATCGCCACTTCATGCAAACCCGTTTCGGTCTCAACGTCCGAGAACGTTCCATCTCCTCGATTCGGGAACAAGACGATCGCGCCGTTGGACTCGCCGTATAACAGCGATACATCGAGTGCGCCGTCGTTGTTGTAGTCGATAAAGGACGCTCCCCACGCCGGAACGTCGTCGCGCCGATCGGCCAGCGCGCGAAACGACTGGTCGGTTGCGAACGTGCCGTCGCCCTGATTGACGATGAGCGATGTGCCGTTCGTCAAACCGGAGTTGACCAGCAGGTCAATGAAACTGTCGCCGTTGTAATCGCCGGCCGCGACGCCTCGCGAGGCCACAACGCCGGCCAATCCGGATTCACCGGTGACGTCGGAGAAACTGCCGTCCCGATTGTTGCTGTACAAGATTCCCGGCTGGCCGTCGTTGCCCAGATAAAAATCGACATCGTTGTCGCCGTCGTAATCGAAGAACACTGCGCCGACGCTCGGAGCGGCGCCGTCCAAGTTGGCGTCCACCGTCACGTCCGAGAATGTGCCGTCTTGGTTGTTGAGGTAGAGAACGTTGTGCTGGCCCGGCACGTCGTGCGGGAATTGAATCGCTTCTCCATCGGCTATCGCATCGAGATCGACGTAGTTGGCCACGAAAAGATCGAGATGGCCGTCGTGATCGATATCGACGAACGTGGTGCCTAGACCGAATCCGGTGTCGCCGACCCTCGCTTGAGCCGTCACGTCCGTGAAGGTCCCGTCGCCTTCGTTGCGGAAGAGCACGTTCGGACCTGCGTTCGTGACATACAGGTCGGGGTCGTCGTCGTTGTCGAAATCGCCGAATGTCACGCCCATCCCCTGCCCCGTGTGACCGACGCCTCCCTGGTCCGTCACGTCTTCGAATGTGCCGTCTCCGGCGTTGCGGAACAGGACGTTTGCGGACTCCGTGTCAGTCGGTCCGGCGTTCGCGATGTAGAGGTCGAGATTGCCGTCGCCGTCGTAGTCCAGGAACGCGGCACCTGAGCCGAAAAAGGACGTCACCTGCTCGCGCAGGAGTTCCCGGTACAGCGTCACCGGCTGGCTCCGCCATATGTCCGGGTCGGTCGATCCGCCGTGCGCGAAGCGTATTCCCAAGCCTTGAGTCACGTCCGTGAACCGAACGGCCGTGGCTTCGGGCGAGACGATCGCATCGTCGGGGCCGTCAGGGTCTTCGACCGCCCGGGCGTACCTACCTTCGTCGAGATAGGGTCGCGTGCCCAGGTCATCGGCCTGTCTACGAATGACGAATTGGTTGTACGCGAGCATCTCGTTCAGCCCGCCCGTCTCGTCGCCTTCCTGGAGCAGGATGAGCCCCAGCGTGTAGTGCGCTGCGGCCATCGCTCCGTCGACCAGGATCGCCTTTTCGAGCCGTTCGCGGGCCTCCGACATCCGGCCGGCATCGAAGTAAAGCTTGCCGAGGAAATAGTTGGTGAAAGGATCGTTGGGGTCCGACAGCAGGGCCTCGTTGAATCTTTCGATCGCGTCCGCCTCTTGGTCTTCAAGCAGATCCAGCCGGCCCAAGAGATAGCTCGATTGAACGCCGTCGGGGACGAGCTTCACGGCTGCCAGCAGGGCTTCACGCGCTCTCTCATCCGATCCGCTGTGAAAGAACGCTATGCCCAGATTGAGTTGACCGTGATAATAATCCGGGTCGAGTCCTGTCGCCTGCCGGAACTGATCGGCCGCTTCGGTGGGTCGGCCTGATTCAAGTAGCTCGATGCCCCGAGCATTGTGAATGCGAGCCTGGGCTACCCCATTCGATTCTCCGCTGCCGACAAAGATGAAATAGCCGCCGACCGCGACGGCGGCGGCCGCAACGATGGCAGCCAGCAACAGCTCACGGCGTGACACTTCGGTCATCGAAGCGGTCCCTTCACGGTCGATCCTTGGAGATGGTCAGCACCTGATTGACGCTGACGGCACTCAACATCTGCAAATGACCGTCAGGCCAACGGACCTCGACTGAATCGACGATGTCGTGGTCGCCAAGCCCGAAGTGGACTCGTACATCGTTCATCGAAAGGTAGCTGGAACCGGCCACGACCGTCTGCCTCTGGCTCGTGGCGCCCGCGCCTATGGTTACAGTTGCGCCTATGGCCTGTCTGTTGCCAGAAAAGCCGTTCAAATCGAGGGTCAGCCAGTTGCGGGCGTTGCCGCCTTGGTTCCGGAGCAGCTTCACGCCATCGCCTCGGGCCAGAATGAGGATGTCCAAATCGCCGTCGTTGTCGTAGTCGGCGAAAGAAGCGCCTCTCCCGACGTCTTTCGTCGCCCACACATCGCCGGCAATGTCGTTCACCAGGACGAAGCCTTCCTCGCCTCGATTGCGGAAGAGGAGGTTTCGCATCGTGTCGAGGGTCGTCGGCGCCTCCGGCGGCTCGAACGTGCTGCCGTTAACCACAATCACGTCCAAGCGCCCATCGTTGTCGAAGTCGATGAAGCCTACTCCCCAACCCACGTAGCTGAGCGATCTCTCGCCCACGTCGGCGGCGATCCGGTCGACGAACCTGATTTCGTCGCCGTTTGATAGCTGGGACATGTTCCGAAACAGAGCGTCGTCTTGCGCAATCCAGTGAGTCACCCAGATGTCTTGGTCGAGATCACCATCGTAGTCTCCGACGGCCACACCCATCGAGCCGCGAGCGTCCGCGGTCCTCGCGTACTCGGCCATGTTCTCGAATGTGCCGTCGCCCCGGTTGATGAAAAGCGCGTCCGGAGAGATGTCGTTGGCGACGTAAAGGTCCGGCAACCCATCAGCATCGAGGTCACAGAAAACGGCCTGCAGGCTACGACCCTCGGCATTCGCAACTCCCGCGACCGAACTCACGTCATCGAACGTCCCGTCGCCGTTGTTGCGGTAGAGCTTGTTGGCCAGCGGTTCGTACGAGAACGGATTCAGGGTGAACGGAATATCGAGGCCGTACTGTTTGTTGAGCAATGTCTCGACCTCAGAATCGCCGATCTCGAAAGCGACATAGTGGGGCACGTAGAGGTCAAGGTCGCCGTCCAAGTCGTAGTCCGCGACCGTCGACCCGGACGGCCAACCGGACTCGATCCGGAGTCCGCTCTGCGTCGTCACGTCCTCGAAGACGCCGTGGCCGCCGTTGCGGAAGAGTTGCTGCCTACCGAAGCCCGTCGCGAACAGGTCGATGTCGCCATCGCCGTCGTGGTCGAACCAGACCGCGCCCATGCCGAGCCCGGCTTGTTTGATTTGCGATCGTGCGGTCACGTCCTCAAACGTGCCGTCGCCGTGATTGCGGAACAGCTTGCCCGTGTTCGCTGGGTTCTCACCGAGTTCGTCGCGCGAGCTGTTCACGATGAAGAGATCGACGAACCCGTCGCCGTCGTAGTCGCCCCACGCGGCGCCGGACCCCATGTCTTCGATGAGGACGGACGTCCTAACATCGTTGAAGTGACTGAAGGCGATGCCTGATTCGGCCGTGACATCGACGAATTCCACGCCCTCGTCTTCGCTCCGAACAACACGCTCCTCGTCCGGGATGAAGCCTGTCGCTTCCTCGACGCCGGACCGGCAAGCCGTGAACGTCCAAGTGGCGGCTAGGAACAGTACGGCGAGCGCCTGAGCAACGACCAAGCCCGAGAGGGGGCGGCTACTCGCTTTCGCCAATGGCAAAGAATCTCCCATCCCACGTTCCTATGAAAATCGTGCCGTCGTGCGCGACCGCCGGCGGCGCCTCGATCGCCTGCTCGACCGGAATATCTCCCAGGCTGAGTTCCCACTTTAACTCACCTTGGGGTGTGAGCGCGTAGAGCGTCCCGTCCCATCCGCCGAAATAAACCGTACCGTCGGAAACCACCGCGGGGGACGATCGGATCCATTGGGTGAGCGGGAACTCCCATTTGACCGCCCCATCCGGGCTGATGGCCATGAAAGGGAAGGCGGCAGTTTGCTGAGGTTGGCTCGACCCCAACGGCGCTGTGCCGGTCGTGCCGACGTATATCGTTCCATCGTGCCCCAGAGCAGGCGATGTGAATACCATCAATCCTTTGCCAACTGGTACGGCCCATTTTTCGACGCCTTCTGGGGTCAGCGCGTACAGCTTTCCGTCCGCCGATCCGAAATACACCGTGTCGTCCAATGCGATCGCGGCCGGTGAGTCTATCCGTCCTCCCGTCTCGAACGACCATTTCAGTGTGCCGTCCGGGTTCAGCGCGTAGAACGTGCCGTCGTTGGAACCGACGTACACCGTACCGTCACGTGCGATCGAGGGCGCGGCCCTGACGTAGTCGTTGGTGGCATAGCTCCAGACCCGAGCACCGTCGAAGGAGACGGCTTGAAGCGACCCGCCGTGGTCGCCGAAGTAAATCGTGCCATCGCGTGCCGTCGCCGGCGAAGACAGGGAAATGCGGTGCGACAGGTCCTCGGGGTCGTACCGCCAAAGTCGCTGGCCGGCCAAGGACACGGATTGGAACGCACCGTCGTACGAACCGAACAGAATCGAGTCACCTTGCAGCAGGGATGTCGTCCGAATTGGCGCGGGCAGTGCTAGGCTCCAGACCTGTTCGCCTCCAGACGTGAAGGCGAACAGGCCGTGCCCGGCAGACTCAAATCGCTCGCCTTCCGCTGATACGTAGACAGTTCCATCTTCTCCGATAGCCGCGCCCGCAAGGATACGATGGCTAAGTTTCTTCTCCCATTTGATCTCGGGAGTTTCGATCGACGGGGCGTTTATGCGGTTGGAATGGAGGCTGTCGTGACCCGACATGCGCCACGCGCCGTCCTCGCGCTGAATCAGACCAACTTTGTCGACGACCGATTCGGAGGTTGGCTTGTCTCCTGAGTCCGAAGAAGATGACCCGCTGCATCCGGCCATGATCGTCGCGAGGACAAGGAGTGCAACAACGATGAGTGGACGCATAGTTGATCGCGCGCGGCAACGTCGAGTGGAGTTGTCGACGGCTGCCCATCTAACCAAGGCTGTCGTAGGCGCCGTCTCGTTCGGCTGGCTCAGATCGACCTGCACCTATTCGATGTTCCCGGCCACCTGATTCACCACATCGACCTCAATGCTCGAGGACGAAAGATCGGTGATCGGGAAGGTTAGGCCGCTGTTGTCGGTGGCGGAGTCCACGATCTTTTGATGGAACTTGCGCATCCTCAGCCTCGCCTCAATCGTGAGAGGTCCATCGGCGTCTTCGGGCACCTCCATCGTATAAGTTACCTTCTCCGAGAAGCCCGGGAAGATCACCCTGAGGTACGTCGTGCCAACCATGTCCCAGAGATTGTGACGGTAGATGACGTTGCCCTCTTCGTCAATGGGGAACGACCTGAAGTAGTGGGCGTTCGGGTCGACGTAGTTGTTCTCGTCGATCCAGCCCGTGTGCGACAGAGTGTTGCCCGAAGCGTCGAGAACCTTCGCCTCGATCCAGGTCTGGATCAAGTCCAACGGTCCGGTCGGAAACTCGTGGCCGGTTTTGTTATTGTCGATGACCACGATGTATTCGAGCGTCTCTCTGGGTTCGACCGTCTCCGGCGCCACAACGTTCGTGCCAATCACGGGCCCCGTTTCCCATTTGTCCTGAATCTCGGGTATCTCGATCTCGCCCTTCAGCCATTGCTCGGTGAGCTCGACCTGCTCGTGGTCTTCAAGCAGCCATGGGATAGCCTGGTTGGCAGCCAACCAGCGATGGCTGCGATGTTGACCGGGATGAGGACCATACGGGTCGCCGTCGCTCACGCCCGAGCTCACTTCCTGTTCGTTCGGAGTCAGGGGCATGTGGCACTCGATGCACACGATCGTCTCGGGATCGTCCGGGCCTTTATTCCACTTGCTCTCTTTCCAATTGTCGTACTGGTTCTGCAGCCTGACCCAGCCGAAGTTGTTGACCTCTTCATCGAGGTACTGCTTGTGGCACGTGCCGCAGAACTCGGGCAGCTTGTAGTGCCCCCGCGAGAGCGATTCTCGGTGAGTTTGCGGGTAAGCGCGGATCAGGAACTGACTGAGTTTACCGAGAAAGCCGTCCTGGTCGTCCAACTCGAACAGGTATCTGGGCGGAGGGGTGACCTGGTAGTTGCCGTTCCCTTTGGCGCCGAGTATGGCAGTGATGCCGTGGCAAACGGTGCAGGATATTCCTTCCTCGTAATGGAGAGCCTCTTGGCCTGATTTCCCTTCTTCAGCGAGTGCTTCGGCGACCACGGTCGTCAGGTTGCCCGAAAGAATCGGGATCGGGTTGTGACAGCCGCCGCAATACCTGGTCGACTCGATGCCGGTGTCTTCTTGCATCGCGCTGGCCACGGTGGTGTAGAACATATCGCTGGCCGACCAACGGTGGGCGCTGGCCTCCCATTCGTCGTAGATGTCCTTGTGGCATGTGCCGCAGTTCTCCGAGCCCGCCAGCACGTCAGCGTTGAGCGCTCCGCCCGTGCTCGTGTCCACGTTGCTCGGCATGAACGGGTCTTCGCCGTACTTGAGGCTGTAGGTCTGAGGCGGGATGCCGGCCGAGATGTCGGGCCCGCCGGTAACAATCGCGAAACCGACCCCGACGACCATCAGCAGAGCGGCAACCGCCGAACTCCCCCAGACCAGTCGCAACTGCGGGCCTCGCACAACAGGCAGCAAATCCAGCGCGGCTCTACTCCTGACCCGAAGCCAAACCCGAACCAAATGCCAACCCAGCAACGGGACCAGAACGAAGCCGCTCCAAGTGTGAACGGTGTCAACCCAGTAGCTGATCTTGTCTCCGAACCACGCCTGCCATGTAACGACTAGACCGCTCACGGCACAGATGACGAAGAGCCACAAGCTGATGTGTCCGAGAAGCCTGCCGAAGTCGAATCGCTGCGGTCGTACCGTGAAGTAATGCTTCCACAGGTAACGGCCGATAATCGCGCCGGCGATAAGTCCGAGGAAGGTATGGAACAGAACCAGCCACTGGACGGCTTTCCACGCCCAGCCCTGCGACTCCATGAAGTCTGACGGCAGCGGGGCCAGGTAGATGACCAGACCGCTGACGATGAGATAGACAAGCAACCAGATCGTCAGCGCAAGCAGCTTCGAAGCCCATCGCTGCGCCCGCCCCTCAGGGTTGCCCGCGGGAGGGTTCAACTCTTATCTCCGGTGAATGACGTACGACTGATTGAAGGTCCCCTTATTGGATTCGGCACACTTGATCGGCCGTCGTCCATCAAGCCAATCGTTCAACAGTTGCAGCTGACTTGTCTGGAGCGAGCCCAACGCGCCTTTGCTAATTGCGCAACTTTACCACTCGAACCGACCGAGCCATGGTTCCCGAGACACGAGGTTTTCGTTGGAATCATTTTACATCGCAGCATTCTCCGACTCAAATTCGCCGAGCGGCGTTTTCGTTCTGGAGCAAGGGGTGAAGTTGTCGTACAAAAGAATTCCCGCGTCATCGAATATCTGTGTCGCAAGAATCCTCCAAGTGAACTGGATCATTGATTGAATATCTAGCTGATCAATCCGCATCAAAGTGGCAATCAGCATTCCAAGCGAACCGACCAACCACAACCGCGAATCGATGGAAGACTCCAGCCGGTAAATGCGCTCTATGGACAGCGCGTGCACCGAAACCACGAAGTTCTATCGATCTCGGAGACACCAATCCACTCCAGGGCACACCCGCCGAACCACGTATCATGAGCTTTGTATTGTCACGACGAGGGCGGATGGTGTACCTTTTGCGCGCCTTCACCTTGTGATCAATAAAAGCTATCAACGACTGGAAGATAATCGCGGACGGAAATCGTAAACTGAGAAGGATGAGACATGCTTGAGCAGTTCCATGTGCCTGAAGATATCGCGATTCGTGTGCGGCAAGAGAATATGCGCGCGACTGTTGAGGACATCTTTCGCAAGATGCAGATGCCCGAGGAGGACGCGGTTCAGGCGGCTGACGTGCTCATGTACGCGGACATCCGGGGCGTCGAGTCTCATGGCGTCAGCAACATGATGCGGGCGTACGTCGCCGGATTCCAGCAGGGGCGGATTAACCCGACTCCCGACTGGAAGATCGTTCGCGAGGCGGCGGCCGTCTGCACCATCGACAGCGATCGCGGTCACGGGCTCGTGATCGGTCCGGTGGCGATGAACATCGCCATCGAACGGGCCGAGAAATACGGCATCGGATCGGTGTCGGTGACCAACGGCGCGCACTTCGGGGCCGCCGGGTATCATGCGATCATGGCGCTGGAGCACGACATGATCGGAATCGCGATGACCACGGGCGGAGTCAGCGTGTTGCCGACTCAAGGATCGGAGCGAATGGTCGGGCTCAACCCGATCGCGATTGCGGCGCCGACCCGCAACGAGCCGCCGTTCATCTTCGACGCGTCTATGAGCTCGGTGGCGGGCAACAAGATCGTTCTGGCGAAGCGGCTCGGGGTGAACGCACTCCCCGCGTGGGTCGCAGGGCCCGACGGAGCCCCGATCATGGACGAACAGCCCGTCCCCGACGATTTCAAGATCCTGCCGCTCGGCGGGACACGAGAGATCGGATCGCACAAGGGCTACAGCCTTGCGGTGATGATCGAGATTCTCTCTGCGGTGCTGTCGGGGGGGGCCGGCGGTCCTTTCCGACGTGGCGGAGCGTCGCATCACTTCATCGCCTACAAGATAGACGCGTTCGTGGACGTCGACCTGTTCAAAGACGACATGGACGCTTATATGAAGGCGCTGTCCGAATCGACGCCCGCGCCCGGCGAAGACAGGGTCGTGTACGCCGGACTGCCCGAGCACGAAGAGGAGATCGAGCGCCTCGCGCACGGCATCCCGTACCACCCCGAAGTCATCGAGTGGTTCCAGGGCATCACGGCTGAACTGGAACTGCCGGACCGGCTCGGATAGGGATCAAGCGCCGAGCTTTACAGAACCGCGACCCCGATCGCGAGCACAACAGCAGCCACCATGGAAACGCTCATCGTGGTCACTGCCGCGACTCCGCCCCAGTCCTGGTACAATGGGTTGAACAACGTCGCAAACTTTCCGGTGATCGCCATCGGAGTTCCGTACATGAGGAGATCCCGTTCGGCCTGTGGTCCCGCTGTTTTCATGATGCGGTTTACATGGCCCATCGCTCGTGCCATGGGGGCCATCATTGCGCGACTCTCGCCCTTGGCGGGCGCCTGCCCTGCTGAAACGCTTCGAAGCGCCTGTCGCAGGCCGCGTTCGTCGCTGGCCCAAAGTGCGCGGAACACGAGTTTCCCTTTCGTGTCCATCAAGTCGGCGGCGTTGGGTTTGCCGTCCAGGGCTCGATGAAGAGTCCCGTCGATGTCGTCCACAGCGACCGTCCAGGAAGGATCGTATCGCTCCTTGAATATCCGAGCGTGTTCATGTTTTTCAATCAAAGTATCGGGTTGAGGAATGTTCTCGCCCGGATGTGCTTCCCTGACATTGACCGTGACGAATTCGACTCGATCTCCGAACTCCGAATGGAGCCGTTTCAGCGTAGGCATCGAGCTCGACGTCATCGGGCAAGACAGAGAACCCAGGATCACGAGGAGCGGGCGCTCTCCAACGAAGTCGGATTTCGAATTTGATGACCGTCCGTTGTCGGTAATTCGAAATCCGGAAAGTCGTCTCCAGACATCGGGGCAGACTTGCTGAATCGCATGTCGTTTAACAACAGCTTCGTGGTGAATCGCTTGTAGCGATAGACGTTCTTGGCTGACACGTGTGATCTCCTCGCGGCGCTGAAATCGCCGAACCGTTCTGTCGCGGAGGCGCACGACCGAAGGTCGACTGGCATTTAGGCGACTTTCGCCCGAACCTCACGTTTTAGATGCGAATACTACGACTGAGGGATGCAGGGTCTGCACCCAATTTCGAACCAGATCAGGTCGGGTCGATCGACCGCATTTGCACGCGATGCTACGCTTCGGCCGTCGCCCCGGTTCGTGCCAGAGCGAACGGCGACGATTCGGGCGGAGACAGTCAACTGCCACTGAACATTGAGGAGTCGAGACTCGAAATCCGTGAATGCACACGAATCGATTCGGAGGCGAAGGATGGCCGATCAACCAGGTCACGAAAACGCGGTTCGGGATTTTGTTGCGGGGAAGTACAATTGAGCGCAATCGGTGCTTCTTGGACTCGAGGAGCAAGGCTGCGACGTCCCCGAGGAGCTCGTCAAAGCCTCGACGTCGTTCGTCGGCGGTGTCGCGCTGTCAAAGAACATCTGCGGGCGCCCCGCCCCGCGTACGCCAGGACCAACGCCATTTTGGAACGCTTCCGCGAGCGGTTCGGGACGACCCAATGCGGCGATCTGACCGCCAGTGGGTCGATAACTTCGCTCATCCAGATCGGGCATACATGTGCGGCGAGCTGGTACAGTTCACCTTGGACCAACTCCCAGAGGTTGCCGCCCATGACCAGGAGTCGCCTGGGTGGGAAGAAGCCTGGCGGGACGACTACCTGACCCGCCGGGACAAGATCAAGTAAGAAGCGCGACGTTCGGTTTGGCCGACTCGTTCTGAAGCGAATTGAGCACCGGCTACGAGGACCCTTGGCGCCGCCTTCGGGAAACGACCCCTCGTTAGTCGCAAAAAAAGCCCTGCGCCCTTGTTCCAGGGCGCAGGGCTAATGGTCTCGCTTACTCGCGTAGGTTAGTTCAGGTTCATGACCGAGTCGATCAGGTCCGGCATCGTGCGCTCGACGACGATCGAGCCGCCGGACTCGGCTCTGATTTCGACGTCGAACCTCGTGTCCCCTATGACTGGGTATGTGTTCGAAAGTCCGGTCAGTCGGACATTCAGCTCGACTTTTTCGCCGGACTCCAAGAGATCGTCACCGTCGTTTTGACCGACGAACGTGTTCGTCCAGTAGACATCCCTGACCACCCGGTTCTTGTCCGTGTAGGTGAGGACGAGTGTGTGGTTGCTGTCGGAGTCCACAGGCCGTTGGCGTCTGAGTCGCCGGGTTCGCTGACGTCGATCGGTTCCCCTTCGAGCGCGTTGGCCAAAGTTATCAGAAGCGAAGTAGCCTGACCTTGGCCGACAATGCTGTCCAAGTTTACGGTCTGAGCTCCGCTGTCGACGGCGAGATAAAACCCCACGCACTTGATGGCCGTCATGTCGCTGTTGTCCGATATCGCAAGCGTCACGTTGGTCCATGCGTCCGCGATCAGCACCGGAATGTCGATGTTTTCCAGTGGACTACCGCATCCGGTGGTGTCATCCACGACGATCTCGATGTCACCCGACGCGGTGAGGGTGCTCCACTTGGCCCATAGTTTGATCGAGTCGATGGCGCTCAAGTTGATCGTGGCGGAGAGGTTTATGTATGCAGCCAATTGAGTGGTGAATGCGGCATCCATGACGATGTCCGCACTGCCGGTCTCTTCTTTTTTATCCGTGGTTTCAGCCGTCACGGTCGGAGTGGAAGTCGCGCCGAATAGGTTGGCTGTCCAAACAGAATCGCCGTCCGAAAGCGTTTGATCGGCGGTGCCGTTGGATACAATGGAGCCTTTGAGCTCCATGGAACTGCGCGCTCCGGTCAACCCAGCGTGGATTGTCTCTTTACCACGTTCGGCGGAGAAGATGCCCGTTGACAATACGGTGAACGCGAATACGGAAGCGACTACCACGAACGCAATCAAGATGACCGCGGTTTCCAAGCCGGTGACCCCTCGCTCTTGTCCGACCAGCCGAAATCCGCCTTTCGGAAGCTTCATTGTTGTCTCCTGCTGATGCCTCGGAGTGTTAATTTGCTGCCCTGGTTCCAAGATTAATGCCGAACGGTTGTGCTCGAAATCACGCCGCCACGCAAAACAGTGGCGGGAGATATCGGGTGTTTGTGAAAGCTTGCACCCATCGGTTAGCGCGCGCCATTGACTCAAACATCCACCTAGTTACACACGGAACAGCGGTGTGGTTTCCTAGAGCGCAAGCGCGACCCGAGCAGGCCGAATCCTACATCCCAAAAGAGATACGTGATAGAATGGCGTACGGCATTCGGGAGCAAGCCAAGGCATCGAGTTTACTCCCAGCGTCGATTCTCCTAACTTGGCAACGGAAACGTCATGTTTTGGGCGCTTGTAGCTCAGTTGGATAGAGCGCAGCCCTGCGGAGGCTGAGGCCGTGGGTTCGAGTCCCGCCAAGCGCGCTTTGACCTTTCCTCATTTTCCCAAACCGATAGCCGCCCGATGCGGCGCACGTCCGTCGGCAACCCAATTCAGGGTCGTGCTCGGGCCCGGGCGATTAGCTCAGCTGGTTAGAGCGTCTGTCTTACACACAGAAGGTCAGAGGTTCGAGTCCTCTATCGCCCACCAGCCAAACGCAACGAGGCAATCTGCATCGTCATGGAATTCGTGTCAACACCCGATGCGCAAATCGATTCGCGGACAACAATCCGTCGCTTGTCCCGAGTCCACGGTGGATCTGCGATAAACGGCGGCGGCACATCCGGACTTCGCTCCGGCTCGACTTTAGGAGACTGAGTTGCAGGACCACGAAGGTGCAAGGCAGATAGCCCAAGCTATAATCGACAACGTCGAGAAGGTAATCATCGGAAAGACCAGGTCCGTCGAGTTGGGTGTGATTGCACTCATGTGCGAAGGTCACGCCCTGATCGAGGACGTTCCCGGCGTTGGGAAGACCATGCTCGCCCGCAGCATTGCCCGATCGGTCGGTTGCGAATTCAAGCGCATCCAGTTCACCCCGGACCTACTTCCGACAGACGTCACGGGTGTGTCGATCTACAATCAGGCGTCCGGCGACTTCGAGTTTC
>Ga0187827_10002021_pt1 | contig 28410 bp, 15 predicted proteins | sample ETNtaG_39_FD_167969 | JGI IMG/M metagenome (GOLD analysis project Ga0187827, IMG submission 167969) | Marine microbial and viral communities from oxygen minimum zone, Eastern Pacific Ocean - ETNP2014_SV_150_PacBio MetaG (Illumina Assembly) | ecosystem: Environmental > Aquatic > Marine > Hypoxic...
GGGCGTCCAGGTTCATAGGTGTTGAGGTCATGAAACTGGCCGTTCGCTTCATATATAAAGTTTTCTTCTATAAAATCGTTAAAATGATATTTTAAAGGATTGTAAAAGTTAGTGAACTACTGTCTAAAGAAATTTTGAAGTGATGTAGAACCCAAAGACATGTGTCGCCCATTTGCGATTAGGGTTAGTTACCAATAATCCCAAAAACAAAGGAGTGACACACCATGAAGCTAGTTCGAGGTAAAATTTATTTGGATGAGAAACACATAGAAGCTCTCAAGAATGAAGACCAATTCGTCAAGAAACGTTATGCTGCGGTGGCAAGAGCTCTTCTTCCAGAGCCCTTTCATACGGTCTATAACGAAGCAGCTCTGATGATAAAAGTATCATTACGCCATTTTTATCGAATAATCCAACGCTTCCGAGAAGAAGGCATTTCAGGGTTGAGACTAAGATCAAGAAGACCAAAAACATCTCCCAACATAACCCCACCTGATATCGAGAAGCAAATTGTGGCTGTTAGAAAAGAAACTGGTTTTTCAAAACCAATCTCAGCTATAGTGAATGAAAGTCTCAATCGTGAAGGGAGAGAGAAAAGGATCTATCCTTCCCTGACCTACAATATCCTTGTTCGGACCGGAGAGATTGAAAGAGAAAAGAAGCTTCAGAAAGAATGGCGAAGTTTTGAATGGGGCCATCCAAATCGGTTGATTCAAACAGATCTAACTAAACTAAATGGGATTAATCTTCTGACCATGGAGGACGATCATTCTAGAAAAGGATGGGCAATGGCGATCCCGGATGCGACTACTATTACAGTCATAGATGCCATGAAGACCCTGATCCGAAGAAGGTATGATAATCTATTGACCGATAATGGCTCTCAGTTTAGTAGAGCGAATGCTGAGATGAGAAAGTACTGCGATGAGTGGCTCAATGAGAAGCAAATCTGGAGTTCGATTCACCATCCCCAGACTCTTGGTAAACTGAGTGTTTTCCAAAAGGGATTGAAGCGCTTTCTTCGACATCGTATCGGTAAGAAACGTAATATTTCTGAGATCAATCATTGGATTGATGTGTATGATCATTGGTACAATAACGGATGTTATCACTCATCGATCAAGACATATCCGGAGACCCGATATAGCGGCGATCGACAAGAGAATTGGTATGAAAAGCTAATCACAGCACTTAAATTGGATAATGTGCTTACGATGAAATTGTAGAGGGGTGACATATCTCTCTGGTTTTCACAGAAATTTTGAAGTGAAAAGGATTCTACTTGAATCCTTTTTTGATGGGAAAATTCTTGGAAGGACCGTTCAATTCACTTATTTGTTGTAACGAGTGTCCCGTTTAGGATAATCTTCTTTAAAAAATATAGAATAGATTGCTATGAAGAAAGGGATATTATCATGCCTTATCCTTGGTCACACCTCTATCTAAATATATCAATAGTATAACGAATATCATGAAGCTTTAAAATATTCTTACCAAGTCCTCTAAGCCGTTTTCGATATTTCAATCCACTTTAAAACAGTCTACACAAGACCTCAAGAGAGAGGTGTTCAAGTTTTTTCGATCACTAAAGCATCCGAAAAGTACATATACACAATATTGCATTCAATACTTTTGTAATGCAAAAAGGTTATTGGAATAGAAGAAAACTGCTTGTTTTCCACAAAAAAACACCGGGATCCGCATCGTATTGTCAGTTCCCTCTGGTGGCTCTTATTTTCTCTACTAATCACTTGAACTTCTTATTAACATAAGAAATAAGCTCCGAGCCTTCGAGCTTTTGGCTTGTGGGACCTATTCGCACATAAAATTCTTCGTTGTGGTCCGCTTTGAGAAACACTTCCTTGCTACTGGGGGTGCAGGAAACCCTCATAACATGTTTATCTTTCATTTTAATAATCTTAGAGCGGATGAACGGTAAATATTCATTTCCTATCTGGCGAGTGACCAGATTCGAAAAATGCCTGTGGAAACCATCATTGTTTGTGAACTTGTCCAGATCGATCCCCTCTATCTCCCCCTTATCGGAAACACCTACGAGAAGTGTTCCACCCTGCGAGTTCAAAAATGCCACGATGGTTTTGGTCACCGCCTGCTCGATCCGTTTGTCCTTGACCTTCGTGTATAGGTTCATTCTCAGTGTCGTTTTGAACTCGAGAGTCTCGCTCTCACCCTTCTCGATCAATTTTCTTATGTACTCGGGTGATTCGTCATCAATGGATAAATTCGGATTTTTTTTAAGAAAATTGCTCAATACCTTTTGAATAAAATATTTCCTGCTAAATTTGAGATATATATAACCGATCACAGAAGAAGTTCCGGCACCGATCATGATAAGAACTAGCCCCAGTGGTGAATAATCGTGAAAGAAACCTTCCAGACGAACCTTGAGGATGTCGGTCATAAAATAATGAAATACTTCCCAAACGGCACCCAGTGACACGGAAAAACAGAATGAGAAAAGAACAACCATGAAGTTAACGGCCCCAGGTCTCTTATGATAGTACATCACGTACATGAGAGTGAAACCTACAATAGCTAATAGGAATCCCAGAAAGACGAAAACGAGGTTTCCCTCCATGAACTTCTCTATGGTGACCATGAGAAGAATGGATACATAAATTCCTGTTTCAAAAGCCCGTGGAAAACTGATCTTCAGAGCCAGGCGGATGCCGAGCGGCAGGAATGTCAGCACGAATGCAAAGAGATCGATGAAGAATATATGCCACCTGCCGGTCTGCGTCTCCATCACGGCAGACGCGAGAAGGATCAACCGTATCACCCAGATGAATACCAGATATATTTTATTATCAGGTCTTCCCGAACTCTCTGTTGATTGAACTACGCCGGTCATTCCTCTTTCATCTCCTTTTTACTACTTAGTATTTGTTTAACTAAGTTGATAGGGGGAGAAGAATCTCCCCCTACTCCCCCTCTCTTTTCCTTACTGATCAGGGGTTGCTCGCAACCTCTGTAATAGTAGTAAAAGAGGGATAGGGTTTGGGGAAGGGAGTCGGCCAATTCACGTATTGGCCGAGACAGGAACGTTCCCATAGGGAATGTTCCAGTATCTCCCTTCCCCATACCTACGAACCGATTACCCTTTTATTTTGTATTAATATCAATCCTCAAGCATTTTTGCGGTGGAGTTCCCATCCGGGCCTTCCTCCACCAGTATTACGTTGCCGATATGTTCCCTTACTTGCTCGATATGGGTAATTATGAAAACCTGACGGAACCTTTTCAACAATTGGGCCATGGCTTCCAGTATATTTCGTCTTCTCATGTTGTCCTGCGATCCGAATATCTCGTCAAGGACGATGAATTGAAGTCCCTGTTTTTTCTTGGTGGCTGCGATTATACTGGATATGGCCAGCCGCAAACAGAGGTTCGCAAGGTCCTCTTCTCCTCCGGAGAACCTGCTTATGGGATATTTGTTAGGGCCGTCATATATCAGTATTTCGTAGTTCTCTCCGATCTCTATCTGCGAATATCTGCCGTCGGTAAGTTGGCTTATGAATCCCGAGGCGATTGTTGACAGTATGGGTCGGATCCTGGTAATAAGAGAACTCCAGAACCCGTTCATAAGGTTGTCTAACCGGGATAGATACAATGTCTCCTCCTCAAGTATCCGGACGTCATCTTCGAACTTCTCGAGACGTTTTACTTCACCAGCCAATCTCTCCTGCTCCCTTGCAAGGAATTTGATCACCTCTCCGACCTTCCCAGCGTAACCCTTGAGATCGCTGAGGCGGCTCGTAAGTTCATCGATTTTTTTCCGAAGTAAATGGTGTTCTTTTTCGTCGAAGTCTATTTTCAAGTAACGCCGAGATATATCCGTAAGCAGTTTTTCCATTTCTTTTTTATCTCTTTTCTTCTGATCTCGCTCGTTCTCAATTTTCGCTATGCGTGAAACCCGTTCCTCGAGGTGCATGGATCTCTTCCGTTTCTCCTCTAGTTTTTCTACCTCTCTAAGTAGTTCCTCGTACCTTAAATGATCGTAAACACCGGTATCAAGTTCCTCCATTTCGCGCTTGTACTGATCCATGTTGTTATTAATTGTCTTAAGTCTTTCAAGAAGAACAACCTGTCTTTCTTTCTTCGAGTGAAACGTATCCATTTCAGCCCTGGCATCTTTCTGTTTTTTTCGGAGCTCTTCAAGAACCTCGTCTTTGCCTTTTCTGGAAATTTCGAAATCTATCCGCCTTTTCAATTGGGTTTCCTTTTCTTTTTTTCGTTTTTCAATTCCCAGGCTGTATTTTTCAATCAACTTCGGATGTGCTTCACCCAAAGGACGCTCGCATGTTGGACAAAGGCTCGTTTCAGGGAGCCGGGAAAGCTCACCTAACCGATCTCGGTATCTCTGGACCTTTCCCTCCAACCTCTCGATTGCCTGGTTAGCTATTGCCGTTTCCCTTTTCAGATTTTCCCGTTCTTCCAGTTCTTTTTCGAATGAGCGGTCCAGGTCTTCGAGAGTCTTTTTCAGGTATTTCTTTCTCTCCCGGTCTATGGATAATCCCTTCAATTCGCGGGTATTTCGTTCCCGGTCTTTTTCCGTTTCTTCGATTTTACTTAAAATATCTATTCTCTTTTTTTCTGCCGCTTTCGCTCTTTCCTGGCTCCTCAATTCCTCTTCCAGCAACGGAAGCACTAACAATTCTTGCGAGATAGCGTCCAGTTCGTCCCTCGCTTTAATAAGTTCTTTTAGTTCCGCAGTTAGCTTTTTTACAGAATTATTGTGAAGAGCGATCATTTTCTTAGTTTCTTCGCTTTTTGCTCTCAGTGAACGGTGTTCATCCCTCATTTCCTGACTTATCTCGTAGGCGTGACGGGTGCTCACCAGTTCCTCTTCTCCGATCTTAAGTTCGTCGTTCCTTCTTGCTAGAAGCATTATCTGTTGTTCTTTTTTTTCCGAATTTAGTTCCAGCTCACTCCGCTTCCCTTTTATCAACGAGTGTCCTTCGTCGTCCTTGAGCATCTTGCGCCTTTCTTTCAATAGGGCAGCGCCCCCACGCAACTCATGGCGAATATCCACTAGAGCCTTTTCGATGGCATCGATCCCCAACATTCTTATTATCAGCCTGCGTCTCTCGGCGGGATCCTCGTTCGATAGTGCCTTCAGCTCCTTTTGCTTTGCGTAAACCGATGAAAAAAAGCCCTGATAGTCCAATCCCAGAAGGTCCTTGAGATAGGCATTCACATCAGTAGGTCCCTCAACGGCAAGCGCCCCCTGGCACGTTACATTGGCCCTGGATGTCAATGTCGTTCCCCTCATTTCTCTGGTAACGACATATTTCTGTCCCTCCAGAATAAAACCCAACTCCGCAATCACGGGATCTTTTCCCAAAGCCCGCACATTTTTAATGGATTCCTTGTTCACCCGGACGATGGGTGTCTCGTTCCCATAAAGCGTCCAGGCTACAGCTTCCAGCAATGTCGATTTCCCTGACCCATTGCCCCCCATCACCGCTATTGCTCCAGCCGGGAAATACAATTCCAGTGCAGTGAATTTTCGATAGTTCTTAAGTACAATATATTCGAGCTTCAATCCTTCACCCCCGCCCTGATAAGATAATGTGAACCCATTTCCTTTAACCGTTCCTTTGAAAGATTTTCCACTATACTTTTATCGATGAAATCCTGGAATTCCCGTATCAATCCCTGAAACTGGCTAGAGTAATCCATACCCAAAGCAACATCGTCAACAATATCCCAGTTAAACCTGAAATACAAAGCCTTCTTTGTCAGTTCATCCAGAGCTGTGTGGTCCAGTCCCTTGTAGACCTCTTTAGTTATTTTTTCGATCTTCAGTCTCACAACCGCATCAATGATGGAAAAGCTAGAGATTCTATCAGCTATGGCGGCCCCGACCTCTTCCATATTCATATTCATCACATTAAGTAAACCGAGGTCGAGCATTTCTCTTGTGGTGAGTTCCCTGAAAGTTGTGATTAGCCGGTCCGAAACCACATTGATCTCCAGAAATCCTTTTTTCTTACCCGCTTCTGAAAACGAATATCTTTCTGTTGACCCGCTGTACGCGCAGCGGTCGTCAATCCTCGTGTGATGGTGAAAATGTCCTAAAGCAATGTAATCGAATTCACGGGTCAGTATCCGGCCGTTTATCTTAATTTCATTGAAATCGCCTGTAAGATATCCGAAATCGAGACCCACGAGGCTGCCGTGCAGAACCGCTATATTCACCTTATTTTTCTTAGGATTCATCTTCTCGAACTCTTCCCTGAATCTTTCCTCGGAACCGATATGGGGGAGTGCATGCACGACCACTTCCCTACTGTTTATTTCTAACGATATAAGCTCGAGCTTCTGCTGATAAACCGGATATATTCCCTCGATATGCTCGAAAACGCGGAAGATACAATCGGTTTCCTTCAAACGCGGGGTTTCGTGGTTACCGGATATTATCACCATTGGTATCTTAGCCGTGGATATTCTTAATAGTTGCCTTACTGCAAAGGCGATGGCACGATTCGAAGGTCTGACTGAATCGAAAAGATCACCTGCATGGATTATCAGGTCCGGTTTATTGTTTAGCGCAGTATCCACAAATTCCTCGAAAACGTTAAAAACGTCAATTTCTCGCTGGTTCAACCGTGTATCCGGGGAAACTTTCCTGTAAGCGGAATATCCCAAATGCGTGTCTGCCAGGTGAAAAATTTTCATCAATTCTCCCGCCTTTCCTTCCGCCGTCGCTTGTAATAATACGTACCGATACCACAAAAAGCGAACACGAGAACTACTGCGGTTATGATCAGCGCGGTACTACCAAGGCCGAAACCGATGTCACCAGCTTTTTCCCGCACTATTGTCTCCTCGATACCGGATGGCAGCGACTGCTTTCCTCCGCCAGTGGCAAAAGCGACGATCCTGGCCTCTATCTCCTCGGGTGAAGTGAATTCAAAGGACCAGTTCACGAAGTTTCCCGAGGATTCTTCGGAAATATCATGGGTGAGTGTATCGCCCCAACCGGAGATGGTAACACTCTCCACCTTGGCGCCGGTCCTGGACCATGCAACTCCTGAAACTATATTCACGTCCCCTTTAACGGTAAAATTGGTTATGAAACATTGGAGCTCCACGTCGAGTGAATTTAGGTTCTCAAGCTCAGCAGCCATCTTTACCGCCCGGTATGCATCTACAATACCCCAACCGAAATCGCGGTTCCAGAATGGGTCGATATCCGGGGCGGACGCCTCACCTGTACGTTCAGCGGTAGCTCTGAGTATCTCTTTAGTCAACGCTGGCTCAAGCTCCGGATTGGCCTCCAGCATCAGCGCCACCACACCTACCACGGAGGGACATGCATAGGATGTCCCGGAACCCCGATTCCCGTAGCCGTTGCCAGAGGCGTCGTCCAGGGGATTGCTTGAGAACTGACATTGGATTATCCCGGTTCCCGAAGCCGAGACGTCCGGCTTCAATTCGTCGGTTCCGTAATCGTCCCCGTCATCGGTCCGGGGTCCTCTTGACGAATAATAGGCTATAATGTCATCAGTACGGTTGATGGTGTTTCCATCATCGGTAGCACCCACCGTTATGATCTTGTCTGCGGCACCCATGCCATGAAATCCATTATTATCCGGACCTTCGTTGCCGGCTGCGGCCACCACATGGACCCCTGCGTCCACCAGTTTGTTGAGTGATATTGAATAGGGATCGGTGCCCGGAGACGGATACCCCACATCGACACCCCATGACAAGGAAACGATATCGATGCCGTGATTGTCCTCATCGACGCCATCCCATGCATCGTCCTTGTGTTCGAGAGCCCACTGAGCCCCCTGCAGCGAAGCATCATAGAAATCCTGAAATACCTCCCCTGGAGCATAGCCCACCACGGTACCGATCCGAAGGTCTACCAGCTTTGCAGCGGGTGCGGCACCCATGTATTTCCCCTCGGGGGCACCTGTTCCCGTGGCAATACCTGAGCAGGTAGTGCCGTGACCCTGAGGGTCATCTGCATCGAAACTGCCATCCCTGGGTGTAAGGAAGGATTCTGGCTTCGACATGTCCGCACCTCCTACCCATTTTCCGCTTAGAGAAGGATGATTGTTATCGATACCCGTGTCCATGATCGCTATATTGACTCCCTTTCCCTGGTAGCCCAATTCCCATGCTGTATTAGGTGAATATTCAACCGATTCCCGGGCTTTCACATTAGGTGTCTGAACGTCTCCATTAAGCAGTGTATTTCCACGATGCCATACCGATTCCACCCCCTCAAGATGGGATAACCATTTGACATTCCGATCAGTGACGCCAGCCACCTCAATCATGTCGAGATCGGGCATGTAGGACCTAATTTCCAGAGCATTTTTTTTGATCACGGTCTTGTCATTATTAGTAATATCCCGGTTAAAGATCAGTATCGCGTTGGAATTTTCGCTGATCGATAATTCCTTTTCGAGCAGGTCCGATATCCGGTTCCCGTCAATATCCCAGGCAAGATTTGTGTTTCCAGATCTAGGCTGGTACATAACCTTGGTGCCTGTGATCTTTCCAATATATTCTACTTCCCCTCCCACGGGAACCGTTAATGTTATTCCCATGAACAAAAACAGGACGAGAAAGGAGATTGTTTTATTTCTTTTTAGAGTTAACATGCGTATCACAGAATTTTAATTATCCTATCAAATATCATATCTTTCAATTTAATGGTTTTGGTAAAAAGTTTTGTGAAGAATAGTCACGATGCGAAGATATGATAAGTATGGATGGTGAATTTATGTATTATCAACATAATAGTTGGTAAAATCCGACTATGACGAGGAGTGGTTATATTATTATTGATAGGGACTGCGGCCATCTAGAAAACTCTTGAAATCTAAATTATTTCGTTATGCGTAATCTAAAATAGTCCAACAAATGCCAGGGAGCTGTCTATTGGTATTTCTTTATCAAGCCGGTCTTATCATTGAATTCTCTGATAAGATCATCCAACTCAAGGTAAGAATTAAACTTCTCGGACCAGTAATTATCATCATACCACTGGCGATTCAGCTCATCCACGTCATAGCCAAGCTGCTCGATCCAGGTAAAATACTTCAGGTTGTGCATCCTTTTCTTGTCCCAGTAACTCAGTTCGAGCATCCAATCCAATCCTATGTCAACAAGATATCGATTGTAATCAAGTGCGGCGTTCATCTCCGTATAATCTCCATGTATTTCCCTAAGTTCCCTTATCCGGGACTGATAGAGTTCAGTTGAATCGGTAGCAATAGTGAATAGAATATCGTTCTCGTTCATCTCGTAATATTTCGCAAGCTGTATCGTACCAATGAGGTTGGCAATGGACGATATTCCCAGCAAGTGTAATTTGTTTACGACCTCGGGATCAACTCCCGCATTCAGCAGATGCTCTTTTCCAGCTTTCTCGTTGAACAACCTCAACAAAGATACACAGGCCTCATCGTCAATTGCTGCCACGGCATCGATGTTCTTGAGATTGAATATCCATGGAACGTGCTTGTCGCCGATCCCCTCGATCCTGTGGCCGCCGAATCCATTATACAGAAGTGTTGGACATTGTTTTGCTTCACCTGCACAGATCTTTACCAGGGGGAATTTCTCTCGTATGTAATGCCCGCATCCCAGCGTACCTGCCGATCCTTGGGTCAGAAAAAGACCTGAGAATCTTTGTCCTTCATTCTTTTCCTTGTGGAATACTTCCTCCATTGCCTGGCCAGTGACGATGTAATGCCAGGTAGGATTACCGAACTCCGCGAATTGATTCAGAACGACTATCTTGTCCCCTCTCTCCCTCTTCAGCTCATTTGTCTTGTCATATACTTCCTTAACGTTGCTCTCGCATCCCGGTGTTGCATGGATCTCAGCACCCACCTTTTCGAGCCATTCGAATCGTTCAGGGGACATCTCTTCAGGCAGTACTGCAATGGAAGGACAACCCAGCAGGTACGCGTCGTATGCCCCGCCACGACAATAATTACCCGTGGACGGCCATAAAGCTTTCTGAGTTGTAGGATCGAAGGCACCCCGGACCAGTTTCTCAACCAGCGGACCGAATGTTGCACCAACTTTATGAGCTCCCGTTGGGAAATATTTTCCGATGAGTATGAAGATCCTAGCTTTAACACCGGTCAATTCCTTTGGTAACTCAAGATAATTCACATTTCCAAAACCTCCACCGAAATCGGTGGGTTCATTTTTCCATGATATTCTGAATAAATTTCTCGGTTCCAGGTCCCAGAGCCCGAGATTTGAAAGTTCCCCTTTTATCCCTTCAGGTATTTTCTCGGGATGTGCCATCTCCTCATAAGTAGGAATTATTATATTTCTTTCCCTGCACCTCTCAATAGTATTTTCCAGTATCGCCTGTTCATCGTTCATTTATATACATCTCCGTAGTCAGTATTGCCGGGCTCGCCCATAAAACCAGTTTATTATTTATAATTTGTATATTGAATGGCATTATCGTACATGGAAATAGGAATATTATAGCTATATGATCAAAGTTAGGGCATGGATGCCAGTACTAAAATACAATAGACATGTTTTTTTATTCGGTTGATTGCCGCTTAAAGGTCATCGAGAAGTCCATCCACCATTTCATCAAGATCGGATGTGGACTTATTTGGATTATCTTTTCCGTCTTCGACCGGTGGATTGACTTGGTCATTCGTACTTGAAGAATCGTCAATCGTGGTTTCCTGTGTTTCGGTATCGAATGATTGTTGCGCCGGTTGTTGCGCCAGTTGTTGAACGGGTTGTTGAACCGGTTGTGGAATTGGTTGTTGTACCGATTCATTGGCGCCAAGGGAGAAAAGATCGTCCATATCTTGAGCTGCCTCTGTAGAATCTACCTGGACCCCGCTTACCTGCGGTTCTGCCGCTAGGAGAGTAGTGGCCATCTCGGACCTATCCGTTCCTACCGCAACTACCGGTGATTCTTCATCTGTCCGCCCAGTGGCGACATCCTCTCGATCATGCTGGCTTTGCCCATTTTCGTAAGTTGAATTAGAATCAATTGAATTATCTTTCTCGGGTGAAAATTCTGACGGAGATCCAACAGTCGGCATATCCCCATAGAGATTTTCAGCGGTATAATCCGGGTATTTTGTATTACTGGCCGTGCTGATCTCATCCCCTTCCGGAATAGGCTCATGATACTCCCCGCAGAATCCGCAATGTGCGGATTCGGTCACAGGTATGCTTACATCTCCGCACGTGCATGTCCACATCTCAATAGTACTTTTTTCTTGTTCTGCAGATTCCGTTCGATCCCCTATTGCTTTCTTTTTCTTCATTACCAGCAATATCATTACCGCTCCCACCACCGACAGCAACAGGATCACAATAATAATGATGATCGCCATGGTCGACATTCCTTCATCCTCAATCCCGGGTCCTCCACCGCCCCCGGGCCCACCTGTCCTCGCAGCTACAGATAATTTCAAATAGCCCTGCTTCGGATATCTTATCTTGCCTGCCCCACCTCCCGATTCGTAAGTGAAATAATAGGAATGTTCCCCTTCCGAGAGAGCCGTTTCGTACATATAAGTGGCACCGGTTATATTGCCCCCCATCTCATAGATCATGTAAAAGGATTCGTTATCGATAATCATAGTTATTTTCTGGTTTGGCGGATCAGTGTGGGAGAAACTAATCTGAAATGTAAATACATCGTCAGCATTTCCACTGGCGGGTGTCACTTTACCATTATCGAGCATCGTGAGAAATACGTTTATTTCGCTAGAGACGTTACCTTCCAGGACCTTTGTTTTTCCCATTCGATCGTCCTGGCAAAGTAGCACGAAATAATAATTTATTTCCTTTTCCAACCCCGTGATGGTGACACTGGAAGTCTCGAGAACGAGTAGTTTCTTATTCGTCGCCCCATCTGTTCTTTCAGCGGTTGTTAAATCAATGGGGAGGGGTGTCGAATAAAAAATTATGTATTGATGGAAATCAGGGACGTTTTCCCTGGTAAGGGGAATCCATTCGAGGGTGATTTCATTAGTACCCTTGGTTTTCACCTTGAAACCCTTCACGCCCGGAGGCGTCTCACGATCACTGTCGTTCACAGGTTCCACAGGCCCGAAAACACTGGATGGCCCCAGCGTAGAAACCTGACCATTGAAGTCTCGAGCTACCACCGCCAAATAATACTTTACTCCGTTTATTAAAGGCTCTTCACCGTATTTCGCTACTACTGCTGAGAGATTGTCCCTTTCATAGGATTGTCTAGTCAACTTCGTTACTGGCGATATTACTGAACTTATTGGATCTTTCGAGATATATAATGAATAAACTAGAAAATCCGTGGCCTCGCAAATATCCCAACTTATAGATATGGATCCTCCTTCATCGTCATCGGTATCCCAGGCAAGAACACTTTCTATTGAGTTGGGTGGAGTAACGTCGAAATCATCCTTGAACAACAGTGAATATGAGCAGATCACACTTATATTCTCATTGCCGCTCTCATCAACTGCAGTTATTGCTACGGAATATGATTTTCCGAATATCAATGGTAGTCCGTTCATGGTTGATATTTGGGTCTGATCGGTACTCTTCGAGGTGATATTGCTATCCTCAAGGTAAACACCTTCCTCAGTTACATTACTGAAACTTTTGTCTGAAATATAGATATTATAGTGATGGAAATCAATCGAATCATCCGGCATCCACAAAACTCCTAAGGAGGTGTTGTCGTCCTTGATATCAAAAATTGTGACACCGTACACGGGATTAGGAGCTGTTAAATCCGGGGCGTCGCTTGGGAAGGTTTCCGCGCTATTTGAAAGATTGGACATTTGACCCACTGAATCGACTCCTTTAAGCGCAAAAAAATACTGTGTACCCATTAGAAGTTCACCAACGGTCACTTCCATCCTTTGTCCAGGGGCCTTGGGTGTTAGGTTTAGATTTAAGAGTGTTCCTGCATTCCAGTCACTGGTGCTGAAAAAATTTCGATTGGTAGAATATTTCACTATGTATTCAGAAACTGGCCCATTTGTCATCATATCCTCGCCAACAGCAGTCCAATTTAGAAGCACTTCACCCTCTTTCGGTCCACCCGCAGCTCCAAGGTCTGAGATATTTCCCGGGAGCAAATTGTAATTGTCTCTCGGTACCACCGATACGGAAGCAATGGATATTATCCGGTTCCCCATATCGTCGGTGGCACCCACACCCACCCAGTACTCTTTATAGTCCTCCAATGCCACTCCTTCGTAAGATGTGATTGTGCAGTCCGTCTCATTTATATCTTGAATTGTCAAGTGGGGTGTTTTGTTTAGGACGCTATTGAACTTCTGGTCATCGATGTAGACCTGATAACTATGAAAATCATCGTTAATAAGGCGGGTCCAATTCAAATATATCGAGCCTCCATGATCGGCAGGTGTATCCATTACCTCCAGATTCAATATCGAGTTTGGTGCAGTTGTGTCCACCACGGGTTTCGATCCGGTACTCTCGTTTGCTTGAAGAGTTGTGTTTACCAGATCAATGATGTTGTTTGCTGCCAGACACTCGAACTGATAATTGTAATTATGTTCGATTCCCAGTATCGTTGTGAAGTAATACTGTTCGCCATTGGTATAATCGCCGTCTTGAAGATAGTTATCTGCATTTGTATCCAATAACATTGTATCGGGGGGAGTGGTATTCAGGTCGGTTCCATCAATTTTCTTGTATATGCGTACTCTCGGATATTGGGCCGCCGGTGGGTCGTTTTCTATATCTGTGTAAATCACCTTGTATGTAAATGAAGTTGTGGCATTTCCCCTGACCGGTGAGACCGGCTCCGGGACTGATAGGGTCGGAAGGTGATCCAGTTTCAAAACGTAAACTTTTCCTTTTTTATTGGTGGCATTGGGCGCTCCGGCAAATGTGTCTGGATAAATGTCCCCGTCCACATTTCCACCTTCAGAGACCCAGGAACCGAACATCTCTCCTGCAGTGTTCCCCTTATTCGTAGCGTTGGCATTAGCAGTGGAGATGAACTGAGTGGAAAACGACGCATTGCCGAAGAAAGTATATGCAAAACCTCTCGTATCGTTGTAGAGTGGCGCACCTATCAGGCAATCATCATAGCCGTCGTTGTCCATATCGGTAAGGCCTGTAACAGAGTGTCCTAGTCTTCCGGCTTCCAACCCCACGATTCCTAGATAACCTACATTGGGTGCGCTTAAATCCACGTCATTGAAAACATTTTGCTTCGATCCGAATACCACGTAGGCAGCACCTCGTCCACCGTTGAAACCAGGTCCGCCTATTACAACATCATCGGCACCATCACCGTTGAAATCACCCGTGCAGTTCACTGAATAACCCAGTTCTAGACCCGCCGTCCCTTCGGTAATATTGACATTGGCGTCCCTGCTTGTTCTATTGGGGGCGAGACCCCCTGGATTACCAAGATATATGTAGGCCATTCCCGATGAACCGTTCCCCGGGGCTCCAATTATTATATCATCCACATTACCGGCATTGACCTTACCAGCCATTGAGACCGAAAAACCGAACATAGCCAGGTCCTCCCAACCGGTTATGGTTACGTCCGCAAGACTGGAATTACCAGGTACTGGGTCCGCTTTACCGTATATGACATATGCCCTCCCCGACCGGCTTCCGGTGACGTTGAAATTCGTGGCAGTCCCGTTCGGAGCGCCCACCAACAAATCAGGGATGTTATCATCGTCGATGTCCCCTGCCATAGAAACGGAAAAACCGAATTTTTCCTGATCCTCTCCCAAAACAAAATATTCTGCGGCGTCACTGGTGAATGTCCCACCGCCCGAAAGTGCCGATAGCTCGAAAATGTAGACACTGCCATTATCGGAATCGTTGCCGGGGCATCCAATGGCAATCTCCCCACCAGCGTTTCCAGTAAAGACATCGGGAAGGTACGCCCCACTATACCCAAAGTTCTGCCCAACAAAGGTCCCCGTTATGTTTACGTTAGCGTTGCCGGCATCTATGTTCCGTCCTTTCAATGGTGAAAAGAAAATATAGATCGACCCGGCACTCGCTCCACCGGAAGAGTTGTATGGCGCACCAGTCATTAGCTCGCTTAGGCCGTCACCGGTGATGTCAGGTATGTGCTCAACAAAATGTCCAAAGCGATCTCCTGGATCAACTCCAGAGCCAATACTAATCACCGTTAGAGGCGATGCGCCTTCAGTTGGTCCTACAAGCGAGAATGCAGCGAGCAGCAAGCTTGTTATTATACCAATAGAAACTATTTTCTCAATCATTCCTTCGTTCATATTCCGTCAACTCCTTACAGTGTCGCAGGATGGCTGAAAATTCATAAGACTCGGTGGAGGAATATTCCCCCCCTAACGGTCCAAAAAATTGCTATTTTTATACTGGTGAACGTTTATAATATTTACTGTTCGACGATATGCATCTGATAAAACATCATTCGTTAATTTTGATATCCTACCATATCATAGATTAGGGATTTTTTAGGATTCAAAAGCTGGAACACAGGGCAAAATTTTATCTATCAGTGCAAGAATGTGACTGATTCTGCAACCCATGAATAGAAACACTTATTCCAATATTCTTAGAGATGATCGAACATGAAAAAGATGATGGCGATAACGGTACTTGTGATACTTCTGGTAAGCTCAGTTTTAGCATATGCTCCCGACGAGGAGGGATCGTACTATATAATAGATGATCTACCAGAGGTTTCGATGACTAACGAAGGATGGGAGTCTGGCAGTAGAGCCGATGAAGAGGAGGCGCAGGATAACCATACGGAACAAAACTCCTTTGGCGGGTCGTAGTTCGATGATTTTGACAACGATAGTGGCATTGAAGGCGGTCTGGACGGCAGTAGATTGGAGGCAGACGAGCATACTTTGGGACTGTGGCACTTCGACGAGGGAACAGGGAACGAGGCGAAGGATGCGAGCGTGGATGGGAATGATGGGACGCTGACGAATATGGAGGAAGAGGATTGGGTTGAGGGGAAGTATGGGAAGGGATTGGAGTTCGATGGGGTGAATGAATATGTAAACTGTGGTACAAGTAATACTCTTTCATTTAATAATGGGGATAATATTAGCATTGAAGCTTGGATAAAGCCATTTTCCCTATCAAAACAGTTACATGGAATTGTTGATAGATATCAATCAACACAGCAGAGATATTCATTATACTTAACATATAATAATATTGTATTTAGGTTTTACAATTCTGGCTGGCACGATTTCCAAACATCATTTAATCCTATAAATAACATAAACACATGGTATCTTGTTACATTAACATATCAATATGGCATTGGTTCATCGGCAAAAATATTCGTGAATGGTGAATTGAAAGAAGGATCTTGGATATCAGGGAATGGAAACATTGGACCAAGTTCAGTTGCCGGTGAAAATCATATCGGAACCTACGGAGGAGTTAACAGTTATTCATTTCAAGGTTTTATCGACGAAGTTCGCATTTCGAATATCACCCGGACTCCTGAAGAGATCGCTCGCAATTACCGGTCGGGCCTTCTATTAAGGAACGGAAAGGTGGAGTTGAATAGTTGGAAGTATAAGAGGACAATAACAATCACTACCAATGGCGGTGCGCTGACCAATTATCAGATTCAGGTAAATCTCACACAGCAAAATTTCGATTATTCACATGCTAAGAATGATGGAGGGGATGTTCGGTTTTACGATTCGAATGGGGGGGAATTAAATTACTGGATCGAGGAATGGAACAGAGGCGGAAATAGTAAGATTTGGGTGAATGTGACGAATGTTCCGAATGGAAATTCGCAGATTTGGATGGAGTATGGGAGTCCAAAGGCGGAGGATGAAAGTGATGGGGATGCTACCTTTGACTTTTTTGATGATTTTGAAAAAGGCATTTTAGATAACTTGAAATGGAATTCTGCGGGAGCAATTTCATTTAATTCTGGGAAGGTTATTATTTCTGGCGATCCTGGGAAATTAGAATCAAAAGAGAATTTTGGGATTGGGATGTCTATTACTGCTTACAGTAAGAAGAATAACAATCGGATTCGAGCGGGATTTGGAACTTGGGGGGATCAAAATAGTGAAATTTCATGCGAGTGCGACCCTCAAAATTCGGGTCATTTATTCTCAAGTAATGGGGGTGCTTTTGAAAAAATACCAATCACTCCTTTCGACAATAATTGGCATCATTTTCGTGTAGATAGGTTCTCAAATAAAAATATTGGTTGGTATGATAATATTGTTGCAGAAAGTAACATGGTCCATGCAATAAAAAAACCAGCGTATTTTGCCGTTTGGAATGGAAATGAGATGGAAGTCGAATGGGTATTCGTTCGCAAAATTGTTATTATGAAACCAACGACATCTATAGGAAATGAAGAAGGAATTTCACTAATAACAGACAATATGAAATCAATCTCCATCACCCTCCCAAACTCTATGAGTTGGTCAACCCTCTCCCTCACCAAAATAGAACCTGCCAACACATACATCAACGTATCCATCCTCAACGCAGAAGACAATTCCACCATCCCCGACTTCGACAACCTCACAGCCCGTAATATCAACCTCTCCGCCCTCAACGACCTCGGTATTACCTCCATCCGCCTAAAAGCCCACTTTTCCGGGAACGGCAGCGCAACGCCATCGCTGGACTCATGGGGCGTGGAATGGACGGCGGAAAATGCATGGAGGGATAGTTTTACGGGGGATTCTAAGGTTGCTTATCCGTATGGTATGGACGATCATACGGTGGGGTATTGGAGGTTTGAGGAAGGGAGTGGGAATGTGGCGAGGGATCTGAGTGGGAATGGGAATGACGGGACGTTATTGAATATGAAGGATGAGGATTGGGTGGATGGAAGAATTGGGAAAGCGTTGGAGTTTGACGGGGAGAATGATTATATTGAGGTTCAAAATAAAGACGATTTTTCCATCAATACAAATGCAAATTTATCAATTTGTTTCTGGTTAAAGACTTCCGATAATGTTTCAAAAAAACAGTCGATTATTTCAAAACGAACACCTGGTGGCCCATATGAATGGTCTATAAATATTGAAAGTTCAAAAATCGTTGTTAGATTTTCAGATGCAGCTGGAAACCAAATAAGAAGAGAAGAAGCGTCTATTTCTACAAATATGTGGTTTTATTTTTGTGTCATATTCACTGGTGTTAGTCAAACTGATGATATAGAGATTTGGAAAAATGGCGTTGAAAGCAGCGAACTCCATTCAAGCGCTTCATGGATATATTCAAAAACAAATGCGAACCTTGGTATTGGCCGTGGTTATGGCTTTGGGGCTTGGCTTTATTTTAAAGGGATCATCGACGAGGTCCGTATCAGTAACATCACCCGCTCCCCTGAAGAAGTACGCCAGGCATATCAGGCGGGCATCTCCATTCATGGCGGGCAGGTGCAGCTTGGGGAGAATGAGATCGGCCCAGGGCCAGGGAGTGTTGGATACTGGAGTTTCGATGAAGGCGGGGGGGATAAGGCGTTTGATGGAAGTGGAAACGGGAATGATGGAACTCTAAATAACATGGATGATAATGATTGGGTTGATGGGAGGTTTGGGAAGGCGTTGGAGTTTGATGGGGATGATGATAGTGTGGGAACAAGTGATATTGACTTATCTGGCGATTTTACAATTGAAGCATGGATAAAACCAGAAACCTTGGCGGGAGCGAATAGACATATTGTTGTAAAGGGCTCATCTTATTATTTTTATTGGGATATGGGGACACTAGAATGGATTGGAACTTACGATGGAGCCTGGACAGCCAAAGCACGATGGGGAAGCACTACTACAGGAGAATGGATGCATATTGTTGGAGTAGATAATGGTACGAATTTAACATTATATGTAAATGGCACTGAGGTAGATTCCGCCCCAAGTGGTTCGGTGGGAAGTAATGATAAAATAACTTACATAGGTGCATACTTGGGTATAGGAGGTCCTTTCAATGGCATCATCGATGAAGTCTCCATCTACAACCGTGCCCTCACCCCTTATGAGGTCTACAACCATTCCCGCCTGTACCGCGCCAACGCTACCCTCCACTCCTCGCCCATCCTCCTTCCTCCCAACCAAACTTGGGACACGTTCCACTGCTCCCGCTCCGTCCCAGACGACACATACCTAAACATATCCATTAACGACGCTTTGACAAATGAATCGCTTCTTATGAACACTAACCGCACCGGCGAGTTATACCTGGATATGTCCAAAATAGATCCCATAGCTCACCCCTCCATCTACCTCCAGGCTTATTTCGAATCGAACCGTACCGAGACACCTACACTTTATGACTGGGCTGTCAACTGGTCCACTGGAGCTGCTGAACTAAGACCACCCGATCTTATTGTTGAGCTGCCGGATGAAACTTCTGTCATCGAAGATACTCCAACTAAAAACCTGATAGACCTAAAAGGGTATTTCAGGGATATCTATTCGGCGATCGCTCCATCGAGATTTGCCTTGGAATCTGTTTCGGATACAATAAATATCAATCTATCCCTGAACGGCTCCAGGCTCGACATTATTAATATGAGAGAAAATTGGACCGGTCTTGTCCATGTGATCGCGAACTGCACGAACATGTACGGTCTCTCGACACCCTCGAACGAGTTCATCATCAATGTCACGCCGGTGGATGACGCCCCTGCGTGGAACTCTGCTCCTCCCGAGATCACTGTAATAAAGGGTACTTCTACCATAAGCAATTATTCTCTCGATGAGTTTGTAGTGGATGCGGAAGAAGACGCCTGGGGATTTGCCATATCAGCATCCAATGAAAATATATCGGTAACTCTCGATATCGATAACCACATAATCATTGAACACTCGGGTAGTCTCGTTGGAGAACTCTCTATCCAAGCAACAGTATTTCAATCCAACAACGATTCCTTTTTCTCAAACATTTCCATACCCATTCGTGTAATTGAAAACGCGCTCCCACGGGTCCGGTTATTGTCACCCAGGAATGGTAACATCGTCACTTCTACCACTGTACCGCTCTCATGGACCGTTTTCGACAATGATACATCCACCGATAATATCACATATGACGTATATTTCGGAAATATCTCGCCGCCTGTAATATATCAGAGCGATTGGAACCGCACGGAATTCCAGCTAAGCGGCCTGACGGATGGCAAAACGTATTTTTGGTATGTACTTCCAAGGGATGAGAACGGTAACGGGACGTGCATGAACGGGACATGGAACTTCACAGTCAGCACGTCAAGGCCCATACCCACTGTAACATATCTGAGTCCCCTGCACGGCTCGATAATGAACAAAACTTCGGTGAATCTCGCCTGGTCTACGGAAAATCCACTCGATGAGCATCTGAATTTCGACGTGCATCTAGGAGATGCGCCAGAGAACCTGACAAAGATCGCTACCACGAGGAACGAAACCTATCTTCTCGATGGGCTGGAAGACAACACGACCTATTACTGGAAGATAATCCCCTGGAGCGAGAATATAACCGGTGTAAGCGTTAGCGGCGTTTGGAATTTCACCGTAAAAAAGAGTTTCGTACGAACATACGGACTGGAGATAAAATGCGATGTGCAGGATTTCAACATCACTCTGGGAACCATTGGGCGTTTCAATTTTAATGTTACGAACACGGGTAACCAGCCGGAACGGGTACTTCTATCCATTGAAAACTGGCTTCTGAAAAGTGTGGTTCTCAACGTACCGGAATTGAAACTCGATCCGGGGGAAGTCGGTTTCTTTCAGTTAATGATCTCTATAGACAGTTCCACCGTCATATCCGATTATAATGTTGTGATAATCGCGTCTCTGGATTGAACGGGCGATGAAAAGTATACCTTAAAATATCCGATCATTGTCCACGTGGTGAGTGGAGATGTAATAAGAAAAGATGAATCCGAACCCACGGACCGTGGTTTAATGGAACTCCTGAAATCGTACTGGGAAGTTCCGCTGGTCATAATATCCGGTTTGGTGGCGATTTTCGGATACTTCCAGTTCAAGAGGCGTAAGAACAAGTTCCAGAACCTGAGACACGAGATCGACAGGGTCTATTCGGATCTGTCTGACGTTAGAGGAGCCATATCGGAGCTGGAAAAGGTGTCATCAAAATTGACCGAATACATGGACAAGGAGAAGATCACGGACAATCAATATCTCATTCTTGACAGAAAGATAAACGACTATACCATGGAACTACGGGGAACAGCGAGACTGGGGGATCTCAAAGGTGCCGTGCAGAGGCTTCCCCCGTCCATTCGCTCGAAGGTAGAGGGCATATTGCAGGATGGAAAGGTCACGCTCAACGAGGTACACGAACTGGAAAACGTACTCTGGGAAGAAGATATATCCGAAGAGCAGCGGGCGGCTATCGGTAACTTCGCGGTGCAGTGGCTCAAGGAAGACACGGGCGAAGTGGTGGAATGGGGTTCTGAAAAGGATGAGGATGAGATTACGGTTGAAGCCGATATAGTGCATATTCCAACGGGAGTAAACATGGGTAAATCCTTCGTCGAGATAGTGAAGGAAACGGCACCGCTAGCTCAACCTGTTCCACTAGCTCCAATACAACCGCAGGCAGTGGGACCGTCACCGTCACCCATGCCTAGTGTCATCATGCCCTATGCGGTTAGAGGCTGGAACGTAACTCCGCTCACGATAGAACACGGAGCGCAGGAAATGCAGGTGCACTTGCCGGAGACAGGAACACAGCAGATACCCCCTGCACCGGGAGTGTCCATGCCTGTTCCCGCCATAGCCCCCACGGAAGAAACCAAATTTCTACCCCAGGGAGATATTCTAGCCACCGTTTCAGGCATTCTGGACAGCGTGGATACGCAGCAAGTTTCTCCCGTGCCCCCTTCACCGACGCCCGAACCGGAGGCGATAACCGAGGGTAACAAACAATCGTTGCAGGCAGCGCTTCCTCCTCCCCAAACACCTCCTCCACTGCCGCCCCCCATGGATTGATCGTAAATTTGTCAGACCAATATGTTGGAATAGATCCGAGCTATAGGATAAACGACGGGTGAAAGATGAAAAGGAATATTACAGCGATTGGTTCGGATAGTCTTGGTTTGATGATCTAAAGGTGCAAAGACGGATATAGATGGAACTTTTTATAGATAAATAGAGGATAACAGATCAAGAGGCATAAATAATGGAGATAGAGTTCGACCACAACAAGATTTCTTTTCAAAAAGAGTTGACCATTTATGACACTCTCGCTTTGGAATTCGGAGAAATTCTTCAACGTAATGAAATCAAATATGTATTCGTATCGGGTTACATCGCAATTCTATTCGGAAGGAGCAGGATCAGCGAAGATATTGATGTGTTAGTTGAAAAAATTTCATTTGATCGATTTCTATCTTTGTGGGAGTCCCTACAAAACCGCTATTACTGTCACAATACCTCCAGTCCGAAAGATGCTTACGATAATTATCTCGATAATAATATTGCCATAAGATTCTCGCTAAAAGGCATTGTAATACCGAACGTGGAGTTCAAATGGGCTTCGACAGAACAACAGAAAGAAGCTCTTGAAAGCTCGCTGTCAGTGGTGTTGGGTGGTAGAGCGTTACAAATATCTTCACTCGAAATTCAAATTGCTTTCAAGCTTTATCTAAATTCGAACAAGGACATTGAGGATGCACGATATCTGTTCGAGCTCTTTAAGGATAGACTGGATATGAAAGCATTGAAGATCCACATCATCGAGTTAAACATTCCCCTGAATGATGCCCAAACAAAACTGGGGTGGTAGCACATGAACCTCGAAGAGATACGGGAGGATCTGGAACGGAACCGTAAAGAACGGCTCAAATTCATTATATGGTATGCACAATGGGTTAGGAGAACACCCAATAGTGTCTGGTCAAAACAACAAAAAGAGATGATAGAAAGCGTTTTAATACCGGCCGACAGGATCATTCAAAAAGGAATTGTTGTAAAATAGTAAATCGGTTAATAATAGAAATGATCATTATTTATCTGTAATTCGCTGGAAAAAAATTGAATAATTACCTAAGGATCCTTTCATAGAACTTACCAAGACGTTTTTCCATTATCTCCCACGAGAATTTTTCCTTGACATTCTTGTGGCTTTTCATGCCGATTTTCTTATTACGTTCCGGGTCTGAGACTGCATCTGTAATGGTTTTTATAATATCATCCGGGCTTCGTCCATCAAGGACATATCCGCTATTCCATTTTCTAGTGAAATCCGCCATTGCTTGAAGGTCTGGCGCCACGTAAGGAACCTTCAGTGCCATGTACTCGAATATCTTCGTCGGGAATGTATGCTCCGCCATGGAGTCGGAGATCAGGGCCTGAAGACCAATGTCAAAGGAATAAATATATTTCAGGCAGGTATCGTAATCCACCCAGGAATGGGTGATAAGGCGCTTGGCCACTCCCAGACCCTCTGCCAACTTCTTGAGCTTTTCTAGCCGAGCTTCCGCCCCCCCCACGAACACCATTATTATATTGTCATCCAATCCACTCAGTGCCTTCACGTAACTATCGAAATCCATTCGGTAGTTCATGGCTCCCACATAACCGATTATTATCTTATCATTCGGGAGACCCAGTTCAGGACAAAAAAATTTCTTCTCGGAGTTTACGAGCTTTTTTGCGTCCTCGTATCTGGTGGTATTGAAAAGAACCTCTGTTGGTATCTTCTTCCGTTTGAATTTATCCGCCAGGTGATCCGAAACGGTTATTACAGCGTCAACTTTCCTTACGTTTATTTTTTCCAAGAACCAGGTGACTACACCCCAAATTTTATTCTGATGCCACTCCATTTCCGGCCAGTACTCATGACAATCATATATCAGTTTACATTTCGCTCGGCGTGCGGCCTTGACACCTACAGGCAGGGTCTCGAGATCGTGACAATGTATGATATCCGGTTTGTGCGAGAGAATTTTTTTCTGAATTATTGGCATTACCTTTTTTCTGAAAAATCGGGCTTTACTGAATATATTTTTTCCTTTTGGAAGTCTGAAAGGATGAAATTCCAACTTGACCCCATTATCGACCTTTTTTAAGCCATCACCCTTAAAATCCCATCCCACTATGGTTGCCCGATACCCCATTCCCACGAGGCTTTTCGCCTCTTTGTGGAATATCCTTCCGTCATAGGGATTGTGTCCGGAGACCATGACGATTCTTTTTTTCGCTTCACTCTTCAATATACAACCCTACCAGATTCAGTATAACTTCGACAGCCTTTTCCATGGAACCCACCGGAACGAACTCTCTGACGCTGTGAAAGTTAATTCCACCTGCGAATATATTCGGTGTTGGAAGTCCCATGAATGATAAGCGCGAACCATCCGTGCCGCCTCTTATGGGTTTTCTAAGGGGTTTCACGCCAGCCGCCTCGATGGCCTTTATTGCATTTTCCACTACCTCGGGATGCTTCTCTACTTGTTCCTTCATGTTTCGATACGATTCCTTAATCTCAAGATCGATCTCGGCTCCAGGGTACATTTCTCTAAGTCGGACAGCATTATCCCCCAGTATTTTTTTGAACTTTTCCGAGCCTTCGTCCGTGAAATCGCGGATCAATATCTTCAGCCGTATTGAACCAACGTCTCCGGAGAACAATATCGGGTGAACATAACCTTCCCAATCTTTGGTTGTCTCCGGAGCCTTATCCCTTGGTAGCATCGAGATATAGTCTCCCATAGCCCTAATAGCGTTTATCATCTTACCGTGAGCGTATCCTGGATGAACGTTGTATCCTTTTATCCTGAGGTTGGCTTCGTATGCATTGAAATTCTCGTCCTCGATCTCTCCTAGTTCACCACCATCCAGAGTATATGCAACATCAGCACCGAAACCTTCGACATCGAATCTGTCCACCCCTCGTCCAACTTCCTCGTCAGGGGTAAAACCTATCTTAATGGTACCATGTTTTATCGAAGCGTCCTTTATCATCATGGAAACAGCGGTCATGATAGCTGCGACGCCGGATTTGTCGTCGGCGCCGAGAAGTGTGGTCCCATCCGTGGTGACAATATCTTCTCCAATGCATTCTTTAAGTTGTTCGGCGGGTATGATCTGTTCAGGATCGCCAGGAAGGACGATATCCCCCCCTAAATAATTCCGTACAATCTGGGGTTTGATATTCTCAGCCGGAGCATCGGGGGAAGTGTCCATATGCGCTATGAATCCCACGACCTTCAAGGTAGGTGAATTGGCTGGCAGCGTCGCTGTGACGTAACAGTATTCATCAACGCATGCGTCATTGAGACCAAGTTCTTTCAGTTCCTTTACCAATAGACGTGCCAGATCAAACTGCCTCTCTGTGCTCGGGATCGGATCCTGTTCATGCTGGCTTTGAGTATTTATACTCACATATCTTAAAAACCTGTCTAGTACTTCAGGGGGCATTGTAATCACCATTTCAACAAATTGATGACGCAGTTAATCCGCTAATCAATATAAATCATTCGCCGAAAAAAATTCGCATAAAATTATATTCAACTCCTGCATTATCCTGAACAATGACGCGAATTCTGCTGTTGGATTGTTACCAGGACGAACCGGCTTGTCTTGGTGTTCCACCCTACCTATCCCCAAGGGTTCGTTACGCTGCCGGGGCAGCTGCGGAACTCGGTTTGGATATGTCCTACATGACAATAGACCAACTGCGGACGGGTGCACGGCCTTTACTCAAGAATCAACCCACCAAAAAGAATGAAAAAATGAATCAGTGGTTTTCAACATTTATTCACGGAAAGAACAATACTGAAGAGATTTCGATAGTCATCGTATACGCAGGTGTAGTTATACCTGGAAAGTACCTCCGGGCGACTCCGCCTTCATTCAAGGAATTGTCAAAAATACCTGTAACAATTCGCACTCTTGCCAGAAGCCATAGAGGTATGCCTGAAAAGATAATACTTTGCGGACCGGTAGCGAGATTCGACATGGTTTCGGCGGACGGTAAAAAATGGGAGCGAACCTTGAAAGACAGTTATGACCATATCATTCCCGACACACCTGCATCGGTACTATTGAGGCTTTTCAGCCATGGAAATCCAATGGACATAATGAAGGAGGCCGATAAGTATGGTTCATTAGGTTCTTACATAGTGAGTAAGCACCCCGATCATCCGGATCCCCTGATATGTGAGATAGAAACTTACCAGGGTTGTATAAGGTATCGATCAGGCGGGTGCAAGTTCTGTTCGCAATCCGAATACGGGAGGCCTGTTTTCCGCAAGGCGGATGACATAATCTCCGAGATGGAGAGCCTTGCCCGGGAGGGTATAACCAGGTACCGGCTCGGGGGCCAATCCTGTTTCTACTCGTACGGTACGGAAGAACTGGGCGAGAATGAAGTTCCAAAACCCTTTCCACGGCAGGTTATTAATTTGCTGTCCGGTATCAGGGAGCGAGTAAAGAAGATCGAAGTACTTCATATAGATAATGTGAATCCGGCAGTGGTTGCGGGACACCCTGAAGAATCAACAAAGATCACAAAAGCCATAGTCAAATACTGCACCCCTGGAAATGTGGCTGCTATGGGCCTCGAAAGTGCGGACCCGGAGGTACATATAAAAAATAATCTGAATTCGACCCCGGAAGAGGCGCTTGACGCGATCCGCCTGATAAACAGGTATGGTAGTTATCGAGGAGATAACGGTATGCCCGCCTTTTTGCCGGGGATAAACTTCCTTGGTGGCTTAAAGGGCGAGAACGAAGATACATACCGACAAAATCTTGAATTTTTAAGGGACGTGATACGGGAAAAACTTCTCGCGAGAAGGATAAATATCCGAATGGTGACCGCTCACGGCTACGGGACAGTATCGAGAAAGATGCGCTCGAATTATATAAAATTCAGAAAATCGGTTCGTATGGAAATCGATCCGGTCCTCATGGAACGAGTGGTTCCGAAGGGAACTATTATTAAACGTGTTTATCTTGAAAAACACGATGGCAAGAATACTTTCGGACGGCAGGTGGGGACGTACCCTGTTCTGGTGGGTTTTTCGTATTTATTACCACTAAACCGCTTCGTGGATCCAGCAGTGGTATCGCACTCGGCGAGATCGGTTACCGCAGTGGAGTCACCTTTCCCAGTGAATACCTGCTCGCTGCGTGCACTTGCCTCGTTACCAGGTATCGGAAAGAAGAGAGCGGGCCGGATCGCAATTGCCCGGCCCATCACAGGAAATGAAAACCTAGGTGACGTTCTTGCAGACGCCCAATTGGTGGAGGAGATAGAAAAGGCGGTGGGGGGGATGGATTATTCGGGGTTTTCATTGTAGCGAGGTAATTCGTATATGTTGTGGTTTCAAGAGATATTATCACAAGTATTATCCCAACCTGTAAATCTGGAATACTATGATTTTGTCGGAAATAATAGGGAGTACTACCCTAAAACAGTAAAATGAATTTTTTTATGAGGAAACAACTTATAGGAATAACAATATTTAACAAATAAAACACGAAGGTGTGACAATAAACAACAAAAAAAAGGCTATCGGAATATGCTTGCTTATGCTCCTTGTTATTTTCACAAATGGATGCTTGGATGATCCTCTTGATAGCAGAGAATATTCTCAGTTCAAAATAGAACGGATCCTGACGCTCGAATCCGAATCTGGAGAAGTGGATTATACATTATCGTCCACCGTCCCTCAAAACATCAAGATCAACGATTACGATGTTCAAAAGGTAGTGGAGTTCGAAAGTACCAATACTCATAAACAGGCTCAGCTCATTAAAACAAACCATCTGTATTACTATAGAGGATCCATTTCCGGTCAAAGCACAGTCACAATAAGTATAACTTACAATATCCGAGCATACGATATGGTATGGAATATCAACGCGGAAAACAGCGGGACCATAGACGATGTCCCGGAGGAATACCGAATCAAATACACGGGAGATCGTTGGGAAATTTATGACGACAGCGCCAATATTCGCCCTTTACCTTACCGTGACATCGATGGAGATGGTATAGTGCCGGATTATAGGATAGCACCCAACAATCCTACCTTGAATTCATTGGCCCATCATCTGGTAGGAAATGAAAAAAATGTATACTCCATGGCTAAAAAGATCTACGATTTCATCGACAAAGGCGGCAGCTACGATAACGTAAACTACGGCTGGGAAGGCGGAGGTTTCGCATATCCCACTCCGGAACAAATGGAGGCCGACCATTTCCGGTTCTTCGGAAAACCCAAACCCGCATACGTCACGTTACATGACGGTTACGGGGATTGTGACGATCAGACAATCCTATTTATTACGCTGGCCCGGGCGGTGGGAATTCCAGCATGGCTCGAAGCCGGAGCGCTCTATAATACGTTCTCCGCCAACCCGGATGACAGGTGGGAAGGACATGGGTGGGCAAAGATTCTGGTGCCCATGAAGGACGGAAAAT